>Ga0207678_10002885_pt1 | contig 15604 bp, 12 predicted proteins | sample KBSC63metaG_FD_184319 | JGI IMG/M metagenome (GOLD analysis project Ga0207678, IMG submission 184319) | Corn rhizosphere microbial communities from Kellogg Biological Station, Michigan, USA - KBS C6-3 metaG (SPAdes) (version 2) | ecosystem: Host-associated > Plants > Roots > Rhizosphere > Soil ...
CGCCTCGGGCACAGCGCGCGTCGCGGAAGTATCCCGCAACCCCGAATTCGCCTCCTACGACGCGTTCGTCAACGTCCAGGGCGACGAGCCATTCATCTCGGCCGGCTTCATCGCCGCAGCCGCTGACGTCGTCAGGAGCGGGAAGTTCACCCTCGGAACCGTCGCCGCGGTCGCTTCGGCTGATATATTCGACCGTCCTTCGATAGTGAAGGTGGTGGTCGGGACCGATGGCCGAGCGTTGTACTTCTCTCGTGCGCCGATCCCGTTTCTACGCGAAGGCGCTGACGCACCGCTCAGACACCCGCTTACCTTGCAACACATAGGCGTCTACTCCTACACGCGGGACGCGCTCGCGCAGTGGATGGCGCTTCCGCCGCATCCACTCGAAGACATCGAGCGGCTGGAGCAGTTGCGGCCGCTTGCACATGGGATGAACATCGGCGTTGCCGTAATCAACGAGCCCGCCGAATGCGGAATAGACACTGAAGAGGACCTACGAGCTGCGAATGAGCGATGGCGCTCGTTCGCGGCGGGAGAGCAATGATGGCAATGAGAACTGAGTCCTCGCAGCAGACGCGCTACATCTTCGTCACCGGTGGTGTCGTATCGTCACTGGGGAAGGGGATTGCGGCGGCGTCGATCGGACGACTGCTGGTCGAGCGCGGCATGCGCGTCACGATCATGAAATTCGATCCGTACCTGAACGTCGATCCCGGAACCATGTCGCCGTTCCAGCACGGCGAGGTGTTCGTTACCGACGACGGTGCGGAGACGGATCTCGATCTCGGTCACTACGAGCGTTTCATAGACCGGTCGCTGTCACAGATGAACAACGTGACGACGGGACGCATCTACCTCAACGTCATCACGAAGGAACGGCGGGGCGAATACCTCGGTTCCACTGTCCAGGTGATTCCCCATATCACGGACGAGATCAAGTCCGCGATGAAGCGGCTCGCGCCGGACAACGACGTTGTGATAGTCGAGATCGGCGGAACGGTCGGCGACATCGAATCGCAGCCGTTCCTCGAAGCCGTGCGCCAGTTCCGGCAGGAGATCGGGCGCGAGAACGGAATATTCATCCATCTCACACTGGTTCCATTCATCGCGGCCGCCGGCGAAGTAAAGACGAAACCGACGCAACATTCCGTCCGCGAGCTCATGCAGCTCGGAATACAACCCGACATTCTCATCTGCCGAACTGAGCGCGCCCTTTCCGAAGACGTAAAGCGAAAGATCGCGCTCTTCTGCAACGTCGAGTTCGGCGCAGTGGTCGAGAGTCGCGATGTTCCGACGATCTACCAGATCCCACTCGTGTTCCACGAACAGGGAGCGGACGAGCGCGTAATGCACAGGCTCGGCCTGCTCGGCAAGCGCGCGCCGGATCTCACGCAATGGCGCCGCCTGGTGCAGCGCATCATCTCTCCATCGCGGAGAGTGAAGATTGCGGTGGTCGGGAAGTACACCGAGTTCATCGACAGCTACAAGAGTGTGCAGGAAGCGCTGATCCACGGCGGCATCGCGAACAACGTCGGCGTGGACATGTCATGGATCTCGAGCGACACGTTCACGTCCCGCGAGCGCACACGCGAGATACTCGCGGAGTACGACGGGTTGCTCGTGCCGGGTGGATTCGGCGTGCGCGGCGTGGAGGGAATGGTCGAGGCGATCCGGTACGCGCGCGAAGCCGGACTGCCGTTCTTCGGTATCTGCCTCGGCATGCAGGTGGCAATTGTCGAGTTCGCACGCAATGTCATGGGACTCGATGACAGCAACTCCAGCGAGTTCGCGCCGGACTGCGGAAACGCGGTCATCTCGCTCATGGAGTCGCAGCAGCACGTAACCGACATGGGTGGCACGATGCGACTGGGCCAGTATCCGTGCAGGCTCGGCGAGGGAACGCGTGCGGCAGCCATGTACGGGACGCAGCAGGTAAGCGAGCGGCACCGGCATCGCTACGAGGTATCGAATGCGTTCCGTGATGGCTTCATCGAGCATGGCCTCACGCTATCCGGTCTGTCGCCCGATGGCTCGCTGGTCGAAATCGTCGAGCTGCAGACGCATCCCTGGTATCTCGGCTGTCAGTTCCACCCGGAGCTCAAGTCGCGCCCGACTCGCCCGCATCCATTGTTCGCCGGCTTCATCGCAGCCGCGGCAGAGCATGCGAGCGTGGCGGAATTGCAGAGCGCCGAATCACGCATCGGAACCGAATCTCTATCGTGAGCTCGCTCTTTCCGCGCGACAGGTTCTTTCTTATCGCGGGGCCGTGCGTACTCCAGGACGACGCGTTGAATCTGGAAGTCGCCGAGGCGCTTCTCCGGATCGAGGATCGCGTTCCGGGCGGAGTGATATACAAGGCCAGCTTCGACAAGGCTAACCGCTCCAACGCGGGAGCCGCACGTGGACCGGGGCTGGACGAGGGCATTGCCGCACTCGGGCGCGTGCGGGCATCGACTGGGCTTCCGGTTCTCACCGACGTCCATCTGCCGGAGCAGTGCGCGGCAGTCGCGCGTCAGGTGGACGTGTTGCAGATTCCGGCCTTTCTCTGTCGCCAGACGGACCTGCTGCATGCGGCCGGCGCGACTGGTCGTCCGGTAAATGTGAAGAAGGGCCAGTGGATGCACCCGGAAGGCATGCGCGGTGCGCTGGACAAGGTCCGCGAGGCTGGCGGTGACGAGGTCGCGGTTACGGAGCGCGGAACGTTCTTCGGCTACGGCGATCTGGTAGTCGACATGCGCGCATTTCCACGCCTCAAATCAGCGTGCGACGCGCCGGTTATCTTCGACGCCACGCATAGCGTGCAGCGTCCGGGTCAGGGCGTTGGTGGTTCCAGCGGTGGAGCACGTGAATTCATTCCGACGCTCGCCCTCGCCGCTGTCGCAGCGGGGGCGGACGGCGTCTTCATAGAAACGCATCCGACGCCCGATAGCGCGCCGAGTGACGGGCCGAACATGTTGCCGCTCACAGATCTACCCGACCTCGTGGATCGCATGGTGGATCTATGGGCACGAGTACGTCGTTGAACCACGGTGTTGCGGCGCGTGGCCGCCGCGTTCTGCGCCTCGAAGCCGAGGCGATCTCCGAGGCCGAGTCGCGGCTGGGCGATGAGTTCGTGCGCGCCGTCGAGATGATCGCCACTGCGCGCGGTCGCGTGATCGTGTGTGGCGTCGGCAAGTCGGGATTGATCGGACGAAAGATCGCGGCGACCCTCACATCCACAGGAACGCCCGCGGTTTTTCTGCACGCTGCAGACAGCATCCACGGCGATCTCGGAATCGTGGGAGAGGCGGACGTCGCGATTCTCATCTCCAAGAGTGGCGAATCGGATGAGTTGCTGCCGTTGCTGGATCATCTCAAGCGGCTCGGCGTGCAGACGATCGCGATCACGGGTGAGCGGGAATCGACGCTGGCGTCGCACGCAGACGAGACACTCGACGCGTGGGTGCGCGAGGAAGCCTGCCTGCATGGACTCGTCCCGACGACGAGCACCACTGTTGCCCTCGCACTCGGCGACGCGCTCGCGGTTGCGTTGCTCGAGGAGAAGGGATTCGGTGCGGACGACTTCGCGCGCTTTCATCCTGGCGGCGCGCTGGGTCGCAAGCTTCTCACGCGCGTTCGCGACGTGATGCTGACCGACTCGCTGCCGACGCTACCTCCGACGGCAACAGTGCGTGAGGCGATAGTTGAGCTTGCCGAGAGGCGCGGCATCGTGATGATCATCGACGAGCTGCGGCACGTGAGCGGGATAATGACCGCTGGCGATCTGACGCGTCTGATGGAGCGCGAAATGGACGTTCTGCGCGTTGGCGTGTCCGACGTGATGAACCGGTCTCCAAGGGTTGCCGATCCCGATGAGCTCGGGAGTGCCGCGGTGCATCGCATGGAGGAGCACGGCATCATGGCGATGCCGGTCATAGCGCAGGATGGGTCGCTGGTCGGTGTGGTGCACCTGCATGATCTCATGCGCGCGGGGGTGGCATGACCTTTGGTCCGGGAAAGATGGTGACGACCACCATTCTGGCGGCGACACTTGTCGCGTCCGGCTGCAAGGGCGACAAGACCACGCCACCGGTTTCCGGACGCTCGGCGCTCGCGGATTCTGCGGGTCAGGTGATGTATGGAGCGAAGTTCAATCTCACGGATCAGGGCGTGATGCACGCTCAACTCGTTGCTGATACTGCGTACTTCTTTGACGACAACACGCGCGTCGAACTGATGCATGTGAACTCGACCTTCTACACGACCACTGGCGTCAAGAGCGCTGTGCTGACCTCGCGACGCGGGACCTATCACACCAACACGGGCCAGATGGTGGCGCGCGGGAATGTCGTGGTGAATTCCGAAGACGGCCGTCACCTGACGTCAGAGGAATTGAAGTACGACCAGAGCAGGAACGAGATTTCGAGCGATAGTGCGTTCGTGATTACCGAGCCCGACAGGCGCCTGGCAGGAATCGGGTTCCGGTCCGATCCGAATCTTCAGAACGTTCACGTGCTCAAGGTGCTGTCCGGAACGGGCGGCGCCGTGATCATCCCGACTCACTGATGAACCGACGCCTGGAATCGACTGTCGCGCTGCTCTTCGCGCTCGGTATCGTGTGCATTGCACCGGCCGCGCTCGCGCAGCGCGTCGGGCCGGCACCGGGCAGCAAGTGTGTCATCGAGATCGAAGGCTCGACGGCGGGTACCACACGATTCAACAGCATCAAGCTGCCAAGCGGTGAGCGCAACACGTATGTCGGAGGCGGTTCGATCGCTCGCTGTCAGGGGCAGGATGTCACGCTCATTTCCGACAGCACCGAGTACTACGGCGATCAGCGGCTCATGTATCTCATCGGCAACGTTCACTACAGCGACCCACGCGCGAAGGTCGACGCCGATCACATGACGTACTGGATGGAAGAGGAACACATTCGAGCCGAAGGAAATGTGTTCGCCGTGATGGCTAGTGGGAGCACGATGCGTGGCCCCGTCGCGGATTACTACCGCGCGGTGGCGCCGATCCGCACGGAGGCGATTCTCGTTTCGACTGGCCGGCCCAGGCTGAAGGTAGTTCAGATCGACACGCTGACGCACAAGCCGAGTGATACGGTGGACGTCGTTGCGGATCGCATCACGAGCGTCGCCGACAGTCTGGTCTATGCCGGCGGTGACGTCCGCATCACGCGTCCACAGCTGTTCGCGACCGGAGATTCGGCGTTCATGGATCAGGGATCCGGAACGGCGCGACTCATGAAGAAGCCGACCGTGGAAGCTCGTCGCACCCGCCCCTTTACGCTTACGGGCGGCGTCATCGACGTCTTCTCGAAGAATCGCCTGGTGAACCGTGTGGTTGCAACACCGAATGGTCATGCAACGAGTCAGGACCTTCAGCTGTACGCCGACTCGGTCGACCTCCGGGTGCGCAACAACGAGCTGGAGCGGGCGATGGCGTGGGGCAAGACGCGCGCGCACGCGACATCTCCGGATCGCGACATCGTCGCTGATTCAATCGACGCCCTGCTTCCGAACCAGCGGATCCACGAGATCATCTCGGTTGGCAATGCGTACGCGACGAGCGTTCCGGATACGGCGACGATGAAGACCGACGAGCGCGACTGGATGCGAGGCGACACGCTGATCGCGACATTCGACACCGTCGCGAGGGCTGACAGCGGACGCACGCCGCCGGTCAAGACGATTGTGTCGCGCACCAATGCGCGCGCGTACTATCACGTCAAGAACGACAAGTTCAAGGATCGGCCCGGAGTCAATTACGTCACGGGCAGGGACATCGACATCAACTTCCGCAATGGCGGCATCGACACGGTCAAGGTTCGCGACAAGGCGAGCGGTGTCTACGTCGAAGCGGTCGATACGACACTGGTGAAGAAGCCTGCCGCGCCCAGAACGATCAGGCCGCCCGCACCACGCCGGGGAATAATCCATTGACGGCCCCGATCTATTCCGACGTCATCGCGTCGCTGCTCGCGCACGCCGCGGGCGACGAGCGCTCGTCAGTGCTTGCGCTCGAAGCGCTTGTCCGGTGCGCCGACGAAACGGGCTCGGCGACGCTCAACGACATCGCGATAGGATACCGCGACGAGTATCTCCGGACGTTGCGCGACGAAGGCAAGGACGCACAGCATGAAGCCGGGCGTCTCAGCCTGGACGAAGTGCGATCGTACCTCACGACGTGGGTGCTCCCGCGGCTCGCCACGGAGAAAGTCGTCATAATCCCGCCGGGCGACGTCGGCGATTACACCAAGATCAGACTTTCCGATAGTCTCTGGAGCGACATCGCGCCGCTACGTGCGCAGGTCGCCGACATGTTGCGCCAGACGGGAGAGTTTCCGCGGCCGGCAACGGGACAGATCGCGCCCGAGGATCGCAGCCCCGGGAGGAGTACGCTCGAGGCGGAAGGGCTCGTGAAGGTCTACCGGCGGCGCAAGGTAGTGAACGACGTCGCGATACATCTACGGCAGGGTGAGATCGTTGGCCTCCTGGGTCCGAATGGCGCCGGCAAGACCACGACTTTCTACATGATCGTCGGACTGATCCAGCCTCTCGAGGGTACTATCAAGCTGGACGGTCAGGATATTACCGAGATGCCGATGTACAAGCGCGCCCGCAAGGGCATCGGATATCTCTCGCAGGAGCCGTCGATCTTCCGCAAGCTGTCGGTCGAGGACAACATCCTCGCCATTCTCGAAACGCTGCCACTGTCGCAGTCTCAGCGGGAAGAACGACTGGAGCGGCTGCTCGACGAGCTCAGTATCAAGCGCCTGCGCAAGAGCAAGGCGTACGCACTTTCGGGAGGCGAACGGCGCCGGCTCGAGATCACCCGTGCCCTCGTCACCGACCCCAAGTTCATGATGCTGGATGAGCCGTTCGCTGGCGTGGACCCGATCGCGGTCCACGACATTCAGACGATCGTCTCGGGCCTCAGGCAGCGCAACATTGGAGTTCTGATAAGCGATCACAACGTAGAGCAGACACTCGATATCGTGGACCGGGCCTACATCATGTTCGACGGACAGGTCAAGGTTTCCGGCACGGTTCGTGACTTGGTCTTCGACGACACAGTCGCGAAGATTTACTTGGGCCCCACGCTAACCGCTCGCCTACGCGAACGATTTGCAGGCGGCGGCACCGGAGCACACGTATGAGATCAAGCCTCAGCCAGTCTACCCAGATGCGGCAGGACCTGAAGATCAATCCGCGCTTGTATCAGGCGATGGATCTTCTGTACATGCCCTTGCTGGACCTTCAGCAGCATCTCAAGCAGGAGCTGCTCAACAACCCGTTCCTCGATCTGGTCGAAGACGACGAGGAAGAAGAAGACGAGACCGAAGACGCTGCGGAAACCGCCGTCGAGGAGCCGCAGACTCCCGAGAAGGACGAGATCGACTGGGAAGAGATTCTCCTCGACGGCTTCGACACCGGTGGCCATCGTGAGGAGCGTGAGGAGCGCGAGCACTTCGAGCCGATTACCGTAGGCACGCGCGACCTCGGCGACCATCTGCGCGATCAGGTCGCCCTGCTCGAGCTCACGCCACGGCAGGCGCTCATTGCAGACGAGTTCATCGGCAACGTGAACGATGACGGCTATCTCGCCGCGTCGGTCTCGGAGATCGTGGTGGCGTTGAACGACATGGCTCGGAGCGCCGCTGAGGCGGCCGGTCGTGAGATCGCCGAAAGCATGTTGTACACGCAGGCCGAGGGCGAAGAGATGCTCGCAATCGTGCAGACGCTGGATCCACCGGGAATTGCCGCACGCGATCTCAAGGAATGCCTGCTGCTCCAGCTTCGCGAGGCTGGCCTCCAACAGTCTGTACCGTACCGTCTCGTGCGCGATTGCTTCGACGAACTGATCAATCACCGCTGGAGCGAGATCTCCAAGCGCTTCGGGATCAGTGCGACCGACGTGCAGGCCGCAGCGGATGAGATCGCCAAGCTGGATCCGAAACCGGGCCTTCGCTACAGCGCGCGCTCGGACAACTACATAATTCCGGATCTGGTCGTCGACAAGATCGATGAGCAGTATCACGTATTTCTGAACGACGCCAACCTTCCGCGCCTCAAGCTGAGCAAGGCGTATCAGGACATCGCACGCGACAAGAAGAAGTTCGACGGAGAGAACAAGGAGTTCATCTCCAGCAAGCTCAACTCCGCCAACTGGATGATCCAGGCCATCGAGCAGCGTCGTCAGACGATGCTCAAGGTGATGAACTACATCGTCGAACGCCAGCGCGAGTTCTTCGAGAAGGGCGTGCAGTTCCTCAAGCCGCTCACGCTTCGCGAGGTCGCCGAGGTGATCAACATGCACGAATCGACGGTGAGTCGCGTGACTAACGAGAAGTACGTGCAGACGCCGCGTGGCGTGCTGCCGTTGAAGTTCTTCTTCTCGTCCGGCCTCGCAACCGCCGACGGCGAGGACGTTTCAGCCCGGGGCATCAAGGCACAACTCCAGAAGCTCGTCGAGGACGAGGATCCCAAGCACCCGCTGACCGATCAGGCGATAGTCAACATCCTGCGAGAGAGCGGCGTGCAGATCGCTCGTCGCACTGTTGCCAAGTATCGCGATCAGCTCGGCGTGCTGCCGGCGCGCATGCGCAAACGCGTATGACCTCTCTGCCGGCGGCGAAACTTCCGCGGGTGAGCGTGCTCGTCCCGGCAAAGGACGAAGCCGAGAATTTACCGGAGTTCATGCGTCAGGCGGCGGAAGTGTTTGCCGCAGAGCCTGGCAAGTACGAAGTCGTCGTCATCGACGACGGTTCGACGGATGCAACGGCCACGGTCCTCGCGGATCTGGAAGCACAATACCCGTTCCTGCGCTCCGTGAGACATCGCACTCGCCGCGGGATCGCAGATGCATTGCGCACGGGCTACGTCCACTCGCGCGGAGACGTGCTCGTATTCTATCCCGCGGATCTGCAATTCAAGCCTGAAGACATCCCCAAGCTCGTCGAACCCATTCTCGCTGGCGAGTTCGACATGATGACGGGCAGAAAGGAAGGCGAGTACGAGAAGGCGTTCGTCTCGGGGATATACAACGGACTGAGTCGCAGGTTGTTCGACGTGCCGGTTCGTGATCTCAATTCGGTCAAGGCGTATCGGCGCGAAGTGATGGCGGCGCTTCCTGTCCGTCCGGACTGGCATCGTTACATGATCGTTGTCGCGGCACACCGCGGCTTCACTGTTGGCGAGACACCGATTCCGCTGTATCCGCGAATGGCGGGCAAATCCAAGTTCGGTCTCAGCCGGATTCCCGTGGGCGTGCTGGACATGCTGGCGGTCTGGTTCGAGCTGCGTTTCGCGCGCAAGCCGTTGTTGTTCTTCGGCATACTTGGCGCGGCGCTGTTCTTCATCGGCGTGCTCACCGGCGTCGCCGCAGTGCTGTATCGCATCATCGCGGGCGTTGGATTCCGCCCACTGCTCACGCTCGTGGAAGTCTGTCTGCTGCTTGGAAGTGTATTTTTCGCGACCGGTCTGCTGGCGGAGCTCATGGCCGCGCAGCGCGCCGAGATCGCCGAATTGCGGAGACGGGTCGAAGAGCTGGTCGGTCGCGACACGGACTCGCTGCGCTGAGGCGTGAAAGCACTTTTTGTAGCGCATTCATTTCCACGGTTCGAAGGTGACGCCGCTGGATCGTTCATCCTCGGCCTCGCGACAGCGCTCGTACAACACGGCGTCGATGTGCGCGTCATCGCGCCGTCAGCGGCCGGACTCGACGGAACGAGCGTGATTCGGGGAATCCGCGTAAGGCGCTTCCGTTACGCGCCACGCGCGCGTGAGACACTCGCATACCGCGGCACGATGGCCGAGGACGTCGCGCAATCGGTCATCGCAAAGATGGCGCTCGGCTCGTTTATCGTATCGGAAACCCGAGCGATCCTGTCCGAGACGTCAAGGTGGAAGCCCGACGTTCTTCACGCGCACTGGTGGTTTCCCAATGGAGTCGCGGCATCGACTGCGAGCCGGCTGTCTCGCGTTCCACTGGTGACGACGTCGCACGGATCCGATCTCCGGCTGCTACAAAAAAAGCCCGCGGCGCGGCCGCTTGCGCGCTACGTATTTCAGCGCTCCGCGCGCGTCACGTGCGTTTCCAGCTGGCTAGCCGCGCAGGCGGCGCCGCTGTGTCGCACGGCACCGATAGTCGCTCCGATGCCAGTTGCGACGTCGCTGTTCGGACCGACGAGCGACCGCGATGCGAACCGGATCGTGTTCGTCGGACGTCTCTCGGCGCAGAAGGGAATAGAAACGGCGATCCGCGCACTCGCAGCGATGAAGCGCAGCATAGTACTCGACGTAATCGGCGACGGACCGGACCGGGCTGCGTCGGTCGAGCTTGCTGGCCAGCTCGGAGTCGCGGACAGGATCCTGTGGCGCGGTCACGTGAAGCACGGTGAGCTGCCGCAACTGCTCGCGCGAGCGTCCGCGCTCATCGCGCCATTCACCGACGAGGGCCTCGGACTGGTCGCCGTTGAAGCGCAGTTGTGCGAGACGCCACCGGTCGCGTTCGCCTCCGGCGGACTGGTCGACGTCATCGAGAACGACGTCACCGGCGCGCTCGTCGCTCCGGGTGATGTGGCTGCGCTGGCGCTGGCCGTCGAACGAATTGTGGAGGATTCAGCGCTTCGCGAACGACTCGGCAAGGCCGGCAGGGTCGCCGCGCTGGCGCGTTTTTCACCGGAGAGTGTTGCCGAGCGCTACGCACGGATTTACCGTGATGCAGTGAGCGACGATGCGAAGTAGGTGGATGCGTATTGCCCAGGTGGCGTTCGCTGTTCTCGTGGTGATTTTCGCGAGCATCGCGATCTCCAGGCGCTGGGACATGATTCGCGACCGCGTCGCCACGATCAACATCGAGTGGGTGGCGCTGATAGAGGCTTCGCTGCTGGTCTTTCTCGCTTACGCAGTCCTTGTCGAGACATGGCGCCGAGTCCTTGCGGCGTGGGATACGCAGCTGCCATGGTGGACCGCGGCGCGCATCTGGTTTGCGGCGAGTCTTGGCAAGTACATCCCCGGTAACCTCTGGTCGCTGGCCGCACTGGGCGTGATGGCCAAGGAGACTGGAGCGTCGTCGGTTGCGGCCGCCGGCTCGTCGATCATCGTGAACGTCTTCAACCTCGTCTCCGGTCTCGCACTCGTACTCATCTTCGCCTCGCGGCTGGTGCCGCACGCCGCTGTGTTTGCGATCGTCGCCGCGGTGTCGGTGGGTGGAGTTCTCGCCGCGCCCATGTGGCTTCCGGTCGCCGTGCGCCTTGCCTGCAAGGTGACGAAGCGGGATATTCGACTTCCAGTGATTCCGTCGAGCACCGTCTGGTGGTCGCTCGCAGGAACAGCGTTCGCGTGGTGCGCCTACGGAGAGGCCTTCCGCCTGTTCGCCATCGCGATCCTCGGGCGCAGCGCTGTGCACGGTGGAGTCGTACTCTACATTGCCGCATACACGGCGGCGTATATTGTTGGATTCATCACCCTGATCGCCCCTGCGGGCATAGGAGTACGCGAGGCGGGGATCTGGGAAGGACTGCCGCTGCTCGGGCTCACCACGTACGGCGATGCTGTCATCGTTGCCATCATGAGCCGTCTGTGGCTTACCATACTGGAAGTAATACCCGGTCTCATCGCGCTCGCGGCGGGCCACTTACGACCTCCAACCCGTTCCGAATGACGGCAGCCGCTGGCGCGAAGAAGGTGCTTACCTCAGATCCGGTGATCGGCTCCTACGAGCCTCGATTTGCCGGCCTGTGGGCGACCGTCACGTACGCAATCGCCACACTGGCGCTCGGTCTGCCCGCGCTTGCCGGACAGTTTCTGGTCGGCCCGCACAGCGATCAGTACATCGCCGGTTACGCCTTCAGGGAGTTCGCCGCCAGCACGCTCAAGGCGACCGGGTCGTTCCCGCTCTGGAACCCGTACCAGTTTGGCGGCATGCCGTTCGTCGCTGCGATGCACGGCGACATCTTCTACCCGACATTTCTGCTCAGAATGGTTCTCCCCACGGACGTCGCAATGACGTGGGGGTTCATGATTCATATTTTCCTGGCCGGCGCGTTTACGTACATGTTCATGCGACGCGCGAACTTCGGGTTCGCCGGGGCGTTCGTGGGCGGTCTCGCATACATGCTGAGCGGCCACATCGCGACCTACGTGAACCCGGGTCACGACGGAAAGCTCTTCGTCGCCGCGCTGTTCCCGCTGCTGCTGTGGACCATCGTCGCGTGGGTGCGCGACGGACGGCTCTGGGCACTCGGCGCGATTGCCGCGACCGTTGGCCTGGACATCCTCGCGCCGCACCCTCAACTGCTCGAGTATTCGCTGCTCGCTGCCGGCGCGTATGCGGTCGTGCTGGCTGTGGGCCTGGTGCGCGACGGAACAGGTGACGGCAAGCTCGCGGTCAAGCGGCTCGCCGCCGCGCTGATCGCCGTCGGTGTCGGACTCGCCATTGGTGCGGTGCAGTATCTCCCCGTGCGCGAATACGTGGCGTGGTCCCCACGCGCGTCCGGCATCGGGACCTACGAGCGAGCGACGTCTTACGCCAAGAACCCGCAGGAGATTCTGAACGCGTATCTGCCCGAGTTCACGGGCATCCTGGATCACTACTGGGGCCCCAACGGCATCCACTTCCAGGGCGATTACGTCGGTGTGGTGGTGCTCATGCTTGGCGGACTCGGCCTGAGCGGGATCCGACGTGACAGGCGGTCGCGCGAGCTGTGGTTCTGGGCGGTGACGATCGTCGTGGCGCTACTGTGGGCGTTGGGCGGCAACACGCCGTTCTACAACATTCCGTTCTATCTCGTGCCCGGCACCAGGTACTTCCGGGCCCCCGACTCGGTGTTCTTCGTCGGAACGATGGGTATCGCGATATTCGCCGCGCGTGGCATGGAGAAGGCGCTTCTGTCCGAGACGACCCGCAAGTACGTGCTGGGCTGGGGGATTGCCGCGGCTGCCGTCGTGCTGCTTGCCGCGACGGGTGTGCTGACCGCGTTCGCTCGAAGCGTGGCTCCCGAGAGCCGGCTCGAAGCGGTGGACGCCAACAATACGGCGCTCGTGATCGGTGCGATTCGCTCGCTCATCTTCGTGATACTCGCAGGCCTTGCAATGTTCAGGGCCGCGGAGATCCGGAGGGCGGCGGGCCGATTCGGTCCCGTCGTCGTGATCGCGCTCCTGGTCGCGGCGGACCTCTTTGTCGTGAACAAGCAGTACTGGGTATTTTCCCCGCCGGCAAGCCAGCTCTACGCGTCCGACGCTGCAACAAAATTCCTCGGCAACCTGCCGCAACCGGGCCGCGTGCTGCCGATCGAAATGCAGAATGGCGGCGACGATGCGTTGTATTCGGGCGCGGAGCTCATGACGCATCGTGCGCTCGATGCAATCGGCTATCACGGCAACGAGCTCGCGCGCTACAACACGCTTGTAGCGATCGAGCAGGGCGGCGGTCCCGGTCCTGAAACTACGCGCCAGATAATTACCAACACGAACGTCCGGCGGCTCACGGCAACCCAGTACGTACTGGCCAACAGCCAGCAGCTCGCTACCGTGCTGCCAGGCGTCGTCCAGGTGGCCGGCCCGTCCACGGAAGACGCGAGCGGGCAGAGCAATTACGTGTACCGGCTGCCCGGCTCCGCGCCATTTGCGTGGGTTGCTCCCGTGATCGTGAAGGCTGCGGACGAAGCGGTGCTCGCGACTATCATGAACCCTCGCTTCGACGTCGAGACAGCGGCGCTCTTCGATCCTGCAGCACCTGTGACCGCAGGACCGCCGGTGACGTCACTGCCGGCTCCGACCGGAATCGTGGCGCACGTCGATTCGTACGCGCCCGGCAGGATGTCTCTGACACTGGACCGTGGGGCACCGTCGGGCTCCGCGCTGGTAGTCTCCGAGAATTATTATCCAGGCTGGCATGCGACGGTCGACGGCAAACCGGGGCACATAGGCCGAGCGCAGTACAGCATGATCGGGGTGGAGCTGCCGCCCGGAGCACGGAAGATCGAACTCGCCTTTACAAGTGCGCCGTACGAAACGGGGAAGACCGTTACCTGGATCGCCATCGTCATCGCGCTGATCGCCCTGGCCGGTGGTGTCATTATGGAGCGACGACGCGTTGCCTGAGCACCGCCCGCCAATCCGGCACGTCCTCGTCATCGTGCCGACGTACAACGAACGCGACAACGTCACACGCATCGTCCCGCTGATCCTGGATCAGGATTCGCGCATCGACGTGCTCGTTGTCGACGACGGCTCGCCGGACGGTACCGGGCAGGTGGTCGCCGGCATGGCGGCGGCGGATCCACGCATCCACCTTGTCGAGCGCGCCTCCAAGATGGGGCTCGGCACAGCCTACCTCGCCGGCTTCAGGTGGGCGATCGAGCGCCATTACGACGTGGCCTTCGAGATGGACGCCGACTTTTCGCACGACCCCAAGCACATTCCGCAGTTTCTCAAAGCGATCGATGACGCCGATATCGTGCTGGGGTCGCGTTACCAGGACGGCAGGGTAACGGTGGTCAACTGGCCGATCGGCCGGCTGGTGATGAGCTACCTGGCCAACATCTACGCTCGTGCCGTGACCCGTCTTCCGGTCTTCGACGCGACTGGCGGCTTCAAGGCATTCAGGCGGAAAGTACTTGAAGAGATCGATCTAAATGCTGTCCATTCAAATGGTTACGCATTTCAGATCGAGATGAGCTATAGGGCCTGGAAGCGGGGTTTCAAGATCAAGGAGATTCCGATCGTCTTCCACGACCGGACGCTTGGCGAGAGCAAGATGTCCAAGCAGATAGTCCGCGAGGCCATATGGATGGTCTGGCGGCTCAGATGGCAGGCGATAACCAGGAAGATCTAGCTATGGTCGAGGGGCGGCATTTCTGGAAGATGACGGGGTCGGGTAACGACTTCGTCTTCATCGACGGCCGAAGCGAGCCGGCAGACGAATTCGAGGGTGCGGCCGTGATCCAGCGCATCTGCGCCCGCGGGACCGGCGTCGGAGCTGACGGGCTCGTCATCCTGACCAGGCCGCGGAACGCAGCTGCGGATATCGAGCTGACGTATTTCAACGCGGACGGCACGCTTGCGGACCTGTGCGGCAACGCGACGCTGTGCACGGCGAGCCTGGCCGCGAAGCTGGGGGCAGTGGACCCTTCGGGCTTCGCCATCGAGACCGGGACGGGGGTTCTGAGGGCCCGAATCCGGGCCGGGGTGCCGGAGTTCGACCTGCCGGAGATACGTGAAGCAGAGGCCGACGTGGCGGCCATCGAGCGCGGCGGCGACGAGGAGCGGCTCGGGTTCGCCGTGGCCGGAATCCCGCACGTGGTGATCCGTGTGCCTGATGTCGCGCTGTGCGACGTGCTGGGGCGTGGGAGATACGTCAGAAATCACGGATCGCTCGAGGCGGGTGCGAACGTGAATTTCGTGAGCCGGAATGAGAGCGGGTGGCACATCCGGACCTTCGAGCGTGGCGTGGAGGGTGAGACGCTGGCGTGTGGCACCGGCAGCGTTGCGACGGCGATTCTGCTCAGGCTGTGGGGCGAAGCTGGCGACGATGTGGAGCTCGAGACCGCATCGGGCGGGCGGCTGGGGATTCGGTCAGTACGAGGCTCTGACGGATCCTGGACGGCGTC
>Ga0207678_10002887_pt1 | contig 15600 bp, 11 predicted proteins | sample KBSC63metaG_FD_184319 | JGI IMG/M metagenome (GOLD analysis project Ga0207678, IMG submission 184319) | Corn rhizosphere microbial communities from Kellogg Biological Station, Michigan, USA - KBS C6-3 metaG (SPAdes) (version 2) | ecosystem: Host-associated > Plants > Roots > Rhizosphere > Soil ...
GGTGGGCCTTGGGCGAGACGCTGGCGAAGAGGCGGATGCCCAGCGCGTAGACGGCGATGAACAAGGCCAGGACCGAGAGGGCGAGGGGGAGGCGGGCGGCCCAGTCTTTTATTCCAAAGACAGCCATCGAGGAAGAGGCCATCCAGTACATCAGGGGGGGCTTGTCGAAGAAGCGGACGCCGTTGATGTAGGGGGTGACGTAGTCGTGGCGGTGGAGCATCTCGCGGGCGATCTCGATGTAGATGGAGTCGACGTCGTCGAGGAGGCCGGGGGTGAAGAGGCCGCCGATCTGGAGGGTGAACCAGGCGAGGAGGAGGATGGCGATGGAGCGTATGCTCCAGCGGCGCGCGGGGGGCGCGGCGGTGAGTGGGGGGGCGGCTTGCGACGTGATGAGCGGGGTCGTGGTCAATGGGACTTCTTCAAGGGCTTCGTTCAATTGTGCTCGAAATTTGAGAAGAAGCCTAACACTGATTTGTACGGATGACACGGGGCGGGAATTGGGCAAGGCAACGGCGTAACGGTGATTGAAGGGATAAAGGCTGATAAGAGCGGAATGGAGAGGATTCTCTGCTGCGGGAGTGCGTTTGGGGTTAGTTGTTGAGGGGGCGGTCGGTGTAGAGGGCTTTGCCGGAGGTCTCTTGCAGGAGGACCTTGTTTGAGCCGAGGAGATGGTCTACGGTGTCGCGCTTTTCGAGGGGGACGAAGAGGATCTTGCGTTGGCCTTTGCCCCATGAGTTGAGGAGATCGGCGTTGGTGAGGAAGATGTGCGGGGCGTCGGGGAAGGTGCTGCCGAAGAGCATGGAGGTGGAACGGCCTTCGACGAGGTCGACGGTGCGGCCGAGGTAGAAGGGGATCGAGGAGCCGTAGGCCTGGTCGCCGTAGAGGAGGACTTCGGCGTTGGGGGCGATGGCGCGGGTGGCTTCGAGCTGCTGGATTTTGGCGGCGAAGTTTTGTGACGAGAGCATGGTGCCGAAGCGGACGAAGGCGATGTGCGCGGCGATGAGGAAGATGGTGCTGGTGAGAGCGATGGTGGTGGTTGCGGCGAGGTGGCGGCGTTTGGTGCGGAGGAGCCAGGCGATGGCTGGGCCGGTGGCGAAGGCGATGGCGGCGAGGGTGGCGGGGAGGCGCAGGGCGGCGAAGCTGGCGTCGGTGAGGTCGAAGAGGTGGGACATGGAGAGGGTGTAGTCGCCGACGTTGCGGTGGGCGAGGAGGTCGCCGATGTCGGGCACGAAGGGGAGATGGCGGGAGCGCCAGAGTCCGTAGGCCAGGGTGAGGGAGACGCCGAGGCCGATGAGGGTGTAAGTGGCGTGGGCTACGGTGATCCAGCGGCGGCTGGATGCGTCTTCGGCGTAGGTGTTTTCGGCTTGGGTTAGGGACGCGGCTATGAGGATCAGGATGGGGAGGTAGGCGGGGAAGGTGTAGTACTCCTGATTGGTGGAGATGGAGAAGAAGATTAAGACGAGGGCGGCGTAGAGGGTGAGGAGGAGGGTGGTGCGCTGAGGGAAGGTTGTGGCTCTCAGGAGAGGCTCGGGGATGGGGGAGTTTTTCTGGTGGCGGTAGAGGAGTTGGATAACGAAGAGAACGAGTGCTACGAATACGGTGAGGAAGTAGGGGATGTGCGCACGGTCGCGGAGGACGATGCCGACGACAGCGACTGCGAAGGGCTGCCAGAGGAAGGTTTGATCGGTGGGGATGGGGTTTGCGGTGATGTAGCGCTTGTAGGCGTTCCAACTGCGCTGGAGGAGGGCTCCGCCGAAGAGTGCCCAGGGGAAGAGCCAGACGAGGTGGAGGGTCCAGAAGAGGTAGGCGGGGAGCTTGTTGTAGTCCTTGGGGAAGCGGCGGCCGAGGAAGCGGAGGAAGTGCTCGTTGATGAAGTAGAACCAGAAGAAGCCGTGGCCGTTCATGCCTCCGGTGTTGCGGAGGCCGGCGAGGATGTGCCAGGGGGCGGCGATTGCTAAGAAGAGTAAAAGGCCGGTGATTGGTTTTAGGGTGCGCCATTTTTTGTACTCGCCGGTTAGGGCTAGGTAGGCGATGGCGGTGCCGCCGAAGAAGACCAGGGCTACGAGGCCTTTGGTGAGAACGGCGAGGGCCAGGGTGGTCCACATGGCGTAGGGGTAAAGGTTGGGGTGAGAAGCGGGTTTCTCCGCTACGCCGCTCACGATGAGACTGTGAGCAGCTTCGGTCGAAATGACGGATTTTTGGTTTGGGGGGGGTGCGCTTTCGCGCGAAGGCCCACTCATGCGGTGAGACTGCATGGATGGGGTCCCCGGCACGAATCCCCACGTCCCAGAATCGGGACATGGGGCACCCGGTTTTGTGGCGCTTTGGTCTTCCAGGGTGCGGAGGAGGGAGTAGAGGGCGGTGCAGAGGAAGAGGGAGAGGAGGACTTCGGGAATGAAGACGCGGGTGAAGAGGAAGACTCCGGCGGAGGTGAGGATGGCGAGGCCGGTGTAGAAGGCGGTGGAGGTGTTGAAGGCGCGGTCGGCCCAGCGGAAGCCTAAGAAGGCTAAGAGGAGGACTGCGAGGGCTTGCGGGAGATGGGCGGCGAAGGTGTTGAAGCCGAAGATGCGGAAGCTGATGGCGACGAGCCAGTAGGGGAGGGGGGCTTTTTCGAGGTAGCGGATGCCGTTGACGTGGAGGGTGACGAGGTCGCCGGTGAGGGCCATGTGGCGGGCTGCGTTGGCGTGGGTGGCGTCGGCGTCGTCGAGTAGCGGGGGGGCGAAGAGGGCAGAGAAGAAGATGATGAGCCAGAGGCCAGTGAGGATGGCAAGCGCGGTGGAGCGGCGCGGGGCGCCAAGGGATGCAGAAGCCGGATGTTCGGCGAGGGTATCGTCGATGGGCTCGGGGAGAGTTTGGTTGGTCATGAGTTCGAACTGCTCTTCAGTCTTCCAGCATAAATGGTTGGACGCGTAAGTCCCTGTCTTCTCGTGTTGATGCGTTGTTGGATGCGTGGGAATGGGAAGGGATGCGTGCGGAGCGATGTATCTTGCTGAGGGTGGGATTTTTTGAGTTTTGAGGGGATGTGCTGGGTATGTCAACGTTTGCCGCAGTCGATATTGGGTCGAATTCGTGTCGCTTGAAGATCGCTTCGGTGCAGATGCATCGGTTGAAGACACTGCATGAGGACCGCGAGATGACGCGGCTGGGGGAGAGTGTGTTTCAGACGGGGTCGATCTCTCCGGAGGCGATGGCGGGGACGATTCGGGCGCTCAGGCGGTTTCATAAAGCGGTGCAGATGCATGTGGTGGACAAGGTGCGGGTGGTGGCGACGAGCGCGATGCGGGATGCGCGGAATGCGGAGGCGTTTCGGGAGTGGGTGCGGTCGGCTACGGGGTGGGAGGTGGAGGTGATCTCGGGTCTGGAGGAGGGAAGGCTGATCCACCTGGGAGTGGTGACGCATGAGGTGGGTGCTCGGGGGAAGTGTCTGATGATTGATCTGGGCGGGGGGAGCTGCGAGGTGACGGCTTCCGATGGGGGGACGATCAAGTCGATGGTGAGTATGCCGCTGGGGGCGGTGCGGCTGCAGGAGGAGTTTCTGCGGACGGACCCTCCGGCGAAGGAGGATGTGGCACGGCTGAAGCAGTACATCGATCGGGAGTTGAAGCGGGCGGAGCGGAAGATGGGAGCGCCGAGGGTGGGGCTGGTGATTGCGACTTCGGGGACGGCGTCGGCACTGGCGGAGGCGAGTGCCTACCTGCGGAGTGTGGGGAAGGGGAAGAAAGCGGCGAAGGGGCAAGCGGCGAAGAAGCGGGTGGTGGAGTTGACGGCGAGCGCGGCGGAGGTGCGGAAGCTGGCGGATCGGCTGGCGAAGATGACGAATGCCGAGAGGGAGGCGGTACCGGGGATTGGGCCGCGGCGGTCGGAGATTATTGTAGGCGGAGCGCTGGTGTATGCGAGTTTGATGGAGCGGATGGGGCTGAAGAGTTTTCGCTACTCGGCGCTGGGGCTGCGGGATGGGATGCTGGCGCAGATGCTGGCGGAGGCCGATCTGCGGACGTCGGTGCACCAGAAGATGGAGAGCGAGCGGTGGTCGGGCGTGCTGGAGGTGTGCAAGCGCTATGGGATCGAAGAGCGGAAGGTGGAGCCGGTGCGGGGGCATGTTGCGCAACTGTTCGACGAACTGGCGCGAGTGCATGAGCTTCCGGAGGAGTACAGGCTGTGGCTGGAGGCGGCGGCGATGATGAACGAGGTGGGAAAGTTTATGAACCACCAGGGACATAATCGGCACACGCAGTACATCATTGCGAACTCGGAGATCTTTGGGTTTTCTCCGGAGCAGCGGCTGGTGGTGAGCGCGATTGCGCGGTATCTGGGCAAGACGCGGCCTGCGCCGATGGATCGGCTGATGCGGACGATTCCTGCGAGCGAGCAGGGCCACGTGGTGCGGGCGCTGGTGCTGCTGCGGCTGGCGGTGGCGTTGAATCAGGACAGGGCGAGCGCAGTGGTGCGGATGCGGACGAAGGTGTATCCGAAGCGGGTGGTGCTGGAACTGGTGCCGGGGCGGGGTGGGGCGGAGCTGGAGGCGTGGTCGCTCAGGAAAGAGGCGGCTTACTTTCGCGAGGTCTTTCGGCGGGAGCTCTTGGTGGAGGTGGCATAGAGGGCGCGGACGATGCGGGGGTCGAGCAGGGTCTGCAGGACGGCGGGGCTGCGGTTGATGGTGAGGCGGGCGATAGAGCCTTTGCGGAGACGAATGTTGGGACGGGTGGTGGTGGAGGCGTGGTCGAGGAGCGAGGTGAGGAAGGTGGTGAGGTTGGGATTGTGGCCGACGAGGAGGAGGTTCTCGGCTTTGGCGCAGTCGCGGAGAAGCTTCTGGAAGTCGCGAACGGTGGCCTCGGGGGCGAGGGCGGTGGAGAGCAGGATTTTGCTGTCGTAGCCGGTTTCGGTGCCGACGAGCGAGGCGGTCTGGAGACTGCGCTTGAGGGGGCTGGAGACGATGAGATCGAACTGGACGTTGAGGGCGTTGAGGATGTGGGCGAGCTGAAGACAGTGCTTCTTGCCCTCCTTGTCGAGAGGGCGTTTGACGTCGAGGAGAGGGTTGGGACGGCGGGTGCCGGCGCTGGCGTGCCGAAGCAGAAAGAGGTTCATAGGCTGTTCAGATTTTAGACTGAGTGGGTTGCGAGGAGAAGACGGCGTAACTGTGATCCAAGGGATAAAGGCGGATAAGACGGGAAAGTTCTCCCCTTACCTTCAGCTTGCCTTCAGTTTTTCAGTGCGACGGTTGATCTCAAATCTTCCTATTTCGCTTGCCGTTACGCGTTCGGATATTTCCTGCTTGTTTTTGCTCTTAGTCCCGGGGCGGGGTGGGGGTGTGATGGAAGACTCCGGGATCGGGCTCGTCGAGCGAGGGGCTGGCGGGCTCGGGATCGGGGATGGGGTCGGGCAGTGCGTGAGGTGGTGGAAATTCGGGCGGGGAATCGTCTGGCTGAGTGCGTGGCATGGCGAATTGTAGCCTCGCTGGTTAGGATGCGGAAAAGTTTCTCTCGGGTGTTTGTGGTCATGGGACAGGCGGGCGATTCTTCAGTTGATGATCGGTGGCGACTTGCCATAGTTCCGTGGTGAGGATGCCTGCCAGGAAGAGGTTACGGGCTTTGCGAGTGAAGCCTGCTTGCGTGAGCGGGGTGGCGTGGTCGGGGAGGCGCGTGGTTCGGAGGCCGGTGAGGATGCGAAAGGCCAGGTAGAGAGTTCGGATAAGGATCTTCGCGGGGAGACGCATGGGGCCGGGGGGGACGCGGAAGTCGGAGAGGAGCCAGAGACTTCCGGGGCGCAGGTGTTCTGTGGTGCGGGCTATGAGGGCTTCGAGGTCGGGTTGGGTGAGGCAGTCGAGGAAGAAGTGGGTGACGACGAGATCGTACGTTTCGGGTGCCGGAGGGGTGAAGGCGAGGATGCTGGTCTGGTGGGTCTGGAGGCGGGTGGCCGCGTTCGCGGCTTCGCAGCGCTGGCGGAGGAGTTGGAGCATGGTGGCGCTGGTGTCTACGGCGTCCACTTCGATGATGGGGTTCGCGGTGAGGAGCTGGGTGGTGAAGCGGCCGTCTCCGTCACCCAGGATGAGGGCCTTTTTTTGCTGGAGGAGACTTGGGAGGAAGTGGAGGCGGCAATGTTCGAGGGTGCGGCCGAGGGTGAGGTATTCAAGCCAGCGATAGGGGCGGGCGATGAGGTTGAAGTTTGGTTTAGTGGCTTTGATAGAGGGCATCGGTATTTGCGCAATGGCGGGCTATGAGGTTGAAGTTGGGGTGCTTCATCCGAGGAAGGGGAGGAGGAGGATTGGGGCGAGGAGAGCGAGGTCGGCTGCGGCTCGGAGGGTGGTGGGGTGGATGTGGTTGCGGCGGTGGTGCAAGGTGAGCAGGAGGATGGCTGCGGTGGCTGTGGCGAAGGGGATGGGCCACGGGGTGTTGTGGTCGAACAGGGTGAGGGCCGTGCCGGTGAGGGCGATGGTGACTGCGATGGCGGGAAGGTGGCGGAGCGTGGCGCGCGTGAGGGCGTGGGCCGGGTGAGTGATCGGGATGGCGGGGCGGTCTGGATGTTCCCATGCGTAGATGAAGAGGCAGTTGAGGCTGCAGAGAGTGGCGAAGAGAAGTGCTGGCGCGAGTAGAGGGAGGCGGAGTTGGGGTTGTCGGGCTACGGTGGGGATGAAGGTGGCGGCGGCGAAGAAGATGCCGACGGCGATCTCCTTGGGCAGACGGTGGGCGCTGCGCGTCGCGTGGATGAGGATGAAGTATCCGAAGACCAGGCCGCCGAGGATGAGGTAGAGGCGGATGGATTCGGGTTCGAGGCGGGGGAGGAGCAGGGCGAGGGCAATGGAGGCGATGAGGATGCCAGTGAGAAAGGCGGTGCGGTGGCGGTGGTGGAAGAGGTGGCGAGGTTCGAGGGTGTCGGGCTGGGTGGATTGGGCGTCGAGGAGACGGTCGGCGGCGTAGAGCATCCACACGGCGATGGCCATGGCGAGCGTGGCGGAGAGAGGGAGGCTGAGGTGGTTGGCGCGGGCGATGAACCAGGTCCAGAGCGCGGCTACGGTGGGGGCGTCTAGGGAGAGGAGATGCCAGAGGGCGAGAGGGGAGCGGGTGCGGGTTACGGGTTGGGTTGGTGTTGCGGTGGCCACTTGTTTATTTTAGGCCGGGTTGGGGAGAGCGGTTCGCGCGTGGCGCGAATACCCCACCCTTTGCGGTGAGACTGCAAAGGATGGGGTACCCGGATTTGTGATGACTACCCGGATTTGTGCGTGCTAAGCGGTGGCTTTCAGGGGGGCTTCGAGGCGTTGCTGTTTTGCTCCGGTTACCCATAGGCCGGGGTCGATGTCGCGGAAGATGCTGTCGCGGACTTCGATCTCGGTGAGGCGGGCTTGCTGCGCTTCGGAGAGGGTGCCGTTGGCGTCGAAGTTCTGCCAGATGGCTTTGATCTCGTTGAATTGATCGTTGTGGGTGAGGAAGCGGATTTCAGCGTAGTCGCGGGCGGCTCCGGTGGTGATGAGGAACTGCCAGTCGCTGGATTCGAGGAGGAGAAGCTCGCGGCAGAGCTGCTGGACGATGCGCTTGCCGAGGGCTGAGTTGCGCCAGTGGCCGGCGGTGCAGACGTCGCGGGTGTAGAGCTCGGCGGGGTAGATGTGGGTGTAGGTCCAGGAAGTCTCGGGATTCATCCAGACCTGGTTGGTGCCCTCGGCTCCCCAGGAGCCTTCGTGCATGGCGATGAAGCCGGCGCGGGGATACTTGTCGAGGTATTCGGCGCAGGAGATCATTTCGAGGCCCGTGTTGTAGTCGTGGATGTTGCGGGCTACGGCTTCGAGCCAGAGGGTTCCCTCGAACCACCAGTGGCCGAAGAGCTCGGCGTCGAAGGGGGAGCAGAGGATGGGCGGGATCTCGTCGTTGAAGCCGGACTTGAGGGCTTCGTAGACGAGATGGACGAAGTTGGAGGCGTGGGCTTTGACGCGCTCTGCTGCGAGCTGGGGGTAGTAAGGGAGCTTGTCGCCCATGTCGACCTTGTTGCCGGTGACGCGCCAGTAGCGGTGCCCGCCGGGCCAGCGCTTCTTGTGGAAGTCGAGGTAGACGCCGTCGCCGGGGTAGCCGGTGTCGCCCGACCAGACCTGGACGCCGGTGCGTGGGTCGCGGGGGAAGATGGTGGTGGCGTAACGCTTGTCGTAGGGGCCATCGACATAGTAGGGCTGGTAGAGGGAGCGATGGCCTTCGTGGGTCATCTGCTCGGTCTTCTCGTCGCGCGGGACGGAGCCGTTGAGGAGCTCGTAGGGCGAGGGGATGCGCTCGGACTCTTCGACGAGGTGAGTATCGACGAAGAAGAAGTCGATGTCGGACTCGGAGAGGGCCTGCTCGACGCCGATACGGTCGAAGCCGGGAGGCGTAGGGCTGCCGTCGGCGTTGGGGACGGGGTAGTTCCAGAAGCCTGCGGGGCGGTAGCCGCACTCGGGCGCCCAGATGCCCTTGGGGTGCTTGCCGATATGGCGGATGTGGGTATCGACGGCGGTGCGGATCTGGGCGCGTACGCTCTCGTCGGTGCCGAGCAGGGGCATGTAGCCGTGGGTGGCTCCGCAGGTGATGATGTCGATCAGGCCGATGTCGTTGAAGTGGCGGAAGGCCTTGATGATGTCGCGGTCGAAGGCCTTGAAGTCTTCGAGTGCCTGCGAGAAGAATCGGTGCCAGAAGCGGGCGGTCTCGGCGAGATGGGTTTCGCCGGACTGGATGAAGAAGGCTTCGTCTTCGCGTGCGGCGACGATTTTGCGGCCGAGATAGTTGGGGAACTCGGCGATGAAGACAGGATGCGAGAGCTGCTCGAGGAGGATGGGGGAGAGATTGAGATTGCAGTTGAAACGGATCTTGTCGCGCTCGAGATTTTTAAGGACGCGGAGCAGCGGGAGGTAGGTTTCGGCCGCGGCTTCGTGGAGCCACTCCATGCCATGGGGCCACGTGCCGTGGTTGACGACATAGGGCAGATGCGCATGCAGGGTGAAGGTGAGGAATCCTGCTGGGCGGGACGCTTTGTCGGGCGATGCCTTCGTCAAGACGGAGTACCTCAAATTAGATTTCAATAAGGACAAGCATGTTACGTGGGGGTGTATCGGCCGTCCACCCGCAGTTTACACCAGCGTGGTGTGCTAACTTTTGCAGTCGGTGGCGGCAGTCGAGGGTGAGCTGCCGCTCTTCCGGGTTAGATGCAGCTTCGCGCTACTGCGGAGGCTGGTAGGCGGGCCGTGACTGAAGCGCGGGGCTGGGGTTGGAGTTCTGATCGGTGTCGGCAGAGTCGTTGCTGTTGCCGGTGGAGACGCGAAGGGCGAGGGCGTTGGTGAGATGGAAGCGGATGAGGGATTCGGAGGGAATCTGCACCTGCTCGCCCTTGGTGATGGTATTGGCTCCGGCTCCGACACCTCCACCGGCGGCTGCGCCGATGGCTGCTCCTTTGCCTCCGCCGAAGATGCCTCCGAGGATGGCACCGAGGGCAGCACCGCCGCCTACCTTTTCGGCGGTATTCTTGCCGCGGCCTTTGCCCTGGACGGTGTAGGGTTCGGAGGCGACGGCGAGTCGTTCTCCGCGACGGTTGATGTTGGTGAGTTCGATGGAGAGGAGGGAGCTGCCTTTGTAGTGGGCGGCCTCCTGGGCGTCGGTGACGCGGCCGGTGACGGGGGTGCCCTGGCGGATGGCGGTGAGGCCGTCGATGACGATGTCGGTGGCGACGGTGCCGGTGAAGGTGTTGCCGATCTGGGTGGTGGCGCTGTCGAGCGTCTGGGTGATGCGGACGGGGATCACGGTGCCGCTGGGAATGGTGATGTTACGGAAGGTGGGCGCCGGCGGGGGAGCGGGGCGCGATACCGGCGCAGGCTCTGGAGCGGGGCGCGGCGGCTCGGGTGCCGCAGACTGTTCAACCGGTGGGGATTGGCGAACGATGGGAGCTGGTTTCGCCTTTTGGGGCTGGGGCTTTGCCTTTTTTACCGGAACTGGCGCGGGAGCCGCGGGCGGCGGTGCAGCGGCTGCGATGGGCGCTGGCGGCGCTGCCTGGACGGACAGATTGTTGACGACGGTCTTGATGCCGGGGACCTGGGCTGCGTCGGCGGCGGCGAGCGAGCGCGCGGCCTCGCTGCTGACTGTGCCGTTGAGGGTGGCAATGCTGTTCTCGACGGAGGCCTGGATGGGTTCCGTACTTAGTGCGCTGTCGCCGGTGAGGCGGCTTTGCAGGGCCGCGGTCATGGTGGCGTCGGTGGCGACCGGGGTTGGCGCGGGCTTTTTGCAGCCGGAGAAGCTTAGCGCCAGAGTGAGAGCAGCCGCGATTGCAATGGCGCGTGGTGTGGAGAGGATGCGGTCGGCGTACATGAGTCTTCCCTTTTCTGTTGGATACGCTGTCGGGTGAAAGTAGATCACCTTATTCAGTCTGCGAATTCTGTAGATAACGTTCATGGTATCTGATGCGGGGGCTGGTTTGAAGGTACATGGTGATGGTTCCTGGAACGTCGCTGGGTTGGACGAAGACGATTGGCCGGGGGTGAGTTCGACTGGCCGGAAGAACTGTGCTGATGGCGGGGGACGTGACGAAAGAGGAATGCGGAATGAAGACGCGCAACCTAATCTTTGGGAGGGGCATCCACTTAACGAGACACCTTGTTACCATAGGTGAACTGTGGGGCTCGGCAACGATGCTCGGGTGATCCTACATGGGATGCCGATACGCACCGATGGAACAAGGCAGAGAGTTTCCGCAATTCAGAATTTGATGTTCGAGACGAATGACAGGAGAAAGAGCATGGCAGATAACGACAATGGAGTAAGCGGATTGGGATGGTTTTTGGCTGGTCTTGGGCTCGGTGCCCTGGTTGGCGTTCTGTATGCTCCAAAGGCCGGCAAGGAGACGCGCGAGGATCTGGTCGCGAGCGCGTTGGACGCGAAGGACCGTGCCGCCGTGCTGGCGCAGCAGGCGAAGGATCGTGCTGCCGACCTTGCGGCTCAGGGTAAAGAGCAGGTGAGCCAGTATGTCGATCGTGGCCGGGAATATTATGACCGCGGGCGGACGCAGTGGGCGCAGTATGTCGAAAAGGGTAAGGGCCTGGTGCAGGAGCAGCAGGACAAGGTTTCGGCTGCGATCGACGCGGGCAAGGATGCCTACACGAACGCAACCAGCGAGAATCAATCCTAGCAGCGTGATTTCAGGTATAAAGGGCCCGGTCGTCTTTTTTAGCGGCCGGGCCTTATGACTGTTGGCTCATCAAAGCGAGAGACTGAGAGACGTTATGGACGTAGCGCGGATCGTACTGTCGGGAGTGTGGTTGCAGGATGCGGATTTTGGTGGTGGGGCGTCGAAGTGGCTGATGATCTTCGTCGGCCTGGTGGCGCTGGCTATGCTGGTGCAGGCGATCGCTCTGATCGTCATGGCGGTGGGTGCGGCGAAGGCGCGCAAGCGGATGCTGGAGATTGTCGAGGAGTTTCGCGGGAAGGCGATGCCGCTGATCGACACGACGCAGGACCTGATTCACCATAGCTCGCCCAAGGTGAAGGTCATTGTCGACAACCTGGCGGAGACCAGCCATGTAGTGCGTCGCAAGGCGCTGGACTTTGACACGACTTTGACGGACGCGAATGCGAGGACGCGGGCGCAGGTGGCTCGGGTGGATGGCATGGTGACTGCGGTGTTGAGCACGACGTCCGAGATTTCGGAGACGATTCAACGGGGGCTTAAGGTTCCGGCGCGGGAATTTGCGGGGATGATGAATGGGCTGAAGGCCGGGCTGGATGTGCTGATGGGCCGGAGCCGACGTCATGCGGGTGCGCCTGGCGCTCATGTTTATACGCCGGTGCGGGGTGCGGAGGCTAAGGCTGCGGACTATGGCTCGGGTGATCCTGCTCAGGGAAAGAATGCGAATATTTATTAGGACGAGGCTGTAGGAAAGTCGATTTGTGTAGAGAAGGGCTGGTAGCCCAATGCTTTTAGCATTGGGCTACCAGCCCCGTTTTATAGGGGCGGCTTGCGGCGTGGCTGAAGCCACGCCCTTCCGAAACCGAGACTCACTCCGGCCGGTCGGTACAGGAACAAAAGTCAAGCTGAAGCCACGCCCTTCCGAAACCTAGTCTCAAGTCAGAGAGTTCCCCGATTTTCGACGTATCTGGAACGCGGTTAGAAGATCCAACCGCCGCCGACTACCTCGTCTTCCTGATAGAAGACGGCGGACTGGCCGGGGGTGATTGCGCGTTGGGGTTCGTCGAAGAGGGCCTGGACGGTGTCTTCGGCGGCACGGCTGAGGGTAGCCATCGCGGGGGTGTGGCGGTGGCGGACCTTGATACTGACGCGAATCTCTTCGCCTTCGGCCAGGCCGGGGATGGAGATCCAGTTGAGCCGGTTGGCACGGAGGGTGCGGGAACGGAGGGCGTCGTCCGGGCCTACGGTGACCTGGTGGCTGTCGGGGTGGATGGCGAGGACGTAGAGGGGGTCGGGGCTGGTGAGGCCAAGGCCCTTGCGCTGGCCGACGGTGAAGCTCTGGATGCCCTCGTGATGGCCAATGACTTCGCCGGTGGTGGAGACGAGTTCGCCTGCGGTGTCGGGCAGCTTTTCGCCCTGCTCGTCGAGGTAGGCCTTGAGGAAGGCGTTGTAGTCGCCGTTGGGGATGAAGCAGATCTCCTGCGAGTCGGGCTTCTTTGCGACGTCGAGGCCGGCTTCGGCGGCGATGCCGCGGACGAAGGGCTTCTGCATCTCGCCGAGGGGGAACATGGTGCGGCTGAGCTGGTCCTGCGTGAGGCCGAAGAGGAAGTAGGTCTGGTCCTTCGACTTGTCGGCAGGGCGAGAGAGGATCCAGCGGCCGCGGGCTTCGTCGTAGTGGTTGCGGGCGTAGTGGCCGGTGGCGATGCGGTCGGCGCCGATCTGGCGGGCGGTGATGAGGAGCTGATCGAACTTGAGGTGGTTGTTGCAGAGGGTGCAGGGGATGGGGGTGCGTCCGGCGAGGTACTCGGCTACGAAGGGCTTGACGACGTCGGCCTCGAAGCGGTCCTGCTGGTTGACGACGTAGTAGGGGATGTCGAGCTGCTCGGCTACGTGGCGGGCGTCGTAGACATCATCAATGGAGCAGCAGCGGCCCTGGACGACTTCGGGCATGCCCTCGTGCCCGGCGAGGCGGCGCTGGTTCCAGAGCTGGAGGGTGAGACCGACGAGGTTGTAGCCTTGGGCGCGGAGCAAGGCGGCGACGGCGGAGGAGTCAACTCCTCCGGACATGGCGACCGCGATCGTGTTGTTGCTCTCCGTTGACATGGCTGTTTCTATTTTCTCTCTCTTTGCGGCTTTGTGCAGGGGTACCCCCTCCCGGGTACCGAAAGGTCCTAAAGTCTTCCAAAGAGAGACTTTAGATCTGGACTTCGGCGCGGCGCAGGAGGTAGATTTGTAAAGTCTTCTTTCTAAATGGATTGCTGGCAAAGTAGTGATTTAGAATGATTTACGTTTGCTCATGCAAAAGTCCCCGGGGGCGACCGGGGACTTCTTTCGCTATGGTCTGTAGTATAGCAGATTAGGTGGGGTGGAACGCGCCATTTTAAATCACTCTATTTGGTTTGTTATGTGGTAGTTAGAAAATAGAGGGCTTGACAGCTTTTGACTGGGGCGCCGGGCAGAGAGCCGGGTGGAGAAGCGGGTTTCTCCGCTACGGCGGCGAGCGCGCCGCCTCGACTGGCGTACCGGTTGCGGTTTCGGCATCAGGTATAGTCGCAAACGAGATTTCAATGGAGAAGGAATGAAAATCGTACGCTTTACTCAATCTGACGCAAAGGGCCGGAACTTCACAGAGCGTAGAACAGCGGCACTGTCGTGCGGGCGGGTTGCGCTGATCTCGTGCATGATCGGTGGCCTGACGACAGGCATAGCGGCTCAGTCGCTTCGTCCCAAACAGATGAAGGCGCTCGGTCAGGTTGATGCGCGATTTGTCTCTTATAACGTGGAGGCGGTCGAAGTGACGGGAGGCCGCTTCTGGGCTCCCTTCAAGTCGATGCCGAAGAACGTTGGCGCCATCGCGCCTGGAAACTTCGGAGGCATCCGCGGCGACGATGCACGTTTCCAGTACCGTGCGCCGATCGACCTCACCAACGCGAAGTTGCGCAAGCTGGCATCGGCCCTCGGTCCCTCGTATGTTCGCGTGAGCGGCAGTTGGAGGAACTCCACCTTCTTCCAGGATGACGATCAGCCGGCCCTGAAGACCCCTCCGGCCGGTTTTCAGAACGTCATGACTCGTGCCCAGTGGAAGGGCGTTGTCGATTTCGCGAGAGCGGTGGACGGCGAGATCGTTGCGTCGGTGAGCACAAGCCCCGGGACGCATGACGCGGAGGGCGTCTGGACGACGGATCATGCGAAGCAATGGCTTGACTACACCAAGTCGATCGGCGGCCACATCGCCGCGACCGAGTACATGAATGAACCGACCATCATGAACATGAGAGGAGTGGCGGGTCACTATGGCGCGAAGGAGTATGCGCGAGACAGCAAGATCTTCGCCGAGTTCCTGCGTAAGGAGTCGCCTGGCACCCTCTACCTGGGGCCGAGCAGCGCGAGCGAAGGTGTGCCTCAGACTCCACCGCTTCCGGGAGGGCGGCTCACTTCCACGGAGACGCTCATGAAGGAGATCGGTCCGCTATACGACGGGTTCTCCTATCACGTTTATTACACGCGGTCTCATCGTTGCAGCGGCAACCGGGGAACGGACGTGAACAACGTGCTGACGCAAGACTGGCTGGACCGCGGGCGCGTGGCGAATCAGTTCTTCACGGACCTGCGGGACCGATTTCTGCCGGGCAAGGACATCTGGCTTACGGAGACCGGCGAGGCTTCCTGTGGCGGCGACACGTGGGCAGCCGAGTTCGTCGACAGCTTCCGTCTGCTTGACCAATTCGGCGTTCTCGCACAGAAAGGCGTGAAGTCGATCATGTACAACACGCTGGCGAGCAGCGACTACGGGATGCTCGACGAAGAGACGTACGAGCCTCGCCCGAACTATTGGGCTGCGCTTCTATGGAAGCGAACGATGGGGACCCGTTCGCTGGACCCGTCTCTTGCTCCGACGACGGACCTTCGCGTCTACGCCCAATGCATGAAAGACCGGCCCGGCGGGGTTTCTCTGTTGCTGTTGAATGTGAGCAGGACGAGCGCGCAAACGGTTCAGATTCCAGCCGACGGCACTCGCTACACGTTGTCCTCTCCAGAGCTGCTGAGTCAAACCGTGATGCTCAATGGGCGCGAGTTGAAGGTCGCCGCGGACGGCACGGTGCCGCAACTTCAGGGAGAAAAGTTTCGGAGAGGCAATGCGAAGCTGGACCCTCTGACGATCACCGTGCTGACGTTGCCCGGCGTATCGAACCCGAGCTGCGCGAAGTAATCATGCAAGCCTTCCTCCGTTTTGTCGCGGCTCCAGCAGCGATTGATGTTCGGCGCCGCTGTAGAGATCTTTGGTGATGGGGTCACAGCAGCGGAGGGCAGGGTCGCAGCAGGCTTGTGCGCCGGTTTCGGCGACGCTGCGGGCGACGGAGCCATACTTCTGGCGGACGGCGGATAGGGTATCGGGTTGCGGGGTCAGGGGAGTTTCCTTCGCATGTATCATATACGTCAATGCGAATATGTTGGGGTTGACAGAATTTGATTGGGTTT
>Ga0207678_10002888_pt1 | contig 15597 bp, 10 predicted proteins | sample KBSC63metaG_FD_184319 | JGI IMG/M metagenome (GOLD analysis project Ga0207678, IMG submission 184319) | Corn rhizosphere microbial communities from Kellogg Biological Station, Michigan, USA - KBS C6-3 metaG (SPAdes) (version 2) | ecosystem: Host-associated > Plants > Roots > Rhizosphere > Soil ...
ATTTCGTACCGCAGAGGCCGCCGGCGGGACGCTGATCTTGCTGCCGGAGGCCCGATACAAAACCAGCTTTTATAGCATGTTAGGGAGGGTTGGTCAAACCCGGAAAGACGGGTCACATGGTGTAGCGCGGGCGCCCCCGCCCGCGGCTTTTGACGTTGATTTCCGGCACCACGCGGGCGAGGGCGCCCGCGCCACACAAAAATTGCCGAGCTTCGCCTTCCCACACGAGCCTTTACGCCCAGAACGTCCGGTCCAGCGTTCGGTACTGAATGGCCTCCGCGATGTGTTTGGGCTCGATGGCGGGGGTGCCTTCGAGGTCGGCAACAGTGCGGGCTACCTTTAGGATTCGGTCATGGGCGCGGGCGGTCATGCCGTGCTGGGTCATGGCGCGCTCCAGCAGGCGTTCGCAGTCGGCGGAAAGCTCGCAGGAAGCGCGAATATGGCGGGGCGCCATCTGGGCATTGCAGTAAAGCCGCGAGCGCGACGATGCGAACCGCTGCATCTGGATTTCTCGGGCGCGCATGACCCGTTCCCTGATCTTGGCGGAGCTTTCCGGTTCACTTCCTGCCCTCAGCTCTTTGTAATTGACCGCGGGCACATCGATGTGGATATCGATGCGGTCGAGCAGCGGTCCCGAAATCTTGCCCATGTAGCGCTGGATCATGGGCCGGCTGCAGTGGCATTCGCGGGAGCGGTCATTGAAATAGCCGCAGGGACAGGGATTCATGGCCGCCGCCAGCATGAAGCGTGCGGGAAAAGTCAGAGACATCGAGGCGCGGGCGATGCAGACGGTGCCATCCTCGAGTGGTTGTCGCATCACTTCCAGAACATTGCGCGGGAATTCGGGAAGTTCATCCAGAAAAAGCACGCCGTTGTGCGCGAGCGACACCTCGCCCGGACGGGGCACGGCGCCTCCTCCGATCAGGCCGGCGTCGGAGATGGTGTGGTGGGGTGAGCGGAACGGGCGTACGCCGACCAGTCCGGCGCCGGCATCGAGCACGCCGGCCACACTGTGGATCTTGGTGGTTTCAAGCGCTTCTTCAAAACTGAAGGGAGGCAGGATGGTGGGCATGCGCTTGGCCAGCATGGTTTTGCCGGAGCCCGGCGGGCCGATCATCAGAATGTTGTGGCCGCCGGCGCAGGCCACTTCGAGAGCGCGCTTCGCTGTCTGCTGGCCGCGTACATCTTTGAAGTCAACAACGTAATGCTGCGCCTCGCTGAGCAGGGTATCGCTGTCCACTTGCAGGGGCATAATGCCGTTGCCGGTATTTACGAAGCGGATGACGTCCAGCAGCGACTTCACCGGATAGACCTCGACCCCGCCGACCATGGCAGCCTCGCGGGCATTTAATTCCGGCACGATCAGCCGGGGAATTTTTTTGCCACGGGCCTCGATGGCGATGGGCAACGCGCCGCGCACGCCGCGAATGCCTCCATCCAGCGAGAGTTCGCCCACGAACAGGCAGTCCGGTACCTCTTTCTTATTCAGCCCTCCGTAGGCGCCCAGAATTCCGAGGGCCATGGGCAGGTCGAATCCTGAACCCTCTTTGCGGATGTCAGCTGGTGCCAGGTTGATGGTGATGTGGGTGGGAGGAATGTCGTAGCCGCAGTTCTTCAGTGCGGCGCGAACCCGGTCGCGGCTTTCCCGTACCGCCGCGTCGGGCAGTCCTACGGTATGGAAATAATCTTCATTGGTCTTGATGCCAGAGACGTCCACCTCAACCTCGATGATGCTGGCATCTATGCCATACACCGCTGCGCTCAGAGTCTTATAGAGCATGAGGCTGAGCGCTCGCAGACTGATGGTTCATCTCCGAGCCACCATGACCAATGAAGATCGGCCGCTGACCTGCACTCTGCTTCCACCATACCGGCCTGCCGGCAAAACAGCGGTGACGGCCGTCACAAGAGCAGGTGACGGACGAACCATGCAGTCGAGGTCATGCAGGCGCGAGCGTCCTCGCTCGTGCGGCAGCGCGGGGAACCCAGCACGAGCGAGGACGCTCGCGCCTACATTGACCAGCGTTGCCCCTAGAACCAAGTTGCCTAACATGCCTCCATTGTGTGGGCTCTGGCCGTGAACTAGGATTCAGCTAACCTGCAAGGAAACCTGCGACTCCCAGCGCGGGCACAGGATCAGTGTCGGCAGTTATGGACGAAGAAGAAGATCAACCCAAACGCCCGCCTCGCGCTCCTGGGCATCTGGAAAAAGAAGAAGCTCGGCTCTGGCGGATGGCCCTGGCCTTCCTAGTGTTGCTGGCCACCGGCCTGGCCGCAGTCTCCTGGGAACGCCTGCAGGGCCTTCCGTATCACCTGGGCGCCGTCTCCATCGGCCTGCTGGCGCTGTCGGTCCTGTTCGCGGCCTATGTGTACGGTCGTCGCCGCGAAGTTTCGGAACTGAAGCACCTGCTGCACGATCTGCACGACCGCACCGGCGTCACGCCTTCCGACGAGCAGCTCGACCAACTCACTCAGGTGATCCAGCGTTCCCAGCGAAGTTTTAAGGAGCTCATTGACTCGTTCGACGACGTGGCCTTCGCCTGTTCGCTCGACGGAACCCTGCGGACCGTGAATCGTCGCGTCACCCAGTTGCTGGGCCTGGCCTACACCGACGTTGTGGGCCACAAGATTGATGAGTTTCTGGACGAACCTCTGCGCGGCGAGGTCGAGGCTGGTCTTCCGCGCTTTCTGGAAAAACGCCGCTGGTCGGGACTGGTTCGGGTCCAGGTCAAGAACAGCACGCGTGTGCTCTACTTCGACTGCGTATTGAATGCCATCGTCAAGAGTGATGAGGTGGTGGGCATCAGCGCTCTGGCCCGGGATGTGACCGAAGAACGCGAGAAGGAACGCCGCTTCACCGAACTCTTCGAGACCCTTCAGGAAGGCGTGTACTTCAGCACTCCGGAAGGGCGGCTGCTCGATGCCAATCCCGCGCTGATCCAGATGCTCGGCTGCAGCAGCCGGGACGAGCTGCTGTCTCTCGATCCCAGCACGCTCAATCTGGATCCCGGGCAGGGCCCGGTGCTGGGCAGGAGTGCGGGCGATCGAGGAAGCGAGCGCAGCCGGGAACTCACGCTGCGGCGAAAGGACGGGACTACAGGAGTTTTTCTCGATACTTCGCGTGCGGTCTGGGACGGCGCGGGCAAGATTATTCGCTACCAGGGCACGCTGGTGGATGTTACTGAGCGGCGCAAGATGGAGAAGGCCCTGCGCCGGCAGGAAGAGTTTCAGCGGTACCTGCTGGAAAGCTTTCCCGACCTCATCCTGGTGGTTGGCCTGGATGGACGCTATGGCTTTGTCAGTTCACGGATTCGCGATCTGCTGGGCCGCGCACCGGCGGAGCTGTTGGGCAAAAAAGTCGATGACGCCGAGCAGGAGCAATCCGCCGAATTTGTGGCCCTCTATCACGATGTGAGCACGGGCGCGAAGAAGTTCGGCTTCTGCGAGTTTGGGGCCCGCCATCGCGACGGCAGCTGGCGCACCATGCGCGCCAATGCCAGCCCGCTGTTCGACGCCGAAGGCAAGGCCAGCGGGGTGATCGTTTCGGTGCGGGACATTACCGTGGAGAAAAAGCTGGAACAGCAGATTATCCAGAGCGAACGCCTGGCGGCTATGGGACAAATGATCGGAGGCTTCGCCCACGAGCTGAACAATCCTCTCACCAGCATCATGGGCGTGGCCGAGCTTCTGCAGGAAGGCGAACAGGCCGAGACCACGCGCAAGCAACTGGTGATGCTGCAGCAGCAGGCCCGGCGTGCGGCTGACATTGTGCAGAACCTCATGTACTTCTCCCGCCCCCCGGCCCCGGGGAGAGGTCCAATCAACCTGAGCGAACTGGTACAACGCACACTGCACCTGCACACCTACTCGCTGCGCAAGAACAACATTACGGTGGACTATCTGCCAGAGCCCTCGTTGCCGGTTATCACCGGCGATTCCCATCAGCTGATGCAGATCTTCCTCAACCTCATTCTGAACGCCGAACAGGCCATGCGCGAGGCCCGCGATCGTGGCACCCTGCGGATCCGGCTGGAGAAAAGCAGCAAATCGGTTGCGATCATCTTTCAGGACGATGGCCCCGGCATCGCCGCCGACGTGCTACCCAACATCTTCGACCCCTTCTACACCACCAAGCGCCCGGGCCGCGGCACCGGTTTGGGGTTGAGCATCTGCAAAGCGATTTTGCGCGAGCACGGAGGAGAAATTGAAGCCAGTTCCGGGCCGGGTGGCGGGGCGGTGTTCAAAGTCACACTGCCGGTGCCGGATACTCCTGCGAAAGTCTAGTGCCCAAAATGGAGGAAGGGCGTTTCGCCCGTCTTTGCAGAGAGCACGAATGGATGGGCGAGGACGCCCGTCTTCCATCGCGAATCGCAGAGTTTACCGTTCCACTGCCATGGCGACCGCATTACCGCCACCCAGGCACAGCGCGGCAATGCCGCGGCGGACGTCTCGCCGCATCATCTCATAGATGAGTGTAACCAGCACCCGCGCCCCGCTGGCGCCGATGGGATGCCCGATAGCGACCGCCCCGCCGTTGACGTTGACCTTGTTCGGGTCGAGTCCCAACTCGCGCATCACGCCCAGCGCCTGCACCGAGAAAGCTTCGTTGAGTTCGTACAGGTCCACGTCTTCATTTTTCCAGCCGGTCTTTTCCCATATTTTTCGGACGGCGTCCACAGGCGCCATCATCACCCACTTGGGATCAACGCCGCTGGTGGCCTGGGCCACGATGCGCACCATGGGTGGAGCGCCCAGTTCCTTCGCCCGCTTCGCACTGGTTACCACCAGCGCCGCGGCGCCATCGTTCACCCCCGGTGCATTCCCAGCGGTCACAGTGCCGTCTTTTTTGAATGCCGGCTTGAGCGAACGCAGAACTTCGATCGTGGTGTCTTCCCGCGGAGACTCGTCCTTGTCGAAGATCACAGGTGCTCCGCCCTTTTTCTTCGCGGGCAGCTCAACCGGAACAATCTGTGACTTGAACCGGCATTCCTTGATTGCCGCCAGGGCCTTGCGATGAGAGTTGAGCGCGAACTCGTCCTGCTCTTCGCGCGTGATGCCGTATTTTTCCGCCACGTTCTCGCCGGTGACGCCCATGTGATAGTTGTTGTAGATGTCCCAAAGCCCGTCGTTCACCATGGAATCGACAATCTGCGCATTGCCCAGGCGATATCCCTTGCGCGCCTGCGGCAGAAGATAGGGCGCGTTGGTCATCGATTCCATGCCGCCGGCGACGACGATGGAACTGTTTTCCGTCTGGATCGCTTGCGCCGCGAGTGCAACTGCTTTGAGTCCGGAACCACAAACCTTGTTTACGGTCATGGCACCCACTTCCGGAGGCAGTCCGCCGAAGATTGCGGCCTGGCGCGCGGGATTTTGTCCCAATCCGGCAGAGACCACGTTGCCCATGATGCATTCGTCCACCTGTTTCGGGTCGAGAGCGGCGCGCTTCACCGCTTCGCGGACCACGATGGCGCCCAGTTGCGTGGCGCTCAGATCGGACAGGCTTCCCTGGAATTTTCCCACCGGCGTGCGACAACCGGAAATGATGACGACCTCTTCGTAAGCAGCCATTTATGTGCCCCCGCGATGATTTCTCAACTCCAATTATAGATGCGCGCGGCACGATAAGAGATCGAAATTCGCGCCTCGTCCACGGTGCTGTGTCGATTCGTGAGCGCATCATTCGCGGCTGGTTGAAATGCAAAAGCGTCAGTGATGAGGAAACTGTCGTGACGCAAACCTTCGATAACGACGCCTGCATTCGCGAAAATTTATTCGACGCCGCGCGCTGGTGACTTTGGTTCAGCGGTCGCATGCGCGCGCGAGCATCATTTTTTTCTTGACATCACTTTTTATTGACTCTATACATTCAATTAGTTGCAACAGACGACCGTTGCTAAGCAAGTCCATGAAAAATGGAAAGGGAGAATAGAAACCATGGCAACCAAGAAAAAGGCAAAGAAGAAAAAGAAGCACTAAGAGAAGTATCAGCAAAGCAGCAAACAGGGGACGCGTAAGCGTCCCCTAAGTTTTTTGCACAGAAAATCCCCCCTCTGTCATTCTGAGCGAAGAAATGCGATTCGCTTGCGAATAGCATTACGCAGTCGAAGGACCCCTACCCGCGCGGTAATGCTCTCGCGTTTTGAGGGCTTTCCGGTTGCGCAGGAAATTCCATTACCCCGGCCTCCTACGGACTAGAGGGGTCCTTCGACTCCGTAGCTGCTTCGCGAAGCGAAGCAGTTCAGGATGAACAGAGCTCAGGATGACAGCGATCGCAAATGGCAGTTATCTTTGCCGCGCGGTCGCGGCTTTGTCTTGCGGCGAGTGCAGTTGCTTCTCGGTGGCGGGACACAGATTGCGATAGGCGCAGAATTTGCAATAGAAGCCGGGCTTGGGCTGGAAGTTCCCGGCGGCAACGTTTTCCGATACTTCCTGCACCCGGCTTTTCGCCGCTTCCAGTTCGCAATCGCTGCGCCGGGTCACGACCGCGCTGTTTCCTTCCAGGTTATAGAGCACCAGGCTGTCAGCGCGATATCCCCACTTCTCGCGCGCCGCCAGGGCGTAGATTGAAAGCTGCATGCTTTCGTCAGCATCCTCCTGCGATTGGGCCCTGCCGGTCTTGTAGTCGGTAATCACGACTGCGCCATCTGGCAACCGGTCGATGCGGTCGATGCGCCCAACCACCGTGACCTCGCCTACTTTGACATCGAAGAATTCCTCGGTGTGCAGCACCTGGGGTACGGGAGTGCGGCGGAAAGGGGTCAGAAAATCTCTTAGCTGCTGCACTCCCTGCGCCTCGTAGAGGTCATGCTGGTAGCGGTCCTGCATGCCGGCCTGGGCGAGATCGTCGCGGAAGAACTGGATCAGGTCGTCGTCCGCCATCGGCCGCTCCATGCGTACCGAGTCGTAATAAGCGCGCAGCACGCGATGCATGACCGCGCCATACTGCATGGCGGCAGGGACCTCGTCGGGAATTTTCCACTCTCGTTCCAGCTTGAACTGCAGCGGGCAGGTTTCATACGTCTGCACCGCGCTGGCGCTCAACCGGGAGTGCAAGCTGGCGGAGGGCGGCAGAGCCAGCCATTGGTTGGTGCGAGTCGTGGTTGCCGGGGCTGCCGCCTCGGCAAACATGTCGGTCTGAAAACCCCGGGGCCGAGCCTGCACCAGCCAGCGGCGCAGGCTTGTGTCCTTCAGCAGATCACGCAGGAAACCGGCCGGAGTGGGATCTTTCTTCCCGGTTCCTTTCTTGGCGTAGATGGTGAGCGAATCCCGCGCCCGGGTCATGGCCACGTAAAACAGGCGACGCTCTTCCTGCTGACACAATTCCTTGTCGTCGCCCTGGGCGATCGAGTCCGGGTCATACAGCTCCCGGGGCAACTCAATCAGCGCTTCCTGATAATTCAAGGGAAAGGAGCCTGAGTTGGCGCGAAGAATGAAAACGTGGGGAAACTCCAGTCCCTTGGCAGCGTGCGCCGTCATGAGGGGGACGGCATCATCGTCGCTCGACGAGAGAGGAATCACTCCGCGGGCTTCCCTGAAATATTCGAGGTAGTCGAGAAGCTCGGCAATCTCGCCGGTTTTTGTGATTGCTCTTTTCTCCCATTCGCTCACGAAGTCGAGGACCGCCTGCAGCACTCTGGAGTCGCGATTCAAAGCAAAATCTCGCACCAGGATGTTTACCGCGGCACGGCCCTTGGCGCCGGCGGCGGCAATGTCGGATCGAGTCTGCCGCACGCGCTCGAGAACCGCTCCGCCACCCTCGATCCGGGAGAGCACCAGCGCGATGGCCGAAGTGCCGGCATCGCGGGGAAGCGCCTTGATGCCGGAGCGCAGTTTTTCCGGATCGATGGCAAACTGCGGCAGCGCCGCCACTCGAAACAGACTGGCGCCATCCGCGTCCGAGACGACCGCACCCAGACAGGCGAAAAGGTCCCGCGCCTCGGGCGTATCCATCACGTCCATGTTCTCGATGGTGAACGGAATGCCTTGCCGCACCATTTCAGCGGCCAGCTGGTCGCGATTCATGTGGGTGCGATAAAGAACGGCGCAGTCGCTCCACCGGCAGCGCAACTTGCTGCGCAATTCGCGCAGCTTCGCAATCACTTCGCCCGGTTCCGTGTCCTTGGTATCGAGCACGACCGCTTCCACCGGCACTCGCGGCAGCTCGCTTCCGGAACGCGCTGCATCTTCTTCCCGAGCCGAAACCAGGACCGAGCGCTGGTAGGCGGTGGAACCGTGTCCGGCATCGAACACGTTCGGATTTTTCGAGATGTGGGCGAAGGCGCTGTGCAGGATAGGCGACAGCGAACGCCGGTTTTTCTCCAGCTTGATCAGCTTTCCGCCGGGAAAGTGGCGCTGAAACAGGACAAACGCAGCGCTCGATGCCCCGCGGAAGCGGTAGATGGCCTGGTCCGGATCTCCCACCGCGAAGACGTTGCGTTCCGCCCCCGCGAGCTTTTGCAGCACCTTGACCTGGGCGAAGTTGACGTCCTGAAACTCGTCCACCAGGATGAAGCGAGCGCCCGCCCGGTTCGCCAGTTCGCTGTTCTGCTGCAGCAGATGGTGGGCGTTGGTAATCATGTGGCCGAAGGTGCCCAGGTTGTCTTCCCGCAGCATGCGTTCCACGGTGGTAAATACGCCGGCGATTTCGCGGCAGCGTCCCACGACTTCTTCGTCCGAGAGGGTGCCGGCGTCCTTTGACTTGCTCACCCGCGGGACAGGCAGCTCGCCGCGCTCCAGCCTCCGAACATACTCTTCGTATTGTTCCGGGCTGACCAGTTCGTCGTGGCAGTGCCGGAAGAAGGTCAGCAGGTCATCGAAAAACTTGCTGAGCCGGGCGGCGCGAATGTAGTAGTTGAGGTTCAGTTCACGGATACGGCGGCGCAAATAAATCCACAGGTCCTGATCGTCCACCACCCCGAATTTCCTGCCGCACTGGTCGAGGAGACTGTTGCAAAAATCATGAAAGGTTGCGAGCCGAAGGCCGGAGAGGTTGGTCCCGCGCAACTCCTCTTCCACCCGCTGCCGCATCTCCTGCGCCGCATTCCTGGTATAGGTGACAGCCAGGATTTCGTCGGGACGGGCGTGTCCTTCGCGGACCAGGTGTGCGATGCGCCTGGTGAGGACGGTGGTCTTCCCGGTGCCCGCGCCGGCGATGACCAGCACCGGCCCGTGGACATGTTCGATAGCTTCGCGCTGGCGCTCGTCGGGCTCGAACGCGCGGGGACGTGAGTTGGGTCTTGCCACTGCCACTGAGCAGGAGAATATCAGAGAAGCTTGAGGATTTTTCTGAGGAGAGTCTTATGAAAGCTCGGCCAGGGCAATGGCGGTAGCCGCGATCGCCGCAGTTTCGGCGCGAAGGATCGTGCTTCCCAAAGATGCCGCAATCCATCCGGCCGCCTGGAATGACTTCAGTTCCGAGCTGGACCAGCCACCTTCCGGGCCAAACGCCAACGTGACCTCATCCGCCGCGGGGTTCGATCGCAGTGCATCTTGCAACATCACCTGTTCTTCGGATTCGGCCAGGACGATGCGGGTGCCGTCGCGCGAAGTGACGGCGGTTTGTAAGGGCGCAGGTTGCAGGATTTCTGGCACGGAGGCCCGCCGCGACTGCTCCGAAGCCTGGAGAGCAATACGCTGCCATCGCTCCACCCGCTTCTGGGCAGCTTTGGCGAGATGGGCCTCGGTGCGATCCGCGATGACCGGAACGATTCGAACCACGCCCAGCTCGACACACTTCTCAATGGCCCACTCCATGCGATCGAATTTGAAGATGGAGAGGACAACGGTCAGTCTGGGAGCCGGATTTACCGGAATGATCTCGCCGAGCTCGAACTCGACTCGATCGTTCGTGATGCTGGAGATGCGACCGCGGCGGATGCTCCCACCGGTGGCGATGTCAAACTCCTGCCCGACCTGTCCGCGAAGGACATGGGCGAGATGCCGGGCGTGCGCGCCGACTAGAGCAGCGCGATTGCCGGAAACTTCGTCGGCGATCCAGCGGCGTCGGGTCATGCGGATAGAGTGTACGGGATTTCGACTCTCGACGGGTGCGCCCCGGTCATTCCCCTGCCACGAACCATGTGGGGACAGCCGCCCTCGGCTGTCCATCGGAGCAGGGCTCCGCCATGTCTGTCGTTCAGGGGGACCAGAGCAGGAAACCCGGTTGAGCTTCTCTCGACTGGACAGCCGAGGGCGGCTGTCCCCACGTGGTTAGAGACACTATCCGAAGATGTCTTTGACTTTGCCCAGCAATGTGCGGCGTTGGGGGCGGTTTTCTACCCTGGTGAGACTTTCGAGTTCGACGAGCAACTCGCGCTGGCGCTTATTGAGCTTGCCCGGTGTCTGTACTCTCACTTCGACGAACAGATCGCCTTTGCCGTGTCCGTTCAGTATGGGGACACCCTTGCCTTTGATGCGCAGCGTGGTGCCCGACTGAGTGCCTTCCGGCACCTTCAGCACGTGTGGGCCTTCGAGTGTGGGCACACTGATTTCCACCCCCAGCGCCGCCTGCGAAAATGAAACTGGGATCACGCAGTGCAGATCGTTCCCCTCGCGCTCGAAGAAGGGATGCTCCTTAACATGCAGGACTACGTAGAGATCGCCCGGCGGGCCACCGTGCAGGCCGCCTTCGCCGTAACCAGTGAAGCGGATGCGGGTGCCATCTTCTACGCCGGCGGGAACTTTCGCATCCACCGTCCTTTGCCGCAGTACCCGGCCTTCGCCTTTGCACTTGGCGCAGGGGTCGGTGACCACGCTGCCCGTGCCCTGGCAAGTAGGACAGGTGCGCGCAATACTGAAAAAGCCCTGCTGGTAGCGGACTTGTCCCCGGCCATTGCAGGAACGGCAGGTGATGGGAGCCTTGCCCGGGGCTGTACCTGAACCCCGGCATTCTTCACAGGTCTCGTGGCGCCGCACCGTGACTTTGGCTTCGGTGCCGAAGACCGCGTCCTCGAATTCCATGTTGATGTCTTCGCGCAGGTCAGCGCCGCGCTGGGTGCGGCTGCGGCGGCGTGTGGCCCCGCCGAAAATTTCTCCCAAGCCGAAGAAGTCGCCAAAAATATCGCCCAGATCGGTGGCGTCGAAGCCCGCGCCTGCGCTTCCGCCCAGGCCGGCATGACCGAAGCGATCATAGGCGCTGCGTTTTTCGACATCCGCCAGGACGGCGTAGGCCTCGCTGCACTCCTTGAACTTCTCTTCCGCATCGGGATTATTGGGATTGCGGTCGGGATGGAACTGCAGCGCCAGTTTGCGATAAGCGCTTTTGATCTCCTGCTCGGTGGCGGTGCGGGCCAGGCCCAGCACCTCGTAGTAGTCGCGTTTTCCGTTGCTGGTCAGAATGGCCTTTCCTCTAATCCTTTCAGCTCTTTCATTGTCAGATTACACCGGGCTCAGTGCTTGGGATTGCGCGCGACCCTCACCATCGAAGGACGGAGCAGGCGGTCTTTCAACTTGTAGCCGTGCTGCAGTTCTTCGAGTACATGATTGTCCTCGGCTTCCTCAGTGTCCACCATTTCAATGGCCTGGTGAAGATGAGGATCAAAAGGTTCACCCTTCGCAGGGATGGGACGAAGTCCCAGTTTGGCGAGCGCATCCTGTAATTGCTTGTAGATGAGTTCGACTCCGCCGCGAAATTCCGACTTGTCCGAAGCACTGGTGTGCAAGGCGCGCTCGAAGCTGTCCAGGGTGGGCAGCAAAGCCTTCAGCGCGTCGGTGACCGCATACTCGCGGAATTCGTGTTGCTCGCGGGCGGTGCGCTTGCGGGCGTTCTCGAACTCGGCCTGCAGGCGAGCTAGGCGGTCGAGCAGCCCGTCCCGCTCCGTCTTCAGTTTGTCGAACTCGGTGGCTGCACTCGCGCCGTCGCGAGCGTCTTCTGCCGCGGGCAATTCGTGCTCGGGATCGAGTTCCACCGGATCGACTTCGGGTTTTCCGTTTCCTCTTGCCATATCAATGCTCACTCAGATTCGTTCAGGATCTTGTCAAACAGGCGGGCAATATAGGAAACCGCCGTCATAGTGTGCTGGTAGTCGATGCGTGTGGGCCCGATGACCGCCAGCGACCCCATCACGTCATCACCCACTCGAGCGGGCGCGCCGATGAGCACAAAATTCCGCATCGACGGCAGCGCTTCGTCCAGTCCGATCACCACCCGGACCGCTTCCTGCTTGGCGTCCAGATACGCCCCCAGCAGCTCAACAATTTTCTTCTTTTCTTCCAGAGTCTGCAGCAACTCCTGCAGGCGTTGCCGGTCCTGCTCGCCGGTCACCAGATTGGATGCTCCTTCGACGAAAACGACTTGCGCGGTTTCGTCGGCGATCAGGGCCCCCTGGCGGTAAAGCTGTTCCACGGATTTCATCAGGCGATCGTACTCGCTGCGCTCCTGCTCCAGCCGGCGGGCCAGTTCCGCCCGCATCGCCTCCATGGTCCAGCCGCGAAAATTATCGTTGATAAAACGCGCGGCGGCGTCCAGGTCAGCCTGCGGAAGATCAAGCCGCAGGACGCGGTCGCGCACCAGGCCGGATCGCGTTACCAGCACGGCCAAAACTTTCTGGTCGCCCAGCCGGGAAAAGTACACATGCTCCAGCGCATTCTTGGGACCGCCGACGGCGACGGTGATACCGACGTTGTGAGAGATCAGGGACAGCACACGCGAAGTGCGTTCCATGAACTCCTGCACGTCGGAAACCCCATGCAGGGAGTCTTTAATAATGCCCTGGTCTTCCTGCGAAAGGCTGGCTCTACCCGTAAGCTGTTCTACATAATAGCGATACGCCTCTGAACTGGGCACGCGGCCGGCTGAAGTATGGGGCTGCTCGAGGTAGCCGGCGTCGGCGAGATCGGCCATGACATTGCGAATCGTGGCCGGGCTTAGTCCTTCCCGGTTCGACCGTGCCAGCGTCCGCGACCCCACGGGGTCGCCGGTGGCAATAAAGGTCTCCACAATGGCGGTCAGAATCTCGCGTTCCCGCTCCCCAATGGGGGGTCCAGATGGCATATTAAGTACTTATAATCCAAAAGCTTAGATTAAGAAACCAACAATACTCCAGTTTCGATTCTAGGAAGTGCAACCCCGCCTGTCAAGGCTTAGCACTCTGAGCTCTAGAATGCTAATCTCTTTGATTTAATGTGAGCGATCGAATGTGGGCGCGGGCGCCCCGCCCGTGCAACGGCAGGGTGCCGAATCCATCTTTCCACAAACTGGGACACAGATATTAACTGGGACACAGATATTAAAGGATCGTGTATTAAAGGAAAGCGTCGATTCCCGATCGCTTGATGAAGGCACGCGATCCGTGAGGTTTGCGAGCCCAGATCCAGACCAGACCAAAAAACAATGATGACGGAGAAACGAACATGAGCAAGCAGACTTTTCTGCCGATTCTGGTGCTGCTTTTGTTTGGCAGTGCAGCCCTGGGTCAGGCAGCAGCGCCGGCGCACGAAAGCGAGTCACTCCTGGCGGCCACTCCGCCCATGGGCTGGAACAGTTGGGATGGCTACGGCACCACGGTCAAAGAGGCTGACGTGAAAGCCAATGCTCAATGGCTGGCCGAACATTTGAAGCCTTTCGGCTGGCAATACGTGGTCGTGGACATGGAATGGTTCGTCACCAACCCCACGCCGGAAGGAAATTCCAAGACCTCGCAGTACAGCATGGACGAGTTCGGCCGCTACACGCCCGCGGCGAACCGATTCCCTTCAGCCGCCAACGCTGCCGGCTTCAAGCCTTTGGCGGATTATGTCCATTCCCTCGGCCTGAAGTTCGGCATCCATATTCTGCAGGGCATTCCCAAACAGGCGGTGGAGAAAAATCTCCCGATCTCGGGGTCGCCTTATCATGCCGCGGATGCCGCAGACACCTCCAAGACTTGTTCCTGGAACTTCGATAACTACGGCCTCGATGCTTCGAAGCCGGGAGCTCAAGCCTATTACGATTCGATTGCGAAACTCTATGCCAGTTGGGACGTGGACTTGATCAAAGTGGATTGCATCAGCAGCCGTCCCTACAAAGGCGATGAGATCAGAATGTTGAGTACAGCGCTGGTCCACACCGGCCGGCCCATTGTATTGAGTCTTTCGCCCGGGCCCGCTCCGCTGGAAAAAACGGAGGAGATGCGGAAGTATGCCCAGATGTGGCGAATCTCAAATGATATCTGGGACCTGTGGCACAGCACGGTCGATTATCCCCAGGGCCTGGGAGACCAGTTCGCAAACGTAGCGAAGTGGGCAGGAAAGGCGCAGCCGGGGCACTGGCCGGATGCGGACATGCTTCCGCTGGGATATCTGGGGCCGGCTCCCGGATGGGGCCAGCCGCGCTACACCCGGCTTTCGCACGACGAGCAGCGAACATTTCTCACGTTGTGGTGCATCTTTGCCTCACCGCTGATGGTGGGCGGCGATCTGCCCAGGGCCGACGCCTGGACGACTGCGTTGCTTACCAATCCCGAGGTCATCGCGGTTGATCAGCACTCCACCGGGAATCATCCCGCCATCACGACCGACAAGACAGTCGTGTGGGTGGCGCAATCCGCAGCGCCTGACAGCCACGCTCTCGCCATTTTTAATCTCACAGAGTCCAGCCAGAAGGTTCGGTACGACTGGAAAGACCTGGGTTTCACCGCTACGAAATATGAATTGCGAGACCTGTGGGAGCGGAAAGATCTGGGCCCGTCGGGCTCTCTGAGCGTGACCCTGCCGCCGCATGGCAGCGTGCTGTACGGAGCCTCCCCGGTGCAGAAAGTTGTGCACTGATTCATTGCCCCAGAATTCCTCCGGTCGCGCAGACATCCTCGGCCGCGCTTCTCCGCGCCGAAAGATGGTCTGCCATGCAAGGTGACGAGGGATGCAGTCCTGCCCACTGGTCAACCGCCAACCCAGAAATTCGTTATAGATGAAGGTTGTGGTCAAAATAGAACATCTTGCTGCCGGGCAAGGCTGCATGATTCAAGCATGAAGGCCACGTCGATGGCAGCGCTGGCGATTCGGTGTCCCACCTGCGGCGCCAAGCCCGGCGAGAAATGTGAACTCGGCACCGGCCAACCGCGTACCGAGCCTCATCGGTCTCGGCGCCTGGTGGCGTCAGACAAGTAATCTCTGTAAAAAACAGACAACGCAGGCCCGGACGCCCTCGTCCGGGCGGTCGTCGAGGTTTCTTATTAAAATCCTGGTGGTTTTCCCGCGCCGAAAGCGGCCGGGCCTTGCCCGGCCAGGCGGGTGGAGGCACCCGCCCCTACGTGGTTTCCCAGCCAATGGCGGTCCGCCGGCTGTTCGAAACAGCACGGGCGAGGAGGGCGAAAAGGGCGCTGTGCTGTATTGCTCAGACGTGAGGAATTCTTAATGAGATAGTTCTTATATTCCGGGGGGTAGGTTATGTGGATTCTTTCAGGACATCAGACCAAAGAGACACTCAGGCAATCCTGCTCGCAACTCGAATTGCTGGTTATGGAGCGCACAGCGGAGCTGCAGAGCCTTTCGCAGCGGCTTCTGCGGGTGCAGGATGAGGAGAGGCGCCGGGTAGCGCGCGACTTGCATGACAGCACCGGCCAAACCCTTACGGCCCTGAAAATTTGCGTTGACCTGCTGCAGAGAAAGCTGGGGCAG
>Ga0207678_10002890_pt1 | contig 15595 bp, 16 predicted proteins | sample KBSC63metaG_FD_184319 | JGI IMG/M metagenome (GOLD analysis project Ga0207678, IMG submission 184319) | Corn rhizosphere microbial communities from Kellogg Biological Station, Michigan, USA - KBS C6-3 metaG (SPAdes) (version 2) | ecosystem: Host-associated > Plants > Roots > Rhizosphere > Soil ...
TGAAGACGATGCGGGTGACGGCGGTGCCTTCGGGGGTGGGTTCGGCGTCGGTGAACGTGGCGAGGGTTTTGAGTTCGTCGAGGAGGCGGGATTCGTCGATTTGGAGCTGCATGATTGAAACTCCTTTACCCGAGCGGGTGACGGTTCCAATCTTTGTAGATGAGGTATTTTGCGGGGCGCTTGCCGATGGCTCCGAACCACTGCGGACAGTATGGGGCCATCCAGATGAAGTCGCCGGCGGTGACGGGGTACCACTGGTCGCTGAGGCGATAGATGCCGCCGCCTTCGAGCATGAGCAGACCGTGTTCCATGACGTGGACTTCGACCTGGCTGAGCGCTGCGCCGGGGCGGTAGGTCATGGTGTTGACGGCGAAGTCGTGCGATGCGGACGCGGGGAGGAGACTGCGGACTTCGAGGTCGGGGTCGTCGTTGAGTGGGACGGCGAGGGTCTTGTCTTCGTGGCTGACGAAGACTTCGGGTGCGGGCGTGTGGGCGAGCGGCTCGTAGGGTTTTTCGATGACGGCGAGGCGCGTGGTTTGTTGCGCGGTGATGGTGTGAGGTGTGCCTTGCGGCAGGTAGGCGACGCTGCCGGGAACGAGCGAGTGAAAGGTGGTGTCGGTGGCGAGGTCGGCTGCGCCTTCGAGCATGTAGAGGAAGCGCTGCGCGGAGGATGCGCCGAGTGTGCCGCCGGGTTCGAGCTCCGCGGTGTATTGGGTGAAGCCTGCTCCGATGGCGGGAGAGATGTGGACGATGGCGGTGGCGCGTTCCATCCCGGGGAGCGTGGTGCGGACGAAGGTGTCGGGCGTGTGCAGGAGATGATCGCGCTGGTTGGTGCTGCGGGTGTGGCCGAGCTTATGCATGGTCGTCCCTCGGTGTTGTTTTATCATCGCGCAATAAGACGAGGAACTCTATTGCGGTGGAGAGTGCTGCTTCCACATCCTGCGGCCGGACGGCTTCGTCGGGATGGTGGCTGAGACCTCCGGGGCTGCGCAGAAAGAGCATGGCGCAAGGGAGACGCTGGGCAACGATCATGGCATCGTGACCGGCTCCGCTGGTCATCGTTGGGCAGGGGAGCTTTGCCTTTGCGGCGGCTGCCTGGAGCAAGCGAGTGAGATGCGCATTCATGGGGACTGCGGATTGCTCAAGCTGCGTGTGCGTGACGAGTTGTACGCCGCGCTTTGCGGCGGTCTCTTTTGCGCTGCGGATGAGAGCAGCGACGGCGTTATGGCGCGCCTGGTCGCTGGCGTGGCGGACATCGAGTGACGCGGTGACGCGACCGGCGATGACGTTGCCTGCGCCGGGGGAAGTCTCGACTTTGCCAACCGTGGCGACGAGGCCGGTGTGGGTGTTGGCGTAGTCTTCGACAGCGGCGATCCAGACTGCGGCGGCGGCCATGGCATCATGGCGGAGATGCATGGGGGTGGTGCCGGCGTGGTTGGCGTGGCCCTCGAAGATGAAGGACATGCGCGTCTGGCCGGCGATGGTATCGACGATGCCGATGGAGGCATCTTCGCTTTCGAGGAGCGGTCCTTGTTCGATGTGGAACTCGATGTAGGCGAAGGCTTCGTTGGAAAGGGCCGCTGCGGGAAGGTCGGCTGGATTGAGTCCGAAGATGCGGATCGCTTCGGCGACGCTGACTCCATTGCGGTCCGCGCGCGCCATGGTTTCCGCGTCGAGTTTGCCGATGAGCGCGAGGCTGCCGAGAAATGGTTTGCTGAAGCGCACCCCTTCTTCTTCCGAAAAGCCGATGACCTCGACGGCGAAGGGGAGGTGCTGGCCGCGCAACTCCTCGATGATGGCGACACCGAGCACGACGCCGAGGACACCGTCGAAGGCTCCGGCGTTGGGAACGGTGTCGAGATGCGAGCCGATGAGCAGGCGTGGCGATTGCGGTGTGGGGCCGGGCCGGACGCCGCGCAGATTGCCGGCGGCATCGATGCGCACGGTCATGCCCGCGGCTTCCATCCAGCCGCGTAGCAGCGCGTGAACCCTGTGCATGGGCGGAGAGAGGAAGGCGCGCGTCGTCTCGCCCGGGATGTCGGTGCAGGCTGCAATCTGCCGGCAGCGATCGATGATACGGTCGGCACGGATTGTATTTGTGCTTGTCATGGTTGCTTATTGGTTCGACTTGCGGCGGACGCGGGCTTCGATGGTTCCGTGGGGCTCGTCGGTGGGGACGAAGATTTCGTTGGGGTTGTCGTGGCCGAAGCGCGAGAGGTCGACGAGGAGACAATGTTTGTTGGGCATGACGAGTTCGATCTCGTCGATCTGCGGGATGTCTTCGAGGGCGCTTTGGGCCATGGCGTAGAGCGTCTGTTGGACGGACTTACTGTCGTGGTTGGCGAAGGCGCGGAGCATGGTTTCGCGGAGTTTTGTGCGGATGGCATCGAAGCTGAGACTGTCTGAGGTGTAGTGCCATTCGGCGCGGACTGCGGTGCCGAAGATGCGGTCGTTCGTCTCCTTGAGCGTGGTGAGCGAGTCCTTGATGAAGCCTTCGAAGGCGGAGTTGGCGGTCTTGAGGAGGACGAGGTTGTCGAAGCCGGAGAGGATGTGGAACGGCCCGCCCTGTGCGCGTTCGATGGTGGTGGTCTGGCGTTCTCCGCTGCCGCGCATGAAGGTGTCGGGATGAGGTTTGCCGTCGACGGTGAGTCGCTTCCAGAGCGTGCTTTCGATGCGGATGGAGACGGAGGCGACCTGTGGATTGCGTCCGAGGAGGAAGTCCGCTAGCTCCTTTGCGTAGTCTTCCATTGATGTTGCGGAGGAGCTGCGGGCGACGGAGTAGACAGTGTTCTTCATCGTGTCCGTCGGCAGGATTTTGCTGTTGTCGCCTTCGAGGTGGGCGCTTTCGAAGTCGCCTTGGAGAAGCACCTCGACGGTCCACTCGCGCAGGTCGCGAACCTGTTCGTTGCGGGTGATCTTCATGAGGCGGACGCGGGATTTGCCGTAGCGATTCTCAGCCAGCTCGATCATGACTCAGCTTCCTCGGTAGGTGGTGTAGCCGTTGGCGGAGAGCAGCAGGGGGATGTGATAGTGCTGGGCTGAGTCTGTGACCTCGAAGACGATGTCGACGCAGGGGTAGAGGCCCTGTAGCCGCTGCTGCTCGTAGTAGACGGCAGTGTCGAAGAGGATGCGATAGGTGCCTTGCTGGAGTGGCTGGGTTTCGGGGAGCAGATGTTGGCAGCGGCCGTCGACGTCGGTGACGACGTCGTTGATGGCGTGCCACTTCCCGTCTGTCATGCGAGCAAGGGAGACCGGAACGGCAGCGGCCGGACGGCCGAGAGATGTGTCGAGGATGTGAGTTGAGATGCCCATGGTTAGTTTGACTCCAGCCAGCGATGCAGTCGAAGCTGCGTGATCTGGCGTTGCTGTTCGGCGGCTTCGCGGAGTTCTGTCGCTGCATCGTTGTGGATGCGTGCTTCGAGGAGGGAGAGGATTTCGGCGGACGTTTTGCCGGAGGCGCAGACGATGAAGATGCGTCCGAACTTCTGCTCGTAGCGGCGGTTGGCTTCTTCGAGTGCGAGTTTGGCGGTGTCCTCGGAGAGAGCGGTGTGCTGTTCCTGTGCAGACCAGCGCAGGGATTCGGCGGTGGCGCGAGATTGAGGGGCAGTTTGGCCGATGCGGGGATGGCTGTCGAATGCCTCGCGCCATGCGCTTTCGGGAAGCGCGAGCCAGATGAGATTCGAGGCTGCTAGGAGGGATGCTTCGTCGGGGATGGGGCGCTTTGATGCAAGTGCGGCCGCCCATGCGCTCGACCCGCAGCAGGGAAGCGCCTCGCGTGCTGCGGCTTCGGCGTCGAGCGTGTTCCAGCGGGCGAGGACTTTGTTCATGCGCGTTTGCCTAACTATAGCTTGATCTCGTGCCCGATTGGGGTTGCTGCGATGACACCTTCGCGGTAGACGGGTTCTCCTCGGAGGTACGTTGCTTTGACGACTCCACGCAGGGTTTCGCCCATGTAGGCGGAGATGGGGCAGCGGTAGTGCAGCTTGTCTGCAGTGACGGTGAACTCCGCGACTGTATCGAAGATGGTGAAGTTGGCTTCGCGGCCTTCGGAGAGTGAGCCTGCGCGATGGCTGAGGCTGGCGAGGGCGGCGGGTGCGCTGCTCATCCAGCGGGCGAGGTGGTTGAGGGTGAAGCCGCGATGGGTGCACTCTGTGTAGATGATGGAGAGGGCCACGGGGAGGCTGGCGATGCCACCCCAGGCGAGGTCGAAGCGGCCCGTGTCCTGGCACTTCATCGGCGGCGGGCAGGGGGAGTGGTCGGTGACGATCATGTCGATGATGCCGTTGCGCAAGCCTTGCCATAGGGCTTGCTGGTTCTCCCTGCTGCGGATGGGTGGGGCGCACTTGAGGAGGGTTGCGCCGTCGGGGATCTGCTCGGCGGCGAAGTGGAGGTAGTGGGGACAGGTCTCGACGGTGATGGGCAGGCCTTCGGCGCGGGCGGATTGCAGCTCCTGGAGGGCGAGCGCGGTGGAGAGGTGGACGATGTGCAGGCGGAAGCGGTACTGGCGGCAGAGACGGATCATCAGGTGGATGGCGTCGAGCTCGGCCTCGTCAGGACGGGAGGCGAGGTAGGTCGCGTACTTGCGCCAGTCGGCGGATTGGGATTGGAGGCTCTGGGTGGCGCGGTCGATGGGGCCGGCGAGCTCGGCGTGGACGAGGAGCGGGAGGCCGGACTCGGCGATGTGGGGGAGCGCGGCTTCGAGCTGGCGCTGGTCGACCATGGTGAAGCCGTCGCAGCCTGGGTAGATGAGGAAGCACTTGTAGCCGAGGACGCCTGCGCGCGCGAGCGGGAGGAGGTGCTGCTGGTTGTCGGCGACGACTCCGCCCCAAGGCGCCCAGTCGACGAAGCACTCGCCGCGTGCGGCTTCGCGCTTGGCCTCGAGTGCGGCGACGGTGGTGGTTTCAGGCAGACAGTTGAGCGGCATGTCGACGAGGGTGGTGAAGCCTCCGGCGGCGGCGGCGCGCGTGGCGGTGCGGAAGCCTTCCCACTCGGTGCGTCCGGGCTGGTTGATGTGGACGTGCGTGTCGACGAGGCCGGGAAGGATGGCGTCGTTGCCGCAGTCGTGGAGGATGGTGTCGGCGGGAAGCTCGGAGGCGCGGCAGATGGCGCGGATGCGGCCCGCTTCGACGAGGAGCGCTGCCGGCTGCGTGCCGTGCGGTGTGACGACGCGATTGGAGAGGAACGCTTGTGCCATAATCTGATTATCCCGTGACTCTCACGCCGAACGCGTGCCGTAAGGATACCGATCCGAATGCAGGGCAATCCAATCTATATGGAACGAGCGATCGCGCTGGCGACGGAGAATGTCACGAGCGGTCGCGGAGGGCCGTTTGGCGCGGTGATTGTGCGTGGGGGCGAGATTGTGGCTATTGGCGTGAACCTGGTGACTGCCAGCAACGACGCTACAGCTCATGCTGAGGTGGTTGCGATCCGGAACGCCTGTGCCGCGCTCAAGAGCTTCCAACTGAGCGGATGCGAGATCTATACGAGCTGCGAGCCTTGTCCGATGTGTCTGTCGGCGATCTACTGGGCGCGCTGCGAGGCGATCTTCTACGGCAACAGCGCGGCGGATGCGGCTGCGGCGGGTTTTGACGATGCGTTCCTCTATGCAGAGATGAAGCGCTCTGTGGGGGAACGGAAGATTCCGGCGGTGAATCTGCTGCCGGAGAAGGCAATGACGAGTTTTGATGCATGGCGAAATCACGCCGGCAGAATCGACTACTAAGACATGGCAACGAAGCGGAAGAAGCAGGCAGTGGCAAAGACGGCTAAGGCTGAGGCAGTGACGAAGGTCGCGCTCGTGGGATTTGGGACCGTGGGAAGCTCGGTGGCGCGCGTTTTGGGCGCTGGAAAGTTTCCCGGTGTCGAGTTGACGCATATCTTCAACCGCGATGTGGAGCGGAAGAAGAGGTCCGATGGAGCGAAGGTTGTTCCAGCGTCGGTGATCTGGACGGAGAATATCGACGAAATTTTGCGGGCGGACGTGGATATCGTCGTCGAGCTGATGGGCGGGTTGAACCCGGCGGAGGGGTGGATTCGCAGGGCGCTGACGGCGGGTAAGTCCGTGGTGACGGCTAATAAGCAGTTGATTGCTTATCGCGGCGCTGCGCTGGGCAAGCTGGCGGCGCAGCAGGGTGTGCATCTGCGGTTTGGTGCGGCGGTGGCCGGTGGCGTGCCGGTGATCCCCGGGATGCTGCAAGGGCTTTCGGGCGACAAGGTGACGCGGTTGAGCGGCATCGTCAATGGGACGTGCAACTACATCCTGAGCCGGATGGAGACGGGCGCGGATTACGCTACCGTGCTGGCCGATGCGCAGCAGCTTGGCTATGCGGAGGCGGACCCTTCGGCGGATGTCGATGGGTACGACGCACGCGCGAAGCTCTGCATCCTGTCGCGGATTGCGATGCATGCGGAGCTTGATCCGGATGCGGTGGCGACGCAGACGATCGCGACCGTCGAGGCGGTGGACTTCTCGTATGCGAAGGAGCTGAACTGCACGATTCGGCAGGTCTCGCGGGCGCAGATCAACAGCGGCGCGGTGCATGCGCGGGTGGCTCCGATGCTGGTGCCGTTGGCCTCGCCGATGGCGTGGTCGCATGGCACGCAGAATATGGTCGTGGTCAGCGGGAAGTTTGGCGGCGATGTGGTTTTTTCGGGCCACGGCGCGGGTGGGGAGCCTACGGCGGTGGCGGTTGTCTCCGACATTCTGGCGGTCGCGCAGAACTGCGGGACGGTGCGTTTGCCGGTGCGGAAGCGCGAGGTGACGGGCGAGTTTCTGGCTCCGCATTATCTGCGCTTCGTTGTGGACGATAAGCCGGGGATTGTTTCGGCGATCTCAGGCGCACTGGCCAAGGTTAGCGTGAATATCGATTCGCTGTTGCAGCGGCGGGGGTATCCGAAGCATCGGTTGCCGTTTGTGGTGACGACGGAGCCTTGCCTGACTTCGACGATTGAGCGGGCTGTGGCTTCCATCGCGCGGTTGGACTGTATGTTGGAACGGCCACTGTGTTTGCAGATTCTCGAAGTCGAGGATCGGCCTGAGTAGAGACGGTCGACCGCGGATGGCGCGGATAAGAACGGATTGGGCTTTGGGTGCTCCTTTCTGGTTCTGTACCCCCTCCCCCCTGGGGGTAGGGGTGCTTAACGTGCTTCGATTCAATGACTTGCTATTTTTTGTCTCTGCAAAATCGTCATTTCAAACGGGTTATGGGTAAATTAGTCTTTCTAAAAGAGTTATATGGAGTCAAGAGAAAAGCCCCGGTTTTTGGCCGGGGCTTTCTTTAACTCTCGTTCTATTTTAGCGGAATGGGAGAAACTCATCCGCCAACTTTGAAAACAAAACATCGTGTTTGTTATGTGTTGGATGCGGGAGAGTGTGGCAATTTGGGGGCTTGACATGCGAATTTTGGGCGGAAAGTGGAAGAAAATTGTTTTGGGTGAGTCAGTGCTCTTTGGTTTTCCCCTTTATTTGGGTGGGTGGGCAAGGGTAGGCAAGAGCAGTCTGTTGGTTGAAAAATGCGAGCGGTTTGTGGAGGTTGGAGGGTGTCGGGGTCCTTCGACTGCGGCGCTCACGATGAGACTGTGAGCGCCTTCGCTCAGGATGACGGGCTTTTAGGGATGGGTTGGGGAGAACAGGCAACGGCAAGAGCTGGCGGGTTGAGGGTATACATTCCCACCCATCGCGAAGTGCGCGATGGATGGGGCACCCGATCGATTGTGCTGGTTGGTTCGGAGAACAGCAGATTCCTCCGCTGCGCTGCGGAATGGAAATGCGAAAAAGCAAACGCAGATTCCCTTCGGGAATGACAAGCAAGAAAAGCAGACGCAGACAGGCAAGAAAAGCAGGCGCAGACAGGCAAGAAAAGCAGGCGCAGGCAAGCAAGAAAAGCAGATGCAGGCGAGCAAGAAGAGCAGACGCAGACGAGCAAGAAGAGCAGGCGCAGACGAGCAAGAAGAGCAGACGCAGATCCGCTTCGGGGATGACAACAAAGAAGACACCCACGGCGCATCCGGGATGGATGCGCCGTGGGTGTCTGCGAAGTGGGTTGGATTTAGTACTTCGGCATGGTGGGGTCGATCTTCTCTGCCCAGGCGAGGATGCCGCCGGCCAGGTTGGAGACGTGTTTGAAGCCTGCCTGCTTCAGGACGAGCGCGGCCTTCTGGCTGCGTGCGCCGGAGCGGCAGTGGACGACGATCTCGCGGTCCTTTTGCGGGGCGAGCTCGGCGATGCGGGCCTCGACCTGGCCGACGGGGATCAGCGGCGCGCCGAGGTTGGCGATGGGGTACTCGTGGGGCTCGCGGACGTCGAGCACGAAGATGTCTTCCTTCGCGTCCAGCTTGCGCTTGAGCTCCTCGACCGAGATCTGCGGGACGCCGTCGACGCAGGCGAGATTGGCGACGGCCTGATCGTGGGCGACTTCGAGCGGGCCGACCTCGCTGGGTGGCTTGACGCCGCAGAACTGGTTGTAGTCGATCAGCTCGGTGACGGTCGGGTTGGTGCCGCAGACGGGGCAGTCGGGATTCTTGCGCAGCTTGAGCGAGCGGAAGTTCATGCCCAGCGCATCGACGAGCAGGAGGCGGCCGATGAGGGGTTCGCCGATGCCGAGGATGAGCTTGATGGTCTCGGTGGCCTGGATGAGGCCGAGGAGTCCGGGCAGGATGCCGAGCACGCCGCCTTCGGCGCAGGAGGGGACGAGGCCGGGCGGTGGCGGCTCGGGATAGAGGCAGCGATAGCAGGGGCCAAGCTCGGTGCCGAAGACGCTGGCTTGCCCTTCGAAGCGATAGATGGAGGCGTAGGCGTTGGGCTTCTTGAGGATGACGCAGGCATCGTTGACCAGGTAGCGGGTCTGGAAGTTGTCGGTGCCGTCGGCGATGATGTCGAAGTCCTTGAAGATTTCAAGCGCGTTGGCGCTGGTGAGCATGGTGTTGAACTTGACCACGTTCATGTAGGGATTGATGGCCTTGACGGCCTGCTCGGCGGAGTCGACCTTAAGCATGCCGACGGACTTGGTGGTGTGGATGACCTGGCGCTGGAGGTTGCTGGCTTCGACGGTGTCGAAGTCGACGATGCCGAGGGTGCCTACGCCGGCGGCGGCGAGGTAGAGGGCGAGAGGCGCGCCGAGGCCACCGGCTCCGATACAGAGCACCTTGGCTGCCTTGAGCTTCTGCTGGCCTTCCATGCCGACTTCAGGCAGGATCAGGTGGCGGGAGTAGCGGGCGATCTCATCGTTGGAGAGCTTGGGGAGCACGGTTTCTTCGGTGGCTGTGGGCATTCGGTCTTCCTTCGTGATCTGCAGGATGTTCTTTAATTCTAGATGTTTTTGGGCGGCAAAGGGCTCAGGAGCCGGTGTGGTGGTGGCGAAAGAGTCGAATTCCTGAAATTAGCGCTCTTTTAGGAGCGTGTACAGGAAACCAAAATGTACCTCAGGGGCCAAAGCCCCACTGCAAACAAACACTTCTGGCACGGCTGAAGCCGTGCCCTTAAGCAAGACAGACTTTCTCAGCACCCTGCGGCAGGGTACAGGAGTTCTTGGAGGGCGCGTGGTGCGCTTCGCTCAGAGTGAGATTTTTGGGGGGATTTTAGAGACAACAACAGGCAGAGGAGGGACAGGCAGCGGAGGAGGTGCCGCCAGCGATGGAGGGGATGATGGTGAGTTCGTCGGCTTCGTTGACGGCGGTCTGCTCTTTTCCGGGGAGGTAGCGGATGTCGTCGTCGTTGAGGTAGAGGTTGACGAAGGAGCGAAGCTTGCCCTCTGGGGTGAAGAGGTGCTGCTTGAGTTCGGGATACGCGGCCGTGATCTGAGTGAGAGCAGCACTGACGGTGTCGCCCGAGATGGTGACCGTCTCGAGTCCGCCGGTGTAGGTGCGCAGCGGCGTTGGGATGTGGATGTTCATGCCTGACCTTTCTGGTTGTTCGCCTTGTCGGCGATGTCGATCTGGATGCTTTCGTCTTCGAACTTCTTGGTGTCTTCTTCTGCTCCGGTGAGCAGGAAGGAGTTGGTGAGTACGGCCTTGCCTTTTTCTACGCTGGTGATGACGTAGGAGCAGCCGAGCCAGTGGGCCTCGGCAAAGTCTGTAGGGGACCACTGCGCGGGGTGGTCGGGGTGGGAGTGGTAGAAGCCGACGATGTCGAGCGAGAGGCCACGGGCCTGGCGCTGGATGCGGACGAGCTCCTGCGGGGCGATGTTGTAGCGGTTGTGCGCGGAGTCGGTGCGAGTGTTGCCGGCACGGACGATCTGGTGGACGTGGTTGATGGCTTCGCCATCAATTTTTTTGCCGAGCAGCACGCCACAGCACTCGTTGGGATAGGTCTCCTCGCCGTGGGCACGCAAAGCTTCGTATTCAGCGTAATGAATTTGCAGCATGAAACGGTTAGTCCTCCTGCCAGAAGCGTTCGCTCATATATTTTTCGGCGGAGTCGCAGAGGATGGTCACGATGACGGCCTCGCGCCCGGCTTCGGCTTCCTGCTCGGCGATTTGCAGGGAAGCGGCTACGGCGGCGGCAGCGGAGATTCCGACGAGGAGTCCGTTGCGGGCCAGATCCTTGACCATGCGGTAGGTCACCTCGGTGGACATGTCGATGTTGGCGTCGGCGAGGGTGGGGTCGTAGATGCGCGGCACGATGGCGGTGGCCATGTGCTTGAGGCCTTCGAGGCCGTTGAAGGGCGAGTCGGGCTGCATGGAGATGCAGCGGATGTCGGGGTTGAACTCGCGCAGGCGGCGGGAGGTTCCCATGAAGGTGCCGCTGGTGCCGAGGCCGGCGACGAAGTGGGTGACCTGGCCTTCGGTCTGCTCCCAGATCTCGGGGGCAGTGGTGCGATAGTGGGCGCGCCAGTTTTCGTCGTTGGTGTACTGGTCGGCGTAGAAGTATTTTTCGGGGTGGGCGGCGGCGAGGGCGCGGGCCTTGCGGATGGCGCCGTCGGAGCCGTCGGCGGGGTCGGTCCAGATGACGTGGGCGCCGTAGGCTGCGAGGTAGCGCTTGCGCTCGGGCGAGACGTTGGAGGGCATGCAGAGGGTGACGGAGAAGTCGAGCGCTGCGCCGAGCATGGCGTAGGCGATGCCGGTGTTGCCGCTGGTGGCGTCGAGCAGGCCGCGGGTGGCTGTCAACAGGCGGCGCTTCCGCGCGTCGAGGACGATGGCGGAGGCGGCGCGGTCCTTGACGGAGCCGCCGGGATTGACCCACTCGGCCTTGCCGAGGATCTGGATGCTGGGGAGATGGGCGGTCAGGTGGTCGAAGCGCACGAGCGGCGTGTTGCCGATGCGTTCGAGGATGCTGGTGCCAAGCGATTTGACGGTCGTAATCATACGGGTTCCGTTTGCGGTGGTGCTGGTTTGCCGGCGACGCGAATTGATGCAGGCCAGCGGATGTGCGAGAGTTATAACAAGTCTAACGTATGGCACTTATGGCAAAAAAGATCGCACCACGCACGTTCAACGATGTCCTTTCTCTCCTTGGCGGTCAACGATTCGATGTTGCCCCCGCACAGGAGGGTGCAAAGCGTACTCCCAACGCCTTTCAGGTGAGGAAGTATGGATGTGCCGCAGAGATTGCCGCGGCTCCAGATGGCTCGGTGGTTTTGCTGGCACGTCCCGGGTGGCTACTGAATGGTGAAATCTCCCGCCTGCTCGACCGTGGCTACCAGAAATTTCTGAAGAGCAGCCGGTTGGAGATTCCAGCTAGTGCCGATCATCTCCGCGCGATTCACGATTTCAGCGAGGAGTTGAAGGAGGCGACCGGGGCTACCAGCTTGTACAACGAAGCGCTGGGAACGACCAGTGACGTGTACACCTACGATCGGCTGAAGGGCCGGGAGTGAGTTTGGCTCGTAGCATAGGAACCTCTGGCTCTATTGTATCGAATTCGGCGCGGCGACCCAAGTGACGGGCTGAGCGGGCACGATTGAGTCAAGACATGGCACAGATGTAGGAGTTTGCGGCGTGCCTGAAATACTCCTGTTGTGGCTCGCGAAGAGAAGGCTCGATGGGACTAGCCCCGATGACTTCGCGAGATTTTTCGCGGGGCTGAAGAGGAAGCTGAAGGGGTCACCTCCTAGCGAAAAAACGTACCTCGGCGGCTGAAGCCGCATTGCAAGTGCGTGCTTGCGGCACGGCTGAAGCCGTGCCCTTAAGCAAGACGGACTTTTTCAGCACCCTCTAAATCAGAGATTCTCTAAGGCCGGGTGAGCAATTAGCGGAGGCGGTTTTGCTCTCGCTGCAGCTCGCGGTAGGCCTGACTTTTGCCGATGCCTCGGTCGCGGGCCACGCGCTTGAGGGCGTCCATCTCGGCGAGGCCCTCGGATTTCATGAGAGCCGCTACCTCTTCTGCGATGTTTCTCTTTTGATTTTGATGCGCGGCGTCCTTGCTGACGCTTTGGGGCGCGAGGAGAAGGACGATCTCTCCGCGAACGGTGGAACGGGCGACGAGTTGTGCTTGGAGTTCGCTGACAAGGCCGCGGAGAAATTCTTCGTGGAGCTTGGTCAGTTCGCGGGCGACGACGACGTGCTGCGTGGGGCCGAAGACGGTGGCGACGTCTGCCAGTGTGCTGAGAATGCGGTGGGGGGCTTCGTAGAAGATATGGGTTGATCCGTCGCGCGGGAGTCCTTCGAGGGCGGTTTTGCGTTGGCCTTCTTTTGCGGGGAGGAAGCCGTGGAAGGTGAAGTGTTCGGTGGGGAGGCCGCTGGCGATCAGGGCGCTGATGGCTGCGTTGGCTCCGGGGACTGGGAAGACGGGGACGCCTGCGGCGATGGCTGCTGTGGCGAGCTGGCCGCCGGGGTCGGCGATGCCTGGGGTGCCGGCGTCGCTGACGACGGCGATGCGTGCGCCTTGCTTCAGGTCGCCGACGAGTTCCTCGGCGCGTGCCAGCTCGTTGTGCATGTGGTAGCTGACGGTCGGGGTGCGGATTTCAAAGTGGTTGAGCAGCTTCTGCGTCTGGCGGGTGTCTTCGCAGGCGATGCGGTCTACGCTTGCGAGAATACGCAGGGCGCGGAGAGTGATGTCTTCGAGATTGCCGATGGGAGTGGCGACCAGGTAGAGGCCCGGGGCCAGCGGCTCGTGCTGCTTCTGGCTGTCATGAGAAGAGGGAATCATAGAAGAAATAAACCGCAGGTCCTTCGACTGCGCCTCTCGCGAAAGGCTGCGAGAGGCTTCGCTCAGGATGACACTTCTTACTAAAGAGTCAAAACTATTCCAGGTCGTTTTTCGCGGTGGAGCAACCTGGACTTCGACGCAACATCCTCTATTCCTGGGGGCGCATCTTGCGGCGCTGGTTGAGCATGCCCATGGAGTGGGCGAGGTTCTGCGGGGTGATGATGCCGACGATGCGGTTGCCTTCGAGGATGGGCACGATCTGCGCGCCGTGGCCGGCCATGATGCGGCGGAGGGTTTTGACGAGGGAGTCGTCGGGCTGCGCGGTCTGGAAGGAGCGCGTCATCACGCCCTGAATGTAGCCGTTGCCGTTGGCCTGGAGAGCTTCGACGATGCCCTGGCGGGAGACGGCTCCGACGAGGTTCGAGCCCCGGACGACGGGGAAGACGTCCTGCAGGGTGTGGACGGAGCGCTGGAGGGCGTCTTCGAGGGTGTCGGAGGCGGAGAGCATGCTGAACTCGGTGAGCATGACGTCGCGCATCTTGACGGCGTCGGCGTCGGTCTGAAGGAGGAGGCCTTGGTCTTCGAGGTGAGCGCCGATCATGACGAAGGCTCCGAGCATGACCAGCCACATGTTCGGCATGAGCAGGCCAGCGGCGATGAGGCCGACGGCGATGGCCTGGCCGAGACCGGCGGCGGCCCTCATGCCTTTGAGGGCGCCGCGCGCCTTGGCGAACTCGCCGCGGAAGACGCGGCCGCCATCGAGCGGGGAGGCGGGGAGCAGGTTCACCGCACCCAGCAGAAGGCTGGTCCAGATGGCGGCGCGGAGGAGGTGGGCGGGGGTGATCCAGGGGCGCTCGAAGAGGTTGATGCCGGGAGAGACGGTGAGGACGATCGCCGCCAGCAGAAGGCCGAAGCCGAAGTTGGCGATGGGGCCGATGACGGCCATGCGCTTCTGCATCTCCGGGGTGGCGGCGAGCTCGGTGGCTTCGGGGGTGGCGTAGGTGAAGAGGCCGCCGATGGGGAGCAGGAGGATGCTGCGCAGCTCCAGCCCGTACCAGGCGGCGGCGACGGAGCGGGCGACCTCGCGGACGGCGACGGCGAGCAGCAGCAGCAGCCAGAGAACGAAGCCTCGGCTGCCGGTCGAACCGAAGGCCGAGCCGTAGCTGATGGCCAGCAGAAGGAGCAGCATAAAGAAGGTGTGGATGCGAACATCCACGCCGAGGAACCTGCCTACCGGAAATGACCACCCGCGCATACCTGTCATTGTATGCGTTGGCTCCCTTCTATCGCATACCATCAGAGGATGCGTGTGATTGCAGGGACGTTTCGCTCCCGCCAACTGGTTGCTCCGCGTGGGATGCTGACGCGTCCTACGAGCGACCGGCTGCGGGAGACGCTGTTCAATATTCTTTCGCCGCGTGTCGAGGGCTGCCGATTTGTCGACCTCTATGCGGGCACGGGTGCGGTTGGGATCGAGGCGCTGAGCCGGGGTGCGGCGCATGTGTGGTTCGCCGAGAATGCGGAGCCGGCCCTGGCTTCGATTCGCCAGAATCTTGCAGCCTTGAAGATTGGGCGGAGCTTTACTTTGGAGGATCGCGGCGTTGGAGCGATGCTGCAGCGGCTGAGTAAGCTGGGGCAGGCGGTTGATCTTGTCTACGTCGATCCACCTTACGAGGCGGAGGCGGAGTACGAAGGGACGCTGAGTTTTCTGGGTAGTGCGCGGGGACGGCAGACGCTTGCGACGGATGCTTTGGTGATTGCGGAGCATAGCAGCAAGGCGAAGCTGGCGGCTCGCTATGGCGCGCTGGAGCATGTGCGGCTATTGAAGCAGGGCGATGCGGCGCTCAGCTTTTTTTCGTTCCCGGCGGAATTCCCGGCGGCATTCCCGGTGGCGGCTCGAAGCCTCCCCCCTGATGCTGACCGGTGAGCAGGTCGAGGGTGAAGGGGACATCTTTGTCGGTCATGAGGTTCCACCCGGTGCCGTGGAGGGTGGTGTCTTCGATGCCGGTGATGCGGACGCCTTCCCAGCTTAGGCGGGTGGATTGCCATGCGAGGCCGTGCGGCCCCCAGGCAGCGATCGCGTGGAAGCCGATGAAGAGCAGGAGATTCTGGGCTTCGAGGACGCGGACTTCGACGACGGGTTTGAGCGCGATGTGGGTGCAGGCCTTGGGCTGAGTGGTGTTGGCGACGTAGGCGTAGCCTCCGGCGACGGCGCAGATCTCCTGCGGGTTGGGGCAGGCGTAGACGGCGGTGGGCATGGCCGGGTCGGTGAAGCCGAGGGCGCAGGTGGCGAGGTAGGGTTCTTCTCCTGCGGGATAGACCATCAGTTGGAACGCGCCTCGGGCCAGCGTGGCCTCTTCGCCGGGGACCTGGAGCGGATAGACGAAGTGGCGCGGGGGCGCGATCATGATGGGCTTGGTCTGGATCTCGACGCGCCAGTCGTGGGGGAAGGCTTCGGAGAGCGTGGCATTGCCGGGGATGGGGCTCATCGGGTTGCGTCCAGTGCCT
>Ga0207678_10002892_pt1 | contig 15594 bp, 17 predicted proteins | sample KBSC63metaG_FD_184319 | JGI IMG/M metagenome (GOLD analysis project Ga0207678, IMG submission 184319) | Corn rhizosphere microbial communities from Kellogg Biological Station, Michigan, USA - KBS C6-3 metaG (SPAdes) (version 2) | ecosystem: Host-associated > Plants > Roots > Rhizosphere > Soil ...
CCCACAAGTATAAAACAACGAGGTTGGGCGGGATAACTCCCGCCCTATCCCTCTGTTCAGTGGCGCGCCTCGGAGGCGTATTGTTGCGTCATCGTCATTTCCATGCTCTGCGCCGCCGCCTCGCAGGTAAATTCGAGAACAGCCTCGGATGCATCGTAGCGCGTTGCTTGTCCGGCTGGGACTTCCGCTTCAAATCTCGTCGCGGTGAAGGTTTGCCCATCCTGCAAGTTAGGCTCGTCGGCAACGGTCACAACAAGTTTGCATCTACCATTGTCGTTGAGAAAGTAACCGACGCCCCGGCGTTTGCCGAGATCGATGCTGATGCCTTGCAACGGCCTTATCTTCTGTATTGTCGAGTTGTCGGTGGCCCGTAGTTCAGCCGCGCTGAACAAAAAGGCAACGGTCGCAACGGCGGTCAAAGCAACTGCGTGTGTCATGTTTGGTCTCCTCCTGATCCAAGAGTTTCGACTGTTATCCGCGATCGCCTCCGCTCCAACGGCTGCGATTGAGGGGATCATGACGGCATGCCCAGAAACGCGCTGTGGCATTTGCCACAGAGCCTAAAAAACTTCTGCCGCGGAAATTCATCCGCTACGGTCCCGATTTGTGGCGATGACGGGCAGTTGATTAGAATGGCTGAGCCGAACAATGCGTCGACTTCAGTCCCGTTAACTCCATTTTGGAGGATCTAATTTGCGCATCGTGGCGTTCAGTGACCAAGGGGACTTCAGGACGAGTGCTGTCGTGAGAAGGTTTGGATTTTTGGTCTTTTTTATTGCAGTGGTGCAGGCCTTCGCCTGTAGCGCCCAACCTAGCAATAGAGCGGCGTGGAGAGGGCACTACTTCCTGGTCGTTTCGGGATTCCAAGGACCAGATAATGACGTTGTGCATTCCCACACCTTCGCGAGCTTCTACAGCGGGAATGATCTTGCCAATGGTGTTATCAAACCTGCCACGATCAGCTGGTTGCCTGCGACAGGAGTTGTGCAGCCCTTCGGGTCAGAGAGAGGCCACAACTTTACACTTGCTCAAACGTTGCGGATGGCATGTCGGTTAGGCCGCGACGTGAAATCCTGGGGCCCATACCAAATTGAACCAGCTCTTTATCAAAGGGCCCTGAGACGCATTCAACTACTTAAGTCCGGACGCGTCCAATACGCCATGATCGACACTCAACCTGGCACCCTGAACTGTATTGATGCCGCTGGAGATCTTACACCGGTCCCACTTGATAGTGGAATTGCATGGGGATTCGTCGCGAGTGACGAAGTCGTTCGCCATCTGTCGCCCTATTTTGAGCGGAGCGGAGCGACAGTCGACGCTCTGGCAGAGCTGCTCGTTTCGAAAGCGTGTCGATGACGGTCAATCAGTAAGACGTCCCATCCTTGTGACTGAAAACCCATCGACCATCAACGTCAGTCGCAACAAGATCATCGGCCGGGTAGGTTCCCACGTCTCCAGGTGTGCGATCTCCGATTTCAAGATACACAACGTCACGATCCGTTCGATTTACGATCTGGTGAGCTACGCCGCCGGCTGGAAAACCCGTGCACATGCCGGGCCGTAGCGGAACTTCGCCGTCGTCAGTGACTAGTGTCGGCTTACCTTCAAGAATGTAAACCAACTCGTCTTGCTTGCTGTGCCGATGAAGAAGGGCAGACTCGCCGCCTGGATAAAGTCGCGTGAGATTGACTCCAAAGTTCTTCAAGCCGAAATGATCGCCAAGTGCACGCTTCTCTCTGTTCCGCATCCGAGATCGGAACGGCTCTGGGTAATTAGACTGCCTTGCCCTTGGCGGGACAGCCGCTGCATCAATTGCTTTAGCTTTCATCGCATCGTTCTCCCCCTTAGCGAGCTGCTCCGAGCACTCGTTGTGAAACGACAGCATCACCACACGCCGAACGGCTCTCGCGGCCGCGCCATCCATCCCCTCTCGAACGTTTCCCTCTCGTCGCCGCGGCGTTGCTATTCTTTCGATCCAGCTGCTTCCCACCGCGCTTCAGATCGAGCCGCCGAATTATCCCAAGGCGGATAGTCGGTATAACCGTTGCGGCCTCCTCGATAGAAGGTAGAGCGATCCGGAGCGGTCAGCGGCCAACCGTTGCGCAACCGCTCGACCAAATCAGGATTCGAAATAAAAGGACGGCCAATCGCAATCAGATCGGCGCGATCAGCATCGAGTGCCAGCTGGGCGTTTTCTCTCGCAAAGCCACCCGCGATGATCAGCCTGCCAGAATAAGCGCGTCGAAACTTATCGACAAAGCCCCCGGGTATCGCCTCCGCGCCCAGCGTCGCCTGATCACTAAGATGCACGTAGGCCAGTTGGCGCTTTGATAGCTCAGCGGCGAGAGCCAACCATGTCTCTCCCTCGCCCTCGAACGGGTGCATATCGTTGTACCTTCCGAAAGGGGCTAGGCGGATGCCGATACGCTCGGCGCCAATTGCGGCGGTCACCGCATCAACTGTTTCGAGTGTGAAGCGCAGGCGATTCGTGATCGACGCACCGCCGTAACGGTCAGTGCGATTGTTGAGGGAGCCGCTGATGAATTGCTCAAAGAGATACCCATTGGCGGCGTGCAATTCAATTCCGTCCATTTTTGCAACGCAGGCGTTTCGGGCGGCTAAAACAAAGTCATTGATCACATCAGATATCTCACTCACGCTCAGAGCGCGGGGCTTGCTCTGTGGCAGATAAGCGGGCTCGCCTGTCTCGTCAAACGCAAGGCTGACAACACCTTGAGCCTGGATATCGACGGAGCTGACAGGTGCCTGCCCATCCTTCTGATGTGAGACGTGGCTGGCACGGCCGACATGCCAAATCTGGACAAATATTCTGCCACCTTTCGCATGGACCGCGTCGGCCACATTGCGCCAGCCGACGATCTGCGCCGGAGTATAGATGCCCGGCGTAAACGCCCAACCGCGCCCTTGTACGCTGATTGGAGCTCCTTCACTGACGATCAGGCCAGCGCCAGCTCGCTGCGCGTAGTACAGCGCGACGTCGGCATCAGGCGCTAGTTCCGAATTCCGCGCTCGCGAGCGTGTCATCGGAGCCATGACAATCCGGTTTGCTAGACGGACATGGCCGAGGTCAAATGGATCGAATAGAGAAGGCATTTGGGGCAGACTCCAACAATTGATCGGAGCCGAATCTAGTGCCTGCCCTGAGAGCCGATTACCCACCTCGAATTCGACTGTTTGGTGCGCGTTGAGCTACAATGACAAGATGAATACGAGATTTGATGGAATCGCCGAATTCGTCGCCGTCGCACGGCTGGGTAGTTTCACCTCGGCTGCCGAAGAACTGGGCGTAACTAAATCAGCCGTTGGACGCGCGGTCTCTAGGCTCGAAGCGCGTCTAGGCGCGACATTGCTCTATCGTACAACACGACGGCTGACGTTAACTTCGGATGGTAAGGCGTGGTTGGAGCACTGCCTCGCGGCTCTGACCGAACTCGATAAGGGCGAGGGCGTTCTCAGCACAACGCAGAATCAACCGTCAGGGCGGATTAGGATTGATCTACCCACTGCGTTCGGCCGATTGTTCATCATGCCGTTGTTGCTCAATTTGGCCGAACGATTTCCCACACTCAAGCTCAATATCAGCTTCACCGACAGGTTGGTCGACCTGATAGGCGAAGGCATCGATTTGACGGTTCGGATTGGTGCACTCCAAGATACGCCGGACTTAGTTGCGCGCTTCCTGGGTATGCAGACATTGGTAATTTGCGGGACGCCAGGTTACTTGGCAACGCGCGGAACTCCGCTCAGCGGTGCAGACCTCGACGACCACGATTGCATCGTGGGCTGGCGGCACGAGCACGATGTTGCATGGCTATTGAAACAGCCGGATGGCTCCATCACTCGGCGAGTCATTCCGGTCAAACACGAAATTCGCGACTATGAGATGATGCTTGCCGCCGTCCGGGCCGGATGCGGTCTCGCACAACTTCCTTCCTGGCTAGTTCAAGACGACCTTCGGCGCGGCCAGCTTGCCACCGTTCTTGACGGAACATCGGGTGGTGAATTGCCGATTAACTTATTGTGGCCTCGAACACCGACTTTGGCGGCAAAGACTCGAGTGGTGATCGATGAGATTGTAAAAAATGCTAATATGCAGACATACAAGCTCCGCTAGTCGCGGCGACAATGGCCTATCAAGATCGGCGAGGAGCTCGCGATTCTTTCGAGATGCCATTCTCACGGGAATGGCGGCTTTTACTTGAGTGGAGGCACCAGCGATCAGCTTGATCACGAACCCTCTAGGACGATCTTTCCACGTGTGCGCGGCCGCAAACCGTCAAGCATTTCGTGAGCACGTCGAAGCTCTGCGAGACCTAAAACAGTCCCCACATTGGTTCTAAGTTCTTTTGCATCGAGCAATTCTGTGACCGACTTTAGCGCCGCGGATGTGACGTCAACGAGCATGAACGCTGCTTTGATGCCAAGTCGATTGGCTGCGCTTTGATTCGGCTGAGATACCGCTGAGATCAGAACTCCACCAATCCGCAAGGTTTCCAGCGCTTGCGTTTGTGCCTCGCCACCGACAGCGTCGATGATGACATCGACGCCCTTCATGTCATTCGGTAAGCCTTGCGCCCGGCCGTCGAAAACTCGTTCGGCGCCGAGATTTCGCACATAGTCCGTTTCATCTTTAGCTGCACTTGCGATAACGCGCGCGCCGGCATTGTGAGCAAGTTGAACGGCATAGCTTCCGACATTGCCCGCCGCGCCAAGAATAAGGACTGTCTTGTCCGGTTTGACGCCGCCGTGATCGAACAGCATCTGCCAGGCCGTCACTGCCACGACGGGCATCGATGCAGCTTCGATGTGTGTGATGCTTTTTGGTTTTGCCGCAATCATTCGTGCCGACGCCAAGGCATATTCTGCATTAGCTCCGGTGAACCGGGGATTGGTGACGCCGAAGACTTCGTCACCGACTTTGATATCGTCAACGCCGGTTCCGACTTCCTCGACGACACCCGAAAGATCGGAGCCGAGCGTCAGAGGCAAAGGTTGAGGCAGGACGCTCTTGCCCTCGCGGATCCAGCCGTCCCAAGGACCGACGCCGCTCGCCTTGACACGAACGAGCACTTCGCCCTTACCGGGAAGAGGTCGTTCGGCCTCTTCGAACATGATGACTTCGGGCGATCCGAAGCGATAGATATTATTGGCTTTCATGTTGCGTCTCACTTGTCGGGCGTTGTCAGTTTGGCGCTGTCATCAGCAACGAAAACAGCAAGGAGGCTCGCGGGCTCGGTTTCGCTGGCGTTCTCGCTTACGAGATGCTCGCTGCTCGGAGGCTCGAAGAATGCTTCGCCGGCTTTGTAGACTTTGACAGGTCCCGTCGCCGAGTTTTCTGACCGGATCGCTCCAGATACAACGAACGCGAACACACTGCCGGCGTGGTGATGTTTCCCCGATTTACCGCCTGGCGGATATGTGACGAGCGCGGCCGAAAGGCTTTTGCCGGGAACGTTCGGCAATTTCACCGAAATCACAGGCCGCACAGTCTCGTCGCCGGTCTCGTTGGCTGCAATCGGCAGACTGACCGAAGCAGCGGCGACTGCAAGGACCGCGCTGGTAACTATCGCAAGAGAATATTTCATCACGAAGTCTCCTTTGATTTGCTGGTTCGTTCGGCGAAGCTGCACCCCGACGGGTACTTCAGCGACGCGCGGTTACCGTGCGTCAGCTTTGCCAAGGCGTCGCATGGATACGACTGCAGACGTTAGGTCTGCGGAAATTGGGATCGAAAGCTTCAACGTACTCAGCGTTCACCGTGCCGAAAGTTGTCTCGGGTTTTTTCAAGGCCGATTTAGTTTGGATCTCAATGAACTCGTTCTTGAAATTGCCGCGAGGAAAGGCGCTTACGACCAAATCGCGTTGCTCTGATGAGTATTCATCGTATCCTATGCCAACAACGTCGACTAGAACGCCCGCGTTAGTGAGATTAATTTCTGGGCGCATGTACTGTGGAATACCGGGCGTAGTATGAAGGGCGATCGCCTCCCAGACTAAATCGGCATTAGCTTCGGAAACACGGTGGCTTCTGAGGAATTCGCGTGCAGCGTCAGCGCCATCCACCTCGAATCGCTTCGAATCCGTATGGTAAGCGTCGACTAGTCCCATGTCGTGAAACAGAGATGCTACGTAAAGCAATTCAGGATCGAATTTGAGATTCTGGCGAATTCCCTTTATAGCGCCGAACAAATAAACCCGAACGGAATGATTGAATAACATCTCATTCTCATATTGCCGCACAAGCTCGGCGGCTTCACGCGCAAGCTCGCTATCGGGAATTTTAATACCCGAGATAACCTGTACCATCGTCGAACTCCTTTAGAGATGTGACCAAGGATCGAAATCCAGGTGTCGTGACATCCTTGAAAAGATTTGGTCTCGACCGCGCGGCAATAACCACATGCAGAAAATTGGCTCGGAGGTTCGGCGACATCGCCATTTGTTTGGCGCCTGCGCCCGCGCCAGCCACGCAACGAGCTGTAGCGAGTTTCCTGCGCGACGGACACTATCTTCGCCATTTGCGTCGCATGAAGCGACTTAACACGGTTAGGCGGAACGCTCTGATAAGTTGTTTGCAGGAGATGGCGCCGGCTTCCCTAATGGTGCAAGCGACTGCTGGTATGAACGTCGCGGCCTTGCTTCCGAAGGCTGCATCCGATGTAAACATTGCATCGCGCGCTTTGCAGCCCGGCTTGGCGCCAAGTGCACTTTCGCCCTGGTACATGGAATCTTCCCCTCGCAGGGGCTGTTGCCTTGCGTTACTAACCTCAATGAACGGCGGCTGCGAGCTGATTGCCGTCGGCTGATAGAGCTGACGCTATAATAGAGGCATTGGCCTCGGGACCAGAGCCAAACTGCGTCCTCTTGCGTAGCTATCTTGCGACGGTCACGGGGCAATGTGCACGGTTGATAACGTCTTGTGAAACCGAACCTAGCACCAGCCGCGTCACTCCGCCTTTGCCACCTGTTCCGACCACTATATGATCGATATCGTTGTCTTCGGCATATACGACGATGGCTCGGGCCACATCACGGTGTTTCCCGCTCGCCGTCTTGGGATCCGATACTCCGGCCTTCTTAGCGATAGCCGCGGCGCTATCCAGTAGGCGCTTCAAATCCGAGTCCTCCCACGCATAGCTGGCTGGTTTACCCGTCGGGGCATTTACGGCAAGAAGGGTGAGTTCCGCACCTGTAGCCTTCGCTATTTCTCCCGCCACGGCGACTGCAATCTTGGAGTGCTCGCTGTCGTCTACCGCGCATAGTATTTTCTTCACCATCTCGCTGCTCCTGCTAATCGCCTCGTTTCATCCAGCGGATTTGATTTCCCTCAAGATTAGGCCGACATCAGAAGCGATGCAGCACAATTCTCGTAGATCTAACGTACCTTTTGAAAAAAACGTTGCCGGGAATCTATGGCCTTCCTTTTCCGCAGGTAGCATAGGAACAAAGTAAAGATCGGTTGTCTTCGCCACGTCCAAGAAGCAGCCACGCTAACACACGCGATTGCCCAAGATCTGGCGTTGCCGGAGCGATGGGTCGGCCTTGGCCAAGGCAGTGGCCGTCGCAAGCGAAATAATTCGTAGCCGATTGTAAAGTTTCCAGACTTCATCGCATATTACATTTGATATCCGCTAAACTTGTTAGCGTTAGAAAGCGGCGTTCTTGAAGAAATTTGAAGAGCAGCGTTGCCGTCCACGGGCTGGAATTCCGAAGCCGCCCGATCATGGAGACAAATTTATGCTATTGAAACAATTATCCAGCGCCCTGCTGGGTCTTTTTATGCTGGCAATTCTGGTGTTTATTTGGGCAGGCGCTACGCGCGCCCTTTCGTTATTCGTCGAACGAGTCTGGTGTTGGCAAATAAATTCTGTCGATGTTTGTCACCTTCGCGGCGCTTGGGTTTTTCTGATTTGGTGCGTGATAGCCCTGGTAAATCTCCTGATCATTGGGTTGCTCATCGAAAGGGTAAGCCGGCCGATTGACAGAAATGGGCGAGGTGAAACCTGAAACGGGAATTAAAATTCCAGATCTTCATTGAGAAACCGCGATAAAATTGTGATGAATTGAGTTAGTCGATGATGTGGTAACCACCGTCGATATAGAGCGTCTCTCCGGTAATAAGCTTTGCTCCGTTCATGCCGAGAAAGGCGACCGCGACTCCGACATCGTCAATCGAAACCAAGCTCCGGCTGGGTGCCTTTGATTGAGCTTTTTGAAGAAGCTTATCAAACGCTGTGATGCCTGAAGCGGCGCGAGTCTTCAGGGGACCAGGAGAGATCGCATGCACTCTGATCCCTTTCGGCCCCAGCTCGGCGGCCAAATAACGCGTAGCGGATTCGAGAGCAGCCTTCACTGGACCCATGATGTTGTAATGTTCAACGACCATCTGCGAACCGTAATAGGTCATCGTGAACAAGGCCCCGCCGGACTTCATTAAAGGCTCGGCAAGTTTCGCCATCCGGATGAAAGACCAGCACGAAATCTCCATCGCCAGAAGGAACCCCTCCTTTGAGCAATCGACGACGCGACCCTGCAAATCCTCTTTGGGTGCGAACGCGATCGAATGGAGGCAAAGATCGAGCTTGCCCCATTTCTTCTCAATGGAATTAAAGACCGCTTCCAGTTCGCCATCCCGCTGAAGATCGAGCGGCATAAAAATCGGCGAACCGATTTCCTTAGCCAGCGGTTCCACGTATGTCCGCGTCTTGTCATTCAGATAAGTGATCGCGACATCCGCGCCAAACGCGTGGAACGCTTTAGCACACCCCCACGCGATCGACTGGTCGTTCGCTATGCCGGTTACCAAAGCTTTCTTTCCCTTGAGCAGCGCTAATGATGAGAGATCGATCATGCTCGTTTCTCCTCGACCCTAGTAGATGCTCGCGTGCAGGATATGCAGCATGTCATCTGCGATCACCTGCTCATCCCTCATACAATTTCGCAGGCACCACGGCCGTACCAATAGCAAGCGTCTCGGCCATGCCGCAAAAACCACTCAAAGGAGTGCGCTGCAAATTTCAAAAGCCATGTTGAACCTCGTGGCTCTCTCTTTTCAATCGAAATTAGAAACGCGGAATTATTTATCGAACTGGCGAAGCAAGACGTAGGCTCCTAGCTCAGTTTCTCAACATGGGAGAGGATAGTTGATCTGGATCCAGCGAAAGATTTAGGTGAATGATGCTGCCGTCAGCTCGCTTCTTCATCGGCAGTCCGCTTCTGCGAAAGACAGCGAGCATTGCCTGGTTTTGCGCGAGCACGTCTGCTTCGAAGATCGCGACCCCATTCGCGCGACCGATCCGGACCAAGTGCTGCAAGACTAGGCTTGCAATTCCTCGGCCACGGTAAGCGTCGTCGGTCATGAAAGCCAATTCCGCGCTCTTAAGCGTCACGTCGGCACAATAGCGCCCGCCACCAATCAGCTTCTCCTCGCCTGAGATGCGCGTCGTGACCACGAGCGCGACCACACGCTTCGGATTTACCTCGGTAAGCTCGTGAAGATCCATCTCGGTTAGTTCGCGCTTATAGGTGAAGAAGCGCGTGTACACAGACTCCTGATCCAAGTGCTCAAAAGCTGTAAGCAGGCCAGCCCTGTCATTCTTCCGGATGGTGCGAATGGTAACGGCGGTACCGTCCCTGAGTTCATCGGCGGCCGTATAATTGAGCGCGTCGATCACGAGACAATCCCGCTATTAGAAAGTCCGCTTCAAGCGCGTCTTTGACTTACCGGAGTCGAGGCCTGTTCGCGCAGGACACACAGCGTGTGATTTGCGATCATCAGCTCCTCGTCGGTTGGGATGACGTAGCAGGCAACCGGCGAATGCTTGGCCGAGATTTTAAGTTCGCCCTTTGCATTTGCTTCGGAAGCAAGGTTTAAACCGAGCCAGGAAAGGCGCTTTACAACGGCCTCCCGAATAGCCGGAGCATTCTCTCCGATGCCTGCGGTAAAGACCAAGCCGTCGATGCCATTCATCGCGGCTGCGAGCATGCCGGTAAAGACGACGATCCTGTAAACAAAATAATCCAAAGCGAGCTTTGCTTGCGGACTAGGACTTGCGAGAAGCTCTCGAACGTCGTTGCTGATGCCCGACAGTCCTAAAAGGCCGCAATCATGGTAGAGAAAATGCTCTACCATTTTGACGCTCATTTTTTTCTCATTCATCAGGTACAGCACCACGCCAGCATCGATCTGACCGGCCCTCGTGCCCATCGGCAGTCCGTCGACTGCAGTAAAGCCCATCGTGCAATCGAGGCTCTTTCCTGCAGAGATTGCGCACATCGAAGCACCGCTGCCCAAGTGCGCAACGACAACTCGGCCGTTGGCGACTTCAGGCGCGACTACATGGAGTCGCTCTGTAATGTACTCGTATGAGAGGCCGTGAAATCCGTAGCGGCGCACCCCTTCATTATAGAGTGTCTCTGGGATGGCAAATCTATCGGCGACTTCCGGGTGATTGCGGTGGAAGGCCGTATCAAAACAGGCAACCTGCAAAAGGCCCGGCTGTCGTTCCAGAACCGCCCGAATTGGAGCGATATTGTTCGGTTGGTGCAGTGGTGCGAGCGGATTGAGACGCTCGAGTTCGTTCAACACTGCTGAAGTAACGACCACCGGCTCGCTGTACTTAGTACCTCCATGCGCAACTCGGTGCCCAACCGCCACCGGCAGTTTCGACCCAATCTCCTTGCGCAGAAAGCCTATCAGTTTTTCGAGCGCTGCCGGTACGGTGGCAACTTCCGCCGCGGACCACCTCTCATCGATCAGTGTCTTTCCCGTCGTGTCCTTGGCAACCAGTCGCGGTTGTGTCCCGACGCCTTCTATCTGACCTTTGAGGCGCCGTTCCAGCTGCTCATTATTTCCAATTGCGAACAGCTGAAACTTGATGCTCGAACTACCAGCGTTCACCACTAGTATGGTTTCGCTCATGACTCAGGTCCGGATCGGCTGATTGGCGCGTCGGCTGTGAGCGAGCAGCATGGCCACAGCGCTGGAGGCCATGCGTGTGCGAACATTATCCGCGCGCGAGGTCAAAATGATGGGGACACGTGCGCCGAGTACAATGCCCGCCGCATCCGCTTTCGAGATGAACGTCAGATTCTTGGCGAGCATATTGCCGGCTTCTAAGTCAGGCGCGACCAAGATCTGAGCTCGTCCGGCTACCGCCGACTTTATGCCCTTGATACGCGCGGCTTCTGAACTGATAGCGTTGTCAAAGGCCAGTGGGCCATCGAGTTCCCCGCCAGTGATTTGCCCGCGATCCGCCATTTTGCAAAGCGCCGCCGCGTCGATCGTCGAAGGAATGCTTGGATTTACTGTCTCGACAGCAGAGAGAATAGCGACCTTCGGCGTGCCTAGACCGAGCCCAACGTAAAGATCGATCGCGTTTTGGATTATGTCGCGTTTTGCCGTCAGATCTGGCGCAATGTTCACCGCAGCGTCGGTGATAAACAACGTCTGCGGATGGGTCGGGACGTCCATGACGAAAACGTGGCTGATGCGCCGGCTCGTGCGAAGGCCCGTCTCCCGCTTCGTAACGGCACCCAACAGCTCATCGGAATGAAGGCTTCCTTTCATGAGCAGTTCAGCCCTACCGGCGCGGACCAACTCAACTGCCTTGTCCGCCGCAGCTTGGCTGTGTGGTACATCAACCAATTCGAACTCTTCGACACTGATGCCAAGAGATCTCGCAACGTCGAGAATTTTGTTTTTAGGTCCGACGAGAATTGGAATAATCAAGTTCGCTTCGGCCGCTTCAAGCGCGCCACGTAAGGACGTTTCATCACAAGGATGAGCAACGGCCGCCGGAAGCGGAGGCAAGCGTTTCGCTGCTGCCACAAGTCGCTCGTATTTTTCATGCTTGCGTAATTCGGAGACGACCACCTTAGTCATAACACCTCTCCTCGGTGTCATCAGCGCCGTCGCTCTAGTTCACCACGCCAATGACAGCCCAACATCTCCAGGCATGCCGCCGGGAAAGCTGGTAATTTCTGCTTGAAGCTTGTAGCCGAGAGGCCGCAATTCCTTATTGTAGAAATCGTACGCGTCTTTAGCGAAGCCCGTGAGCGTAGTTGGCCACTCGGGGTCTGCTATGTTGATTCTCCTGCCGCCATCACTGCAATAGCTCGAAGGGAAAGTGATCACCTGTAGGTGATGATGGCCGTTCTGCGCAGCGACGCGGACGGCATTATTGATGCGTTCGATTGCTTCAGGCGCGACATGCCGCGACATAAATGCTTCGCGAAGCTCCACCTCTTGCTGCTTCTTTTTCTGTCTTAGTTGCTTCTCTTCCTCGACCTCCGCCATTTCGGCATCAGAGGCGATCATTTTCAAATCTTCGGGACGTAAAAGACCAGCCATGGATTTTACTCTTCAAGTTTGATGTACTTGGCCGACGCGTGAATGAATTAATGGTGCTTTGGGCTCCCGGCCGTATCGCCTCGCACCGGACGAACTGTATCGGGTTCTGTTTTTTCTCGATCCGCGGTTTTCGAGGGTCTTCCCAATTCTACACGTTCGAACATGGCCTGAATTTCCGCAAGCCGCACCTTCGATACGCTGCTTTGCACCCCGACCGCTTCGATCACCCGGCCAAGAATGCTTATCATGCGCGAAGCAAGGTCCGGATTCTTGACGAGCATTGATGGAATGGCGTCAACGGCGCGCCGCTCGTCGAGCACCAGCATGGAGAATTGCTCACGCACAAGATCCTTGAAGGCCATGAGCGTAAGACCTTTTCCAGCCTCTTCTCGCATGCGCCGAAGGAGATTAAACCCGCGCTCGTCCACAACTCCGTCGGGCATGCGTATGTACAAAAGAGCCCGGATTACCGCCTCGCGCGGGCCGCCTTCGGGGATTCGATCTTTCAGTTCTTGAATCCGTTCGGCAACCAACGCTTGATGCGCGGCATCCTTTCCCGGCCTTTGGCGAGAGCGCGTGTCGGATGCGTTTAGGCCAACGAGGGCCTGCACCAGAGGGGATCCGTATATTGCGTGGAACAACGCCTCGGATGTCTGGTCCCGGACATCGCGATACGCATCGAGCGAGGTCTCGATCCAATCACTGAACCACTCCTGCGCTTGCCAGAATGGATTATTCTTTGAGACCGGCTTACGGTTTTCCCGTACCCATTCGAGATTTGACAAAATCGGCCGCATGAACGGATTTGCATGCGAAAATAACTCATACTGCAAGCGCAACGGGTGGAGCCTGCGCATCCATTCTGCAGTGCCCTCATTTGCGGCGATTCGTATCCACGGCTGAATGAACGTGCGGTACAGACCAAGATTGATATCGGAAACCCTGGCAACGGCGGCAAACTTGCGATCGTCTTCTTCGCTGTTGCTGCCTAGAGCGCGGATGTCATCCAAGGTCCGCGCTTCGAATCGGACAAGATAGTCACCAGCAACGAGGTCAGCTCCCGTGTCGGCAAAATCCTTGGGAGTCATGACGGCTTCGTATAGCCCAGGCGGCAGCGCGTCGATCAAATCGATGTTGCTCGCGAACTCATCGTGCTCCTTCTTGGCTACGGAGCCGGAGACGAAGATGCCGAGATGCCCAATCGATTCGTGAACCGCGTAGATGATCGTCTGGCCATGCGCTCGAATGGCGTCGACGCTATCGTAAAGTTCCAAAATCCAATCTAATGCCTGTGGCGGCGGCGTGATATTATCGGCCTTCGAACAGAAGACGACAATTGGCGAACGAATGTTGCGTAGATCGATGCGCATTCCGTCCGAACACATAACCTCGCCCGCAGCGAGCTTATTGCCCACGAACAACTCGTCGGAAATGAACTGCATTTCTTCGCTGTTGAGCAGCACATGCCCGCCCCACCACTGCTCGAACTCGAGATAGCGCGGCGCCTCGCTGTCGACCTTGGAATAAAGATTGTAGTGCTTCGTCCATAAAGTGTTGGCTGGGTTTAGGTTCTCAAAATTCGTGACGAGCCAGGCGCCGTCGAACTTGCCGCTTCCAAGATCCCCCAGCATAGCCGTGAGCCAAGTTCCGCCAAGCATGCCGCCGGAATAGCGCATGGGATTCTGGCGCGGGTTGCCTGCCCAATACGACAATGGCGAACCAGCAACGATGATTGGGCCGAAAAGCTCGGGTTTCACGGCGGCGAGCATCATGACTGCCCATCCCGCCTGACAATTCCCGATCACAGCCGGCTTGCCGTCAGCCTTCGGATGAAGGGCGATGACGCGCTCGAGAAATGCGGCCTCTGCGCGGGAGACGTCTTCGATCGTTTGCCCAGGAACGGGGTCTGGTAGGAAGCCGATGAAGTAGCATGGGTGGCCGGCGTTCAATGCTACTCCGATTTCACTCTGCGCCTTAAAGCCGCCAATTCCCGGGCCATGCCCGGCTCGAGGATCGACGACGACGAAAGGACGTTTGTGTTTGTCTGTCTCCTCACCTTTTGGCGAAACAATACGAACAAGCGCGTAGTTCACTGGACGCGGCAGCTTGCGCCCGTCCATGATAACCTTGCAGGCAAACTTCAGCACATGTGGCGCGGTCTTTTTCGCGTGCTCCTTATAGCGCGCACTGCGCTGTCCTAGGACGTCGAGGAAAAGGAGCCCGCGCTGCCACGCATCAATCCAATAATTCCATGCGTCCTGAGCATCAAAGGGCCACTGGGCGCTCGTCGTACGCGGGGCTGAAATCTCTGGATCGGACATATGCAGCTACTCGCAAAAACGTCAGCGTGCATAATAGTTAACGGGAGTATAGGACGACGTTGAGTGATATCAAAATCATATTCTTGTCGCTCCGCAACAAAGAAAAATTCGAAAACCAGATTTCTGACGTTCAGTATCGCGCGTTCATTGGCAATTGACCTACCCGTGCGTGCTCTGGTCGGCGTGCCAATTAAATCTCGCTACGGGCGCAACAGCCCATTGTAATCGACGCTGCTCGTCTAACTCAGAAGTGAGCCCACACTTGAGTGTTTAGCCTTAGGCAGCCCGGGGGCAGCTACTAAATGGGGCGGTCAATTACGGGCTCCGGTCCAGCTCGGAATGTTGTCATCACCGTCCGGTTGAAGGCCACTGCTGATCACACTGAGTAAATTTATTGCAGCCGGACACGTGCAGCGTAATTGTGAAAGTGCGGTTCGCTTATCGCCGGCGCTTCTGAAAAAGGCTCCGAGATCAAGGTCGTCAGATGGTGCCATTGGATGAGCATGGATCCTGCCGCATCGCCAGCACCTAAACAAATCCAGCTCTTACGTCCGCAAAGAGCGAATGATCGGCCAAGCTTGACCCGTTGGTTGCCGGGTCTTCACGTGCTGCAACATTACAATCGTGCCTGGCTGCGGCACGATATTGTTGCCGGTTTGGTGCTCACAACTATGCTCGTACCTGTCGGTATCGCCTACGCTGCCGCGTCAGGCCTGCCGGGCATATACGGCTTATACGCGACGATCATCCCGCTACTGGTCTACGCTCTGGTGGGTCCGAGCCGCATCCTCGTGCTGGGTCCCGATTCCTCACTGGCCGCCGTGATACTTGCTGTGGTTCTGCCCCTGTCTGGAGGCGACCCGATGCGTGCGGTCGCTCTCGCCGGAGCGATGGCTA
>Ga0207678_10002894_pt1 | contig 15578 bp, 10 predicted proteins | sample KBSC63metaG_FD_184319 | JGI IMG/M metagenome (GOLD analysis project Ga0207678, IMG submission 184319) | Corn rhizosphere microbial communities from Kellogg Biological Station, Michigan, USA - KBS C6-3 metaG (SPAdes) (version 2) | ecosystem: Host-associated > Plants > Roots > Rhizosphere > Soil ...
TGCACCTTTTGGTAAGTATCAAGGAATGACGACGCCTTCTCCGACCTGCAGTACCGGTTTTTCCTGCGGGCTCGACGCCACGCTCCACATCATCTCGGGCAAGTGGAAACCACTGGTCCTGTTTTTCCTGCGCGACGGCCCGAAGCGCTACGGCGAGCTCAAGCGCTTGACTCAGGGCGTCAGCGACAAGGTGCTGATCCAGCAATTGAAGGATCTGGAGGCCGATCACGTGCTGGTGCGGACCGACTACAGGGAGGTGCCGCCGCGCGTGGACTACGCGCTGACCCCGCTCGGTCGCAGCCTGGCCGACGCGCTCGTTCCGCTGTGCACGTGGGGAAACGAGAACATGGCGGTAACGGCAAGCATCGTGGCCGCGCGCGACACGTTGCCTTAGCGCGATGCTGAAGAACCGCTGAGTCGCACGACCCGCCGCGTTCGTGGAACGGCGGCGGATCGAATTCTTCCGATTGCTACTGCAGTTTCTTCTGCGCGGATGGAAGAGGCGGCACGATCACGACTGGCGCAATATTGAGCGCGCGCAGACCTGGCTCGATGAGCTTGCGATCGCCGACAACGACAATCGCCATGTGACCGGTGTCGAGGTGCGCCTTCCCTGCGCGCGCCGCATCTGCACTTGTTACCCGCTCGAGATTCGGGACCAGGTTCTGGTAATACTGAAGATTCAGATCGTCGCTCAGGAGCGTATTCACCGCGCCTTCGCGCGCAAGCGTAGTCTCGAACTGCAGCGGCAGACGCTTGACCGACGCTGACTTGGCGAACTCGAGCTCGGTCGAGGTTATCGGCCTCGCACCACCGACATCGCCGATGTCATGCATGAACGCCAGAACAGCACTATCGGTTTTTTGAGCTTCAACAGCGGCGCCGGCGCGGAACACACCGGATTCGGGCGGACGTCGAAATTCGAATTCCGATGTGGCGCCATAGGTGAAGTGACGCCGCTCGCGCAGGTCCAGGTTCAGACGACTATTGAAAGCGCCGCCCAGTGCGGTATTCATGAGCTCCGTGGCGTAGTGATCCGGCGCATCTCTGCGCGGACCTGGAGCGCCAACGAGTATGACACTCTGCGCCGAACCGGGTCGGTCATAGATGTAGATCGCGGTAGCGCTGACACCGTGCGGAGGCGGTGGTGTGACACGGGCGCGAGTACCGGCTTTCCAATCGCCAAAATAGTGTTGCAGCTTGGCGACCGCCGCGTCGGGGGTGATGTCTCCCGCAACAACGAACTGGATATTGGGCGGACGGTAGTATGTCTGATAAAAGTGTTCCACATCATCGCGCGTCATCGAACTGATCTCGGCCGCTGTCGTGCTGCGCGCGTACGCGTGGCCTGCACCGTACAGGACGTTCAGTAGGACGCGATCGGAGAGATATTGCGCGTCGTCATTCTGACGTGCAAGCTGTGCGATCTCGTTGGCTTCGATGCGCTTGAGAGCTGCTTCGGGAAATGCAGGGTTGCGCAGCTCGTCTCCCATCAACGCCAGCGCGCTGTCCGCATTCTGGGTCGTCACAAGAAAACTGGTGGCCGATACGTAGTTGCCGAGCGCCGATCTCGCGTCCGCGATCTGCGCGGCAGTGCGTGACCTGGTCGCCTCGCCCAGCAGCTGCATTACGACACCGGAAAGCCCCGTCTTTCCCGCGGGATCTGCCGTACCCGGTATGTCGAGTACCGCATCGGCCTGAACGACTGGCGTCCGATGATCTTCGAGAACGGCTACACGAATTCCATTCGACAGCGTCCGCATCTGAATTGCCGGGAACGCCAGCGATGCGTCGCCGTTCGGCGCCGGCGCTACGGTGCGATCGAACGTCTCCGGCGTTTCACGTATGCTGTCGGCCGGTGTGTCGCTCGCCGCCGTCGCAGTTGCCGCCGCCGATGCAGTGGCCGTCGCGCCGCCGGCTGGAGCGGCTATGACGTACGCTTTCGTCGTGTCGGCCGCCAGCCCGAGCTGGCCTGCCGGCACCATGCTGAGTACCACGCGGCCGCGGGTGAGATACTTCCGCAATACGCGCGTAACATCAGAGGGTTTCACGTCGAGAGATCGTTCCGTCTCCTTGACATACGCGAGCGGGTCGTCGTCAAAGACCTGACCCTGCAGGAGTGTCTCGGCCTTCCGCATTGCGCTCTCCAGCTCCAGCACGAGCGACAGTGTCTCCTGACTCTTGTAGCGTGCGATCTCAGGCGCGGTCGGCGGTGCATCGCTCGCGAGCGACGTGAGTGTGGAGTCGATGAGATGTTCGATCACCGTAAGAGACGCACCAGGACGCGGCTGCACGGTAATGGTAAATTCGCCCGCTCCGTCAAAACCGCTCTGCCACGCTAATACCTGCGTCGCAAGCTGTCGGTCGTACACCAGCAACTTGGTGAGACGACTGGTACGATCGTGCCTCAACACCTCGGCCAGCGCTGACAGTGCTTCGTTGTCCGGGCTGTGGTTGGAGACGGTCGGCCACGCGATCATCAGGCGCGGTAGTGTGGCCTTGCCGTCCTCCAGCACGATCCGCTTTTCACTCGGCAGCGTTACCGGTGCGACGATGGGCTGAACGACCTTGTGCCCAGCCGGTATCGGTCCAAAGTATTTCGTTACGAGCGACAGTGCCCTCGCGGGATCGAAATTGCCTACGATCGCGAGCGTGGCGTTGGCTGGCGAATAATTGGCGCGAAAGAACTGCTTGACGTCGCCGAGCGTTGCTGCATCCAGATCGCGCATGGATCCGATCGTCGGCCATGAATACGGATTGGATGCTGGAAAGAGCGCCGCGCTCATCACTTCCGAGGCGGAACCGTACACCTGATTATCCACGCGCTGCCGGCGTTCGTTCTTCACTACGCCGCGTTGTGCATCGAGCTTCGACTGATCCAGCGAATCCAGCAGGAAGCCCATCCTGTCCGATTCGAGCCACAGAGCAGTCTCGAGTCGATTGGACGGAAGTGTCTCGAAGTAGTTCGTGCGATCGCTGGCGGTGCTGCCGTTCATGTCGCCGCCGGCTTCCTCGACGATCCTCGCGTGCTGGCCGTTGGGGATATGCTTGGTCCCCTGGAACATCACGTGCTCGAATAGATGTGCGAAGCCGGTGCGACCTGGTGTTTCGTTGCGAGACCCGACGTGATACCACACATCGACTGTTACGACGCGTACAGCGGTATCACGCGATAGCAGAACCGTGAGACCGTTCGGCAACGTGTGCCGCTCGACTGGAAGGTGCGGGATGTTGAACGCCTGCTGCGCCTGCGCAGCGCCGGCGATCAGGGTGACGCACAGCGCCGTCAGAAATCTTGTTGCCCGCATCACGGTGTGCGGTAGCGTAAGCCGACGGACGTCGTGCGTCCGGCCTGCTGAATGACATTGATCCGCTCGTACGCGTAGTTGTTGGCGGCGTTATCCATCTGGACGAAGCCCGACACCGACGACGTGATGTCCTTTGTAAGACCTATGTTGAATTTCGTCCACGCAGGGTAGTTGACGTAGTACGGTCGCTGGTCTCCGCGGAACTGGCCGGAGAATATCGCGTTCATGAATGCGTACATGTCGAGGTCGCGCCAGGTAGCCATGTGTGTTGCCGCAAAGTTGATGATGGTGCCGCTGAACGGCGTGTAGGTCCCCACCAGTCCGGCGGTCCACTTTGGGATGCCTGGCAGGACGTCACCCGTCTTCACCGTTCCTACGTACAGAGGAGAGATGTCTTCCGCCACGCTGCGGGCCGATCCGAACTGACCACGAAGCGAGAGTGACTGTATCGCCGTCAACGTCCCTGTGAATTCCCATCCGGTATTTCGGATGCGTCCGAGGTTCACGGACTTCGTCATGGCCTGTCCTGCAGGCCCCGTATCCGGAAGCGTTATGCCGCCAACCTGATTGATGGCTGCCTGGTTGTAGTAGGTGATGCCGACAGATCCCTTGTTGCCGAAATACAGCTCGCCGCCCATGTCGAGGCCTCGCTGCAACGTCGGCAGAAGGCCCAGGTTGGGGACCCTCACTTCGGAGGCGGTTATGAAACCGAGCCGGTTGCGGGGATCGGCCAGCACAACCGTCGATCCGAATCCGGCGCGCGCCTTGACGGTCATCGAATTGAGGCTGTGCACGAATGACAGCCCGACGCGGGGAGACCAGTACGTACCGTTTTCACCGGGGCTCTGATCGCCATGCATGCCACCGGTGAGGTAAAGCGTCTTGAGCCACCCGACCTGTGCCTGTCCGAATATGCCGTTGATGTGACTGGTACTGCGCGACGAGCTCGACAACTGCGCCTGCGTGTAATCGACGCGGTCGCCACCGGCAACGAGGGAATATTGCAATGCATCGTTCATTGCCGCGTCGTAGCTCGAAGAGAAGTGCACCGAGCGCGCCGTGGAGTTCGACTGATCCACCGCTTCCGGATCACCGACCTTCGCGCTTCGGGTGAACGTCGCGAACGTGTTGTCGTCCGATCCCATCGTCAGCGTGTTGCGCCATCCCGCGATCGGTTCTGCGGTGATTGTTCCGGCAAGCGTGGAGATCTGATATTCGTATCTGTTCCCCGGGTCGCCCATGCTGATGGGGCGATGCTGTGCAACGGCAACCGGATCGAGGATGCTGAGCCCCTGGTGATATGCCATGCGAGAGTCGCGAATGCTCAGATTGCCGCTCAGGATTCCCTGGTCGAAGTGCATTCCTCCATGGAAGTTCCGCTGCTCGCCGTGACGATATTTCTCGAAGTCCCCTTCACCCTCCCACGAACCGTCGACCGTGTATCCAGCGGTCGCGTTGCCGCCGCTCACGCCGAGTCCGACGTCCTTTCTCAGAGGGCTCGCGTCCGGATTGTACTTGTGGGCTATCGTGCCGAGTTGCACCTTCCCGGTCACTTCCGGCTTGGCCGAGTCCGCGGTGCCGTGCTTGGTGAATATCTGCATCACACCGCTGGACGCACCGGATCCGTAGATCGTGCTCGCTTGCGGACCGCTGATTATCTCGATGTGATCGACACTGGCCGGGTCGATGTTTCTGATGCGCGACGGATCGTCCAGCTCCACGCCATCGACCAGCACCTTGAACGTCGACGTTCCTCCGCCGAGGTCGGTCGTGCCACGCACAGAGAAGTTGGCATAGCCGCCGATTCCGGGCGTGTCATCACGCGCGACACCGCCGGGCACCATGTAGTTGAATACCTGATCGATCGACGTGATGTTCTGTTCCTGCAGCTGCTTGGCGGTAACGATTGTGATGGGAGACGGAAGCGCGCGCACTTCTGTCGGGATCACGGTGCCAGTCACAACGACGCGATCGAGTCCACTCGCGGTTGCGACCATCGCGACGTCCGGCACTGGTGTGTCGGTTCCGCTTGCGCCAACGGTGACATTCACCGTCGTCGGCTGATAACCCAGCCGGCGGAAGTGCAGCGTCAGACTCTTGCCCTCGTCCAGACCGGTGAGTCTGTACTCGCCAGCATCGTTAGTTGTCGCCCTGCTCACTCCTGAACCAACGCTGACAGACACCTTCGCCAGCGGTCTCTTCGTCGCTGCATCGATGACTCTGCCACTCAGCTCGCCGTCCGGCAACGCAACCACTACCGGCTGCGCTACGAGCGTCGCATTCCCATCTCGGCCGAACACGACATCGATCCCCGATTCGACAAGAACGCTCGTGAGCGCCGCCACGAGGGTGATGTCCTTCGCCTTGAGGTTGATGCGAGTATCGGATTTTGTACCGTGTTTCAGTATGTCATCACTGTACCACACTGCGATTCCGGCCTCGCTCGCGATCGTTCCGATCGCGTCCTTCAACGTCGCGTTATCCAGGTTCAAAGCGAGCCGCTTGTGCAGGATTGCCGCTCTGCTGACGTCCAGCGCAACCGGCGCACTATTCGCACTCGCCGCGTAGAAGAAATGAGGCCCTGTTGTCGTCCCGTCAGTTCCCTGTCCACCCAACGCTGAAGCCGCCGTGAGCGATATGGCGATAGCGAGCGGCATCCAGACATTCCTGCAATTCATGCTCTACTCCGGTGAATGAGATACGTCCAGGAAGAAACAGAGGCCACAGACCGATCCATCGTCTGGTCAGCGCGCATTACTGGGCCCATTACTGCGCGCACTACTATCACGCGGATAGAACGTGACGACGCGTCCGTCCTGACGAACGTGGGCGCCGAGCGTGAGTGCGAGATGCTGCATCGCAGCCTCGGCGGTCTCGCCGCGAATCGTCGCTGTGATTCGTCGGGCGCGTAATGCCGGATCGGCGACACGGACGTCGATGTCGTACCAGCGTTCCAGCTCATGGAGTGCGACTCGAACCGGCACGTGATCGAACACGAGTTCGCCGTGCATCCATGAGGTGTAAGTTGCAAGCGAGACGTTGCGGGCTCGCATCGCAGTGCCATTGGTATCCAGCGTCGCCAGATCGCCGCGCGTCAGGACCATGAGGGGACGGCGGCGCCTGCTGGTGTCGGCCACGCTCGCTCCAGGGCGGTCCCAGAGACCGACAGAACCGCTGACGACTACTACTTCGGTCGTGTGCGCCTCGGGATATGCGCTTATCACGAACGAAGTGCCGACGTCCTTCGTGACGGCAGTTGTCGTATGAACGACGAACGGCCGGGTGGTATCGTGCACCACGTCAAAGAAAGCGCGGCCCGTCAGCTCTACGTCGCGCCGGCGTACTCCGTCGGTGCCAACCCTGTCGAAGCTCGATGGAATGCGGAGCTTGCTATCAGCCGCAAGCGTTACCCGGGTTCCATCTGCGAGATCGAGCGTCGCCTGCTGGCCACGCGTCGTCGCGATCTCGCGCATCGGCGCGCTCGCCGGAATTACGCTCTGTGCAGGCTCATGCATCCTGACATAAACGCCGCCGCCTGCCAGAGCTATTACTACGGCGGCGATCGCGAGGTACGAAGATGACCAGCGTGAACGTGCCGGATAGCGCGTCAGCGGTGGCCGCCGAAGCACCACTGCTTGATCGGTGGTCTTCTGTGCCGTGGTCTCCGCGCCGGGAATGTGGCGCGCGAGACGGTCCCAAACTTCGCCCTTGTCCCATTGCGGCGGTATGGCGTTTTGATTCCACGCAGCTCGCAATTCTTCTATCGACGCGGCCCGATCGGGGTCTCCGGCCGCCCAGATACGAATCGACTCGGCTTCGGCGAGCGGACTTGTCCCGGATACATACCGGAGCAGCGCATCAGGTCGCGGATCGGAAATCAGGCGTCGAATTGGCGTCATCAGACAGCCAGACGCGCCAGACGCGCAAAACCTCTAAGGCAGCTTTGTAATTATTTTCGGGCTACTTGCGCCACGAGGCCAGTTGCTCACGCAGCGCCTTGAGCGCACGGATCAGATGGATCTCCACAGTGTGCGTCGAGATCCCCATTACCTCGGCCGCTTCCACGTACGGCAATTCCTGCTCGCGAACCAGGCGGTACGCCTGTTGCGCTCGTGGTGGCAGAGTAAGGACGGCACGCGAGAGAGCCTCGCCCAGCTCGTGCTGCATCAGCGGGTCGTCGGTATTCCCCCGGTAGGCCCATTCCAACGGGGAACCGGCATCCCGAACAATCGACTCGTGCGACACGAGCTCGACGCGAAGATGGCGCCGCAGCGTCGCGACACGATTGTAAACCGCGCGCAGCAGGTAAGTCTTCAGCTCCCCGCTGACGCTGAAGGTTGCAGAGTTCTTCAGAATATTGAGGAAGATGTCATGCACGACATCCTGCGCTTCATCACGGGATTTGAGGCATGCGAACGCGAAGGCGAACATCGCATCGCTATGTCTGTCGTACATTGCCTTGAACGCCCCCGCATCGCCCCCGCGGATACGCGCCACCCACTCCCGCTCGTCTGAAGACGCAGCCAGACGAGTGGGGATCCGCGGGAGGGTTGACAACGAGTCGGGCATCGGCGCGAAGATAAATGGCTGTACAACCGTTCGTCAACGTCGACTCGCAAAGTTACGAACGGAAGCAGGACTCTCGGCACCCGCCGTCTGTTGGCGGCAGCCTGTGCGTCGTCGACGTAACTTTCCGGTGGCCACGGCACAGTCTCACGGCGTTCATACTGTTAATGATTGAGTGCGATGCGCATACTGAAATCCAATGAATACCGTCGCATGCCGTGGCGGAACGGCCGAGGCGAAACCGCAGAAGTAGCCATCAGTCCGACAGGCGCCACGCTTGACGACTTCGACTGGCGCGTCAGCATGGCACGCATCGATGGCGATGGGCCGTTCTCCATCTTTCCGCAAACCGATCGTACGCTCGCCGTGCTGCGTGGCGATGGCCTGTGCCTCTCCATTGCCGGCAGTTCGCCGCTCGAGCTCACGCGTGATTCCGAACCGCTTTCATTTCCCGGCGATGTCGCGGCCGCTGCAACTCTGCTGGGCGCCACTGTCACCGATCTCAACGTGATGACCCGTCGCGAGCGCTCGACACATTCCATGCGACGACTGCGCATCGCAGGGAGCGTCGAGGTCCCACTGCAGGCACCATTGGCGCTGCTGATTTGCGCAGAGGGTTCGCTGCAGATCGAAATGAACGCACAGACAGCCGCGCTCATGGCGCTTGACGCTCTTCTTGTTGTGGAAGAGGGGGCCGCTACGCTCAGGATCTCGAGCGACGCGTCGGTGCTGGCATATCTGATCGAGATCCATTAGAGATACTCGAGTAACCCGGTAATACCATCCACATGAAAATCGCGACTTTCAACGTGAACGGCGTGAACGGCCACCTGCCTTCACTGCTGCGCTGGCTCGGAGAGACCGAGCCCGACGTCGCCTGTCTCCAGGAACTGAAAGCACCCGAAGAAAAATTCCCCATAGCGGCTATCAGAGACGCGGGATACGGTGCCATCTGGCACGGGCAGAAGAGCTGGAACGGTGTGGCGATTCTCACGCGCGGAACGGAGCCGGTGGAAAGGCGACGCGGCCTGCCGGGCGATCCTGAAGATCTGCACAGCCGCTACATCGAAGCGATCGTCGATGGAGTGGTGGTCGGATGCCTGTATCTGCCGAATGGCAATCCCGCTCCTGGCCCAAAGCTCGAGTACAAGCTCAGCTGGTTCGAGCGGCTGAGCCTGCACGCGAAAGATTTGCTCACCACGGCCGATGGGCCCGTCGTACTCGCGGGCGATTACAACGTGATCCCCACCGATCTCGACGTGTACAACCCTGCACGCTGGCAGACTGACGCGCTATTTCTCCCTGAGGTGCGCGACGCATTTCATCGGCTCGTCGCACAGGGTTGGACCGACGCGCTGCGCACGCTGCATCCGGATGAAAAGATCTACACTTTCTGGGACTACTTCCGGAATGCCTGGGGCCGAAACGCGGGACTGCGCATCGATCATCTGTTGCTCAATCCGTCAGCAGCCGCACGTCTGACCGGTGCTGGTGTCGACCGTGAGGTGCGCGGATGGGAAAAGCCGAGCGATCACGCGCCGACGTGGATAGAACTGGCGAAGAACTAGAATCCGGCGGGGGCGCTGTCGTCGTCGAGACTGAAGATCGTGTCAATCGAAGTTCCGAGTGCGTGCGCAAGCTTGAGGGCGAGAAGCACGGACGGTACCATGTGTCCCGTTTCGATCGCGTTCACCGATCTGCGCGTCACGCCCGCGAGCGATGCAAGTTCGGCTTGGGTGAGATCGCGCATCGCTCGCTGAACCTTGAGCGTGTTTCGCAATCGGTCACTGCTCATCCTGACCCTGCCGGCTGAAGAAGAGAAACAGCGCGAGGAACGTCGCCATGCCGAGCGTGAGCGTCGTCGTAGCCATCGCCATCACGGCGCGCAGAGATGGGAGTGGCGCGACCAGCAATCCGATCGGGATCTGCGCGATGAGAATAACGAAGAACGCCACACGGATCGCCCGGTCCATGCTCGCTCGGCGCCATTCATCCTGCAGCACCGCCTGGACTTCCGGCGATTTGGGATCCCAGCGATCGCCACGCAGCGTCGTCCTCTGGAGCGTGACGACCCCTATCGCGATGGCGACAGGCAGGAGAGCGACCAACGACGTCATCCACCGCGGCGTGTCGCCGGGCCGAAGCGCCATCGCGAGGCAAAGGCCACCGACGACCAGGGTAATGATGAAGAGGGCCACCAGGCTCCGGTGGCTGAAGCGAAGGTATCGCTCGGGGCGTGAGTCGAGTGATTCGGGCATGGTGGGCTCGGTCCGGTAGGTGGAATCTCAGTAAGACTGCCTGTGCTGCGAAGGTATAAGTAATCGATACTTCTCTTTTAGACAAGTATCGATCTCTTTCTGCATCGACCGAAAGAGGCAGCCCAACGGCTGACTGGTCGAGTTCCAAACCATAGTGTTCAGGCGTGCCGGGACACACCAAGACCGGGTCCCGGCGAAGGCGATTAGACAGTCACCCTGGAGACCCGTACGTTTACGTCGATCGGTCCGGGGCCCGGAAGCCCGCTGTCGATACAAATGTTTGCTAGAAGGTGAAGGCCCGCTCTTTCGCGCGCCTGCAAGGCAGGCCGCCCTGTACTTTTGTGACTCGTCGACCATGGATCGGCGAACGCTCGCAGCACAGCAGTAGCCGGACGCCGCGCCGACGAATGCGGACTCGGCACAATTACCGAAGTGAGCAAACGTTGACCGATCTCCGCGAACAACTTCAGGCCACACTTGGTGAGTGCTACGCCGTCGAGCGTGAGCTCGGTGGCGGCGGCATGTCGCGCGTGTTCGTCGCGCGCGACCTCACGCTCGGTCGCGACGTTGTGGTGAAAGTCATTGCCCCGGAGAACGCTCAAGGGCTGAGCGCGGAGCGGTTCGCGCGCGAAGTAAAGCTCGCTGCACGTCTCCAGCAGGCGAATATCGTTCCGGTGCTCGCAGCGGGTACATCAGGGACTCTCCCGTACTACACGATGCCGTTCGTCCGCGGCGAGTCGCTCCGCGCGCGGTTGGCCAGTGGATCCGCGCTCGGCGTACCAGAAGCAGTGAGCATCCTCCGCGACGTAGCACGCGCCCTCGCGTACGCGCACGCGGAGCACGTGGTGCACCGCGACATCAAGCCGGAGAACATCCTGCTCTCCGGCGGCGCAGCGGTCGTCACGGATTTCGGAATCGCGAAAGCGATCGTCGCGTCGCGAACGCTGGATGCCAGTTCCACAACTGGAATCACAATGGCTGGCGTATCGCTCGGAACACCGGCCTACATGGCGCCCGAGCAGGCACTCGGCGATCCAGATACCGATCAACGCGCCGACATGTACGCCTGGGGTGTCGTCGCATGGGAATTGCTCGCCGGAGCGCACCCATTCGCGGAACGGAAGACGATGCAGGCATTGATCACTGCACACGTGACCGAGAAACCGCCATCACTCTCCGAACGGCGTCCTGAAGTGCCCGAAGCGCTTGCTGCGCTCGTGATGCGCTGTCTCGACAAGAATCCCGAGAACAGACCGCAATCCGCGAGTGAGTTGCTTGCATCTGTCGAATCGGTCAACACATCGCGTGAGAGTGCGACGCCACCAGCCGCTCCCTGGAGACGACGGAACAGGGCGATTCCAATCGCCGCTGCGATCGTTATCGCAGTCGTATCCGTGCTCGTCATCCAGCACTTCCGTCACGCAACTGCAGCGACGACTGACAAGTCGCTCGCTGTATTGCCGTTCACCACGTCCGGCGGCGATACGGCGAATACATACCTCGCCGAGGGGATCGCCGACGAAGTGAACAACACACTATCGCAGATCCCGGGATTGCGAATCGCAGGACGGAGCTCGGCCGCTCGATTCGCAAGAAGCAACGGCACGCCACAGGAGGCCGGCGCCGCTCTCAAGGTTGCTTCCGTGCTGGACGGCACGGTGCGCCGCGAAGGTGACCGGATTCGCGTCACTGCGGAGCTGTCGAATGCAAGCGACGGCGCCGTGGTGTGGCACGACAGCTACACGCGCGCGGCAAAGGACATCTTTGCCGTGCAGGACGAGATCGCTCGCGCGATCGCGGGACAGTTGCAAGTCACGCTCGGCAACGCCGGCGCGGCGTCGCTCGCCGCGAGCGGAACGCGTGATGCCACCGCATACGATCTGTATCTGAAAGGTATGTACCTCTACCGTCGGCGCGGACCCGGAATAGCGGACGCGATTTCCACGCTCGACCAGGCTACGGCGCAGGATTCCACGTTCGCACGCGCGTGGGCGGGCCTGTCCAACGCGCTCACGGTGTCGCCTTCCTATCTGAGCACGCACGCAGGCGACGTCCTTCCGCGAGCGCGCCGGGCGGCGGAGCGCGCGATACGTCTCGACTCGGCGCTGTCGGACGGGTACATGGCGCTTGGATATGTCGACGCCGAACAGTTTCAATGGAAAGCCGCGGAATCCGAGCTGCGTCGGGCGATTGTGCTCGATCCGAACAACGCGGAAGCACGGTACAGACTCGGCTACACGCTGTTCAATCAGGGTCGCGTGACCGATGCAATTCCACAATTCCGGAGCGCCGAAGCGCGCGATCCGTTGTATTTTCTGCCCGCGATCTATCTCGGCTGGGCGGAGGTGCGTACGGGCCAGATTCCCGAGGGCATCGCGGAGATACGTCGTGGGCTCGGCCTGGAGCCGCAGAGCATCACCGGACTTTGCCTGATCGCGCTTGCATACGACCGCGCCGGATTGCCCGACTCCGCGCGTCTGTATGCCCATCGGATACTCGAGACTTCATCGCAGCCTGCGCGCATTGGCGAGGCTGCCTACGTGCTCGCGCGGAACGGTGATCGACGCACCGCCGAGCTGTTGACGCGACAGTTGGAAGCGACACCGGAGAATGCATGGACGCGCTGGACCGCGCTGAGCCTCGCGTACAACGGGTTGGGTGATACCACTCGTGCGTTTGCCGCAATGGATCGCGCCGCGGCGGGTGACGGTGACGAGTGGCCGACTTTCGGGATCACGTACGCGAGAGATCTGTCACCGAGCTCGCGCGTCGCCGCAGTATTGCGCCGCTACAATCTCGATCCGGCGAACCTCATGGTGCGGCCTGGCACAACGCGCAGCGCACAATGACGTCGCCATCGACAAATCTTCGCGACCACCTGCAGCTCACGTTGGGTGCTGCATATGCAATCGAGCGCGAGCTGGGCGGCGGAGGCATGTCGCGCGTCTTTCGCGCACACGACAACACGCTCGGCCGCGATGTGGTGATAAAGGTGCTCACATCGGAGCTTGCCCAGGAGCTGTCAGCCGAGCGCTTCGAGCGCGAGGTACGGGTTACCGCGCAGTTGCAGCATCCGCACATCGTGCCGGTGATCACTTCGGGAGCCACCGACGCACAACCGTATTACGTGATGCCGTTCGTCGCCGGCGAGTCGCTGCGCGCACACCTCGGCGATGGCACCCGACTGGACGGCCCCGCGTCCGTCAAGGTTCTCGCAGAAGTCGCACGTGCGCTCGATTACGCGCATCGTCGCGGAGTGGTTCATCGCGACATCAAGCCGGAGAACATACTTCTCTCGGATGGCATCGCGGTGGTTACGGATTTCGGCATCGCGAAAGCCATCGACGCGGCCAAAACCGTTGCACCGGGAAGCACGCTCACCCAGCTTGGCACGTCAATCGGCACGCCGGCGTACATGGCTCCCGAGCAGGCCGCGGGAGATCCTGCGACGGACCACCGCGCCGATATCTACGCATGGGGCGTGGTGGCGTACGAGCTGCTGTCCGGGCACCATCCGTTCGCGAGCCGTACGTCGCCGCAGCAATTGCTCGCAGCGCACATGTCGGAGCGTCCCGCGCCGTTGCGCAGCGAAGCGCCGGGTGTGTCGCCCGCGCTGGCCAAGCTGGTCATGCGTTGTCTGGAGAAAGATCCGATCCGGCGCCCCGATTCTGCGGCAGCGCTGGTCGAAGTGATGAGCACACAGCGATCGCAGAGTGGATTCGGCGGCATCATCGGCTTGCGTCGAGCGGTAGCAGCAGGTGTTGTGCTGCTCACGATTGCCGCGATTGGAGGAGTCGCGTGGCGCTGGCGCGAGAGTGTTGGCGGTGCGGCGCAATTACCCGGCGCGCACACGCTCGCGGTGCTTCCGTTCGCCAACCTCAGCGGTGATACCACGCAGCAATACTTTGCCGACGGCCTGGCCGATGAGCTGACGACCGCGCTCGGTCGGACGCCGGGGCTCCGCGTCACCGCACGCAGCGCAGCCTTCGCACCCGCGCTACGCAGCCTCGATGCGATGGCGGCGGGCAGGCGTCTCGACGTGGCGACGGTACTCGAAGGCGCAGTACGCCGTTCCGGACCGCGCATTCGCCTTTCGGCGGAACTCGTCGGCGTACACGATGGCACGGTGCTGTGGAGCGACGAGTTCGAGCATGATGGGGGTGATGTCTTCGCGGCGCAGGACGATCTCACACATCGCGTGGCCGCCGCCCTCCATGATCGCCTTGCCGTAGCGCGAGCGCGCGCTACCTCGTTCGATCGCGGTACGTCGGACGAGGTGGCGTATGACCTGTACCTGCAGGCACGTTATCTGTTCGCCCGTCGCGGCACGGCCAATCTCCTGCACGCGGCAGCGCTGCTGGCCCAGGCGATCCATCGGGACAGCACGTTCGCGCGCGCGATGGCGACACTTGCGATGGTGCAGGTGGTGCTCCCCGAGTACACGCAGTTGTCAGCCGTCAGCGCGACCACTGACGGACAGCAGACCCGCGATACGATGATCACTGCCGGTCTGCGCAACGCGGCGCGGGCCATTGCACGCGACTCCACACTCGCCGACGCATACGTCGCTCAGGGATACGGGCTCATCGCACGGTGGGATTGGGATGGGAGCGAAACAAGCTTCCGCCGGGCTCTCGCACTTGAACCCTTGAACCCGGAGGCGCACCACTGGCACGCTGACCTGCTGTACGCACGCGGTGACATCGACGGCGCGCTGAACGAGCAGCGACGCTCGCAGCAACTCGACCCAACGGCGGCTATCGTCGTCGCGGAGATCGCGAATGAACTATATGATAAACACCGATACGCCGAGGCAATCGCTACCGGACATCGCGCAAGTGCAATGGATCCCCTCCTCGGCTTCACGTATCTCAACTACGCGCCGGCATTCATCGCCATGGGATATCCCGACTCGGCGATGGAGGCACTCGCGACAGCGCAGCGACTGGATGGTGGTGGACAGGACCAGCAGGGGGTTGCCATGCGAGCCGCTATACGCGCCACGGCACTCACGCGTTTGAAGCGTAATGATGAGGCACGCCAGCAGGTCGCAATTGTCGAAGCCATGCTGAAGAGCGGGGGCTCTGCGTACACCGCAGCGTTGGCGCGGATGGGAATCGGAGATCGCGAAGGGGCGCTCCGATGGTTGACACGCAGCATCGACGCACACGAGGAGGCTCCAGCATCCTGGGGAGTGAGCTGCGATCCGATGTTCGACCCGCTCAAGTCCGATCCACGCTTCGGTGTGCTCATGGCGCGGATGAAGGTACACGTCTGCCCGCCGGGACAAGGGTGATCCAATTATGGGATCTGTGTGAATGACTGATTCCTCTGCGCGGCTTGCCGCTTCGCTCGCTGACCGCTATACGCTCGAGCGCGAGCTCGGTGCGGGTGGCATGGCGACGGTCTATCTCGCCGAAGATCTCAAGCATCATCGCAAGGTTGC
>Ga0207678_10002896_pt1 | contig 15577 bp, 15 predicted proteins | sample KBSC63metaG_FD_184319 | JGI IMG/M metagenome (GOLD analysis project Ga0207678, IMG submission 184319) | Corn rhizosphere microbial communities from Kellogg Biological Station, Michigan, USA - KBS C6-3 metaG (SPAdes) (version 2) | ecosystem: Host-associated > Plants > Roots > Rhizosphere > Soil ...
CGACCGGCCCCGGGGCGTCCTGCCCCTATATATAATGAGAGTGTCCTAGCCCTCCCATGCCTGATCTTATCGAAGCTTTCCATACGGCTCTGAGGCTCATCGCCACACTCGATCCAGGGCTTATCGAGATTGTTGTGCTCTCGTTGCAGGTAAGTCTCCTTGCCGTCATTCTTGCCAGCCTGATTGGTTTTCCACTTGGAGGGGCGCTGGCGGTCTATCGATTTCCAGGCAGGGGGGCGGTGACAGCGATCCTGAACGCCCTGATGGGATTGCCACCGGTTGTCGCCGGACTGGCGATCTATCTCCTGCTTTCCAACGCAGGCCCCCTTGGGGTGCTCCAGCTGCTTTACACCCCGACCGCAATGATTGCGGCGCAAATGCTACTCGTAGTTCCAATCGTCGGCGCGCTGACCAGACAATATTGTGAGGATCTGCTGGAGGAATATGACGAGCAGCTCCGCTCGCTCGGTGCGTCTCCGCGGGAAGTGACCGCGACTCTGCTGTGGGACTGCAGGTATCGTCTCCTGACTGTTGTGCTTGCAGGCTTCGGCCGCGCCATCGCCGAGGTGGGCGCGGTGATGATCGTCGGCGGGAATATCGACCATGTCACGCGGACAATGACAACCGCGATCGCGCTCGAGACCTCAAAAGGCAACATCGCTCTTGCGCTCGCTCTTGGTCTGGTTCTCCTCGCCACAGCATTTGCCGTAAACGGCGCCCTCATGGGCGTGCGCCGCTTCGCGCTGCGTCTCGCCTATGCTTGACCCGACCTCGCCTCCGGACCTGAGCAACGCCTCTGTTGACGGAGCAAGCCCCCCGCTCCCGCTGGAACTCCGCGGTCTCGTTTATGAGACTGGAGGCAAGCGCCTGATCGACAATATCGACGCGAGAATCGAGGAGAGAGGGATTACAGTGATCATGGGTCCGAATGGAGCCGGCAAAAGCGTTCTGCTCAGGCTCATGCACGGGCTCATCCCGCCGAGTAGAGGCGAGATCTTATGGGCTGGCCGACGAGCCGATCGGGAGCTTGCTCGCCGTCAGGCCATGGTATTCCAGAAGCCGGTACTGCTTCGGCGCTCTGCCGCAGGAAATATCTGGCATGCCTTGGGCTTGAGAGGTATCGATTGGTCGGAACGGCCCGCGCGCGTCGAGGAGGCTCTGCGTCTCGCCGGGCTTGAGCGGCTTGCGGCAGTTCCCGCGCGCACGCTGTCAGGCGGCGAGCAGCAGCGGCTGTGTCTTGTGCGGGCGCTCAGTCTGGAACCGGAGATTTTGTTTCTCGACGAACCAACGGCCAGTCTCGATCCGGCCTCGACGCTGTTGATCGAGCGGCTTCTGATCAAGGCGCAGAGGCAGGGCATCAAGGTCATTGTAGTGACGCATGACGTGGGTCAAGCACGCAGGCTCGCGCAGGACGTCATCTTCTTGCACCACGGGCGCGTTATCGAGCATGGCCCGGCGAAGGTTTTTTTCGATCAGCCGCGAAGCGAGGCAGGGCGGGCATTCATTGCCGGCGGCCTTGTGCTTTAACGGGAGGTGTCGATGACGTGGATGATGAACCGAAGGACACTTTTTGGGCTTGGCCTGTGCGCTGCCTTGATCGCTGCCACCAGTCCCCGCCTCGTAGCTGCCGACGACAAGTTCATCATCGTGCAGTCGACCACCTCGACGCAGAACTCTGGGCTGTTCGAGCATATTCTCCCGATCTTCACCAAAAAAACTGGAATCGACGTTCGCGTCGTCGCGGTCGGCACCGGCCAGGCGCTGAAGAACGCCGAGAACGGCGACGGCGATGTGGTGTTTGTTCATTCGAAGCCTGATGAGGAGAAGTTCGTCGCCGACGGTTGGGGCGTGAAGCGCTACGACGTCATGTACAACGACTTCATTATTGTCGGCCCGGCCGCGGATCCTGCCCAGGTCGCGGGTGTTAAAGACGCCGCTCAGGCTTTCAAGAAAATAGCCGAAGCAAAAGCGCCGTTTGCTTCCAGAGCCGACGATTCAGGAACGAACAAGGCGGAGCTCAAGCTCTGGCACGACGCAGGCATCGATGCCAAGGCTTCGAGCGGCAGCTGGTATCTCGAAACCGGGTCTGGCATGGGTGCCACGCTCAATACCGCCGTGGGCAAGCAGGCCTATACGCTGACCGACCGAGGGACTTGGTTGAGCTTCGCGAACAAGGACGATTTAAAAGTCCTGGTCGAGGGGGATCCTCACCTGTTCAATCAATACGGCGTGATCCTGGTCAATCCCACCAAGCATCCCAATGTGAAGGCAAAAGAGGGACAGGCCTTCATCGACTGGCTGATTGGTTCCGAGGGGCAGGCCGCGATTGCGAGCTATAAGATCGACGGCGAGCAGCTCTTCTTTCCCAATGCCGCGCCCCCGAGCTGATAGCGATTCCCCGTGAAGTAGAGCCGAAAAGACCCCACACCCTGGCTGCGCGGCTACCCTTACGATTCGGGATCCGCCGACGCTACCCTTAAGGCAAGGCTAGGTCAGCAAAAAAGGTCCGGAATGAATGGGTCCATTGGGCCCTTTCTTATTGCTCACGCCGAAGTGACGGGGCGATTTTGGGGCAAAGGAAACGTTATTCGAGTCAATGCGTTTTCTTTAATTGGCAACAGGAAAGGAGGGTGACATGACACGTCTCCTCGCGATTACGGCCACCGCACTCGCCATTGGGTTGGCGCCTGCTATGGCTACGGAGAATTCGTCACAGCCCACGAAGCCACCGACAGCGAGCACTACATCCCCTGAGGCATCTAAGTCTGCGACAATGCCCCCGTCCGGAAGCGCTGATACTTCGGGTGGCGCTTCAGAACAGAGTTCTTCGCCGCCATCAGCGGGCTCGACGATGGGCAAAACGAGTCAGCAGAGTTCGTCACCGGCGGGTCAAACCACGCCAAATCCGACAGCCCCAAGTTCGAACGACTAGCTGTCAAATTCTTCTTCGCGCTTGCCCCGGCCCTCGCTATGCCGGGGCCTTCTTTTAGCAACGGCTCAGTCGCCAGCGGCTAAGAATAGGTGGCCTTCTACCGCTCCCGCCAAAATTCCAAATTCTCTGAGGACGGTTATCCGAGCTTCCGGCTCGCCGAGTATTCCTCGCATGACGTGTGACACTCTCGCGACACGGAATCTCCGAAACTCATTAACAAGCATTTCAAGTTTTCGAATTTGTGCCAAGCAAATGCGTGGCCGAATTTTGAAAGACTTTTCGATTGCACACGTGCGAAATCGTGAGTCCTGGCTAGAAGGTGTGGCGTTTTCTCGGACGCGTCCTTTCTTCCTGAGCGATCTTCAAGAGCATCCTGCCGATCAATAGATTGGCGCTGAGGGGGGGGCGTTAAATGAGCCAAGTTCACGATTTAGCTTTGAAATTGAAGCAAGGCGTTCCGGCTTTCGCATGTCCTGTGGGCAGCAGGTGTTTGGGTATGACGAACGAGATCTCGTAGCCCTGGGGGGTCTCATTTCCGATAGAGGCAAGGCTGATAGCACCCACCTTCGTACTGCAGCTTTCAACCATCAGCTAAGCTATGCCTTAGAGAAGCTCGGTAGACACTCAGAGCTCTGCGGGTACTGCCAGACGACGCCGGAGGTGTTCCGGAATCCATCAAAGACAGGTAATGGGAGGGTTTTGTGGAAAAGTTTCGGATCATAACTGCTTACTTCCGCTTTCTCGAGTGCGGGTAATGCCACCGCCGCAGCGGATTTACCTGGCATCTTGGCTGTTCCTGTGTGTTGTCAGCGAAAGCTCTGAAAAAACGTCCGCGTGTTGGGCATTCGGCTGCTTACAAGCCTAGAGGCTAGACGCGCGGAGAGCGACTAGACGACTTCGAGTTCAGTGTTACACGTGCTATTGTGGCGCAGCGAAATGCAGCCACGGGTCCGCGCTATGAACGAAGCAGATAAACCTGCTCAACTCCAACAACTGGACACCGCGCAGGACGTCGAATTTTTGCTTATTCAAATAGCCAACGCGATTCAGCGCTTTATCAGTGAACGCAATGCGCTTCGTACCCGCGTTGAATATTTGGAACGGGAGCTGACACGTATGCGTCAGCAAACGACGCTGATTCACGATGGCTATAAACGGCTCTCAACCGAATTCGTCACACAGCTCCAGTTTCTCGACAGCGAGGTCGGTAATTTGTTCCGAGAGCCTCCTGGATCAATGGACACGCCCTTGGGGGAACAGCAGTTCTCCCACGAGGCAACTTCCAAGTCACCGCCCGCGGCGAATACAACCTTCATGGATCGCTCGGACCGATAGGAAAATCCTACTCGGAGCCAATCTTTCCAGGCCAGGTAGCCTAGTTCGCGAAGCGAGCCTACGCATCACGCGCCGGCGCCACTGCCGTTTACCAAAAAGAAGGGTGGAATCGGCAACATTCCCGCACGCTCAACTGCGGGGATTTTCTCGAAATGACACTGTTGGACACTGGATGGACTCAAGAGCAGGCACAGGGGCTGCTCGATAGCCTCACGCTCAATGGCGGCATGCCCGAGTGGAAACCAGAACACCTTCAAAGGCTCCGCGACTGGTCCAGCACTCGCCAAAAGGATGCAAGCACAATCGAAGCCCAACTTGAGTTCATCGCCGACGAACTTCTCCACTCATTCCAGGTCGTGGGCATGTTTCTCAAGCGAGCACATACGGTCGAAGAGGCTAAGGAAGCAGTCCGGCCCTATGTGAGGCGTTTGGCTTCGGAATAAGGATTTATATGCGTTGCTGCATCGCTTTCTGTGTGTTCTTTGTGAGGCGCTGATTGGAATGTCCCGATAGAATCCTTTTTAAACGGATCCATTTGTTCGACTCGATCCAGGGTAGGTCTCGATAAAACGCAAAACGTCTAGAAATAACTTCTCCCCTCACTAAATGTATACTGGCGAGCGCTAATAAAAGCCAATGAAGCCTTCCGGGCGAAATGCCTCGCTTCGCCCCTCTCGTACGCACATACGCCGCACCGATCCCGTCAAGGTCACTGGCCGTAAAAGGCTTACCTTGAGGTAGTCACGAGCGCCTCGCGGTTAAGCACTTTTTCGCATGGTCGCTAGACACTCGGTGGCCGGCGCCGGTCATGGAACCACGTTCGATACTCCATCATCTTCGCCCGCTGCGCCGACGATGCATGTCGTTTACATGTCGCCGCTTCCTCGCTGTTCTCCGGTGCCCCCCAGCGAAGCTCAACACAGTCGTTCAAGTTATATGCCATCTCAAGATCCGCCACGCGGTCGAGCACGTCTTTTAGTGCGAGGGTCCAGGCTGAACCGTCGCTGCGCGTATAAGAAAACTTGCGGGCGGAAAGCTCCGAGCTGAGGACGCTCTCTAATTCAGTCTTCACCTCGGCGACGCTCTTGTTCTCCGGCATCGCATAACGGTCAGGCCGGCGGGCGGCACGATCCGGGAAGCCGCGCACCACGTCCATCGCGATTAGCAAACGCAAATCACGCGACGGCGTCGCGAAGTCTTCCCACGCGCCGGTGGTCTCGAAGATCGAAGCGCCATCCGGCATGTCCACGTTACCCCCGCCGCCGGTCTGATACTTTCGCCCATTTTCGACGGAGGTCACACGCGCCTTCACTTGCTCTTCCAGTGCTGTTATCGCCTCCTTTATGGCCCGCAGAGGATCGAGCGGCGCCGGCGAGATCACGTCATCCATCCGATCATAAAAGTCTTCCACTCCGAGGTTCGACTGATCTAAGGAAAAATCTCCGTACTGCTGACTTTTCGTGATTTCTGCGTTGGTCAGCCGCCGCAAGGCGCCGTTCCTTTCGCGGACGATCGGGCGGAAACGCTTGAACCCAGGGCTCCCGAGAGTGGGGTCCTGCGCAAACAAGAAATTGCCCCGCCAAAAACGCTTTCTCGCGACAGTCCCGTCGGGCTGCGCGTCCACGGCGAGGAGCACGCCAGCGGCATCGCCCGACTGAGGCACACGCTTGATCAACATCAAAACGTGTCCATACGGATCGGCATAAATAGTGCCCGGGCGCAGCGTTTCCTGTTTGAGCGCTACGGGATAATAGTCAGTGTTGTCGTCATTCGCCGGCGTTCGTCCGTTTCCGGATTGAACTGCATTGGCGACGGTGGTGCCCAGATAGTATCCAAACCCCGACACCAGCCCCTGCGGTCTCGGTGGAAGTCTGGGGGCTAGACGCACAGCCGGCTCGCCGAACATCCCGAATAGGCTGCCCCCGCTCGATGCGACTTCTTGTTCAGGTGGGGCGGGAGGGGGCTCCTCGTCCTGAATGTTCCACCACTCGTAGCATTTCGGCGCGCCGCCGCCTCCGCGTGAGCACTTCGAGTATCCGAACGGAAGGCCCATCTTGAAGGCAAAATACGCACGCAAAAAATATGGCAGGTCGGCGCAGTCGGGCCGCACGATCAGCCCCTTCTGGTCTTCGCCGAGGCCCAGATGGTTAAACAAGAAGTTGCGCGATGGATCTCGCAGCACTTCATGCAGTGCCGGCCACGAGAGCTCAGCATCTAGTGGCGCGTCGAAGAGCTTCTCGATCCACGCAGAGTACAGATCTTCCGTCGCTCGATCCCAAGTACCGCGCAATGGCCAAACGCTTCCTCGAATCTGAGTGAGCCGCGGCGGCCTGGCTTGGCGAACGGAAATTTTGCGGGTGATCGTGCTGCATTCAGCTGGCTTGTCGGCGCGCGTAAACTGCGCCTGCCACGTCCCCACGGCCGGTGATTCAAGCTCTGCAAACCAGAAGTAGGGTGGCCCGCCGTGCCGTTCTTGTGATTTCGCCGCGACCTGCCCGTTCGGTGCAATCAGTGAGAACTCACCCTCCAGCAGTTTCTCGGTGGCGAACATGACGCGCAAAGGCGCCCCTTTCCAGGGCGCGATTGGCGAGGTCAAAACCGCAAGCTCGGTCGCCTCTTCGCAGTTGTCGGAAACTTGGGCCTGTGAGTCCAGCGATGCGAAAACAGGGACGAAAGACACCCCTGTGAGCAACAAGGCTGTCACAGCAGAATGCAATTGTCGTGCGAGAAACAATTGAGCCCCCGTCCCTCGGCCAGCATTTTTATTGCTAAATCATGGCAAAATCATCGCTGTTGCATTTATTAATAGCGGCCTAATGGCCGGGGATAAAAGCCGATCAAAGATCAGACAAAAAGGTGGCTTATAAGTTATCGTGACCCATAGCGGTGGGCACGAGGGATGTACCGGGGGTATCTTTTCGCGGTCCTGCTATTCGCTTGCCAGGCATCTGCTTGGGCAGGCTCGCCACACGACACCGTTGAGACTGCAGGCTCGCCTGGCGAACGCGCCGTTCGGACGGATCCAGTTGTCGATCTCATCCGCTCGAAGCTGGTGGAACCCAGCCTCCGGAGCACTGCCGATCCGGCAGATGTCGCTGCCCTTCAAGCTTTCTATTCGAGCAGGGCTGCGCCTCTGTGGATCACCGACATGGGCCTCTCCGCCAGGGCACAAAGTGCCCTGTTCGAGATTGAGAGGGCCAATGACTGGGGCCTTGATGCCGCCGCCTTCGAGCTTCCGCCTTGGGGCGCGCTCCCGGCGAGCCTGGATGAAGAAGCGGTCGCAGAAATCAAACTTGATCTCGCAATATTGAAATATGCCCGCTTTGCTCGCGGAGGACGGCTGAACCCGAGCGAGCTTAGCGGCTTATTCGATCAGACACCTCCTTTGCGCGATCCGAGGGCCGTATTGATGGAGATCGCCTCTGCGAAGGCGCCTGATGCGTATCTTCAGTCTCTACATCCTAAGCACGATCAGTTCGTCCGCCTCCGACACGCGCTCCTGAAGATGCGCGACGAAGCTGGAGCCAAATCAACAGACATCAATCGCCTCATTATCAACATGGAGCGCTGGCGGTGGATGCCTGAAGAGCTGGGTCCTCTCTATGTGTGGAGTAACACGCCCGAATTCATGCTTTACGTGGTCAAAGATGGGAAAACCATCTTTGCGGACAAGACCCAAGTCGGTACTGCTGATGATCCAACGCCCGTCTTCTCAGCCGACATGACTACCATTGTTTTCAACCCGGAGTGGATCGCACCCAGCTCGGTGCTGCTAAAGTCCCTGCTGCCGCGATTGCGTAAACAAAACTACTCGATCCTGACTAAGTACGCGTTCTCGGTGAGCTATCAGGGCAATCCGGTAAATCCCACCAAGGTCGATTGGACCCGCGTCAATATTCGCGACTTCACTTTCACCCAGAAACCCGGGCCAAAGAGCAATCTGGGCAAGGTGAAGTTCCTTTTGCCCAACCGGCATGATGTGCTGTTGCACGATACCTTTGCCGCCCGCCGCAAGGTGTTCCAACAATCAACGCGCGCGATCGGCTATGGCTGTGTGCGCATGGAAAACCCACAGCATTTCGCCGAAGTACTCCTGTCCGAAGATAAGGGCTGGTCAGCCACCGAGGTCAGTGAGCTTTGGGAGCACAGCGTCAACAGCCCGGTGTCGTTGGACCGTAAAATTCCCGTTCATCTAACGTATTTCACGGCCGTGGTGGATGACACGGGAAAGGTCATCAGTTTTGCCGACCTTTATGGGCTCGACAAGAAACTTGCAACGGCGGTGTTCAGCAACACAACGGCTCCTGCTCAATCTGCTCCCACAATGAAGAAACAGCCACAAGAGGCATCCACATTGCCAGCCGCTAATCCTGCCAAGGGAGAGATAGTGACAGCTACCTGGTACGGTAACGAATTTCGAGGAAGTCGGACGGCTTCGGGGGAAATCTTCAACCCCGACGGGCTCACCGCCGCGCATAAATCTTTACCCTTCGGCACATGTCTTGAAGTTGGCAATCCGCGAACTCGAAAAAGCGTCATCGTGCGAGTGAATGATCGTGGACCTTTCACTGAAGGCATAACCCTAGATCTTGCTGCCGGATCTGCTCGCGCCATCGGCATGCGCTCCACACAAAAGGTATCGATGAAGCGCTGCTAGATCGGTCACAGCCCGCGAATAGCGCGGATATTCCATTGACACACGCTCATGCCGCGTGACCATAAACGGCCCACTAGGCAACTCAACCCACGGTCCGCTTTACCCAGGTCGTGCTATCCGGTGACGCTCCCGGCGGTGAAGCCAAGGTGGCGAGTAGGTCGAAAAACGGACCTCGTTACAGTCAGAACACTCGCCGTTCCTTCAAACCGCGATTCGACTATTACGCAGAGTCATTCCCAAAGCCGGAAAGGCGCCGCGGGTTTTTCCGGCGCCTGTTTGGTGGTCCGTGATTCGGCGCTTGTGCGTGTGGCTCTCAGGTAGAGCTGAGCTGAGCGCCTGTGGCTAATGACATTCGCGAAAGGTGCTGCTAAATGGTCACCGTCTCGCCGAAACGAGCCTCATGAACGCCGACTAATGAACTAAATCGCACCCTATCGAGCTCGGAGCCAACCACCAATTGGAGCCGGGCTCATGCGCTTCGTTGCATTCATTCTCATCATCTTCTCCACGCCTGTATTGGCGGGTCAAACGGTGGCCACTTGGTACGGACAGGAGCATGCCGGCAAGCGCACTGCATCAGGTGAAACATTTAATCCGAACGGTTTGACCGCCGCTCACCGATCACTCCCATTCGGCACTTGCTTACGCGTGAGCAATCCGAAGACGGGTCGCAGTGTTTCCGTCCGTGTCAACGACCGTGGTCCGTTCACAACGGGAGTTTCGCTAGACCTTTCGCATGGTGCCGCTCGGGCGATTGGCATGCGGGCAACGCAGAGTGTGGCGGCCGACAGGTGCTAAAAACGCGCCCGAAGCCCTTATGGTCAAAAGCGCAGCCGTCACGGCAGCAGTGACTCAGCCCGATGGTCGGGAAGGCTGGCGCTGAGCCAAGCCGACCGCTGCTGAGTCAGTCTGTGTTGCACGCTCAACACGGGGATCATTACTACCCGGAGGCATCATGCGCAGTATTGGTTTCGGCCTGGGTGAGCGCCCCTCTTTGGATGACTTGCCGCGATCGAATGTCCGATCATCCGTCCAGCTTGCAACAAAAGCAACAAGCGTATTGACCGCTTCCCACATAAACTGAAGTTGAGTGGGTCGCTTAAGAGGATAGCTCGTCGGCTCTTGGTTGCGGCTTCGGCCGAGCAACTGTTCATATGATCTGAATGGCCATTGCCGCTCCGCATCTTCCCAAGTTACGTGAAAACGACGCGCAACATCGTCAAACGCGGCCAAGAAAGATCGAAACCGTACCCAGCGGTGATTGTCCCATGTTAGCTTTATCTTCTTCCCATTTTGTGGATCGAGCTTCGGTTCGAAGGCAAAGCGCGCTGCAAGCAGCTCTGCCGCCCGTTCGCCACGCTCAGCGATTTGCGCGATAATGCTTGCCAGCATCCGGAGATTAAGACCGCCTTCATCTGGGGCGAGTGCGACATGAACGACACGATCGCGATAGCCTGGCATGGCCATAAGCTCGGTGTCGTTCCAATTACGGGCGGTATCGAACAACGCACTGAAAAACCCAACAATGGTGGTGAACTCACTGAAACGCGCTACAGAGCCGATACCCGAGGTATTGGTGCTCGGCATGTAAATGTTCTTCCATCGGTCTTGGCGGCTTTCCCCGAGAGGTTCGCCTCCCGGCCGGAGGCCCCTCACTGAATTTTTTTCTTCGGCCGTGTCGCCGATGGCCACGTTTTCCGGGACCAGATTGATGCCGAACGTGGGGCGCGAGGGCAGCGGCGCATCGAAGAAGTGGATTGGAAAATTGCTGGTAAGCCTACCGTCTGAAAACCAACAGCGCTCAAGTTCGAACTTACCTTGTTCGTTGCGTCGGGTGACGTTGGCCGCGTAAAGCGGGACGGCGCTCAGCAGGATGGGAAAGCTCAGACTCATGCGCGCACCGAGCAAAATAGGAAGGTCAGGAGCTGCTGGAAGCGGATAGAAGTCGTTCGGCACTTCGATGGTGTCTTCGTGACGAAGGGGCGCTGAATGGCTCATGATCCAATTCACCACGGATTGGGGAAATAGCTCGTCGAACTCAGTCTTCCTGAAGAACAGCTGCCCCCAGCTGCCTTCGAGAAACGGAAAGCGATGCGATATCCCGCGCGTGATGTTTGTCGTCATCAGCACGAGCTCGATTCGCGCTCCTTCTCGATGTTGCCGCCATTGTTCCAGAGATGGCCAAAGGTTACTGGCTCATTAAGCGGGCGGTTTGCCAGGTTCTGAAATAATTCGTGCAGCCAATCGGTGAGAGGTAAAACGCCGGCTTTGTCCTGCTCAAAGTCATTTGAGCCTGAGCACATGCCGTAGCCATTCTTCGGCAGGCGCCAAAAGACTTCCCACAACGCTCCGTTTGAGGAGGCCAACACTACAAAAACTAGAGCGGGGACGAGACCAAGAACGACCAACAACCAGAATGCTGCTCCCGCGATGGCGGACGTGAGCGCGAAGCCAAGCAGTGGAAAAAGGGCAATGGCGGCTCCGAGAATCGCGATCGGCAAATAGCTGAAGCAGAGCAAAGTGACGATGCGCCCGACTTTCAAAATTTTATTCTCGTGTCTCAGACCAGCCATAAGCACTCGAAACAGTCAACGCGTGCCCGGCTGCGGCTGAAACAGCCTTTCGAGAACAGTCTTGCCGTCCCTTGTTTCAGAGAGCTCCTCCGGCAGCCGCTTCAAACGCGTTTGGAAGTGGTCTGGCCCGGTTTTGCTGCCTAATGCTGTGGCCGACGTACCAGTGGCAGCTATCGCCCCCACTGAAGTACCGCCGATTGACCGGAAGTCGTAGATCTCGGCTAGTTTAGCAATAGCACGAGGGTACACGAGACCACTGGCGATGCCGCCGCGCATGACGAGGTCGCACTGTAGCTTTATGGCTGTGATTTCGTGCATATCAAGCTCCTCCTATCCCTCGGACAACATGTGGGTTGCTCGGTCGACATTTTGTTGCTCTGGAAATTTAGAGCCTCAACGCATGGCAACTCCGGAAGTTGACAACTTGAGCGGCTAAGCAGACCAAACAAGGAATCCGAAGTCTGGATGGAAACGGGGGGAAGTTCCGATGTTACCAGGCCAAGTGTTTGCCGCGCCTCCGGGATTGCACGGGATTGATACCAACACAGTTTTGGACGACCGGCATTGCCGCGCTGCAAGGGCGCACGGATTCACTTTCTGCTTGAGATATGTATCCCGTGGCGAACGACAGCAGGCTAACGATCTTCATGAAGCCGAGGCCCGGACCATACTGAACGCGGGACTTGCTTTGATGCCCGTTCAACACGTCGCCCGTGCCGGCTGGTCGCCGACAAAGAACTTATGGAGCGCTTACGGGCGGAACGCCGCCTTGCATGTTCGTGAGATTGGGTTTCCACCGGGGTTAAATGTTTGGCTCGATCTTGAAGGGGTAAAGAGCTTATCATCCCATGCGGCGGTAATTGATTACTGTAACGGATGGATTGCGGAGGTCGAATCGGCTGGATTTGTGTGTTTACATCGGGGCCAGAGCCATTCTCACAAGTGGAGGAGATTTTCTGGCGTCTTCGGGCGAGGCATTTTTGGCGGTCAGGTAGCAGGATTCCGGACGTTCCCCATCGCGGTTATCAGCTGATTCAAAAGATCATAAGGAACGATGAAATTGATGGGGTCGAAATCGATCGTAATCTCACAGTGAACGACAACTTTGGACAGTCGGTGCTTTGGCTCGCATCAAAACAGTTCGATGCTGAGTTGCGAACCTCGTAAAAAGCCGGGTGCTGCAATACTTAGGATCGAGCCTCTATCGGCAAGTAGGTACGCTCCGTGGCACCGGTATAGAGCTGGCGCGGCCTGCCGATGCGCTGCGAAGGATCGTCAATCATCTCCTTCCAGTGCGCAATCCAACCTGCTGTGCGTGCGATCGCGTATAGTACAGTGAACATCTCGGTTGGGAAGCCGAGCGCCCTTAGTGTGATTGCAGAATAGAAATCAAGATTGGGAGAAAGGTTGTTCTCGATGAAGTATTGATCCGAGAGCGCGATGCGCTCGAGCTCAAGCGCCACCTTGAGGATCGGATCGTCGCGGTGGTCACGGCCCAGGGTATCAACTACCTCCTGAAAGGCCGCCTGCATGATCTTAGCTCTTGGGTCATAGTTCTTGTAAATGCGATATCCGAAACCCATGAGTCGGAACGGATCGTTCTGGTCCTTTACGCGCTTGATATATTCCGGGACGCGGTCGACCGAGCCGATCTCTTTCAATATGGTAATTACGGCCTCGTTCGCACCGCCGTGCACAGGTCCCCATAGAGAGGCAATGCCGGCTGAGATGCAGGCATAGGGGTTGGCTCCCGACGACCCGGCAAGGCGTACCGTTGCGGTCGAAGCGCTCTGCTCGTGGTCAGCATGCAGAATAAAGATCCGCCTCATGGCGCTGGCGAGCCGCGGATCGATCTCGTCTTCCTTGCCTGGCGTGGCAAAGCACATATGCAAGAAATTCGCCGAGTATTTCAGCTTGTTCCATGGATAAATGAACGGTTGGCCCCTCGAATATCTGTAGGCCATCGCCGCAATGGTTGGCATTTTCGCGATCATACGGATACTAGCCATCTCCCGCTGCGCCGGATCCTTGATGTCGATCGAGTCGTGATAGAACGCCGAGAGTGCACCGACCACACCGACCATGATTGCCATAGGATGCGCGTCGCGACGGAACCCGGAGTAGAACCGGATCATCTGCTCGTGCACCATAGTGTGCTTGACGATGCTGTTTTCAAAAGCCTCGTACTGTTGTGAGGTCGGCAGTTCGCCATAGATCAAGAGGTAACATGTCTCAAGAAAGGTGCTGTGCTCGGCGAGCTGTTCGATGGGATAGCCGCGATATAGGACGATTCCCTTGTCAAAGTCGATAAACGTGATCTTTGACTCGCAACTTGCCGTGGAGCCGAAGCTGGGGTCGTAGGTGAAGCGACCTGTGTCCTGATAAAGGGTGCTAATGTCGACCACATCCGGGCCTAGCGTGCCCTTACGCATCGGCAAGTCAAACTGTGCGCCAGTGAGGGAAACGGATGCCTGCGCAGTACCTCTATCGGGAACGCTCATTTATGAAGGACCTCTGCATCCTCAGCGGATCAGGTGGATCGAAAATCCAATTCCTTAGCTAGTTCACTTGCACTTGGCTTTGAACACTGTGTACTTGTCCACTCAGCCTGCCGAGCCAGAGTGCTTGCGGCTTGGCAGTGATCTCAATCTGGAACTTCGACTTCCAAGTCTCGTAAGGCATGCCGTAGATGATCTCTCTCGCCTGCTCCTTGCTAAGTGACAGGCCTTTAGCAGCGGCAGCATCTTGGTACCAATTGGCGAGGCAATTTCGACAAAAGCCGGCAAGTTCCATAAGCTCGATGTCCTGCAAGTCACTGCGCTTCCAAATGGTCGACGAGTCGGCGGAAGGCGGCGGCTTCTAGGTCCCTTTGCATCATCTCATCCATTGCTCGCCCTCAATCGAAATTCACGGTCTCCAACGATTGTACATTTTGCTAGCCCTTGTTAGCCGATGAGACCGTGTATTCTACTCCAATCCATCCACGAAAGAGGTGACAAGAGACCACAGGTAAAGCGCAGCTTTTTCACTTCGAGGTCGGCGTGTCCTTACCTTCGCCGGCTTCAGTACTGACGGAAGCTCTGAGCAACTGAAAGAAAGGCCCGAAACGAGACCCGGAACTAAGTTCGGCAGAGAGAAAGCTATGCCAAACACTTTGATCACTGGTGCCAATCGCGGGCTAGGGCTCGAGTTCGGCAGACAATATTTGGCTGATGGGTGGCAGGTTTACGCAGCATGTCGTAATCCACATTCGGCTTCGGAGTTGCGCCGATTGGCGGGTGCGAGCGATGACAAGCTGCAAATCCTGGCCCTGTATGTCACTGACCCGATGAGTGTTCAGGCGGCTGCCGCAGAGATCAACGGGCAAGCCATTGACCTTCTCCTCAACAATGACCTTCTCCTCAACAATGCTGGCATCGGCGGACCTAGAGGCCAGACCATCGGGAACATCGATTACGAGGCGTGGGCGAAGGTGCTTGACGTCAACACCATGGGTCCCCTGCGCGTTTCTGAGGCTTTCGTTGACCAGGTGGCTCGAAGTGAACGTAAACTAATCGTCACCCTTACGAGCGGGATGGGATCGATAGCCGACAACACTTTAGGAGGCTCGATCGCCTATCGCAGCTCAAAAGCCGCGGTGAACATGGTGATGCGCAGTCTGGCGATCGATCTTGCTCCACTCGGCATCACTTGCGTGGTTATCAATCCCGGCTGGTTATTGACTGACATGGGTGGCCCGCACGCCAGCTTAACCACGGCCGAGAGCGTAACGATGCTAAGGCGCTTGATCGAGGGGTTATGGCCAGCGCAGTCCGGCAAGTTCTTCAATTACGATGGCAGCGAATACGCTTGGTAAGGCCGACCTCTGAAGCTCGGCTCGCTGCGAGATCGCGTCGCAGCGTCTGTCGCTTTGCGGTCATCCTCCTCAGTTAAACGCGCGATGAACGTAAACACGAATCACCAAAGGTAGGCATGTCTTCTTACAAATCGCCACGGAATGAACTAGACCCACTCGATAGCGAGATTTTGGAGAGAGCATTCGATGCGGCGTTGGAAGCAATCAAGAAAAGCGGTCAACGC
>Ga0207678_10002901_pt1 | contig 15567 bp, 17 predicted proteins | sample KBSC63metaG_FD_184319 | JGI IMG/M metagenome (GOLD analysis project Ga0207678, IMG submission 184319) | Corn rhizosphere microbial communities from Kellogg Biological Station, Michigan, USA - KBS C6-3 metaG (SPAdes) (version 2) | ecosystem: Host-associated > Plants > Roots > Rhizosphere > Soil ...
TCACCGAGCCTTTCCCGGCCGTAAAAGTAGGTGCCCCGGGATTCCGGGTAAATCGCGCCGAAGACGTCGCATTGCAGTAAGCGACGACGGCCGCGAGACCAATGCGATGAGCAATCCCGGCCCCGATCATCGAGCCCAAGCCGAGGAAAACGGCGTCGGCGAGGCCGAGGCGGCGATTGAGGGAAGTCGGGGGCATCCGGGTGATCCTCCAGCGGTCGGCCGTGTTGCGCGCCACAGCGAACCACGGCGGACGGGGAACCGAATAGGGTCGATTCCGTGCCTGCCCCTTCGCGCCGTTCCCGCCTGTCCGCCGACGGTCCCGTCCTCGACGGGATTCCCGAACACGGCCGCGTCCCGCGTTACTACGCGGTCAAGGTCGAACTGCTGGCGGTGATCGCGGAACTCGGCGAAGGTGCGGTACTGCCCACGGAACGGGAATTGTGCGAACGGTTCGAAGTGTCGAGGGCGACCGTACGGCAAGCGGTCGCGGAGCTGGTGCTCGAAGGCAGGCTCAGCCGCCGCCAGGGGAGCGGCACGTACATCGCCGGTCCGAAGCTCGTCCAGCCACTGGCCCCGGCGGGGCGGCGGTCGGGCATCCGGCCGGGCCGCAGCCCGATCACCCTGGAGCGGCGCCTGGCCGGGCGCGCGCTGGCGGCCGATCTGCAGGTGACGTCGGACGCCGAGGTCTTCCACCTCGAGCGGGTCCTGCTGGCCGGCGACGAGCGCGTCGGGCTCGAGTCGACATATCTCCCGGCGTCGCGGCGCCCGGACCTGCTCGAGGCGTTCACCCCGGAGCAACCGTTGAGCGAGCAGCTCGGCGTGGAGCCCGCCGGGGCGGAAGAGCGGGTCGAGACCGTACTGGCCACGCCGCGCGAGGCGCTGCTGATCGGGACGAACCCGGCGCTGCCGATGCTGCTGACGCACCGGATCTCGTGGGGCCCGGACGGAGTGCCGTTCGAGCGGGTGAGGTCGCTGTACCGCGGGGATCGGCTCAGCTTCACGACCCGCCTGGGCCACGCCGGCTGACCACCGCTGTCACGTTTTGCGTGCCGCCCTCGTTCCTTCCGCAACCAAGCCAACTGGGAGGAACGAAATGAACATCGCACTGTGGACCGGACAGGTTCTGCTGGCCGTCGTCTTCGCCGTGTCGGGCGCGCTCAAGTCGACGATGACGCAGCAGCGGATGCTCGAAACCGGCCAGACCGGAGCCGCGGCATACCCGCTGCCCGTGGTCCGGTTCGCCGCGATCTGCGAGATCCTCGCCGCGGTGGGCCTGATCCTGCCGCTGCTGCTGGGCATCGCCCCGGTCCTGACCGGCTGGGCGGCCGTCGGGCTGGCCGTGGTGATGGTGGGCGCCATGGCGATGCACGGCAAGCTGGCGATCGTGCAGCACAAGCCGGCCGAATGGCGGAACGTCGGGGTCAACGTCGCGCTGCTGGCGGTGTGCGTCTTCGTCGCCGCGGGTCGTCTCTGAGGGTGGCCGATGCAACCCGGCGCCGGTCCGCTCCGTCTGGCAGGTATGCGTACCACGGTGAAACTGCTGGGCGCGGGCCTGCTGCTGGTCACGGCGACGGCCTGCGCCGCGAATTCCGGTGCCGGTGCCCCGGCGGGCACCGGCCCGGGGCCCGAGACGCCCTCGACATCGGCGAGTGTGCCGGGGACCGTGACACCCACGCTCGGCCCGCCGCCGTCCCAGACGGTCGGGCGGCCGACGCAGGGCATCGCGCCCGGCGACGACGTCATCGCCGAGACCCAGGTCGACGCGCGCGGGCTGCCCGAGGGCTACCCGCGCAGCCTCACCCGCAGCCTCGACGGCCAGACCGTGATCCTGCAGGCCGAGGAGGGCGGCTGCCGCCGCATCTCGGCCCGCGTCGGCGAGCAGACCGACCGGCAGGTGGTCGTGCTGGTGAGCGTGCTGTCGGCGCCCAAGGGCCAGATGTGCCCGGACTACATCAAGGAGATCAAGATCCCGCTGGCGCTGACGGCGCCGCTCGGGACGCGCACGGTCGTCCTCCGGCAGGGCTGACCGCCACGGACGCTGGGAAGGCCGCCCCGGGATGCCCGGGGCGGCCTTCCCAGACCATTCTTCGTGCAACCTCCCGGCGCCCCCGTTCCGTCCTGACAGCATGAGGTACTCAGCGAAGGTGGTCGGGACAGGCGCGCTCCTGCTGATGGTGACGGCCTGCGCCGGCCAGGACATGTCCACCAACCCACCCGCGGCTCCCGCCGGCAGCGTCTCCACGCCGGCGTCGCCGTCGCCGAGTGAATCGGCGCTCCCGGCGCCGCCGGAGGCCAACCCGCCGGGCAAGCCGCGGCTGACCGTGCCCGAAGGCAGCACCCCGGTTCCGCCGGGCAAGATCGACGCGACCGCGCTGCCCGCGGGGTTCCCCCGCGAGGTGTGGACGGCCAACGGCGGCACCGTCCTCAACATCCGCGCCCAGGAAGGCGGCTGCGGTCACGCCCTCGGCGAGGCGGCCGAACAGGCGGGGGACCGCGTCGTCGTCAACCTGAGCGAAACCAAGGCGCAGACCAACCAGATGTGCACGATGGACATCCGGTACCCGGTGATCTCGGTCGCCCTGGCCGCGCCGCTCGACCAGCGCACGGTGGTGCTGAAGACGACTCCGCCGAAGTAGCCGGCTCCGGCGCCCGGGGAGAGCTTCCCCGGGCGCCGCGCGCTGTCCGCAGTGGACAATCGGCCCGCGGTGGTCCGGACCACGATCTGAGCGTGGTCCGCTCATCGTCGAAGTTGTCGAAAATTGTCACTCCTCACGCTGAACCGCCGTCGTGACCGGGCCGTGTCCCCGGGTGAGGTGGCGATCAGAGAGGAGGGGCCCATGCCCCGGTTGAGCAGTGGCCGGCACCGCAAGAAGGCGACCGTCGGATTGGCCGCGTTGCTGGGTGTTTCCGGTATCACCGCGACCGCCATCGCGCTGAGCAGTCCCGCGGGCAACGCGGCCGAAGCGCCCAAGGAGAACTGCGGCGGGCTCGACACCGCCCTGCAGAACAACCTGAACTTCATCGCGGGCCAGCAGGCGAACCCGGACGCGCAGTCGGCCGCGCGGATCGCCAACCGGCAGGCGGTGGTGGACCTGATCCAGCAGCGGCGGCAGGTTGCGGGCTGCACGGCGAACGTCGCGCCGAACAACGGCCAGGCGGCCGCGGCGCCGGGCAACTCCGGCAACGCGCCGGGCAAGGCGCAGGCGCCCGGGCAGCAGAAGAAGCAGGAGCAACCGGCCGCGGGCGCGGTGGGCGACGTCGTCTGTCCCGGCTCGACCGTGACGCTCTCGGGCGAGGGCGGCGCACCGGCCGCGTCGAGCAACCAGTTCCCGGCCGGGACGAAGCTCAAGGTGACCAATTTGGACAACTCGAAGTCCACCGAGGTGGAGGTGACGTCGGTGTCGGGCAGCTGCACGCTGCTCAACAACGCGGCTTTCGAAGAGGTCCGGGAGCCCGGGAAGTTCCTCATCCGGCGCGCGCGGATCGAGCGCGTCGGCTGAGGGACGGCGAAGGGGACACCGGCGGCGGGCCGGTGTCCCCTTCGCCTGTGCGCTAGCGGAAACTGATCTGCAGCACCGGATCGCCGGTGCTGGCGAAGAAGTCGTTGCCCTTGTCGTCGATGACGACGAACGCCGGGAAGTCCTCGACTTCGATCTTCCAGACGGCTTCCATGCCGAGCTCGGCGTACTCGAGGACGTCGACCTTCTTGATGCAGTCCTGCGCGAGCCGCGCCGCGGGGCCGCCGATGGAGCCGAGGTAGAACCCGCCGTGCGTCCGGCAGGCGTTCGTCACCTGCTTCGAGCGGTTCCCCTTGGCCAGCATGACGAGTGAGCCGCCGGCGGCCTGGAACTGCTCGACGTAGGAGTCCATCCGCCCGGCCGTGGTCGGGCCGAACGAGCCGGACGCGTAGCCCTCGGGCGTCTTCGCCGGGCCCGCGTAGTAGACCGGGTGGTTCTTCAGGTAGTCCGGCATTTCTTCGCCGGCGTCGAGGCGCTCGGCGATCTTGGCGTGCGCGATGTCCCGCGCGACGACCAGCGGCCCGGTGAGCGAAAGCCGCGTCTTGACCGGCAGCTGCGAGAGCTGCGCGCGGATCTCGGCCATCGGCCGGTTGAGGTCGACGGCGACGACGTCGTCGGAGAGGTCCTCCTCGGTGACGTCGGGCAGGAACTGCGCCGGGTCGCGCTCGAGCTGCTCGATGAACACCCCGTCGGCGGTGATCTTGGCCTTGGCCTGCCGGTCGGCCGAGCAGGAGACGGCGATGCCGACCGGGCAGCTGGCACCGTGGCGGGGCAGCCGGACGACGCGGACGTCGTGGCAGAAGTACTTGCCGCCGAACTGCGCGCCGATGCCGAACTGCCGGGTCATTTCGAGGACCTGCTGCTCGAGGTCCTGGTCGCGGAAGGCGTGCCCGAGCTCGGAGCCCTCCTGCGGCAGGTTGTCGAGGTAGCGGGCGGAGGCGAGCTTGGCGACCTTGAGGTTGAACTCGGCCGACATCCCGCCGACGACGATCGCCAGGTGGTACGGCGGGCAGGCGGCGGTCCCGAGGCTGCGCAGCTTTTCGTCGAGGAACCGGGCGAGCCGCTTCGGGTTCAGGACGGCCTTGGTTTCCTGGTAGAGGAAGGTTTTGTTGGCGCTGCCGCCGCCCTTGGCCATGAAGAGGAACTCGTAGGTCGGGTCCCCGTCCTTGTGGTAGAGCTCGATCTGGGCGGGCAGGTTGGTGCCGGTGTTGCGCTCGTCCCAGAAGTTGACGGGCGCCATCTGCGAGTACCGCAGGTTCAGCTGCTGGTAGGCGTCGAAGATGCCCCGGGAGAGGGCCCGCTCGTCGTCACCGCCGGTGAGAACGCCTTCGCCGCGCTTGCCGATGACGATGGCGGTCCCGGTGTCCTGGCACATGGGCAGGACGCCCCCGGCGGAGATGGCGGCGTTGCGCAGCAGGTCCATGGCGACGAACCGGTCGTTGCCGCTGGCTTCGGGGTCGTCGACGATGGCCCGCAGCTGCTGCAGGTGTGACGTGCGCAACAGGTGCTGGATGTCGGTGATGGCGGTGCGGGCGAGCGTGGTGAGCGCTTCCGGGGCAATCTTCAGGAAGGTGCGCCCGGCGGCTTCGACGGTCTCGACGCCTTCGTCGGTGACCAACCGGTATTCGGTGGTGGTGTCCTTGCCCAGCGGGAGGACTTCGGTGTGCTGAAACGTGGTGGACGGCACTGCCAGGCTCCTTTGCCAGCTCCGGGATCGGTCCACCTTACGGGGGCTGATCGGGCACCGGACAGAAGCACCCGGTCACTGTGGGCCACCCCACGCCCCACGCTCTCTCGCCCGCCCGCGAGGCCGGTACCGACTGGCACGCTGATCGGGTGCCTGAGCATCACGAGCTGATTCGTCCAGCCCGGCCTGAGGACGCCGAGGGTGTCTGGCCCCTTGTCCGGGAATTTGCCACGTCGTTCACGCCGGACCGGACGGCGTTCGAGGCGACTTGGCACCAGACGGTGGCCGCTGCCCACACGCTGGTGCTCGTTGCCGAGACTGTTGACGGTGACATCGTCGGCTACCTCCTGGGCCACAGCCACCGAACGTTCTTCGCGAACGGCCCCGTGGCCTGGGTCGAGGAACTCATGGTCGAACACCGCCACCGACGCTCAGGCGTCGGCCGTCGGCTCATGGAACACGCCGAGGACTGGGCGCGGTCCACCGGCGCCGCCTATCTCGCTCTCGCGAGTCGACGAGCAGGACACTTCTACCTCGCCCTCGGCTACGAGGATTCCGCGGTCTTCTACAAGCACACCCTGCGCTAGCCACAAGGTGGGGGAGGCCTGGATGGGGTGCCGGTGGTGCCTTCGCGTTCCGTTGGCCTGATGCGGGAAGTGGTCGGGAGGCCGGGTCCACCCCGCCGGACCCGACCTCCCGGGGAAAGCTTCCGGATGCGTGCACATCCGGTCGCGAAGCCTGCGCCGGCACCGGTCGAACGCCTGGGAACGAGGCTGGCGTGACGCAGGTCATAAGTCAACGCCGCCGAACGGGTGCTGGCGGAGGGTTGCTACCCCGGCCCGTGAACGGTGAAACCCGGTTTTCGTGGAAAAATCTCCAGCACAGCCGAACACCTGGTCAGCGGGTTGCGAAAACGCGAAAGGGGCGGGTGTGCAAGCACACCCGCCCCTTTCGTGGAAACGATCAGCTGGCGTAAGCGCGGAGCCGGTCCGCGCGCTCGCCCTGGCGCAGCTTCGACATGACCTCGCGCTCGATCTGGCGGACGCGCTCGCGGGAGAGCCCGAAGTGCTTGCCGATCTGGTCGAGCGTGCGCGGCTGGCCGTCGTCGAGGCCGTAGCGCAGGCGGATCACGTGCTGCTCGCGGTCGTCCAGCGTCGCCAGTACGCGGCGCAGGTCGTCCTGCAGCAGGCCCGAGATCACGGCGCTCTCGGCGTCCGTCGCCTCGGAGTCCTCGATGAAGTCGCCCAGCGGGGCGTCCTCCTCGGTGCCGACCGGCATGTCCAGGCTTACCGGGTCACGCGAGTGGTCGAGCAGGTCCGAGATCTTGTGCGCCGGGATGCCCGACTCGGCCGACAGCTCCTCGTGCGTCGCGTCACGCCCGAGCTGCTGGTGCAGGTCGCGCTTGATGCGGGCCAGCTTGTTCACCTGTTCCACCAGGTGGACGGGCAGCCGGATGGTGCGGCCCTGGTCGGCCATGCCCCGGGTGATGGCCTGCCGGATCCACCAGGTGGCGTAGGTCGAGAACTTGAACCCCTTGGAGTAGTCGAACTTCTCCACCGCGCGGATGAGACCCAGGTTCCCCTCCTGGATCAGGTCGAGCAGCGGCATCCCCCGGCCGGTGTAGCGCTTGGCGAGCGAGACCACCAGGCGGAGGTTCGCTTCCAGCAGGTGGTTCTTGGCCACGTGGCCGTCGCGGACCAGCGCGGCCAGCTCGGTGCGGCGCTTGGCGGTGAGCTGCTCGGCCGTGTCCAGCATGTGCTGGGCGAACACGCCGGCTTCGATGCGCTTCGCCAGCTCGACCTCGTCGGCCGCGGACAGCAGGGCCGTCTTGCCGATGCCGTTGAGGTAGACGCGGACGAGGTCGGCGGCGGGGCTCTGGGCGTCGAGGTCGGCGTCGGTGAGCGCCCCCACGCCCATCGCCGGCTCCTCGGTCGTCTGAGCCGGGATGCGCTCGCGAATCCCGCGCGACTCGCGTTCGAGAGTCTGGACTGACATTCTGCCTCCCCGGTCACGGGCTGAACGTGCTGCTGCGGTCGTCCACCGGGTACGTACCCGCGGACCGGGGCCTGTGGATCCCGGTACGCCGGTCCGGCCGGCTTGGCTGGACATCTGGCACAACGCTCCGGGTTCCCAAAACGTTCCCGGCTCGTCATAGAAGAAGACGGCTGCGGGAGCGATCCGGTTGCTGAACCAATGCTGAACTTTTGCTGAGAACGTTCCGTGACCGGGAAACCTGAGAATTCCGTATGAATCCGGTCAGAAACCGAACCGGGGACTGGAGGTCTAGACCTCTATCAAAACCGTGAACGGACCGTCGTTCACGCTCGAGACCGCCATCATCGCCCCGAACCGGCCGGTCGCCACGGTGGCGCCGCGGCCGCGCAGCTCGGCCACGACGGCGTCCACCAACGGCTCGGCGACCTCCGGCCGGGCCGCCTGCGTCCACGACGGCCGTCGCCCTTTCTTCGTGTCGCCGTAGAGCGTGAACTGGCTCACCACGAGCAGCGGTGCATTCGCCGTGGCGCATGATTCCTCGTCGCGCAACAGCCGCAGTTCGTGCAGTTTGCGGGCCATGGTGACGGCCTTCGCGGCATCGTCGCCGACGTGGATTCCCAGCAGTACGAGCAAACCCGGCTCGTCGATCGCGCCGACGACCTCGCCGTCGACGGTGACGTCCGCCCGCGTCACGCGGGCCGCGACCGCCCTCACCGGCCCGCCGGGACGAGCATGCCGTGGCGGACGAGCTCCCGGACGACGGGCAGCGCGGCGGCCGCCAGCTCTTCCGAGGAGAGGCCCTGCGCGGCGGCGAGCAGCTCGATCAGGTCCTCCAGGGGCAATGCGCCGCGGCAGCCCGCCAGCAGCCGCGTCGCCAGTTCGTCGACCTCGTGCTGCCAGCCGGGCCCGTCGGTGCGGTGCAGGCGGCGGACGGTCGTCGTCCAGCCTTCGTCGCCGGGTTCTTCGACGCTTTCGAGCAGAACCGTGTCCGGCACCACAAAACGGACATCCAGTAAGGAATCACCCGATTCGCGCAACCATTCCACGCGGTCCAGCCAGCCGGCCGCTTCCGGGCCCAGCGGGTCGTCGTAGGCCTGCCGGAGGTCCTCGCACACCACGGTCGGTGTCCGCCCGGCCGCCCGCCGCAGCGTGACGAACCCGAAGCCGATGCCCCGGACGTCGTTCGCGGCGAACCAGTCCAGCCACGCCGACGCCTTCGCCCGGCCCTCGGGCGAGCGCGGGTCGAGGCCGGCGTCGCGCAACCAGGTGCCGACGTACAGCGCCGGATCGGCGACATCGCGCTGCACGAACCAGGCGTCGGTCTCGGCGGGCAGCCAGCGGCTCACCCGGTCGGCCCAGTCCTCTTTGCCCGTGTGCAGCCAGGAAGCCAGCAGGTGGCCGGTTCCGCCGTCGTTCAGGAAACCCGGCAGCTGCCGCACGACCAGCGCGCTCGCGTCGTCGCCGGCCAGTCCGGAGTCGCGGTAGGTGTAGTCGACCCGAGCCGGGCCGACCACGAAGGGCGGATTGCACACGACCTGGTCGAACTTCCGCCGCGCGACCGGCGCGAACCACTCGCCGCGGACGAGCTCGACGTCCAGTTCGTTCAGCCGGAAGGTCGCCGCGGCCAAGGCGAGAGCCCGCGCGGAGACGTCGGTGGCGGTGACGCGCTCGGCGTGCCGGGTCGCGTGCAGGGCCTGGACGCCGTTGCCGGTGCCCAGATCGAGCAGGGTGCCCACCGGGCGGCGGCCGGTCGCGCGGATCAGCGACAGCGACGCGTGGCCGACGCCGAGCACGTGGTCCTCGGGCACGGTGTGGCCCAGCAGGTCGGCGTCGAGGTCGGCGACCACCCACCAGGAACCCTCTTCGTCGCCGTGCGGCCGGATGTCGAGGGCGGCCCGGTAGCCGCCGTCGAAGGCCCACAGCACTCCGGCGGAGACGGCGTCTTCGGGGGAAAGGGGTGCGAAGGCGGCCTTGACCGCGGTCTCCGGTTCGGTGCCGCCCAGCAGGAACAGCCGGATCAGCGTGCCGAGGTCGCCCGCGTCGCGGGTCGCGCGCTCGGCCGGCACCGGCTCGCCGCGGCCCAGCGCCGCGTGCGCGGCCCCGCCGAGGGCCTCGACCACGCCGTCGGCGTCGTAGGAGGTGCGCCGGAAGGCCTCGCGCAGCCGCGCGCAGACGTCGTCGGACAGGTCGGGCAATCCACTTCGCGTGCTCACGGTGGGTAATGCTGCCACGATGGCCCCCGTGACCCTTGAACGCGTCCTCGCCCCGCTCGACGCGGCGCTGCCCGAACTCGAAGCGCTGTACATCGACCTCCACCGGCACCCGGAGCTGTCCTTCGCCGAGACCCGCACGGCAGCCGAGCTGGCCCGGCGGCTGGAGGGCGACGGCTACGAGGTGCACACCGGCATCGCCGGTACCGGCGTGCTGGGCGTGCTGCGCAACGGCGAGGGACCGACCGTGCTGCTGCGGGCCGACATCGACGCGCTGCCGGTCGAGGAGAAGACCGGGCTGTCCTACGCCAGCACCGCCCGCGCGACCGACGACCACGGCACCGACGTCCCGGTCATGCACGCCTGCGGCCACGACATGCACGCCACCTGGCTCTCCGGCGCCGCCGCGCTGCTCGCGAAGGGCCGCGACACGTGGGCCGGCACGCTGCTGGTGGTGTTCCAGCCGGGCGAGGAGGGGGCGGGCGGCGCCGCGGCGATGGTCCGAGACGGCCTGTTCGACATCGCGGGCCGGCCCGACGTCGTGTTCGGGCAGCACCTGGTGCCCGGTCCGGCCGGCTGGGTGCTCACCCGGCCCGGCGTGATCATGGCCGCCACCGACACGCTGCGCGTCACCCTGCACGGCCGCGGCGGCCACGGCTCGCGCCCGGAGACCACCGTCGACCCGGCCGTGCTGGCCGCGTCCGTGGTGCTCAAGCTGCAGACGATCGTGTCGCGGGAGATCGCCGCCACCGACTCGGCCGTGGTCACCGTCGGTTCGCTGCACGTCGGCACCGCGAGCAACGTGATCGCCGACGACGCCGTCATGGAGGTCAACGTCCGGTCCTTCGACCAGGCCGTGCGCGAGCGGGTGCTGGCCGCGGTCGAGCGGATCGTCCACGGCGAGGCCGCCACGGCCGGCGCGCCGAAGCCGCCGGTCATCGAGCGGTCCGGCGCCTACCCCGTCACGGAGAACGACGAGGCAGCCAACGAGGCGCTCACCGAAGTCTTCCGCGGCCACTTCGGCACCGACGTCGTGCTGCCGGCCCCGCTGATCACCGGCAGCGAGGACTTCAGCGAGTTCGGCCGGGCGGCCGGCGTGCCGTCGGTGTTCTGGCTGGTCGGCGGCTTCGACCCGCAGACGGTGATCACGGCGATGACCGAGGGCCGGTTCGAGCGCGACATCCCGTCCAACCACTCGCCGCGGTTCGCGCCGATCCTGCACCCGACCCTGCGCACCGGGATCGAAACCCTCGTCGTCGCCGCGTTGAGCAAGTTGCGTCACCCCGGTGTCGGATGAACCGCGCAAGTGGGACGATGGACGGTGGAGGTGGTGCAGTGACCACGCCCGCCAAGGACTCGGACCCGGTGCTGATCACCGGGGCGGCCCCGTCGTACGAAGAACAGTTCGCCGCCCGCAAGCGCAAGTACGTGATCATGATGGCCTGCCGGATCCCGTGCTTGATCCTCGCCGGGCTGACCTACCACACCTGGTGGCTGGCGCTGGGGTTCCTCGCGATCTCGGTACCGCTGCCGTGGATCGCGGTGCTGATCGCCAACGACCGCCCGCCCCGCAAGTCCGAGAAGGTCTCGACCTACCAGCGCGAGGCGAAGGCGATCGAAGGCACCAGCCACCGCGTCATCGACGGCTGAGGGATCAGGTCGGCTGCGGGCCCACCTTCCCGACGGCCAGCGCGCCCAGCCGCGTCCCGTGCCGCAGGACGTCCACTGTGGACTCCCCGGCCAGCCAGCCGGTGAGCACGCCCGCGTCGAAGGCGTCGCCCGCGCCGGTCGAGTCGATGCAGTCCGCCTCGACCGCGGGCACGCTCGTGACGCCGTCCGCGTCGACCCAGCTGGCGCCCTCGAGGCCCGCGGTCACCACCACCGCGCCGACCGTGCCGAGCAGCTCCTTCGCCGACGCCGGGTCCGCCGAGCCGGTCAGCGCGACCAGCTCCTCGGTGTTCGGCATCAGCAGGTCGACGCCGCGGACGTCGGCCAGGAACGCGGCCGGGTCGGTGATGTGCGCGGCTGCTTGGGGATCGACCGACGTCGTCAGCCCGGCTTCCTTCGCGGCGGCCAGCGCGGCCAGGCCGGCCGCCCGCGACGGCGGGTCGAGCAGCACGTAACCGGACAGGTGCAGGTGGCTCGCCCCTTCGAGGGACTCGGGGGTGACGTCCTCGGGCGCGAAGCGCTGGTTCGCGCCGCGGTCGGCCAGCATGCTGCGCTGCCCGGAGCCGTCGACCATGACCACGACGCAGCAGGTCGGCGCCTCGGGGTCGACGGCGAACGCGCACCGCACGCCCGCCGCCTCCAGCTCGGCCCGGATGAGCCGCCCGCCCGGGTCGTCGCCGATCCGCGCGAGCAGCGTCGTCTCCGCGCCGAGGTGCCGCAGCCAGAGCGCCGTGTTGGCGCCCGAGCCGCCGCCGGTGAACCGGATCTTCGCGCGGGCGTCGCCACCGTGCGGCAACGGCTTGTCGTGCCGGGCGATCACGTCCAGGGCCGCGTCGCCGACCACCACGATCCCGGTCATGCCAGCGCCACCGCCACCTCGGTCGCGAGCTTCGCGTTGTTGAGCACGAGTGCCTCGTTGGCGTCGATGCTCACGCCGCCGCTCGCGGTGTGGAAGTGCTCCAGCAGCACCGGCGTGACTTCGGCGCCGTGCACGCCCTGCTCTTCGACGAGCGCGAGGCCCTCGGCGAGCAGCCGGTCGTGCAGTTCTTTGTCCATTTCGGACGCCGCGGGGATCGGGTTCGCCAGCAGGACACCGGAACCCGCGTACGCGCGGTGCGCGTCGATCACGGCGGCGGCCTGCTTCGGGTCGTCGACCCGCCAGCCGACCTGGTGGCCCGACGAGCGCAGGTAGAACGCCGGGAAGTCGTCGGTGCGGTAGCCGAGCACCGGCACCGAGTTCGTCTCCAGCACCTCGAGGGTGGCGGGGATGTCGAGCACCGACTTGACGCCGGAGCAGACGACCACGGTCGGCACCTTCGCCAGCACGCCGAGGTCGGCGGAGACGTCCCAGGACTGCGACGCGCCGACGTGCACGCCGCCGAGGCCGCCGGTGGCGAACATCCCGATCCCGGCCGCGGCGGCCAGCGCCGACGTGCTCGCCACGGTCGTCGCGCCCGAGCGGCCGAGGCCGACGGCCGGGCCGAGGTCGCGCAGCGAGAGCTTGTCCAGGCCGGCGTCCGGCGCGCAGACGCGCTCGAGCTCGGCGGGGGAGAGGCCGACGACGACCCGCCCGTCGAGCACCGCGATCGTGGCCGGGACGGCGCCGCCGTCGCGGACCACGCCTTCGAGGCGGCGGGCGACGTCCAGGTTGCGGCCCGGCGGCAGGCCGTGGGACAGGATGGTGCTCTCCAGCGCGACGACGGGGTGCCCGTCACGCAGCGCCGAGGCGACCTCTTCGTGCAGCGAAAGTGCGGTAGTCACGAGGGACCATCATCGGTGATCGGTCCGCCCGCCGCGCCAGTGGGTCAGCTCGGTGGTGAGGTTCCGTTCGGCGGCGCTCGCCCAGCGTGTTCGCGCGGCTTCGCTGCGGTAGAGCTCGCGCCCGAGCATGCGCTCCAGGACGGCGATGCGGCCTTCGCGCCAGACATCGTCGGGGTACTTCGCGTACTCCTCGCGCACTCCGCGGGCGTACGCCGCGTACTGCTCTTCGGGCGCGCCGAGGACGGCGAGGTCGGCGTCGAGGAGGGCGGTGGCCAGGAGATCGTCCGGTGGTGCGTCGTGCCCGATCGTGGCGAGGATCAGGCCTTCAACGCGCTCGACGTGCTCTTCGGCGACTCCGCGCAGGGCTTCGCGCGCCCAGGCGGCGCTGCCTCGTTCGTCTTCGCCGGGCTTCGCGTCGTACACGACGTCGTGCGTCCAGGCCGCGACGGCGATGATCGCGCGTTCGGTCTCTTCGAGGCCCTCCGCCAGCGAGGCGGAGTCGCGTGCGACGGCGGCCGCGTGGGTGAGCGTGTGGTAGCGGCGGTGAGGCTCGGCGTAGCGGGCTTCGAGCCGTGGCCAGGCCTCGGACGTGCCGCCGAGCGCGGCGACCGCGTCGGGCCAGCGCATCAGTCGAAGATCCCGCGCGGCCGGGCGACCTGGTCGAGCCAGTCCTCGAGCTGCTTCTCCCAGTTGACGTCGGGCTTCATGGTGAACATGCCGAGGAAGTCCTGGCCGCGGCCGCCGAACCCGCCGGTCTTGCTCACCCGGACCCGCTTGGTGACCTCCAGCACGACGTCGGTGCGCTCGGCCGAGGCCAGGAAGGTGACCGCGACCTGGGAGAAGGCACTCGCGAAGCGGGGCGAAGGCGCGAAGCGGATCTCCTGGAAGAACGGCAGCTCCTGGCGGGCGCCGTCGATCCGGCCCTGTTCGAGGATCGCCTCGCGGAAGGTGAAGCCGATCCGGCTCAGCGCGTCGAGGACCCGCTTCTGCGCCGGCAGCGGCTCGATCGCCACGGCGTCGGCGTCGAACGGGTCGCTGACCGCGGCGGCCAGGTCGAGCTCGGCCCGGACGCCGACCGCCATGCCGGCAAGGGGCTTGGCGTAGACGCTGGTCACCGGCGTCTCCCAGGGCAGCGGCACCTCGAACGGCACCCGGATCTGCTGGCCGGCCCGGATGACCTCGCTGCCCACCAGCTGCCGGGTGCCGAAGGGGAGGTCTTCGGTCTTGCCGTCGGCCACCTGGACGCGGGCCAGCAGCGTCGCCGCGAGTCCCTTGATCTCCTGGTCGACCTCGCCGCCGAGCAGCAGCACCTCGCCGTGCAGCGGCCGGCCGGGGGCGGCGGTGGAGTCGAGCAGGCGGGCGTCGATCCGCGCGCCGCCCGAGCCGAACGTCGCGAGCACCTTCTGGAACATGCCGGGGATCCTGCCAGGCCGGGGGCCGATCGCGGGAGGTCCGGCGGGACTCGGGCACAATGGCGGGGTGAGCACCGAGACGCTGACGAAGCCGGAAACCACGCCCGAGGGCACGGACACCACCGACGACGACACCCCGAAGATGTTCCACTACGTGAAGAAGAACAAGATCGCCGAGAGCGCGGTCATGGGCACTCACGTGGTGGCGCTGTGCGGCGAGGTCTTCCCGGTGACGAAGTCGCCGAAGCCCGGGTCGCCGGTCTGCCCGGCCTGCAAGGAGATCTACGACAGTCTCCGTCCGGGCAAGTAGCCGGGCCTGAACCCCGGCGGGTGTCCCCGCCGGGGTTTCGTGCTGTCCGGAATCGGACAAGTCGTCGAACAAATGTGAAAAACCTTCATTCGGCGGGTGTGCCGGGTGCTCCGGTCCTGGTAATCCTCCCGGGCCAGGTCCTCTCACCCACCGGAGTCGCACATGCGCAGAACCGGGATCGTGCTCACCCTCGTCGCCCTGCTCGCCCTGCTCGCCGTGGTCTCGCCCGGGCTGGCCCAAGCCGTCACGGGCTGGACGGAGGTCGGCTCCGACAACGCCCGTGCCCTCGACGAGAGCCAGGGGCTCGCGACGATCGTCCGCTCGTCGGGCACGACGATCCGCTACACCGGGATCGGCACCATCCCGGCCGACCTGAACTCCCAGGGCTGGAACCACGTCGGCGACCCGGGCTCGGCCCAGGGCTGGTACGTCGAGCCCTACCAGCGTGACGACCGCGGCGCGAAGCTCTTCCGCGTCCAGGCCCCGGACGGCTCGTGGGCCGGCTACAAGCACAACCTCGAGTCGTGGGAGGCGAACAACAACTCCTTCGCCGCGGTCTCACCCGACGCGCGCTGGCTGGTCGCGGGGGAGTGGGGCACGATGACCCGGCTCCTGGTGCACCCGATGCCCGGCGTGGCGGCCACGAACCCCGCGCAGAACCTGCCGCTGGCCGGCACGATCCGCCTGGACCACGCGGTCCGCGACGTCCAGGGCTGCGACTTCCAGACCGCGACCCGCCTGCTCTGCGCGTCCGACGACCCGGACGGCAGCCTCTTCGGCACGACGAAGCCGCTGCTCCAGGTCGACCTGGCCGGCCCGCTGTCCGGCTCGGACGTCGCCGGCCACGTCACCTCGCTCGGCCAGCTCCCCCTCCGCAGCGGCTGCTCGGGCTCGTTCGAGGTCGAAGGCATCGACTTCGACGAACGCGACAACACCCTCCGCGTGGTGGTCATGTCCCCGAGCATCTGCATCCTCTTCGACAGCAAGACCTACCGCTTCCGCCAGT
>Ga0207678_10002905_pt1 | contig 15544 bp, 10 predicted proteins | sample KBSC63metaG_FD_184319 | JGI IMG/M metagenome (GOLD analysis project Ga0207678, IMG submission 184319) | Corn rhizosphere microbial communities from Kellogg Biological Station, Michigan, USA - KBS C6-3 metaG (SPAdes) (version 2) | ecosystem: Host-associated > Plants > Roots > Rhizosphere > Soil ...
CATTTCCGATTTCTCGATGGAAACCGTGCCGACCAGCACCGGCTGGCCTTTTTCCTGCTTTTCCTTGATCTGCTTGGCGATCGCACCGAACTTGTCGGTGATGTTCTTGTAGAACTCGTCCTCGGAATCGATACGCTGAACCGGGACGTTGGTCGGGATCGCGACCACGTTCATCTTGTAGATGTCGAAGAATTCCGGCGCCTCGGTCATTGCCGTACCGGTCATTCCTGACAGTTTCGGGTACATCCGGAAATAGTTCTGGAAGGTAATCGACGCGAGGGTCTGGTTCTCCGGCTCGATGAAGACGCCTTCCTTGGCTTCGACCGCCTGGTGGAGCCCGTCAGACCAGCGCCGGCCGTCCATCATCCGGCCGGTAAACTCGTCGATGATGACGACTTTCCCCTCCTTGACGATGTAGTCGATGTCCTTTTTGAAGATGACATTCGCCTTGAGCGACTGGTTCAGGTGGTGGACCACCTGGGTGTTGGCGATGTCGTAGAGGTTGCGGCCCTCGATTAGCTCGGCTTCCTCGAGCATCCGCTCGGCCTTTTCGGTGCCGTCCTCGGTGAGGACAACCGACTTCTGCTTCTCGTCCTGCTCATAATCCTCGGGCTTGAGCCGCTTCACGATGGCGTCGACCGCGATGTAGAGGTCCGACTTGTCGTCGGTCGGGCCGGAAATGATGAGCGGAGTGCGCGCCTCGTCGATCAGGATCGAGTCCACCTCGTCGACAATCGCGAAGTTGAAAGGCCGCTGGACCATCAGGTCGCGGGTGAACTTCATGTTGTCGCGAAGGTAATCGAAGCCGAATTCGTTATTCGTGCCGTACGTGATGTCGGCGCCATAGGCTGCGCGCCGCTCCTCGTCCGTCAGGTTGGGGACGATCACTCCGACGGTCAATCCAAGAAACCGGTAAATCTGGCCCATCCAGTCCGCGTCGCGGCGGGCGAGATAGTCGTTGACGGTGACGACGTGGACGCCCTTGCCTTCAAGCGCATTGAGATAGACGGCGAGCGTCGCGACCAGCGTCTTGCCTTCGCCGGTCTTCATTTCGGCGATCTCGCCGCGATGAAGCGCGATGCCACCGATCAGCTGGACGTCGTAATGGCGCTGTCCGAGGGTACGTTTCGCCGCCTCGCGGACCGTAGCGAACGCTTCCGGCAGAAGATCGTCGAGCTTGGTCCCGTCGGCCAGGCGCTTCCTGAAAACCTCGGTCTGATTGCGAAGCTCGTCGTCGCTCAGCACCTCGATCTGCGGTTCGAAGGCGTTGACGGCGTCGACATACTTGCCCAGCCCGCGGACATAACGGTCGTTTGCCGATCCGAAGATGCTCTTTGCCAGTGCGGCGAACATGAAATTCCCTTAGATGCTCCAGGCGCGAGGACGGAGTGGCGAAATGCCTCGCCCGCGCGCGAGCGTTGCGTCGGGCGATGTAGGAACGGCGCTAGCCTTAGTCAAACGGAGTCGAGAGTATGGGACTGACTGGCGGGTGCATGTGCGGCACGGTGCGGTACGAGCTCGCAAGCGAGCCATTCGACTGCGGCTGGTGCCATTGCCGAACCTGCCAGCTGAGCAGCGGTGCCCCGGCGCAGGCTTTTGCCGGCGTCCCCCGCGGCGACTGGGTGGCGACTTCGGGCGGCGACAGCATCCGGATGATCCGCTCGAGCAACTTCGGGCAGCGCTACTTTTGCGGGAATTGCGGGACCCCGCTCTATGTCACAGTGGATCACCAGCCGACCACGATGGATTTCAGCGTCGTGACGCTCGACGACCCCGAAGCGGTTCCGCCCGAATATCATATCTTCTGGTCCAGCAAGGTCGGCTGGTTCAATCTCGATGACGACCTGCCGCGCCACCAACGGTTCCGGCCGAATACGGTCGGGCTGGGCGGCACCGAGCCGCCGGACAATTCATCAATGACGGGCGGTGCGAGCGGCTAGAGGTTGCCCTCGAGCCACTGCTGGATCTGGCTTCGGGGAGCGGCGCCGACCTTCTGCGCGACCGGCTGGCCGTCCTTGAACAGCAACATCGTCGGGATCCCGCGTACTCCGTAGCGCGCTGGGACGTCCGGATTTTCGTCGATGTTCAGCTTGGCCACCGTGAGCTTGTCGCCAAGGTCGTTCGAAATCTCTTCGAGCGCCGGCGCGATCATCCGGCACGGCCCGCACCATTCCGCCCAGAAATCCACAAGCACCGGACCCGAAGCGCCCAGCACGTCGCTCTGAAAGTTCTGGTCGGTGACGGTCTTCGTGGCCATGGCCTCTGATCTCCTTGGATTCGGTTATCGCTCATATGGGCAGCAACGGGGCGACCCTCAACTCCCGATAGCGAAGAATTGCGCGCTCGATGTGTAAAGCAGGGCCGCCTGGATATCCCGATCCGGGAAGATTACCGACAGAGCCTGTGCGTAGGCCTGCATTTGCAGACGGTGCGCGTCGGGGATGTCCCCCTGGCGCTCGGGCGCCCGGCCAGTCTTGTAGTCGACGACGAGGACGCGGTTGGGCTCGACCAGTAGCCGGTCAACCGTCCCGGCGATTACGCGGCCGTCGGGCAAGGTCGCGGCGATCGGCGCTTCCGCGAGCGAGCCGGGGCCAAACAGGGCAGAGAAGCGCTTGTCGGAGATCAAATCGCACACGGTTCGGGCCAGCGTTTCCCGTGCTGCGGGATCAGTCATCCCTTCCTGTCTCTCGAGCCAGGCCATCGCTGCCTGCTGTCGCTTTTGCGGCGCCACGGCGGGCAGGCGTTCGAGCAAGGCGTGGATGATTGTTCCTCGCTCCGCCGCCGCTCTCAGCTCGGGCGACGGCGGTGGCGCCGCCTCGCGGTCCTCGGCGAGCGCCGAAGGCGCGAGCGGGCGCGGCGGCCGAGCTTCCGGACGCGCGGCTGTCTTGGCCCATGACGGAATGACCGGCGCCGGGATGCCGGCCCTAGAGATTTTAGGCTTCGTCGGAGCAGCGGCGATATCGCCGCGATAGGTCAGCACCCTTCCCCACCGGTGGTTTTCCGATTCTTCGGCTCCGAGTGACTGCAACGCGCGCCCCACCCGAACGTGCCAGCAGTTTTCCAGGGGGTCCCCCTTCTCGAGGCCGGCAATGACCAAGCGGTCGATTGCGCGGGTCATGCCGACGTAAAGCAACCGCCAATGCTCCTGGAGGTCCAGTTCTTCGCCGCGGGCAATCACTTCCGCGAATGGAGAACATTGCTCGGCCTTGCGAGGGCGGACGACCGGCACCGGCCGCCCATGCACCGGAATTTCGACCGACGACGGAGTGCCTCCGGCCTTGGCGGGGTCGGCGGTTGAATCCGCAAGGATGACGACCGGCGCCTCCAGGCCCTTCGCTCCATGCACCGTCATAACGCGGACGGCATTGGCGGGGGCAGAAGGATCGCGCTTGATCTCGACGTCGCCTCTCGCGAACCATGCAAGGAAACGGTCCAGCGACGCGGTCTCGGTGCGCTCGAATTCCAACGCGCTCGACAGCAACTCGTCGATCGGGTCGCGCGCCGCCAGTCCGAGCCGCGAATAGAGCTTGCCACGCCCCTGTATTGGACCCGTCAGAACCGTCTCCAGAAAGCGATGGGGAGTCGTGTAATCCGCCATCGCGAGCAGCGATCGGAGCAACTCGCGCGTCTCCTGAAACTGCGCCGATCTTGCCCGCAGGGCCTCCCAGAGCGGCTTCCCGTCGCGTCCGTAGGCGAGCTCGAGAAGCTCGCTTTGGCTCCATCCGATCAACGGAGAGACGAGCAGGTTCGCAAGGTTCAAGTCGTCGAGCGGCTGAACGGCAAAGGCTATGGCTGCGAGAAGGTCACGCACCGCCAGCGGCTTTTGCAGGTGCAGCCTGTCGATCCCCGCGACGGGGACGCCTTCCTCGAACAGCCTTGCCACGATCAGCGAGGCGAGTTCGCCGCGGGTCCTGACGAGAATCAGGATGTCACCGGGCGCAATTCGATGCCCGGTTGACGGCAACACTGCTCCGTCCTCGATCCAATCGTGCACCTGCTTCGCAAGCTGGCCGGCGTAAATTCGCGCATCTTCGCCGAGCCAACCCTCCTCGCCCGCCTCCTCCTCGTCGTCGGGTATCGCGAACGGACTCCACAGCTCGACACTGCCGGGACGGTGAAAGAAGGCGCGATGCCGGTTCGGCTGCTCGGGCAGGCCCATGTTGGGATAGCCGATCTCGTCGATCGTCGCGTCGACCGCCTCGAGCACCGCCTGCGAGGAGCGGAAGCTCGCATCGATCGACAGCTCGCGATAATCGGGGATGGCGATCTCGGCCTCCTCGTCCACCGCCGAGCGGACATTGTCGCTCTGTTCGCGAACCCAGGCTCGCGCCCGCTTGAATTCCTCCGGATCGGTACCCTGGAAGCGGAAGATGGCCTGCTTGAAATCCCCAACCATGAAGATCGTGCGATGGCGGTTTTCGACCGCGCCGGCGCCGGTGAAAAACTCCTCGGCCAGCGCCTGGATAATTTCCCATTGGGCGGCATTGGTATCCTGGGACTCGTCGACCAGGATGTGATCGGTGCGGCGATCGAGCTTGTAGCGTACCCACTCGCCCATCCCCGGCTCGGCCAGCAGCCGCCGAGTCCAGTCGATGAGATCGGCGAAGTCCGCCACCCCCGCCGAACTCTTCGCCCGCGAATAGGCGGCCGCGAAGGCCTGTCCTGCCCTGAGTCCGGCGGCCATTTCCCTGGCCAGCCTTATGCCATTCTGCATTCGGACGAGCTCGGAGACAGCCCCCGCCATCGCATCGGCGTGGCGGTCGTAATCGGGCTCGATCTTCAGCTGTCCGGCTGTGGCCTTGCGGCGATCACCATCCACCTTGAACACGACTTTCGCGAGGCGGTCGAGGCTCGCCGCTCGCTCCAGCGGGGGCAGGGACAACCAGTCTTCGATTGCATCCGCATGCCCGATCCCGGTCGATGCGCCCCACTGGCGATTGACCCGGGCGATGGCCCGAAGCAGTTCACAATCCAAACGATCGTCCGAGCAAAGTTCCGAGAGGAAATCCTCAACGGCCCCGTCGGGAAACCCCATCATCCGCCGGAGTGACGGCTCGATCTCCTCCGCCGAGCCGAGCGCCGCCATCGTGTCCGCCGAGTACCCGCACCGCATCAGGTATCTGACCGCGTCCACTTCCCCGAGCCTGAGGCTCAGCTGCTGGACGTCATCGACGAGCCGTCGTTGTCCGTTTGCCTCCGCCTCCGCCAGCAAGTTGGCGAGCGTGGTTCGGGCAAGCTCCTGCTCCGCGCGCCCCTCGATCGGCTCGAATCCCGGCGCGATTCCCGCCTCCGAGGGGAATGCCGCGAGAAGGGCCTGGGCGAAGCTGTGGATCGTCTGGATCCGCAAACCGCCGGGACAGTCCAGCACCTTGGTGAACAGTTGCCGCGCGCGCCGCATCGTCGCCGGATCATTGGATTCGCGAAGGGCGAACAGTTCCCGACGGAGCGTCTTGTCGGGCATTCGGACCCACGCCGCGAGCCGCTCCCCGATCCTGTTCGCCATCTCCGCAGCGGCGGCTTTGGTGAACGTCAGGCAGAGGATCGATTCCGGCGAGGCGCCCTGAAGCAAGATCCGCAGCACACGCGCGGTGAGCACCTGAGTCTTGCCGGTGCCCGCCGAAGCCGACAGCGTCGCATTGGCCGAGGGGTCGGCCGCAAGCGCCTGGTCGGGGCCGAGCTCGGGAAGCGCCTTGACGCGATTGCTCACGCTTGTTGCCCTTCCAAACCCGCAACGGCGACCATAGATGGGCGTTTGGCAAAGGAGCTGAGGACGAGACCATGGGCGAACGCGACGACGACCGGACCGACGAGGAACGCCGCGCCAAGTTCGTGAAGGCCGGGTTTGCCGTCGGGATCGGCTCGGCCGCAATCGTTGCGGCGCTTCTCTATGCGTCCAAGGTCAAAAAGAAGCCGAGGAAGTAAGCGCCTCATCTGCGGCCGTACCATTCTTCGAGCCGCATGAGCTGGTCGTAATCGCCATACGGGGCGTAAGCCGGGTGAAGCTTGGCTGTGAACGGCTCCGAACCCATCAGCCATTTTGCGGCCGCATCGGCAAAATGTCCCTGCGCGTGGGCCAGGAATTCATCGGCACCCATCTTCTTGTCCGGCCGGACGCATTTGCCGAACTGGTCGCCATTTTTCGTCAATGACCAATATTCGAAAGCCTTCGGCATTCCGGAAAGGCCTTCAAACCCCCCGGCGGCCGCGATCAGGCCAAGAAGTCCCAGTTGCAGCCTGAATCCGGCGTCGACCGCCTTGAGCGCCGGAGCCTTGCCCGTCTTGTAATCGACGATCGCCAGGCCTCCTGCCGCCAGCCGGTCGATGCGGTCCGCCTTGCCATAGAGCTTCACTCCCGCGACTTCGGCTTCGCCCCAGGCTTCGGCGACCAGGGGGCGGCGGCCCTCATCGCGGTTCCTCCGTTCTTCCTCCTCGACCCAACGGATCGCCTCGACCAGGCGCGGCGACCACAAGGCGCGGAGCATCGGATGGATGGTTTCGCCGGCGAGAAGGGCTTCCGCCCTCTCCATCAGCCGGTCCGGATCGCAATCGTCGTCCTTGAGCCACTGCTCCAGGACCTCGTGGACGGCCGTGCCCTTCCAGGCCGCGCTGTGGTCGGCGTCGATCGGGTCGATTGCGCGAAGGTCGAGCATCGCCTGCGCGTAAAAAGCGAACGGGTCCGCCTTCAGTCGGTCCACGGCGGTGACGGAAATCCGCTTCGGCCGCTGGACAGGAGGCGGACAGGGTTGCGGGCGGTCGACAGGGTGCGGCTTGCCGGGATCATCCAGCGCGGCCGTCAGTCGCTCCAGCCAGATGTCGCGCGGGAGACCGCCGGTGAGGGCGTTCAGCCGAAGCAGGAAGCGCGAGGCGACGGTAGGCGACCGGGCGTCGCGTCTGGCCCTCGTGATCAGTACCTCGCGCGCCCCCAGGGCGCTGGCGAAATCGTGGGCTGAAAGCCCGATCCGATACTCGAGCCCGGGAAGCTTCAGATTCGCCCGGATTTTCGGTGCAAGCCACGGATCCGGCGCGGGAAGAGCCGGCCATGTGCCCTCGTTGAGGCCGCCGAGGATCATCAGGTCGGCCTGCTGGAGCCGCGCTTCGAGGAGGCCCCAGATGAAGACGCGCGGGTGCCCTCCATAGGCCGGACGGACACTCTTGCTCTCGAGCAGGTCCGACAAGAGGGTTGCTGCTTCCCCGGGCGCGACAGCGAAGCGCCGCGCCTGCTCCGAACCCTGGATCTCGGACAGCAGGTCGGCGGCCATTCGGCCCGCCTGTCCGCGCCAACCCTGGTCGCCGGCCAGGCTCTCGGCTCCAGCCACGAGCTTTGCCACGAATTCCGCCAGCGGCACCGGCTCGCGCATTTGCCCGTCGAGCGCTGCCAGCTTCGGCCGGACTCGCTTCCAGGCAGCCGCGCAGCCTTTGCACTTCCTGTCCTGATCTTTTTCCTCGAAGTGCCGGTCGAGACCGGGGAGGCCCGGCGCTGGACGCGGCCCGCGCAGCGCAAGATCGAGCAGGCGGACGTCATCGAGCCACTTCAGTCTCGCCTCGTCCGATCCGCCGACAAGAGGATGCTTGAGGAGGGCGAGCAATGGGACGGGCGCCAACTCCTCGGCGATTGCTGCCGCGATACCAAGGAGCAGCGTTCCGGGAGGAAGCTCGCTCAATGGCTTGCCGGCGCTGTCGTCGGCCTCGATTTCCCAGCGGGCGAGAAGCGCGGATACGCGGCGGGCCAGCGTCCGGTCCGGAGTCACGAGGGCGACCGTCTTCTCGGGTGTCTCGAGCGCCTCGCGAACGGCAAGTGCGATCGCCTGGGCTTCGGCTGCGGCATCGGGAAAGACCGCTGTTCGAATTCCGGACAGCCGCCGCTCCGCCGGCTTTAGCTCGCTCCATTTGTCGGAAAATTGCGCCGAAACAAATGCATTCGATACGGCCCGCGCCCGCTGCGGCGACGATGCGGCCAGCCCCAAACGCGGCCATAGCCGGACCTCCTCGCGAGCAACCCCGATTCGATCCAGCAGCAACCTGAGATGGAATTGCGGATGGGTCTCCTCGCCGCGCCCCGTATCGTCCGGGCCGAGCTCCCGCCATTCCTCGTCGGGAAGGCTCGACTTCAGCGCGAGACCCGGAAGGACGACCGTTCCGCCGGGCATTGCAGCCACCCGTGCCAGGACGGCGGCCACTGCCGGCGCCGCGGTAGTGATACCGGCTGCAACGGTGAAGCCCGGCGGCGGCTCCGTGGCCCAGCGCTCCGCCAGCCTGTGCAGCAGCAGGTTGCGGCGCTCGGCAAGATCGACCGCTCCAATTTCGCGCAACCGGTCCGGCCACGCGCCCAGGATGGCCTGCAATCGGTCGACCGAGATTTGCCAGTGCCGGGCGAGATCGTCGGTCTCGCTCACCGCCTCGGCAAGCCTTGCCGGCTCGACTTCTTCGATGAGCAGGGCGTCGAGGGTGCGGCCGAGCTCCGAGGCCATCCGCACGGCTTCGACCGCGCCTTCGCCATCGCCTCGGACGAGCTCGGCGAGCGCAAGCAGCCGCTGGAGCGGCTCGACGGCGCGCGGCACAGGATTTTCCAGCCCCGCCGGATCCAGTGCTCCGCCGATCCGCTCTTCGAGCTCGGGGTCGCCAATCGGGATCAGCCGCGGCAGGATCAGCCCGGAGCCGCTGGCTCTGACGAACGCGTCGGTGATGCTCCGAACGGCGCGGTTGTTGGGAAGCAGGATTCGGCCGCTCGCAAGCGAAACCGGGTCGCGGCCGTGCCTGGCGATCAGGCCCGCGACGAGGGAATCGGCGAACGAGCGGTGCGTCGGGATCGTGAAGACGGCGCGCCTGCGCAAGGACTCTGTGGCGCCCTCAGGCATCCTCTAGCGTCAGCTCCGTGGCCTTGATCGATTGCGGAGTCCCGACGTCGAACCATAGCCCCTGGTGCACCGCGCCATAGCAGCGGCCTTGTTCGATGGCCCGATCCCACAGCAGGTTGGTTGAGAAGGGCCCTTCCGGAGCGCCCTCCAGGAGCCGCTTCGAAACCATCTGGATGCCGGTGTAGACGAACGGCGCCACGTAGGATCGATGCCGTCGCCGGAGCCGCCCGCTCTTGTCCATGTGGAAGTCGCCTCGCCCGCCGTGATTTTCCGCCCGCGCATGCGGCACCAGCAGGAGCAAGGCGTCCATTTTCGCGCCGTCCCAGTGCGAAGCCAGCAACTTCAGCGTGTCGGCGGGCCCGTCCACCCACAGATTGTCGCTGTTGACGACCAGGAAGGGATCGGCGTCGATCAGCGGCGCCGCCCTCACCATCCCGCCGCCGGTCTCGAGCAGGAGAGCGCGTTCGTCGGAAATTACGACCTCCAGGCCGAATGACGTCATGGCGAGGTGCGCTTCAACGGCGCTTGCCAGATAGTGGACGTTGACGACGACCTTTTCGACCCCGGCTGCTTTCAATCTCTCCAGCAAATGATCGAGAAGCGGCCGCCCCGCGACCTCGATCAATGGCTTGGGGCGAGTGGCGGTCAGCGGGCGCATCCTCTTGCCCAGGCCCGCAGCCAGGACCATCGCGGTCTTCGGGACATCGCTCGCGATTTCGGCCTTGAGCCGAAGCGCTTTCTTCACAGTCTTCACGCGGCTTCCGCCCAGGGCGCTGCACGATGCTCCGGCGCGATGTTGAGATCGAACCAGCGCTGCACCGGCTCCAGCCCGGGACGCGCCAAATCGCGCTCGAGAAGGCCCCACATGCGCGGCTGAAAGGTCGTGTAATGCGACTTGTTGTCGCGCTTCCACAGGCGCGTGAAGACGCCGAGGATCCGCGTGTTGCGCTGTGCCGCGAGCGCCCAGTAAGCGCGTTCGAACGTCTCGGCGTTGCCCATCGCGGCAATGTAGCGGTCGATCATGACACGCTCGATTTCCGGCGAAACGTCGCGCCGTGCATCCTCCAGCACCGAGGCGAGATCGTAGGCCGGGTGTCCGACCAGCGCGTCCTGGAAATCGAGCAGGCCGAAGTGCCGGACTCCTTCGCGTCCGCGGACCAGCATCACGTTTTCGGCATGATAATCGCGGAGCACGGTCACCGGAGCCAGGCCATCCTTGGCCACCGGCTCCAGAACCTCGATCCACGCTTTACGGAAAGCATCGGCGTCGACGGCCAGACTCAGCGCCGGGCAGTACCAGTCGGTGAAGAGCGCCAGTTCCTCGAGCCACTGCTGAAGCCCGTGAGGAGGAAGCCCCTGCATCGGCGGATTGGAGTGCAGATGAACGAGGACGTCGGTTGCAAGCTCGTACAGGTCCCGCTCGCGCGTGGGGTCGCTATCGAGGAACTCGCGAAGGCGCCAGTCACCGAAATCGCCGAGCAGGAGCAGGCCGTGGTCGATATCGCGGGCAAGGATCTCGGGCGCGCTGAGCCCCACAGAATGGAGCCACTCCGCGACCGCGACAAACGGCCGCACGTCCTCGCGGGCCGGCGGAGCGTCCATCAGGACCGCGGTCCGCGCGCCGTCCACCACCCTGAAATAGCGCCGGAACGACGCGTCTCCGGCAAGCGGCTCGACACGGGCGCCCACCCAGCCGCTTCGGGCAAGAAATTCATTCGCTTCGGCAGCCGGAATCATTGTGGAGGCCATCGTCCTTGCCATGCCGGAGGCACGTCCTCTGTCAAGCGCCGAGCGCCGTCTTCGGCAAAATCGAGCCTGAGCCGAAGCGCCCCGGGCCAACTTTCCTCGCCGGCCCGCTCCGGCCATTCGACGAGAAGAACCGCGTCGCCAACCGAGTCGAGCCCGAGTTCGTCAATTTCGCCAAGGTCCTCGATCCGGTAGAGGTCGACGTGCCAGACCCGCGGGGAGAGATCCTCGTAGGGCTGGACGATTGCGAAAGTCGGGCTCGGCACTTCGCCCGGATGACCGAGGGCCGCAAGGACACCGCGCACAAGCTGCGTCTTGCCGGCGCCGAGCGGTCCCGAAAGCGCTACCACATCCCCCGGCCGGAGCGCGCTAGCAAGCGCGGCGCCAACAGCGGCCGTGGCCTGCTCGTCGGCCAGAATCATCGCGGCGCGCGCGGGATGGTCATGGTCACCATCGTTCCTTTGCGCTTTGCCGAGACGAGCTCGACCTTGCCGCCATGCGCTTCGATGAACTGGCGGGTCAGCGGCAGCCCAAGGCCGAGCGCAGCTTCACCCCGGGTTGGATCGGCGGTGACCCGATCGAAGCGATTGAACACCCGCGGCTGGTCTTTCTTCGAAATTCCGGGTCCATTGTCGCTGATCTGGACGAAGGCCTCGTCCTCGTCGCCCCACGCCCTGAGAGCGATCTTGCCGCCGCGGTCAGTGTAGGCGGCGGCGTTCTCCAGGACGTGTTCTATGGATTCGCGAAGCCGCCGCGCGTCGCCAATCACGGTGCCGGTGCTGTGCGAAATGTCCGCTTCCAGTTTCTGCCCCCGTTCCCGCGCCCGGCCGCCGAATTTTTCGATCGCGGACTTGCACAGCCCCGCCAGGTCGACCCGCTCGCGTTCAAGGACATTGCCGACAGTGTCCCCCTGGGTGAGGTCGAGCACATCGTCGATCAGCTTCGACAGCCGTCCGACGGATTCCAGGATCGCCCGGACATAATCGGCGGCGGCGGGTGCGAGTTCGCCCGCATAACCCTCCGCAAGCATCTCGGCGAACCCGCCGATCGAGGTCAGCGGGGTGCGCAATTCATAGCTCATGTTGGCCACGAAGTCGGTCTTCACGCGGTCGGCCTGCTCAAGCGCGGTGGCGCGCTCGCGAAGCGCGGATTCGATCCGCGTCGAATCGGTCACGTCGACCAAGGTGAAGAGCGCGTTGCCGTCCGGCAGCGGCACCGCCGCAAACTCGAAATGGCGGCCATCGGTCAACGTCAGCCGGCCGTTCGACATCTCGCGGTCGGTGGTGGTCTTCCGGACCATCTCCCGGATCTGCGCGGCCGCCGCCGGATTGACGAGCTTGCGGGCGAGCGCCGGGACCATCTCGTCTACGCGTGGATGTTCCGAAAGCCACTGCTCGTCGAGATCCCACACCTGGCTGAAGCGGCGGTTCCACAGATAGAGTCGTCCGTCGCTCGAAAAGACACCGATTGCCTCAAAAAGATTGTCGAGCGTCGCCGATCGCACCCTGAGCAAAGTGTCGCGGGCCGATGCCAGGCGCGCTTGCTCGGTCCGGTCTTCGAGGAACAGGCGCAGCCCGCCATCGGGCAAGGTCTGGGCAACCACCCGCCAGTGATCGCCTCCGGCGAGCATCCAGTCTTCCTCGATCACCTCGTCCGGGCTGGTGAACCATTCGCGGCGCTCGCTCTTCCAGGTCGGGAAGTCGCGGGTTTCAGGGACCCGGTTCTGCTCACGCATGCGCTCCAGCACGCGGTCGAATTCCGGCTTCTCGCCCAGCCATTCGGGATCGAGATGGGCCATGGTCGCGAACGGACCGTTGAAGAAACTCAACGCGCGATCGGAGTCGAACTGCGCCGCACCGGCCGTCATCCTGTCAACCAGGTCGCGCTGCGACTGCACCTGGCGCGCAAGCTCGCCGCGCGCATCCTCCAGCTGCTGGACGTCGAGCGCGAATCCGGCAACTGCACCGGTCGGCAGCGGCACGTTGACGATTTCCAGCATCCGCCGCTCGCCGCGAACGATCGCTGCCTGCTTGCGAGCGGTCGGTTTCCCGCTCTCGATGGCCGCAAGCGCGGTGCGCTTGGCTTCTTCGGTGTCACCGATCAGCTCGGCGCTGCGCGCGATGACGTCGGCCGCATTCCGCCCCTCCACGGCTTCGACGAACGCGCTGTTGACCAGGCCGAGGTTCAGGTCCGGCCCGCGGTACCACATGGGAAACGGCGCCGCTTCGATCAGCCGGGTCAGCGCGTCCAGTGCCGTTTCGGTCTGGCTGAGGCGCTGCGACAGCTTCGAGCGCTCGCTTTCGGCGGCGCTGGTATCGAACAGCCACAAGACCAGGGTTCCAGGTGGCTCCGGCGCTGAAGCCGGTGCCCCGCGGACGTCGAGCACGCGCCCGGACTCGGCTACCCGCACCAGGCATTGGATCCGGCCACCCGAAATGGTGGCGTCGCGGACTTGTTTCTCCAACTCCGCAAGGTCCTCGGGGACGAGGCCGCGATCGCCCCCGGCAAGGCCGGCGAGCCGTCTGGGCGCCCGTTCGATGCCGATCTCGCGCAAGAGCCGCTCGTCGACCTCGATCGTGCCGTCGGACAGGACCACGAGGGGCCGGCCGGGCGACAACTGGAGCAGGCTTTGCAGCGACCGCGCGGCCGAAATGACGCGTGTCGCGTCGCGCAACCGCCGGGCCGCGATAACCGAGAGAGCAGCGGCAATGACAATCCACAGCGCCGCGAGCGCGGCGGCAATCGCTGCCGTCGTGCCGAGCGTTCCCACCGGTCAGCCCTGCCCTCGCCCCATGTGCATTCCATATGCGGAGGCGAAGCCAAAACAAAGGGTTGTGCGGCGCGTGGCCGCGTCCAGCTCAATAGCGATAGTGATCCGGCTTGAACGGTCCTTCCGCCGACACGCCGATATAGGCAGCCTGCTTGTCGTTCAGCTTGGTCAGGTGAACGCCGAGCTTGTCGAGGTGCAGGCGAGCGACCTTCTCGTCGAGGTGCTTCGGCAGAACATAGACCTCGTTCTTGTACTGATCGGCCTTGGTGAACAGCTCGATCTGGGCAAGCACCTGGTTGGTGAAGCTGGAGCTCATGACGAAGCTCGGATGGCCGGTGGCGCAGCCAAGGTTCACAAGGCGGCCCTTCGCCAGCACGATGATCTTCTTGCCGTCCGGGAACTCGACCTCGTCCACCTGCGGCTTAATCTCGGTCCACTTCATGTTGGCAAGAGCGCCGATCTGAATCTCGCTGTCGAAGTGGCCGATGTTGCAGACGATCGCCATGTTCTTCATCGCCCGCATGTGCTCGAGCGTGATGACGTCCATGTTACCGGTCGCGGTGACGAAGATGTCGGCGCGCTTCACCGCCTCCTCCATCGTCACGACCTCATAGCCTTCCATCGCCGCCTGGAGCGCACAGATCGGATCGACTTCGGTCACCAGCACGCGCGCGCCGCCGTTGCGGAGCGAGGCGGCCGAGCCCTTGCCGACGTCCCCGTAGCCCGCGACGCAGGCGACCTTGCCGGCCAGCATCACGTCGGTGGCGCGGCGGATGGCGTCGACCAGCGATTCCTTGCAGCCGTAGAGATTGTCGAACTTCGACTTGGTGACGCTGTCGTTGACGTTGATCGCCGGGAACGGGAGCTTGCCCTGCTTGGCAAGGTCGTAGAGCCGGTGAACGCCGGTTGTCGTTTCCTCGGAAACGCCCTTGATGGTCTCGACCGTCTTGGTGAGGTAGCCCGGACGCTCGGCCAGGAACTTCTTCAGCGTCGCGACGAAAATCTCCTCCTCCTCGTTCGACGGCGTGAACAGCACCTCGCCCTTCTCGACGCGGTAGCCCCACAGCGCGAACATCGTCGCATCGCCGCCGTCGTCGAGGATCATGTTGGCGGTCGTGTCCTGGCCCCAGTCGAAAATCCGGGTGACGTAGTCCCAATAGTCCTCGAGGCTTTCGCCCTTGACCGCGAAGACCGGGATGCCGTCGGCCGCGATCGCCGCAGCCGCATGGTCCTGCGTCGAGAAAATATTGCAGCTCGCCCACCGAACCTCCGCGCCGAGCGCGACCAGGGTCTCGATCAGCACCGCCGTTTGAATCGTCATGTGAAGCGAACCCGTGATCCGCGCGCCCTTCAGCGGCTTGGAAGCGCCGAACTCCTCGCGCGTCGCCATCAGCCCCGGCATCTCGGTCTCGGCGATCTCGATCTCCTTGCGGCCGAAATCGGCGAGCGAGATGTCCTTCACGACATAGTCGTTGAAGCGGGTTTCAGCCTGGGTCGCCACGAAGTGTCTCCGGAAATGTGATGAGTTGCGGACGCGCCCTAGCTATGTAGGACGCTCAAATCAAATATAAAGAATTCTTTATATGATGGAAGGGTTGGTCTCGGCTCCGTCGCCGAGCGGTCGCTGCATGTAGACGGTGTCTAGCCACCGGCCCTTCTTCCAGCCGACCGACTCAAGACGCCCAGCAGGTCCAAATCCGCAGCGCTCGTGAAGGGCGACCGATGCCGGCTCCGCTCCCCCGATCACGGCGATCATCTGGCGGAATCCCAGAGCTTCGCAGCGGGCACAAAGCTCCATCAGCAACCCCTTGCCGATCCCGCGTCCGGTCCGGTCCGCGCGGACATAGATGCTGTTCTCGCAGGTGAAGCGATAGGCCGGCCGGTCGCGCAACTGCTCCGCATAGGCGTAACCGACGACCTCAGCACCTTCCAGGGCAACAAGGAAGGGCCATCCGCGACCCGTAATGCGTTCGATCTTGTGGGCCGTCGCGTCGACGGACGGCGGCTCTATCTCGTACGACGCTGTCCCGTTCAGCACATGATGTGCATAAATTGTCGCGATCTGGTCTGCATCGCCAGGAACGGCCTCGCGCACCTCGGTCAAGCCGCCCCCGTCTCGCTCGACAGCAGGCGCGGGTCGATGCCGGCGGTCTTGAATGCCGCGGCCCAGCGT
>Ga0207678_10002906_pt1 | contig 15540 bp, 13 predicted proteins | sample KBSC63metaG_FD_184319 | JGI IMG/M metagenome (GOLD analysis project Ga0207678, IMG submission 184319) | Corn rhizosphere microbial communities from Kellogg Biological Station, Michigan, USA - KBS C6-3 metaG (SPAdes) (version 2) | ecosystem: Host-associated > Plants > Roots > Rhizosphere > Soil ...
TGACGAGCATTCAGCGTTTAAATACGGTGGGTGGGGTTGCCCCAGCAGCGGACGGGTGCACGATGGAGAGCTTGGGCAAGAGTGTCCGGGTTGCCTATAGGGCGGATTACGTGATGTTCATCCGCAAGTAATGACTTGGTAGGCCCAACGCAATTCGACGACATGCATGAGTTGCGCGTCGGTTCGATTGCAGGCCACGGCCGGCTACGCGGGGCGGCCGAGGCCTCCCCTCAAACCTGAAAGCGCACCGCCGGCCGACCTCATGTGACTTCTCACCATCAGTGCTTTGCTGCCGCGCGCCAGATGATGTTGCCAACGTCGTCGGCCACCAGCAACGCTCCGCGCTTGTCCACGACCACTCCCACAGGCCGGCCATAAGCTTCACCCTGCGGTCCCAAGAACCCTGTCAACACATCCAAGGGCATGCCCGACGGCTTGCCGTTTGCAAACGGCACGAACACCACCCTGTAGCCGCTCGGCGGCTTGCGGTTCCATGAGCCGTGCTCTGCGATGAACATGCCCTTGTTGAAAAGCTCGGGCAGGGCAGCGCCCTCTGAGGCGGCCAGGCCCAGTGCGGCCACGTGTGCCCCGAGGGCATAGTCAGGCTTGATCGCCTTCGCCACCAAGTCGGGGCGCTGCGGCTTCACGCGCTCGTCCACATGCTGGCCGAAGTAGCTGTAAGGCCAGCCGTAGAAGCCCCCATCGCTCACGGAGGTGAGGTAATCGGGCACCAGATCGTTGCCGAGTTCGTCGCGTTCGTTCGCGACAGTCCACAGCTTGCCGGTGCGCGACTCCCAAGCCATGCCATTGGGATTGCGGATGCCCGACGCGAACAGGCGTTTCTGGCCCGTCTTGCGGTCGATTTCCCAGATGGCAGCGCGTCCGTCTTCCTTATCCATGCCGTTTTCAGCCGCGTTGCTGTTGGACCCGACGGTGGCGTAGAGCTTGCTGCCGTCTCGGCTCGCAATGATGTTCTTTGTCCAGTGGTGGTTAAGCGGTCCACCGGGTAGATCGGTCAGCTTGGTGCCCGGGGCTGTGATGTGGGTCTGGCCCTCGGTGTACGGAAATCGCATCACCGAATCGGTATTGGCAACGTAGAGCTCGGTGCCGACCAGCGCCATGCCGAAGGGCGAGTTCAGCTGATCCAGGAAAACGCTGCGCATCTCGGCGATGCCGTCCCCGTCGGCGTCGCGCAACAAGACGATACGGTTGGCGCTCTGCGAGCTGGCGCCGGCCTTCTTCATCAAGGTCTTCATCACCGCGCCCTTGATGCCCTTGCCGTCTTCCGGCTTGGGTGGTGCGTTGGTCTCGGCCACCAGCACGTCGCCGTTGGGCAGAACGTAGAGCCAGCGTGGGTGGTCTAGGCCAGTTGCGAAAGCGTTGACGGCGACCCCGGCCGCGCCGGCGGGCGTGCTGCCGGACGGCCAGCCTTTGACTTCGGCGATTTGCACGGTAGGTATCAGGCTGTGCTCAGGCGGGGGAAGGACCGGGTCGGGGCCGACGGTCGAGGCCGGCGGGGCGACGGCGGGAGATTTTGTGGTTCCGGCCGCGCCACAAGCGGCTAGGGTCACGAGAGAAGTCGCAGCGAGTAAGGCGATGCGAAAAAAGGGGAAAGTTGCCATGGTGCGCCTCCTCGTCCGCGGACTGCGCGGGTACACACCACTTTCGCTGGCGTGGCAGCGACAGCACATCAGCGGGCGCCGCAGGGCCATGTGGGAAATATCGGACGTGTCAGACCAGAAGCTGAAAGTATTTCGAGCTGGTCCGACGGCACGTCAAAACCGGACAGAGGGATCAATACAAGACCTTGAGAGGGGCGCGTTAAGCCAAGACGGTCAATCGCGCATCGCCCGCCTGTACCCAACCGATAGCCGCCGCCTGGTGGAAGCCACCGTCGCGAAACACCTGCAGCACCTCGTCGACGGCCTCAGGCGCGCAACTCACCAGCAGTCCCCCGGATGTCTGCGGGTCGCTCAGCAGGTCTTGTGCCAGCTTTGGCAGCGACGAAGCCAGCGTCACGTCCTGGCCGTAACCGGCCCAGTTCCGGCTCGATGCGCCGGTGATGAATCCTTCCGTGACCATCGTTTTGACGCCATCGAGCAGGGGCACCTTGCTCCATTCAATCGTCGCAGCCAGGTCCGCGCCACGTGCCATCTCCAGTGTGTGTCCCGCCAGCCCAAAACCCGTGACGTCCGTGATGGCATGCACCCCAGCCATCTCGGCCAACTGCACGCCTGGTTTGTTGAGTTGGGTCGTGGTCGCGATCATCTGCGCATAGCCCGCGTCGCTGAGCTTGCCTCTCTTGAGTGCTGCCGACAACACGCCTACACCAAGGGGCTTGCCGAGCACCAGCACGTCGCCCGCCTTTGCATCTGCGTTGCGGCGGACCTTGCCAGGATGCGCGAGGCCCAGCACCACCAGTCCGTAGATCGGTTCCACTGAATCGATGGTGTGGCCACCGGCGATCGGAATGCCGGCTTCGCGACACACTGCCTCGCCACCGCGCACGATCTGCCCGATGACCTCGACAGGCAGTTGATTGATCGGCATGGCAACAAGCGCCAGGGCCATGATTGGCCTGCCTCCCATTGCGTAGACGTCGCTGATCGCATTCGTGGCAGCGATGCGCCCGAAGTCGAAGGGGTCGTCGACGATAGGCATGAAGAAATCGGTGGTCGCGATCAGCGCCTGTTCGTCGTTGAGCCGGTACACCGCGGCGTCGTCGGCGGTTTCGATACCGACCATGAGCTCCTTGGGGATCACGCCGCCGGCACTCTTCTTTAGGATTTCTGAGAGCACGCCGGGCGCAATCTTGCAACCACAGCCGCCGCCATGCGAGAAGCTCGTCAGACGGATGGGGGATGTGAGGGTGTCGGACATGGTGTCATCTCCAATTCAGGTGGTGAGTCAGGAGCGGTCTGAGAGGCTGAGAGTAATTCGCTCATGCCCGCTCATCACGCCAAAAGGCCCATGCTCGTCGTTGCAAATGCTCGCCATAGCACGACCTATGGCTGCGCTTTGCTGCTCGGGCACGCTCGAAAAACTCTCAGCCATGGTGCCCCACGGGGCACCATCGTTGTGGCGGATTCGGCGGTGTTGAGCCGATCGATGCTGGTCTTTGTCAAACTCTCGTGCAGGGCCGTGATAGATTGGGTTGATGGTCAGTCTCCCCGCAACTCGCAAGGACTTGACCGACCCTCCACCCGGCGCGTGCAACCGACGTTGTTGCATGGGCGCAGGGTGGGCTGCTCCAATTCACGAAACCAGCTTGTTCAGGCAGCACCGAACACATCTCATGCAACGAACGCACCTCTTTTCTGCCGCAGCTTTGGCTCTTCTGCTAGCGCTGGCTTTCGCCTTCAATCCTTCTGCCGAGAAGCATCGCGCTGCGATCAAGGAAGCTGTTGCGCAGCGCAGCCCTGTCGCAGGAGTGCTTGGCATCGGGGCCATTGCGGCATTCACCACCACATACCACTCGTCGGGCGTTTACTCGTACACCACGTCGAATGAACGAACCGTATCAGTCGGAGCGCTCGGCGTGATCTACGTGCGCGATCTTCTGCCAAGCAAGTAGCGGCAGGAACCACTGCCCGCCTCGTGGACCAGGCGCCATGCCATGAGGCCCAATTCAGATTCAGTCCTGGGATGCGACGATGTCCTCGCAGGGTTTCACACGTATGCCCAACCAAGCCTGAGTACGATGCCGCCTTCAGAAAGGAAAACATATCCATGCTGAAGCAGCTCATCGTCCTCGCAGCAATGGCCCTCGGCGCTGTCACGTCTGGGGTGGCATTTGCGCAGGCCACCGTATTGCGTGTTTCAGCCATCCCGGATGAAGCGCCTACCGAACTTCAACGAAAGTTCAAACCGCTGGGTGACTATCTGAAGAAGGAAACCGGTCTCGACGTGCAGTTCACACCCGTCACCGATTACGCGGCGGTGGTCGAAGGTCTCGCCAACAACAAGCTCGATTTGGCCTGGCTAGGCGGTTTTACCTTCGTGCAGGCCAAGATACGAACCAATGGTGGCGCCGTGCCCATCGTGCAGCGGGCTGAAGACGAGAAGTTCACAAGCAAATTCATCGTCCCGCTGAACAGCACTGCCAAGACGCTGGCCGACCTCAAGGGCAAGACCTTCGCGTTCGGCGCTCCCTCGTCCACATCGGGTCACCTCATGCCGCGCTTCTTCCTCAAGCGCGATGGCATCGATCCTGACAAGGACTTCAAGGCAGTGGCGTATTCCGGAGCTCACGACGCGACGGTGGCTTTCGTCGCGGCGGGGCGTGCAGAGGCCGGTGTGCTGAATGCCTCGGTGTGGGACAAACTTGTCGAGGCTGGCAACGCCAATGTCGCGAAGGTGCGCGTGCTGAGCACCACGCCGCCGTATTACGACTACAACTGGACGGTGCGCCCCGGGCTGGACGATGCGCTGACGAAGAAGCTGCAAGACGCTTTTCTGAAGCTGGACCCGACAAACCCGGAACACAAGGAAATCATGGCGCTTCAACGCGCGTCCAGGTTCATTCCTACCAAGGCGTCGAACTATGACGGCATTGAGGCGGCGGCGAAGGCGGCCGGGCTGATCAAGTGATGCCACTGTGAGTTCAAGTGCCGATGTTGCGAAAGCCTTGTCTTTGCAAGGCGTAGGGCAGGTTCACCCCAATCGGCACCGCGCGCTGCAGGGCATCTCGCTCGACCTGGCCATGGGCGAACGCGTGGCCGTCATTGGCCCGTCGGGTGCCGGCAAGACGACCTTGTTGCGCCTCGCCGCGGCTTCGCTTCGTCCAAGCGAAGGGTGCTTGAGCTTGCTCGGATCCAACCCGTGGCAGTTGGGCACGCGGGACTTGCGGCACCTGAGATCGCGTATCGGGATCGTGCACCAGGCCCCACCGATCCCGCCGCAGCTGCGCGTCATCACTGCAATTCTTGCGGGCCGGCTGGGGGCATGGTCCACCTGGCGTGCGATCGCGTCGCTGATCTACCCGAGCGACATTGCCGGCGCGCGCGAAGTCCTCGCCAGGCTGGACATGGCCGACCGCTTGTTCGATCGCTGCGATCGGCTATCTGGCGGACAGTTGCAGCGCGTGGCCATCGCCCGCGTGCTGTACCAGCGGCCTGAACTCATCCTTGCCGACGAACCGGTGTCGGCACTTGATCCGACACTGGCAGATGCTGCTATTGAACAACTGGTTGAGCAAAGCGAGGCCAGCGGCGCGACGCTGTGCGCCTCACTGCACGCAGTGGATCTTGCATTGAAGTGGTTCCCCCGCATCGTCGGCATGCGCACAGGCGAAGTCGTGTTCGACACTCCGGCTCGCAAGGTGACGCGTGACATGCTGGTTGACCTCTACGCCACTGAAGGAGCCCTGCTGCCTACGCAGGCCAACGACCCTTTGTCGCTGGTCTTGCCCATTCGCGTCCGCGGCGACGGCGATCCGCCCAGCGGCAGCGGTTCGACCTCCGCGAGCGTGCTGCCTTTTCATCGCCCCGGCCCACGATGACCACGATGACGATGGCGTTGCCCTTGCGCGACCCCGACGCGAAGCGGCGCGTCACCATGCTGCTCGTGGCTGTCATCGTGCTCTGGCCGATGTTGGTGCTGGCCGAGTTCAAACCCTGGGTGCTCTTCGACGCAATCAACCTGGAAGTCATGAGCGGCTTTCTCGGAGGCTTCTTTCCGCCAGTGCTCAGCCATGAATTCCTGGGCAGGGTGATGCAAGCCACCGTCGAAACCCTTGCCATGGCGACGGCCGGCCTCGCGCTCGCCTTTGTCATCGGTGCGCCGCTCGGATTCGCGATGACGCACTCCCTGTCGATCTCGCGCATTGGCCCCGGGCCGGGCCGGGCGCTTGGCGAGTTCGGCCGATACATGGCGCGTGCCGTGCTCATGTTGCTGCGTGCCGTGCCGGAAATTGTCTGGGCGCTGGTATTCGTTCGCGCGCTCGGGCTGGGCCCGGCTTCGGGCGTGCTCGCACTCGCCATCACCTACGGCGGCATGCTCGGCAAAGTCTATGCCGAGATATTGGAATCCAGTGATACGCGGCCAGCTCGGGCGCTACTCGAAGCAGGCAGTGGCCGACTGAGCGCGCTGTTCTACGGCCTGCTGCCCGGCTCAGCGCAAGAGCTCGTGTCCTACACGGTCTACCGCTGGGAATGCGCTGTGCGCGCCTCGGTGATCATGGGTTTCGTCGGTGCGGGTGGTCTAGGCCAGTTGATGGACCAGTCGATGAAGATGCTCAATGGCGGGGAGGCGGGGACGATTCTTTTGGTCTTCCTGATGCTGGTGCTGGCGGCTGACGCCTTGAGCGCGGGCTTGCGCAAGCTGGTCGCTTGAACATGACGTCGCCGGCAACGCCTACCGAAGCAGCGCGAGCTGCAGGGCCTTGTCTTGCCTGCGTGGCGGTCGGGGTCTCGATCCTCGCGGCCGTGGTGGCAAGCTTCGCCTACCTCTCCATCGATTACCGTGGACTGTTCAGTGGCGAGTCTGCTCGCACCATGGGCAAGTTCATCGCAGAGTTCTATCCACCGCATTTGGCCATGCCCTTCGTTGCCAAGACCATCTGGGCGGCGGTGCAGACGCTGGCCGTCTCGGCGATTGGCACTCTGCTGGCGGTCGCGGCGGGCGGCGCGCTCGCATTGCCAGCGGCTGGGCGCTTGGGGGTCGTGCCTCGTCGGGCGGTGCGCTTTCTTCTTAACTTTCTTCGCAGTGTTCCCGAACTGGTGTGGGCCGCGCTGATGGTCCTGGCCGCCGGCCTCGGGCCGTTTGCAGGAGCGTTGGCGCTCGCATTGCACACCACAGGCGTGCTGGGCCGGCTCTTTGCAGAGGCACTGGAAAACTCCCCACCCGAACCCGAACTGGCGATCCGCAATTCAGGCGGTGGGGCTGTTGCAGCCTTTGCCTACGGCATGCTGCCGCTGGTCTTTGCGCAGTGCGTGGCGTACTCGCTCTATCGTTGGGAGATGAACATTCGCATGGCGGCCATCCTCGGTTTCGTAGGGGCCGGCGGGCTGGGTGCGATGCTGTACTTCCACCTGTCGATTTTTCAGCAGGCGCAGTCGGCCACCGTGCTGCTCGCCATGTTCGTGCTGGTTCTTTGCGTGGATGCGTTCAGCAGCCGGTTCAGAAGAAAGCTTGCTCCGGCCTATGCGTAGAAATCGGCGGGGTTGCCTTGGGCTCTCACGCGTCCGAATTTGCGGCCCCCGACAGAACCAGGAACCCGTGTGCGGCGATGAGGGATGAGAGTGGCTCGGTTGCGCAGGAAGTGGGCATTGGGGGAACTTCAGCTCGTGGGAAAGGGTGATTGAAGTGCACGCGTGAACGGCCGGGCTGATCGGGCCGGTCGAACCAAGAGGCCCCGAAAGGTGACGAATTCGACCCCGAAAATTCATGCGGGGTAGTCTAGTGTCGACTTCGAGTCGACACTTCGGGCGGCGGGTCACATCTTCACCGGCCCGTGGTTTGCCCCGCCCGCTGCTTCCCGCGCCAGCTTCTGCCGAGTCCGATCCACGTACGATTCCGCGCGTTGGATTTGCTCGCGGATGAGCTTGTTGTTCTGCCCCATCACGTCGATTGCCTTCGAGCGGAAGGTATCGATTGCGTCCATGGCCTGGAAGGTCTGGTCGAACATTTGCTTCATCTGCTCGATGCCCAGCATCGGGTTCTCCGCGAACTTCGTCGTCTGCTCGACGTGCTGGTTGAGCTGCTTGCCTGATTCGGCAATCAGCGCGCCGATGGTGCTGTTGACCCCAGTCAGCATTTCCATGACCTTGATCTGGTTGCCAGTGGCACGAGCCACGGTCTGCGCAGTGGCGAGTGCGCTCATGCCGGTGGTCAGCACGCGCGAGCAGCCATTGATCATCTCGCGGGCTGTTTGCTTCAACACACCCAATGCGAGGTAGGCATTGATGGTGACGGCCTGCTGTGTCTGGATGTCGGTGAGGTTTTGCCGCGCGTAGAACAGCACCTCCTGCCGCAAAGCCTGCGCCTTGGGCGCGTCCGTGGCCTGCAACGCATCGACACGGCTCTCCAGCTTGGTGTCCAGCGTGGTCGCGAAGCGCGCAGCAGCAGCGAGTTTTTGCAGCGCATCCCAGACCTGCGCTCGCGTCGTGTCGATGGCCGCCACGTCCTTTTGCATGTCATCTCGTGCGGCGTGCACCTGTGACATCGCCGACTGCAACTGGCTGCTCGCGTTCTGGTACTTGCGAAAGTACGCCTGCAGCTTGTTGCCGTAAGGGATGATTCCCAGCAGCTTGTTCGACTCCAATAGATCGCCTTGCTTGCCCGGGTTCAGCTCGTCGAGCAGCCCTCGGATCTCGGCGATGGCCTTGTACGCAGGGGAATCTTCCATGCCCACGAAGTTGCTCTGCATGAACGGGTTCTGCATCATGGCTGACGCAGTCGAGATCTCATCGCGCCCCAGCGCAAAGGCGCTGTCGAGTTTGCTTCGGAAGGCGTCGGAATGCAGGTCTTCTTGCATCAGCGCTTCGATGAAACGCCCCACTTGCTCATCGACCGCCTGCACCACCTCGGGCTTGAGCGGCACGGCATCGCGCACTTGATCGGCCGGCACGGGCGTGATGACCTCAGGCGGCTCCAGTTGAAATGCGGGCTTGGCGCTGGAAGTGTTGGTCTGTGTCATGAGATCTTGTCCTTGACCGAAGGAAGGTTCAACGCGGCGTGAGAGGCTGAGAGTATTTCGATCATGCCCGCTCATCACGATCGAAATTCTCTCAGCCTCTGAGCCGACAGTTCGTGTTCGCCGAACTTTTGCTTGAGAAATTGCGAGTGTGCGAGAAAGGCCTGTGCGTCCTGTGAGGCGAGATCGTCGGCCAGCTCGTTCACCTTGCCTTCGAGTTCGACGATGGTTTGGTCGAATGTGTCCAGCGCAGTCTTGCCATTCGCCAGCAACCTCGTGCGAGCGAAAGACGCCGGTATCGAAAGATAGGCATTCAACGCTTCAGGCAAATAGGTGATGGCGATGCGGCGCGCGTCGAAACTATTCTCCAGCGACAGCTGTCCGCGTGACCTCTCCCATTGTTGCAAGAGCGCTTCGAGCGCGTTGCACAACTCGAGCACGCGCGCCTGCAGGCTGCCGGGAAGCCGGTTCTCGGGGTTGTATTGCGTGAGGCCCCGAACACCGTGCAGCGCACGCTCCATCGCCTCGCGTGCGTCGCCTTCGTCGCTGAAGTGAAGGGCTTCCCACGTGGGACCCTTGAATGAAGGAAACCCGAGCCACATCCCGGCTGCGACGAATCCTGCGACATAGCCCATCACCGCAAGCGCCAGCCCGGGTGTGCCCAGCAGCCCCATGCCCTTGAGCACGAGCACGATGCTCGCCATGCCCAGTCCGATCCAGTTGGGCGTTGATGCCAGGAAGCCGAAGAGGCGTTCACTGATACGCACGGATGTCCTTGAACACGCTGTAGAGCGCCGTCTTGCGCGCATCGAAGAGCCTGCCTCCGGTCACCTTCACGAGTTCATCGAGTTCGCGCTCGTTGGCTTCGCCGAAGAGCACCATGAAGACCGGAATGGATCGCGCGTCTTCGGGCAGGTTGGCGTAGTCGTGCTTGAACTGAGCGAACGTGCGCCCCTGGTTGTTCTCTCCGTCGGTGAAGGCCACCACCGAATACTGGTAGCCCGGGTTCTTCTTCTTTTCCGCCGCCATGTGTTCCAGAGCCTTGAAAACGGCATCGAAGAGTGCTGTTCCGCCATTCATGCGCAGCCCGTCGGCAAAGGCTCGAACGTCGGTCAGTACTTTCTGCTTGGCTTCGCTGTCTTCCTGGATCTGCACGCCCTTGGCCGAAGATGATCCACCGGGGATGTCGAAACTCTCCATGCCATAAGGGGTGTCCGAGAACGGCTGCATCCACAAACGTTCGCGGTTGGTCAGCTTGGCAATGCGGCCCGTCAGCGATCGATCGGCCCCGGCGATGTAGTGCAGGGCCTGCAGCAACTGCTGCTTGCGCCCCTCCCGCTCCATGCTTCCGCTGGTGTCGAGCACGAAGGTTGACGCGATGGGCCTGCGGAATTCGTTGAGGTAGGCGTCGATCAGGCCGTCGGCCAGTGCGCGGTCGGGAGAGAAGGGCAGTTCGACAAGCATGCCCTGGCTCGGCAGGATGTCGGCTACCTTCGCCGCCACCTCCGGAACGATAGGCCGCCGCAAGGTCTGCTTTGCCAGCCACAGTTGTGCGGGTTCGCTCTTCAAGTAGGCAACTACCTTTTTATAGTCGTCGCGCTTTGCGTCGTTCAATAGCATCAATGGGTAATCCGCCGTGCTCACACCTTCGTGCGGATACATGAGCACGAGCTTTTCGCGCAGCTTGCCCGACTGGCCCAGGCTCAGCAGCCAGCTTTCGTAGTTGATGAATGCATTGACATAAGTTCCTTGCTGTTCGATGAACTTTTCGGACAGGTAGGTCGAGTTGTCGCCGGGCAGCTTGTAGCCCTTGAGAAAGGCGGCAATGGCCGCGCGATCGACGTCGGCGGCACCGAGGCCGTCCGTCTTCTGGCTTGCAGCCGCTACCACGCCCATGAGCGCCATGAAGCCCTGGTTGGACGTGGCTGGGTTCGACATCGCATAGGTCAGCTGTCCGCTGCTGGCAGCGTCGGTGATGTCCTTCCACGTCACCTTCGCGGCCTTGGCAGGGTTGTCCCAGCCAAGTTTCTTCGCCGCTGACTCGCTCACGCCCACGGCAATGGGCGACAGCATGATTTTTTCCTGCAGCTTTACGCGCGACTGCCCCTGCATGTCCGACAGCAGGTACTTGGCGTTCGCGAACCAGGCCACGTCGGCATCGGCCTTGTCATTCAATACGGCTTCGGTGCTTTCCATCGTGCCGCCGAACTTGAACTTCAGCGTGATGCCGGTGGCTTTCCTCACCATATCCTGCAGAGGTTCGATGTCGCGCAAGTCGCTCGTTGCCAGCACCTTGAGCGCGGCCGCTTCGACCTGAGCAGGGGGTGATGCCGCAGCCGGCCCCGGAGCATTTTCCTTGCGTCCGCAGCCGACGAAGCCTACGACGACCAGCATGCCGGCCCAGGTCAGCCAACGGGATCTCATTGCGTCATCTCCTTGGTCACGACGTCGATCATTTCACCCATGATTTCGAATGAAGGTGGGTCGACCACATTCGACAACCTGGGCTCGATGGCCAACCCCGTCGCCTTGACCGATTGCGCGAAACGCTCCGCATCTGAAATGCGGAAGCCGTATTCCACAGCGATGCTTTGCAAAACTGAATTCGTCGACAGCAAAGTGCCCAGCGACTTGGCGCGTTCATTGGTGGCGATGAAGACGACCTTGTTGATAATGGTCGGCTGCGGGTAGATCAGCACCATGTCGGCACCCACACCTTTCTTGGCCAGCGCGTGGCTGACGATCTGGTTCTCGTAGATCCACGCCATCGGCGTCTTGCCGATGCCTTGGGAGACATAGTCGTCGAAGTTGCCGTTGACATAATTTTCCTGATAGCCCTGGCGCTTGAACAACTCAGCGAGCATGTGAGCTGCCTTTCGAGCGGTTTCGCGGTCGGTGACCATGTCGCCGTTCAAGGCGATGCTGGTCAACGCGAGATACATCGCGGCGGAGTTGCTTCGCCGCACGTCCGTTGTGGACACCAGCACGCTGCGGCTCACGTCGTAGGCGCCTGCATTCTTCAGATCCTTCCAGCGCTTGCGGGCGATCATGGTCTGCGTGAGCTTGTCCATGTCAATGCCGTAGACCTTGGGCTGCAACTGTCTGGCGATGCCGTTGTCGACGAGGATTTTGGCGATCGGCTCCCAGGACGCGATGACCATCGGCGTGTGAAAAGGCGAGTACTGTGCCGTCGTGATATGGGCTTTGTGCGCCGCATCGGTGATCTGGTTGGCGGCAACGACGCCGGAGGGAAACAGAAAGTCTGGAGTCTTTGCGGTGCCGAGCTTGGCAGCCATGTCGCGGCTTCCAACGCGTGTGACGCGGACCGGCAACTTGTTGGCCGCGAGCACCTGGGTCACACGCGGATCCTTGAGGAAGTCTTCGACGTCCAGGGCGATAAGTCCTGTCAGTTCCGCCACTGCCGCCTGCTCGATGGCTTCCTGTTGGGCGATTTGCTCATGGCGCTGGCTGCGCAGCGCAAACCAGACGGCAGACCCGAATCCGGCCAGCAGGGCCAAGGTGATCAGTACCTTTGTCGGCTTGTTCATGTCGGACAGCCTTCAGAGTGTGAACGGCGGCAGTCTAGATGCTTTATCGGATCTGTGCGCGCGGCTGTAAGTGCCCAGAGGAGTGGTGTGAGAGGCTGAGAGAATTTCGAACGTGTCCGAGCAGCACGTCAAAAGGCGCCTGATCTAGGCGCAAAGCGCAGCCATGGCTTGGCTATGGCGAGCATTTGCAACGACGAGCAGGGGTCTTTTGGCGTGAGGAACGGGCATGATCGAAAAGCTCTCAGCCTCTGAGAGAAGGGCGAGCTTTTTTGACGGCGTGCATTTGCTTCTCGTAGGCGCAGATCAGACGTCATCGAGCGAGCGTTGCAGGGTTGGCCAGTCGGGCCCAGTTTCCATGGCGGACTGGAACGTGCACACTCGCAATTGCGTTCGACTGCGGGCCGAACAACCTCCATCCTCGGTTGGTGGCCGGGCAACAAGCACCCATCATGACTCCAAGCCATTTGAAACGTCTTGCCGGCCACGCCCTGGTCGAGGCTCTCGTTGCCCAGGGCGTCGACGCCGTCTTCGGAGTTCCCGGCGAGAGCTACCTCGCAGTGCTCGACGGTTTTCACGAACACCGCGACAGGATCCGGTTCATTGCCTGCCGGCAAGAGGGCGGCGCGTCATTCATGGCCGAGGCCCAGGGCAAGCTGACCGGCCGGCCGGGCATCTGCTTCGTGACGCGTGGCCCGGGCGCGACGAACGCGAGCATCGGCCTGCACACAGCGTTCCAGGACAGCACGCCCATGATTCTCTTCATCGGCCAGGTCGCAAGCGATCAGCGCGACCGCGAAGCGTTCCAGGAGGTCGACTACCGCCAGATGTTCGGGCCGGGAACTCTGGGTTTGGCAAAGTGGGTCGGCGAAGTGCATGACCCGGACCGACTCCCCGAGTACATCGCCCGTGCATTTCATACGGCAATGCAGGGTCGGCCGGGGCCGGTGGTGCTGTCGCTACCGGAAGACATGCTTACGCGCGAAACCGATGCACGAGTGCTTCCTCGCGTTGAACCTGCATTGGCCTGGCCGGCGCCAGGCGCGCTGCGCGATGTGCGGGCGATGTTGCTCGAGGCAAGGCGACCTTTCGTCCTCGTCGGCGGCAGCGGATGGGATGAAGCCTCGTGCAATGCGCTGGAGCGATTCATCGAGGGCTGGCAACTGCCGGTCGGGTGCGCCTTCCGCTTCCAGGACACGATCGACAACCGCCATCCGAACTATGTGGGGGACGTGGGCATCGGCATCAACCCGAAGCTCGCAAAGCGCATCGAGGAGGCGGACCTGATCATCGCCATCGGCGCGCGCCTGGGCGAGATGACCACCGGCGGCTACACGCTGCTGAAAGCGCCGCGGCCCGTGCAAAAGCTGATCCACATTCACTCCGGGCCTGAGGAGTTGGGGCGGGTGTATGCGGCCGATCTGCTGTTGCAGGCGTCGATGGGTTGTGCCGCCAAGGCGCTCGAGACCTTGGCTCCCCCGATGTCTTTGCCCTGGTTCGAACGGACGCAGCAGGCCCATGCCGACTATGAAGCGAATCTCGTCGCGCCTGCGGTCGAGCCGCTGGACATGGCGGTGGTCGTCAAGACCGTGCAGCGCCTCGCACCTGAGGACACGGTCTATACAAACGGTGCAGGCAATTACAGCGGATGGCTGCATCGGTATTGCCAGTACGTGGGACTCAAGAAGCATGGCAAGACCCAGCTCGCGCCGACGTCGGGATCCATGGGCTACGGCGTGCCGGCGGCGGTGGCTGCGTCATTGTTGTATCCGCATCGCACGGTGGTGAACGTCGCAGGCGACGGCGACTTCCTGATGACGGGGCAGGAGTTGGCGACGGCCACGGCCTATGGCGCGACGAGGCTCATCAGCATCGTGGTAGACAACGGCACCTACGGCACGATCCGCATGCATCAGGAGCGCGAATATCCGTCGCGAGTGAGCGGGACGGACTTGTTCAACCCTGATTTCGCCGCGTTGGCCCGGGCTTATGGATGGGGTGCGACGACAATTGATGCGACCGAGCAGTTTGAGCCGGCCTTTGCTGTGGCGCTTGCAAGTGGCAAACCGAACTTGCTGCACTTGAAGCTGTCACCGGAAGTGATCACGAGCCGGACGACGCTCTCGGCGATCAGGTCTTCCGCCAAGAAGCGCTGAGAATTACCCCCTCCCCTCGGGGGGAGATGGCAGGGGGGAGGGGTGGTCAAAAAAGTGAAAACGTTTTGCCTCCACCTCACCCTCACCCCAACCCTCTCCCTCGCCGGGAGAGGGAGTGACTAGCGCTTGGCGCCGCGCAGCATCAGCACCACACCCATCAGCACCACGCCCGCCGCCATCCACTCGAACGAGGTCACCGCTTCCCCTGCAATCGCCACCCCCAGGATCATCGCGATCACTGGATTCACAAAGGTACAGCTCGAAGCCAACCCCGCCGGCGCATTGGCCAGCAGAACCATGTACGCGTTGAATGCGATCAGCGAGCCGAACACCACCAAATAAAACCAGGCCGCCACCGCGGCCGGCGACGGAGGCCAGTGCGGTGCTTCACCGCCCACGAGCGACAGGACCAACAGCACGGCCCCGCCACAAATCATCTCGCTCGCGAATCCCATCGCTCCCGGGGCGAGCACGAGACTGCGCTGGCTCAGCACGCTGCCGATCGACCACGTGATGCAGGCCACCGAGATGGCGGCCAACCCTGCCGGCGAAGACTGGAAGCTGGCGCCTTGCGTCAACATCAGTACCCCTGCCAAGCCGACCCCAATGCCGGCCAGTTCAAGCCGGCCCGGCTTGACGCCGTACAACAGATTAAGCGCGGCAATCATCAAGGGCACTATGGCAATGAAGGCCACCACCAGGCCTGACCCCACCGTGACTTCGGCATGGGCCGTGCCACCCATTCCGCCGCCCAGCATCAGTGCTCCGATGATGAGCGCATTGCGCCACTGTTTCACGTCAGGCCATGCGGCGCCGCGCCAGCGCATCCATGACATCAGCAACACCCCGGCGAAAAGGAAGCGCGTCCCCATCTGGAAAAAGGGCGGAAAGCTCAGCAGTGCGAACTTGATGGCGAGGTAGGTCGAGCCCCACACGAGCCAGGTGGCCGCGAGGCAGACGATCAGGATGCCCGACAGGGGCGAGCTGGTCGGAGGGCGGGTGGCGAGCGTGCTCATGGCAGTGACGACAGGATGAACGAATTGAGGGGGCGCCATCCTATGACATCACCCGTCTCATGATGGCCGAACTAGTGTCGCTTCACGCATCAATTGTGGCTGCTCGCTTGCTCTCGAGACGCATTGCGGCGTTGCGCCTCCTCGCCATAGGCGCGGCTATGACTCGTCGGCGCGCCTTGCACTGCGTC
>Ga0207678_10002907_pt1 | contig 15535 bp, 11 predicted proteins | sample KBSC63metaG_FD_184319 | JGI IMG/M metagenome (GOLD analysis project Ga0207678, IMG submission 184319) | Corn rhizosphere microbial communities from Kellogg Biological Station, Michigan, USA - KBS C6-3 metaG (SPAdes) (version 2) | ecosystem: Host-associated > Plants > Roots > Rhizosphere > Soil ...
GAAGAATGAAGCCGACCGTGCTGACCGCGCCGATGAGGTCCGCTTCGCCGCGCGTCTTCGCGCTGATCAGCACGCTGAAGTAGCCGGGTCCGCTGATCGCGAGGTGCGCATTCTTCGCGTCGGGCAGCGCGGCGAACGCGGCGTTCAACGCATCGATCGCAGCGCCTTGCGCGGCAGGATCGAAGCCGGCGCCGCGCGTCTGCGCGAGCAGCAGCGCCTCGCCGTCGGCCGAGAACCAGACACCGTCGCGCGTCGCGGGCGGTTTCGGCGGCGACCAGCGTTCGGCGAGCGCGAGCACTTCGAGCGTCGGATCGCGCGGCAGGATCGGCTTCAGCAACGTCGCCGCGGGCGAGGAGAGATCCTCGACGCGCTGCTGCAACTGGTCGGCGAGAAACGTGGCGTCGAGCGCGTGCCGATCGAGTGTCGGCGACAGCAGATAACGATACGGCAGCCACTTCGGATCGAGCGACGCGGGATCGAACGCGCCATTGAGCACCTGCTCGAAGTGCGCGTCCTTGCGCAGCGCTTCGGCGAGGCCCTTGCTCAGCGTCGCGAGTTGCTCGGGCGGCGCGCCGTCGATCGCGAGCAGCAGCAGTCGCGTGCCAGGCCCTTCGCCGATCTGGTCCATGAGCAGCTTCTGATCCGCGGTTTTCGGCGGCGGCATGAAGCTGCGCAGATCCGTGCTGATCGTCAGCGAGCGGATCGCGAAGAACGCGAGCGCCGCGAGCGCGATGATCCATGCGCCGACGATGAGCCAGCGGCGCGAGGTGTCGCTCAAGGTGTCGGAATGTTGCGACAGATCGCGTCGATCATCGGCGGCGTCGGGCGCACCGGGATCTTCGCGTCGGCGAGCGATTCGACGAGCAGCACGTTGACGTCGCCGTCGGCTTCGTTCGTGTAGAAGCAGCGCGCGCTGTCGCCGGCGCCGTCGACTTCGATCGACGTCATGCGCTTTGCGAGGCGGTCGTCGCGCGGCACGAGCTTGAGGCGCCACGTTTTCCCGGTGCCGGTCGCGGTGATCGTGAAATCGCGCGCCAGCGTGTCGGCGTCGCCGCCGAGCAGCGCCGCGAAGCCGCGCAGAAACCCTTCGAGCTCCGGCGCCTGGCTCAGCGAGAACTTGCGTGCGGGCTTGTCGCCGCGCTGCACCGACGCTTCGCCGTCCGCGACGGTCATCGCTTCCTGGTACGGCGATTCGACGCGGCGCGCGAGCTTGCCGGGTCCGTCGTATTCGAGCTCGCCGCGCAGGATCAGCGGCCGATCGAGCATGCCCGAGAAGCGCACCTCGGCGAACTTCGTCTTCGCGGGCGGCGCGCGCTTCAGGCTCGCGACGATCGCATGCGCATCGGGCGAGCTTTTGGCGGACGCGCCGTCAGGCGCCGCGCGAGACGGGCTCGGCGAGACCATCAGTGCGAGCATCAGGCTCGTCGCGATCGAAGCCTTCGAGATTCCAGAAGTCATGCCAGTTGAACCAGTTGTAGGGATCTTCGCGGACGTAATGTTCGAGCCGCGTCGCATAGCGTTGCGCGATCGCACGCAGTTCGGCGCGCCGCGCGCGCCGCGGGATTGTGAGCTCATCGGCGAACGCCTCGAAGTAGAGATCGTACTTGTTGCCGCCGCGATAGAGGCCGATGCAGAGCACGATCGGCACCTTGAGCAGCGCGCCGATCAGGAACGGTGCGGACGGGAACGGCGCGGGCGAGCCCATGAAATCGGCGATCACGGTCGATTCGCCTTCGCGCGCGCGGTCCGCGAGCAGCGTCGCGAGCGCGCCCTCGTGCAGCACTTCGCCGAGCGCGAGCACGATCTCGGTCCCGGGCCGCGATGCGTCGATCACGTTCTTCGCGACCTCGGGATTGAGCGCGTGCAAAAGCTCGGTCATCGCGGGCGTCTTCTGCGTGTCGAGCAGCGCGTAGACGCGCACGTCGGGCCGCTCGGCCGCGAGCACGCGCAACGCTTCGAAGCTGCCGACGTGCGCGCCGAGCAGCAGCACGCCGCGATCGGGTTTCAGGCGCGAGACGAGCTCTTCGAGCCCATGCACGCCGACGTCGAAACGCGAATAGCGATCCGAGAGCAGATACATGCGATCGAGAATCGTGCCCGCGAAGCGATGGATGTGGCGCATGACTTGCCACGCGGTCGCTTTCCGGCCGAATGCACGTTCGAGGAACGCGTACGAAACGCGCCGCTCGTAGCCGCGGCGGAAGAAGAAATAGAGCGTGATCGGATAGAGACAAAGCCGCCCGACGACGCGACCGCAACGCAGGCCAATCGTCAGGATCAGCCACATCGCGAAACGACCGCCGCCTTCGGGGCGCGCGCTCCAGTGCTCTTCGCTCATGCGAGATCGCCTTCGCCGCGCAGGATCGGCGCGGCATCGCGGTCGATGCGAAAACGAACGCGCGTCCCTTCGAGGGTTACGCGGATCTCGGCGTCCTCTTCGGGCTTCAGCGGCGCGAGGAATTTGACGGACGCGATCTTCGCGAGTCGCGTGCCGTGCGCGCGTTCGATTGCGGCCGCGATGCGATCGAGCAGCACGACGCCGGGCACGATCGGATTTCCCGGGAAGTGGCCCGGCAGCGCCGGATGCGTCGCCGCGATGCGCACGGATTCGACGATGTCGCGGGCCGCGTTCATGCGTCGTCGTCCATCACGGTTCGCGCGAGCGCGGGCCAGCGTTGCACGAGGCGCGACACGAACTGCGGTGCCGGGATGTGTTCGATGTGACGCAGATGCCAGCGGCGATACGCATATTCGATCACGAAGAAGGCGAGCACGAGCGCATAACTCCCGAAATGGAGATACGAGCGCCACGCTTCGCCCGTTACCGCGAACGGCGGCGCAATCCCGAAGCTCGCGAGCGCACCGTTCGGCACGGCGCACGCGATCAGCACGGTCAGCACGAGCGCCTGCGCACCGAGCAGGATCGCCCATGCGAGCGTGAGGCCGCGCGCATACGCGGCGACGCGCGGCAGCGCGACGCGATCCGGACTTTCGACGACGCCGATCACGCGCGCGATCAGCGGCTTTCGCCCCTGCGTGAGCGTATGCGCGAACAGCACGCAGAGTGCCGCATTGACGACGACGGGCAGGAAGTCGAGCGCGACGTCGCCGTGTCCGGCGAAGGCGAGCGCGCCGACGAGCAGCACAACCGCTGCCCAGATCACGATCGCGGCGGCGTGGCCGCGGCGAAGGCCGGGCCAGAACAGCAACGTCGCGACCATCACGGTCGCAAGCTCGTCGAGCCACGCGCGATCGACAGCGAACGCGGCCGCGACGATCCCGAGATAAAGCACGACGAACACGCCGCCGAAACGCGAGCGGCGCGCGGATGTCGTCGTCTGTGGTGGAATGGGCAAGGTCGCGGACACGAAGCAAACGCGCGGATTCGCTCGGCGTCGAGCGCGGCGCGACTGTAACATAGCGTTTGCGAATCACGCGTGCGGGGAGCGAGGCATGACGGCAGCGCAGGCAGCATTCGATTGTGATGTGCTCGTCGTCGGCGGCGGGCCGTCGGGCTCGACGACCGCAGCGCTGCTCAAGCGCCGCGGCCGGCACGTGATTCAGCTCGAAAAGGACCGCCATCCGCGTTTCCACATCGGCGAGTCGCTGCTGCCGTGCAACCTGCCGATCATGGAAGAGCTCGGCGTGCTCGAGAAGGTGCGCGCGCTCGGCGTCGTCAAGCACGGGGCCGACTTCCCGTCGCCGTGTCCCGAGGGCTACCAGACGTTCCACTTCCGGCGCGCGCTCGGCGGCTCGCCGCCGCATGCGTTCCAGGTGAAGCGCGAGGAGTTCGATCAGATGCTGTTCGAGCACGCGCGCGAATCGGGCGTCGATGCACGCGAGCGCGTCAAGGTCGAGACGGTCGAGATCGAAGGCGTCGACAGGGTCGTCGCGCACGCGCGCGATGCCGACGGCAATGCGCTGACGTTCCGCGCGCGCTATCTCGTCGACGCGAGCGGGCGCGACACGCTGCTCGGCAATGCGCTCAAGGTCAAGCGCAAGAACGATCAGCACCAGAGCGCGGCGATCTTCGCGCATTTCCGCGGCGTCGAGTTCCGGCCCGGCGAGGACGCGGGCAACATCAGCATCTACAACTTCGAGCACGGCTGGTGCTGGTTCATCCCGCTCCGCGATGGCGTGATGAGCGTCGGCTGCGTCTGCTTTCCCGAATACCTCAAGACGCGGCGCGGCAAAAACGAGGAATTCCTGCTGCAGACGCTGCAAATGATGCCCGAGGCATGGCAGCGCATGGCGAACGCCGAAATGATCTCGGACGTGCGCGTCACCGGCAACTATTCGTATACGTGCAAGCGCATGGCGGGCCCGGGCTGGATCATGGTCGGCGACGCATTCGCGTTCGTCGATCCCGTGTTCTCGTCGGGCGTTTATCTTGCGATGCACAGCGGCAAGCAGGCCGCCGCGCTCGTCGACGAAGTGCTGCGCGAGCCCTCGCGCGAGGCATCGCTGCAGGCCGCGTTCACCGCTCGCATCCAGCGCGGCGTCAAGGTGTTCTCGTGGTTCATCTATCGCTTCAACTCGCCCGCGATGCGCGGGCTCTTCGCATCGCCGCGCAACATCTGGCGTGTCGAGGACGGCGTGATCTCGATGCTCGCGGGCGACGTGTTCGACAGCCCTGCGGTCATGCGTCGATTGCATTTCTTCAAGGCGATCTACGCGATCTCGGGGCTTTTGATGCTGCCGCGGTTCCTTGCCGATCTCGTCAATCGGCGGCGCCAGGCGCGTTATGCGTTCAGTGGCGGGAATACGCCGGTCGATCCCGCGTGATGCGTGCATGCGGCGCGCGTATCGCGCACGCACTCTCCGTCATCCCGGCGAAAGCCGGGATCCATTTTGCTTTTGAGGTGAAAGAGACAATGGATTCCGGCATTCGCCGGAATGACGAGCAATGGCGCGGGAATGACGAGCAGCAGCGCCGAAAAGAAGAGCGACGGCGTCGAAACGACGACCTAAGCGATGTCTTTCCGGTTCTGCCCGATGTGATCCGCAAGCGCGCGCAGACTGCCGAAGATCCGCTTGTTGTCGGGATTGTCGGAGCGCAGCTGAAACCCGTAGCGCTTCGACACCGCGAGCGCGAGCTCGAGCGCGTCGATCGAATCGAGCCCGAGATCGCCGCCGAACAGCGCGGCATCGGGGTCGATCGCTTCGGGCTTCACCCAGTCGATATTGAGGCTCGACACGATGAGCTCGGCGAGCTCGTGCTCGGCCGGGGATTGCGTGGCGGCGGCTGGCGTATCCATCTCGGGGCGACCCTGACTCCCCTTCGGGGCGGAAAAAAGGTCGCGCAGTGTATCATCCGCGCCGCCGCACATTCGCCGGCGCACTCTTCCATTCCGTGTCCCAGCTTTCAGCTCCCAGCGTGATTCCTGAACCCGCAGCGACACTGCCGCCGCTGCGCATCGGCTATGCGAACGCGTCGCCTGCGACCGTGCTCGCCGAGCCCGGCGTGCTCGCCGCGATCGGGTTCGGCCATGCCGACGCGATCGACGACGCGCGCTTCGTGCGCATCGGACTCGAGGTCGTCGGCGAGCCGCTCATCGAAGTCTGGCGCTCGCGCGGCACGGTTCGAAGCGGGCGCGACGGCGACCTGCGCTGGAGCACCGACGGCAATTACTCGATGTTCGCGATCGAAGTCGCCGAGCCCGGCGACGACGACATCACGGCCGCGGCCGAACACGCGTATCAGGAAATCACGCGCGCGGTCGCCGCGAGCGCGACGCCGCATGTGCTGCGACTCTGGAATTATTTCGACGCGATCAATGTCGGCGACGGCGACGACGAGCGTTATCGCCGCTTCTGCGTCGGTCGCGTGCGCGGCATGAACGGGTTCTGGCGCGAGACGTTTCCGGCGGCGACGGCGATCGGTCGTCGCGACGGCGTGCGCGTGCTGCAGGTTTACGCGCTCGCGGCGCGCATCGCGGGCGTGCCGGTCGAGAATCCGCGTCAGGTCAACGCGTGGCGTTATCCGCGCGAGTACGGACCGACCGCGCCGACGTTCGCGCGCGGCATGTCGACGCCCGCGGGACAGTTCCTGATTTCGGGCACGGCGGCGGTCGTCGGCTCGGCCTCGCGTCACGAGGACGATGTCGGCGCGCAGCTCGAAGAAACGCTGACGAACATCGAAAGTCTCGTTCGCACCGCCGACACGACGCTGCTCGGCAACGGCGCGAGCCTGCTCAAGGTTTACGTGCGCGAGCCGCGCGACGCGGCGCTGATCGAAGCGCGTCTTCGCGAGGCGCTGAGCGGCCTCGATGGACTTCTGATCCTCAACGGCGACATTTGCCGGCGCGAGCTGCTCGTCGAGATCGACGGCGCCAGGCTCTGACGCGGCGCGATCAGTCGATCGCACCGGTCCGGTTGAACAGCGACTCGGCCGAATACGAGCGCGGCCGCACTTCGCGAAGACGGCGCGCCCACTCGACGAGCTCGCTCTGCAGCATGACGATCGTGCGTCCGCCGAGGTGCGTGCCGACGTGCAGCGATGCCACGACGCGCGTGCGCAACGCCGATTCTTCCTCGCGCTTCTGAAGCTGCTCGATCGATTGCACCGCGGGCGCGAGCGAACAGCCGCGCGTGTTACGGCCGATCACGAGAATGCGAAGCGGTGCGCCGGTCGCTTCGAGGCGCTCGGTCAGCGACGCGACTTCCGATGCTTCGAGCTCGGGCGCAGTCATCGCGACGAACGCGACGAGCGGCAGCACCGGCGCATGCGCAAGATCGAGCGGATCGCCGCAAGCCGCCGCAAGCGGCAAGCTGCGGTCGAACCAGATCGCATCGACTTCGCCGTCGGCGACGACGACGTGGCGCGCGACATCGAAATCGAGCTCGGCGCCGAGGCGCAGGAGCAGATCATGCAAAGCCGGCTGGGCGGTCATCGGGTGTCCTCGTTCGGCGGTGGCGGCCTTTGGGCCGCCGTCGAGGCGCGTTCCATCGGAATGCGCATCATAAGCCCCACGACGAGCCATGCGAGTGCCACGTTGATGACGAGGTGACCCTGCTTGGCCGTGTCGGCGAGGCCGTCGCCGAGCAGCGTGATGCCGAGCGTCGCGATCATCGTCACGACGACGAGCATGGTCGCGTCGAGCGCGACGCTGCCTTTGCGGACGCCCGGCCGGACGAGCAGCACGCCGAGCGCGAAGATCGGCAAGCCGAGCAGCACGAGCTGCAGCCACGGATACGCGTGCAGCGGCCGGCCCAATGTAAAGACCGACGGCGGCAGTTTCTCGAACGGCAGCCCTTCGACGTGGCCGATGTTGTCGGCGAGCCACGGATCGAGCCCGGCGACACCCTTCACGAACAGCTTCGGTGCGATCGACGGATGGCGCAGCAGCGTGCCGATCTCGCGCGAGCGCGTGAAGTTCACGAGCCCGGCGCAGGTGCGGTCGGGAAGGTCGGGCAACTGCCACGCGCGCTTGCCCGAATAAATCGCGCAACCGGGATCGATGCCGATCTCGGCGAGCAGCGCCTCGGGATCGTCCGCGAGCGGCACGAGCGCGGTGAACACGACGTCGGCGCGGTTGTACTGGCGGATCGTGTCGATCATGAGGCCGTGACGCTCGGTTTGCACGAACTGAAAGTACGCGCCGAGCAGCGCGCCGAGCGTGAGTGCGAACGCGCGCCACGTCGTGCGCCTGAGACGCACGCGATCGAGCACGAGGATCGTGACCGCGAACGCCAGCGGCAGCAGCATGTGCTGAAGCTTGCTCGCGGCGAGCGCGAACGCGACGAGCGCGAGCACGACGAAGCGCGCGCGCGATCGCGGCGCGTTGCGCCAGAGCAGCAGCAGCGCGACGAGCGCGTACGCGAGCAGCAGCGCCGTCCATTCGGCGTAGAACGTCGCGAGGTACATCGTGTTGCCGGGATCGGCGAACACGATCGGCACGAGCGCTGCGTTCGCGATCGCGGCGCGCGTGTCGCCGCGTCGCAACAGGGCTCGCGAAAGGGTCACCGACAGTGCGAGCAAGGCGATCCAGCGCAGCGCGGCGACGAGGCGCACGTCGTGGACCGCGTCGCCGCCGAGCGCCTCCGCCGTCGTCCATGCGAGCGCGGTGAGCCCGCCGAACGCGAGCTCGGTCGACCAGTAGCACATCGGATCGCCGGTCGAGATGAAGCGCCAGCGCGAATACGGCGCCTCGGGGCTGTTCAGCTGCGGCGAGACGTCGGCCGGGCGGTCGGGATAGACGTGGAAGCAGCTCGTGTAGCGCGTTTCGTCGTAGCTGTTCGCATAGGCGTAGAGCGGCGCATGCGCCACGAGCGCGAACGCGCGCAGCGTGCCGACGAGCCAGAGCGCGATCAGCACCACGACGACAAGGCGCGCCCGGAGGGGCAGCGGCGCGGCTTCGGCCATTCGGGCGTCGGGATTCGTCGCGGCGGGAGCGCGAGTTTAGGCGGCGGCGGTGAAGCGCTCAATCGCGCAGGAAACGCCTGGTGGTTCACACATCCGTTGCGACGCGGGCACGGTTTCCGGCGCCAACCCCGACGCGCGCCACCCCCGGGGGCCGGTGCTAGGATTCGCCCGAGTCGGACATCCGTCCGCAGGGGATTCAGGGGAATCGCATGAGAACGCGTCTCGGCCACTACGACATCGTCAGCGAGCTCGGTCGCGGCGGCATGGGCGTGGTCTACAAGGGCCACGAAACCTCGCTGAACCGCTACGTCGCGATCAAGGTGCTCGCCGATTCGCTCGCGCACGACGAGGCGGTGAAAGAGCGCTTCCTGCGCGAGGCGCGCAGCATGGCCGCGCTCAACGATCCGCACATCATCCAGATCTATTTCATCGGCGACGACGAAGGCCAGACGTATTTCGTCATGGAGTTCGTCGAAGGCGAATCGCTCGGCTCGATGCTGAAGCGCGAAGGCAAGCTCTCGGTCGAGCAGTCGGCGAAGGTGATCCATCAGACCGCGATGGGCCTTTCGACTGCGCACGATCGCGGCGTCGTGCATCGCGACATCAAGCCCGGCAACCTCATGATCAACAGCCGCGGGGCGGTCAAGATCGCCGACTTCGGCATCGCGCTCTCGAATCACGATCTATCGAAGAAGCTCACGACGACCGGCGAGTTCGTCGGCACGCCGGGCTATCTCTCGCCCGAAGTCTGCCTCGGCAAACCGGTCGATCAGCGCAGCGACATTTTTTCGCTCGGCATCGTGATGTTCGAGATGCTGACCGGCCGCATGCCGTTCACCGACGAATCGCCGCTCGGCCTCATGCTCGAAGTCGTCAAGGCCGAGATTCCGGACGTGCGCGAGATCAATCACGACGTCGACCCCGAAGTCGCGCGCATCCTCGACAAAATGATCGCGAAGGATCCGGCCGAGCGTTATCAGAATTGCCATGAAATCGTCGCCGATCTCGGCGCGCATCCGCTCGTCGCGAAGGGCGGTCCGATCTCGCTGCAGCCGAAGATGTCGACGGCCGCGCAGACGATGATCGGCATGAAGACGCCGGTGTCCGCGCAGACCGCGCTGCCGACGACGCCGCGCACGCCCGCGATGGCGCAGGCCGCGGTCGCGAACACGCGCATCACGCCGTCGGGTCTGCCGCAGCCGCCGCCGCCCGCGCCGGGTGCGGCGCATCAGTCGGTGCTCGATCGCACGGGTTCATCCGCCGCGTCGAAAAGCTCGGCGCTGCCGTGGGCGATCGCGGCCGTGCTCGCGCTGCTCGTCGGCGGCGGCGCGTATGCGATGCGCGATCGCATTCCGGGCTTCGGCGCTTCGACGGCGACGACCGCAACGGCGAGCGTGACCACGACGCCGTCGGGCACACCGAACACCGTTTCCGTGACGAGCACGCCCGGCGCGAACAGCGCGAACGTGACGACGCCGGAGGGGACGGTCCACGTTTCGTCGGGCACGCCTGATCATCCGGCGACCGTGGATGTCGCGACGACCACGACGCCCGACATCCAGCCGCCGCCTCCGCCGCCGCCGGTCGACAACGGCGCGACCGATCCGTCGGGCGCACCCGCTGCGCGCGCATCGCAGGCGGGCGTCGAGGCGCTTCGCGATCTGCCGGCCGCGAAGGCCGCCGAGGAAGCGTCGCCGCCGAGCATCGCGAAGGCGACGCCGCCGAAGCCGGCCGTTCCGCCGAAACCGAAAGTGCCGACGATCGCGGTCGTCTCGTCGGGCGACGACGTGATCTCGTCGCCTGCGGGCGATGCGCTCGTGAGTCTGTTGCAGAGTCACGGCTTTCGCGTGATCGAGGGCCACGGCAGCGTCGGCTCGTTCTCGGGCCGCGCCGATGCGGTGCTCGTGATCAACGCGCGCCCGGTCGGCTCGCAGGAGATCGCGTATTACGGGCAGAGCTCGACGCTTTACACCGTGCAGCTCGGCGTCAAGGCGTATCGCGTGTCGGACAACAGCGTGCTCTGGACGAGCAGTCCGGAACAGGTGAACTTCACGAGTCTCAATGCGGCCGAGAAAGCGCGCGAGGCGATCGAGCCGATGCTCGATGCGGTCGATTCGCGACTCGCTGAGTTCCGCTCGCGCGGCTCGCGCGGCTGATTCGCAAAATCTCATCCCCGAACCGCGCGCCGTTCCCCCTCTCCCGCTCCGCGGGAGAGGGTTGGGGTGAGGGCCGACGTGGTTCGACGCTTCACTCCGATTGCCCTCACCCTGCCCTCTCCCGCAAGCGGGAGAGGGGAAAGCAAGGTTGAGCGAATCGTCAGCGATCAGTTCGGATCGAACCCGTTCGCGAAGATGACATCGGTCGAATCGACCGTATTCGTAAGATCGAACGCCGCCGCGCCCGCAACACCATTGACGAGCGCTTCGATCTGATACGAACCCGCGATCGCATTCGCCGTCGCGGTCACCGACGCATTGCCGTTCGCATCCGTCGCGACGTTCGTAGCCGACAGCACGGCGCTGGCTCCGCTCGACGGCGTGCCGAACGTCACCGTGACGCCGCCGAGCGCGTTGCCTTCGGCGTCCGTCACGTGCACGACGAGCGGATTCGCGAACGCGTGGCCGACGACCGCACTCTGCGGCGTGCCGCCCGTCACGGTCGCGATCGCGGGCGGACCCGCGAGATTCATCAGCGAGAACGTCGCCTGCTGTGCATCGAGCGTCGCCGCGACGAAGAAGCCGCCCGCGATCGCGTTTGCGGTCGCGGTCACGCTTGCGTCGCCGTTGGCATCGGTCGTCGCGCTCGTCGCCGAGAGCACGGCGCCGGCGCCGCTGGCGGGCGTCAGGAACTCCACGGTCGCGCCGGCCACCGCGTTGCCGAACGCGTCGGTCGCGTGCACGACGAGCGGATTCGCGAACGCGGTGAGCACGGTCGCGCTCTGCGCGTCGCCGCTCGCGATCGCGAGTTGCGAGGCGATGTCGGCCGTGTTCGTGAGCGCGAACGTCGCGGACTTCGCGACGCCCGTGACGGAAGCGACGACGTCGTAAGAGCCCGCGATCGTGTTCGCGGTCGCCGTGATCGCTGCGTAGCCGTCGGCGTCGGTCGTTTGCGACGCGATCGACAGCGCCGCGCTCGCGCCGTCCGCCGGTGACGAGAATCCGACCGCGACATTCGCGACGCCGTTGCCGAACGCATCGACGACGCGCGCGCGCAGCGCCGTCGCGAACGCCTGACCGACCGTCGCGGTCTGCGGCGTTCCCGAATCGACCGCGATCGACGCGGCCGGGAACGCGATGTCGACCGTCACGCGAAGGCTCGCCGCCTTCTTGAGATTCGGGCTCGGCAGATCCTTCGCGGCGATGCCGTCCTGGTACCAGATCGAGTCGCCGTTATCGAAGAGGAATTGCAGCGGCGTCGCGGCACCGAGCACGTCGGGGAGCTCCGCGATCGATTCGAAGCTGCCGTCGTTGATGTCGAGCGAGGTCATGTCGAGGCCGACGTCGAACGGCGCATCGCCGGGCTGACCGGTCCACGCGTAGAGACGGAAATCGTTCGGCGCGATGCCAGTCGAGTCGCCGGTCGGGCCCGCGGTGATGAGGTACTGGCCCGCCGCATTGCGATCGAGGCTGCGGATGCCGCGACCGCCGAGGTCGAGGAAGATCGGCGTGCCGAACGTCGCCGAGCCCTGCGGCAGCGAATCCGGCGCAGCGCCCGTCACGAGGCTCGCGAAGTTCGACACGGGCACGATCACGGCCTGATGGCGATCGTTCGTCGGCAGCAGCGGCGCGCGGAACGCGAAGTACGCGGTCTCGTTGTCGGGCGCCATCGCGAGGCCTTCGATGTTGAAGCCTTCGGGCGTCTTCGAATCGACGCCTTCGGCGCTGCTCGCTTCGAAGCCGAGATAGCCCGCACCGAGACCGTGGCCGTTCGCGTTGTCCCACGCGACGATGTCTTCGAGCAGGAAGTCGTAGCGGCCGGCGTATGCGAGCGTCGAATCCTCGGCGTTGCGCGTGAGATCGGTCGCGAACACGCGATGCCGGTTCGGCCGCACGTGGAAGTTCTTCGAGTTCGAGAACGACGTTGTCCAGAAGATGCGGCTGTCGATCTGCGTCGACGCTTCGAGATCGAGCTCGGGATTGTCGGGATCGGTCAGCGCGAGATCCGCGCTGAAATCGAAACCGTTGACCGGCAGGCCCGAATGGTTGCGATCGTAGAGACGCAGCACGTTCGTCTCGTCGTCGGCGACGAACATCCAGCTGTCGTTGACCGCGACCGTTGCCGACGCGTCGCTCGCGCCCGTGTGGAAGCGCGTGTCGGCCGGCAGCGCGGGCGCCGCGGACGCCGCATAGTTCACGACGTACGTGCCCGTGTTGTTCGACGCGTCGGTCGCGCTGACCGTGATCGTCGCGTAGCCGACGCCGTGCGGAACGATTTCGAGGTTGCGCGTGGCGCCCGTGCCGGTGAGCAACAGGCCGCTCGCGTCGACGACCGCGGGATTGCTGCTCTCGACCGCGATCGTGAGCCCCGACGCGTCGCCGCCGCCCGGCAGCGCGAACGTGAAGCCGATGCCTTCGGTCGCCGCGGGATCGGACGGATCGTCGATGACGCCGCTCGCGGTGCCTGCACCCGTCGGCGCGAGATCGAGGTAGATCGACGTCGCGGCCGCATCGACCGAGATGATCGGCGCGCCGGCGCCGCCTTCGCACGGATCGAACGCGACCGTCGCGCGCGAGCTCTTGCCCGGGCTGCCGATGTCGGCGCCGAGCGACGCGATCGAGCCTTCGGCGTCGCCGAGCGTCGAGAGAATCCAGCCCGTGATGTCGTTGTTGCCGAGCACGCCCGCGGTCGGCCACGCGCTCGCGTTCTGCGTGCGCGGGCCGCCGAGGTTCTGGTCGTCGTAGGTGAGACGATCGACGAGCGTGTCGCTCGCATCGTAAAGGTTGATCTCGTCGGCGCGGCCGAGATTGACCGTGTTGCCGCCGATGACCTTGATGCCGCTGCAGAGATTCCAGTCGGTGCGGAACGTCGCGGCGTCGGTTTCGGTGAGGATCACCGATTCGCCCGCGGCGACCGTGCCGTACGCGGAAAGATCGGCCGCGCCCGGCGCTTCGGCGCTGTCGCTGAAGCTCCAGCCCGAGAGATCCACCGGCGCATTGCCGACGTTCGTGAATTCGATGAACTCGCCGTTCGCGCCCGAGTACATGTATTCGGTGATGCGCATCGCGCCTGCGAGCACGGGGCATGCGTCGAACGGAACCGTCGCACGCGTGCTGCGGCCCGGGCTGCCGATGTCGCCTGCGGCCGACACGATCGAACCTTCGCCGTCGCCGGCCGCAGAGAGCGTCCAGTCGAGAATGTTGTTCGCACCGAGACCGGCGGCCGAAACCCAGCCGCTCTTCCCGTTCGTGCGCGGACCGCCGAGCACGTCGTCGCCGTACTTGAGGCGATCAACGAGCGCGCCGGTCGCGTCGAAGAGATTGATCTCGTCGTCGCGGCCGAGATTCGTCGCGTTGCCGCCGATGACCTTGACGCCGTCGCAGAGCGACCATGCGATGCGGAACGCGCCCGCTTCGGTCTCGGTGAGGATCACCGATTCGCCGGGCGCCACCGTGCCGAACGCGCTGAGGTCGACCGTGTTCGGCACTTCGCTGTCGTCGTCGAAGCTGTAGCCGGTCATGTCGACCGGCGCGGTGCCGACGTTGGTGAATTCGATGAATTCGCCGTTCGCGCCGCCGTACATGTATTCGGTGATGCGCATTTCGGCGTGCGCCGAGAGCGCGAACATCGGCAGGACGAGCACGTACAACCACGCGGTGAAGCGTTTCGCAAACGACGTCATGACAGCTCCGGCGATGCGGAGGCCGCGGCGAAACGCCGCCGGCATCCTCGAGTTGGGAATCGGTGCGCGGCGCACGTCGAAAGACGGGCGCGCGAAGCCCCGAAAGTGTTCCGGGAGCGTGTGACGGTCGGGTTACAGGCGGTGTAAAGGCCTCACGCGCAACGGCTGCGCGAGGCCGGTGGACGCACGCAGCGCATCGCATCGAACGTCGTGGATGTTTATATGCGGCGAGGAGTGCCGTGCGCCGCGATCGATCAGAGCAGCGTCAGATTCGCGTACGCGAGCACGAGCCACTTCGAGCCCGCGCCTTCGAAGTTGATCTGCACGCGCGTGTGCGCGCCCGTGCCTTCGTAGTCGACGACGACGCCGTCGCCGAACGTCGCATGGCGCACGCGCTGGCCGAGCTTGAGCGGCGGCGGATCGACCGCGCGGCTCGGCGCGCTGCGCTCGCTCATGCCGCCGCCGTAGACCGGGCGGCTGACCTGCACGCGCGGTCGGACTTCGTGCAGCAGCGCGGTCGGAATCTCGCGCAGGAAGCGCGACGGCCGGCTGTACATCTCGATGCCGTGCAGCCGTCGCGATTCGGCGTACGTGAGCACGAGTCGCGAGCGCGCGCGCGTGATGCCGACGTACGCGAGCCGGCGTTCCTCTTCGAGCCGGCCGGGCTCCTCGGTCGATTTCTGGCTCGGGAAGAGGCCGTCCTCGAGGCCGACGAGGAACACGAGCGGAAACTCGAGCCCTTTCGCCGAGTGCAGGCTCATGAGCTGCACGCAGTCTTCCCAGGCTTCGCCCTGCCCTTCGCCGGCTTCGAGCGCCGCATGCGAGAGGAACGCAGCGAGCTCGGAAAGGCCGGCGTCGAGATCGTCGGGCGTGCGCGAGAAACGGCTCGCGACGTTGACGAGCTCGTCGATGTTCTCGACGCGCGATTCGGCGCTGCCGCGGCTGTCCTTCTCGTAGAAATCGCGCAGGCCCGAGCGCGCGATCGCGTGCTCGATCTGTTCGGAGAGCGGGAGTGGCTCGTCGGGGTGCGGCGTGTCGAGGATCGTGTCGATGAGCTTTTCCTGCTCGTCGTCCCCGCGAAGGCGGGGATCCAGTGACTCCTGCTCTTCGGCAAGGAGCGGCAACGTCGCTGGGTCCCCGCCTTCGCGGGGACGACGGTCTTGTTGCTCGCGCGCATCGCGATTCGGCGCGAGGCACGTCTGCGCGAGCGTGTCGATCAGCGAAAGGAACCCGCGCAGCGCATTCTTCGCGCGCCCCGCAAGCGAATCCGTCGCGAGCTCCGCGAGCGAGGCTTCCCAGAGCGACGCCTCGTCGCGCCGCGCGCGCTGGCG
>Ga0207678_10002909_pt1 | contig 15528 bp, 12 predicted proteins | sample KBSC63metaG_FD_184319 | JGI IMG/M metagenome (GOLD analysis project Ga0207678, IMG submission 184319) | Corn rhizosphere microbial communities from Kellogg Biological Station, Michigan, USA - KBS C6-3 metaG (SPAdes) (version 2) | ecosystem: Host-associated > Plants > Roots > Rhizosphere > Soil ...
GTCCGCAGGACCGCATCGATGGCCCGTTGAAGACGACCGGCACCGCGCCGTACGCCTACGAGCGACACGATGTCGTCGCAGGTCAGGTTTACGGCTATCCGGTTTGCGCGACAATCGCGAAAGGCCGCATTCGCGCGATCGACACGAGCGCGGCGAAGGCCGCGCCCGGCGTGCTCGGCATCGTGACCGCCGAGAGCGCGGGCACGCTCGGCAAAGGCAAGTTCAACACCGCGCATCTGCTCGGCGGTCCCGAGATCCAGCACTATCACCAGGCGGTCGCGCTCGTCGTCGCGGGCACGTTCGAAGAGGCGCGCGCGGCGGCGCAGCTCGTCAGGGTCGATTACGCGAAAGAACGCGGCGCATTCGATCTTTCGAAGGCGAAGGATTCGGCGACGATGCCGACCGATTCGCCGAGCTCGAAGGATGCGTCGTTCGGCGATTTCGCGGGCGCGTTCGCAGCAGCGCCCGTGCAGGTCGACGCGACGTACACGACGCCGGACCAGTCGCACGCGATGATGGAGCCGCACGCGTCGATCGCCGCATGGGACGGCGACCACGTGACGATCTGGACATCGAACCAGATGATCGCCTGGGGTCGCAGCGATGTCGCCACGACGCTCGGCCTTCCGAAGGAGAACGTGCGTCTGATCTCGCCGTACATCGGCGGCGGTTTCGGCGGCAAGCTCTGGGTGCGCGCCGAAGCCTTGCTCGCGGCGCTCGGTGCGCGTCAGGTCGGGCGTCCGGTGAAGGTCGCATTACCACGGCCGCTGATGATCAACAACACGACGCATCGGCCCGCGACGATCCAGCGCATCCGCATCGGTGCGGGAAGCGACGGCCGCATCGCTGCGATCGCGCACGAAAGCTGGTCGGGCGATCTCGCGGGCGGCAAGCCCGAAACCGCGGTCGCGCAAACACAGCTCCTTTACGCGGGCGCGAATCGCATGACCGCGATGCGTCTTGCAGTGCTCGATCTTCCGGAAGGCAATGCGATGCGCGCGCCGGGCGAGGCGCCGGGCCTCATGGCGCTCGAGATCGCGATGGATGAGCTGGCCGTGAAGCTCGCAATGGATCCGGTCAAATTGCGCATCCTCAACGATACGCAGGTCGATCCGATGAAACCCGAACGGCCGTTCTCGCAGCGGCGCCTCGTCGAATGTCTCGAGACCGGTGCGAAAAAGTTCGGCTGGGATCAGCGCAATGCGACACCGCGCTCGCGTCGCGACGGACGCTGGTTCGTCGGGCTCGGCGTCGCGGCCGCATTCCGGAACAACCTCAACGAAAAATCCGGTGCGCGCGTTCGTCTCGGCCGTGATGGCATCGTCACCGTCGAAACCGACATGACCGACATCGGCACGGGCTCGTACACGATCATCGCGCAGACCGCGGCCGAGATGATGGGCGTTCCGCTCGCGCAGGTGCGCGTGAATCTCGGCGACTCGTCGTTTCCGGTCTCCTCGGGGTCGGGCGGTCAATGGGGTGCGAACAGCTCGACCGCGGGCGTCTACGCCGCGTGCGTGAAGCTGCGCGAGGCCGTCGCCGCGAAGCTCGAGCTCGATCCCGCGAAGGCCGAGTTCGAAGACGGCGCGGTCTTCGTCGGCGCGCAACGCAAGCGCCTCGTCGACGCAGCGGCAGGCGGCGAGATCGTCGCCGAGGACACGATGGAATACGGCGATCTCGACAAAAAATTTCAGCAATCCACGTTCGGCGCGCATTTCGTCGAGGTCGGCGTGGACTCAGCGACCGCGGAGATCCGCGTGCGCCGCATGCTCGCGGTGTGCGCCGCCGGCCGCATCCTGAATCCAAAGTCGGCACGGAGCCAGGTCATCGGTGCGATGACGATGGGTACCGGCGCCGCGCTCATGGAAGAGCTCGTGATCGACAAGCGTTTCGGCTTCTTCGTCAACCACGATCTCGCGAGCTACGAGGTCCCGGTCCACGCCGACATCCCGCATCAGGAAGTGATCTTCCTCGACGAAACCGACCCCGTCGTTTCGCCGATGAAGGCGAAGGGCGTCGGCGAGCTCGGCATCTGCGGCGTCGCTGCGGCCATTGCGAACGCGATCTTCAACGCGACCGGCGTGCGAGTCAGGGACTACCCGATCACGCTCGACAAACTCCTGAACGGATTGCCCCCGAGCGCAAACGCTTAAGCTGGGAGACCGGATCATGAACGCGGGCAGTGGCTCGTGCCGGATGGGCCTGCTTCGTTGAATTGTTGCGGGCTATAGTTTTGGCTTCCGACTACGGATCACGGTATGACCGAATTCGCGGACGACAAGGCAAAAACGGGTATCCCCGGGCTCGACGACGTCCTCCGCGGCGGTCTCGCGCGAGGACATCTCTTCCTGCTCGAAGGCGAGCCCGGTGCGGGCAAGACCACGATCGCGCTTCAGTTCCTTCTCGAAGGCGCGAACCGTGGCGAGCGCTGCCTCTACATTGCCCTCTCGGAAACCGATCGCGAGCTGCGCGGCACGATCGCCTCGCATGGGTGGACACTGCCGGAGTCCGTGGTGATCCAGGAGCTCGCGCTCTCGGACCGCGCGTTCGCCGAGGACAGGCAGCAGAGTCTTCTCTACGCAGCCGATCTCGAGCTCGGTGAGACGACGCGGCTCATTTTCGACACGGTCGACCGCATCAAGCCGCAGCGCGTCGTGCTCGACAGCCTTTCGGAAATCCGGCTGCTCGCGCAGAGCTCGCTGCGCTACCGGCGCCAGCTGCTCGCGATCAAGCATCATTTCGCGAAGGTCGATACGACCATTCTGTTCCTCGACGATCTCACGGCAGACGTCACCGACAAGACCGTGCACAGCATTGCGCACGGCGTGATCCGGCTCGAAGAGATCTCGCCCGAATACGGTGCGGGACGTCGGCGCCTGCGCGTCAGCAAATATCGCGCGCACAACTATCGCGGTGGTTATCACGACTTCGTGATCACGCGCGGCGGCGTGCGCGTGTATCCGCGTCTCGTTGCGCTGGAGCATCGGACACAATACGAGCGCACGAAGCTCTCGACCGGCAACGCCGCGTTCGATTCGCTTCTCGGCGGCGGCGTGGAGAAGGGTTCGAGCACGCTGATTCTCGGACCCGCCGGCACCGGAAAATCGCTGATCTCGCTCACGTTCGCGATCGCGGCGATCGCGCGCGGCGAAAAGGCGGCGCTTTTTCTGTTCGACGAGGAAATCGGCCTCCTGTACGACCGCACCGCGGCGATCGGCATGCCGATCGAAAAGCTCGTCGAGGACGGCTCGCTGTTCATCGAGCAGGTCGATGCCGCGCAGGTAACGCCCGGTGAGTTCGCGTATCGCGTGCGCGAGCTCGTCGACAAGGAAGGCATCACGATGGTCACGATCGACAGCGTCAACGGCTACCGCGCGGCGATGTCCGAAGAAACCTCGCTGATCCTGCACATGCACGAGCTGCTGCAATACCTCAACCGGCGCGGTGCGAGCACGTTCATGACGGTCGCGCAGCACGGCATCGTCGGAAGCATGGACGCGCCCGTCGACATCACGTATCTCGCGGACACGGTGATCCTGCTGCGTTTCTTCGAAGCGCGCGGTGAAGTGAGACGCGCCGTCTCGGTCGTCAAGAAGCGCGGCGGCGAGCATGAGTCGACGATTCGCGAGTTCAAGATCGGTGCCGGCGGCATTCGCCTCGGCGATCCGCTCAGCGAATTCACGGGCGTGCTGCTCGGCGTGCCCACCTGGACGGGCCGCGTGCTGCCCGGCGTGCAGGTGCCGTAGTGATGATGCAGCACGGCCCCCACTCGGAGCGAGCGCTCGTGCTGGCACCGTTCGGCCGCGACGCGCAGATTGCGTCGAGCATGCTCGTCGACTCGGAATTGCCCGCGGTCGCATGCGAATCGATCGAGGAGCTCGCGCTGCAGATCGATCGCGGCGCGGGTTTCGCGGTCGTCGCGATCGAGGCGCTCACCGGCGCCGATATGGAACCGCTCGCGGCCGCGATCGGCCGGCAGGAAGCGTGGTCGGATTTTCCGTTCCTCGTGCTCGCGCGAAAGGGGCAGGGCATCGAGCGCCGCCTGATCTCGCGGTTCATTCTCGATCTGCTCGGCAACGTGACGATCCTCGAGCGTCCGTTCCATCCGTCCGCGTTCATCAGTCTCGCGAAAACGAGCGTGCGCTCGCGACGTCGACAATACGAGGCGCGCTCGCATCTGCTCGCGCTCTCCGAAGGACATGGCCGTCTCGAGAATGCGCTCGGCGAGCTTGCGGCGGAGCGCGCGGCGCTGACCGATCTGACGCGCGAGCTCGAGCATCGCGTCGACGAGCGAACATCGGCCCTGCGCGACGAAGTCGCCGCGCGCGAGAGAGCGCAACAGCAGCTCCTGCACGCGCAGAAGATGGAGAGTCTCGGTCAGCTGACCGGCGGCATCGCGCACGACTTCAACAATCTTCTGATGGCGATCATGGCCAATCTCGAGATTCTCGAGCACGGCATCGAGCCGCAATCGCCGTCGGCGGAGCTGATCCGTACGGCGCTGAAAGGCGCCGAGCGCGGCGCCGAGCTCACGCAACGCATGCTGTCGTTCGCGCGCCAGCAGGAGCTTTCGACGTGCAGCGCGAGCGTGCGCGAGCTCGTCGGCAATGCGCGCGAGCTCATTCGACGCACGATCGGACCGCAAATCGTGCTCAACGACGACGGCGTCGGCGAGGATCTGCCGTTCGTGAAAGTCGATCCGGGGCAGTTCGAGCTCGCGATTCTCAACCTCGCGATCAACGCGCGCGACGCGATGCCGAACGGCGGCCGCATCGAGCTCACGGCGGGGCGCTCGCGACTGCCCGCATCGGCGATGCTGAAGTCCGGCAACTATGTCTGGATCGCGGTCACGGACAGCGGCGAGGGCATGTCGAGCGAAACGCTCGAACGCGCGACGGAGCCGTTTTTCTCGACGAAAGCCGTCGGCAAGGGCACGGGTCTCGGCCTCTCGATGGTGCGCGGGTTCATCGAGCAACTCGGCGGCAAGCTCTCGATCCGGAGCAGGATCGGCGCCGGCACGACGGTCTGCCTCTGGCTTCCCGAAGCGGACGAGCCCGAGCCCGTCGCGAAGACGGCACCCGCGCTTCCGCGACCCGTCGAGCAGGCGACGATCCTGCTCGTCGACGACGATGCATTGATCGCATCGAGCACGAAGCTGCTGCTCGAAGCGATCGGCCATCATGTCATCGAAGCCGCGAGCGCCGAGAGTGCGATCGACTTGCTCGAGCGGAATGCGAGCATCGATCTCGTGATGACCGACTACGCAATGCCGGGAATGACGGGGCTCGAGCTGGCGACGTACGTGCGGCGCTTTCGTCCCGAGCTGCCGGTGTTGCTCGTAACGGGGTTCGCCGATCTGCCGAATTCTTCGCTGCCGAACCTGACGCGATTGTCCAAGCCGTATCGGCAGGCGCAGCTCGAGGAGCAACTCGCTGCGCTTCTGGGCGGCGAGGCATAAAACCCCGCGTTCTGCGGGCGTTTTCCGCTTCCTCCTCAGGTGCTCCGCATCGGCGCGCGTTGCGCGCCTCCGCTTCGCTGTTTTTGCTGAGCCCGCAAAGCCGGAACGCTGGACATGTTTTCAGGACTCCCCGTGAGCGCAACAGTCATATCGTTCTGCAACGAATGATCGATGTGCTTTCCGTTCACAACGACGAGGTGAGAGTCATGAAGCTGCAACGACTGGCGATGCGCATGGGCGCAGGGCTCGGGTTGGCCATCGTTTCCACGTGGGCGCTGGCTGCGCAGACGATGGGACCGGAAATGAAGCCGAGCGACAAGGACGGCAACATCCATGTGCCCGAACGTTATCGGTCGGGCTACGAATACCTCGGCACGTGGTCGATTGCCGGGAAGACGAACGGCGCTGAGCAACTTCACGTCGTCTACGCCTCGCCGGGCGCAACGGAGGCGTTCCGGAAGGATGGCCAATTTCCCGACGGCACGGTGCTCGTCAAGGAAGTTTACGAGGCGACGACGACCGCGATGACGACGGGTCCGGCGGTCAGTCATGCGAGCGATCTCAAGGGCTGGTTCGTGATGATCAAGGACGGCAGGAACAGCCACTCGTCGAACCCGTTGTGGGGAGATGGGTGGGGCTGGTCGTGGTTCGATGCGGGAGCGCCGAAGAAGACGACGTCGACGAACTATCGTTCCGATTGCCTCGGGTGTCACACGCCCGCCAAAGGGACCGACTGGATCTACACCCAGGGTTATCCAGCTCTGCAAAAGAGCGCCGGCAAGTAAACGCGCGCGTCAGCGCCGCGGCGAAATTCAATCAACACGAACAGGAGACACTGATGTCCGATTCCTTTTCTCTCCCTACGAATCCCGAAGGGGTTGTCGCGTCGCTCGTCGAGCGATTCGAGTCGGGCGAGGCGAGCGCGATGCTGGCCCTGTATGAACCCGATGCCGTGTTCATTGCGAACGATGGACGAACGATCACGGATCATGCCGAGATCGCGGCTCGGCTCGAGCGCGATCTCAAGCTCGGTCTGCCGCTGAAGGCGAAAGCGCGGCACGTGTTCGTTGCGGACGACATCGCCCAGATCGTGCTGGACTGGTCGATCGAAGGCACGGGTCCCGACGGCGAGACCGTGCGCCTCGGCGGCTCGGCGAGCGACGTCGTTCGTCGCGGCGCGGATGGGTTCTGGCGGTATCTCATCGACAACAATCAGGGAACGGCGGTGCGAAAACCTGCCTGACCTGTCGGCCTTGCTTCATCGCTCATCGCGGCGCCTCCGGCATGCGCCAGAAAACCGGCAATACGCACAACGCGGTCGCCGCGATGAGGAGGCCCGGGCTCGATGCCCAACCGGTGCGTTCGACAACGACCTGAGCGACCAGCGGAGCGAAGCCGCCGAACAGCACCGTAGCGCTCGTGTTGCCGAGCGCGAGGCCGCTGAGACGGCTGGCTCCCGGAAACTGCTCTGCGCTCGCGACGGCGCCCACGGCGCTGACGCCTCCCGCCAGTAACGCAAGCGCGACGGCCGCACTCATCGTCGCCAGCAACGATGACGTGTTCATGAGCGAGAACATGGCGGCGGGCAACACGACGCTGCAAAGCGCGAGCACGAGCAGCACCGAACGACGTCCGAACGCGTCCGCGGCCCAGCCGACGAGGGGCGTGACGAGCACGACCGCGACGGCTGCGACCGTGGATACGGAAAGCGCGACGCGATCACCCGCATGCGCTGTCGTGCTGAGGAACGTCGGCACCCAGGTGATGCCGACGTAGTAGGTGATCGATCCGAGCGCCGAGATCGCAAACGCACGCGCGATGCCGGCCTTGTGCTGCGTGAGCGCGTGAGCGAAAGGATTCGACACCGTTCGATGCGATTCCTGCAGGCGCAGGAATTCAGGCGACTCCGCCATTCTGCGTCGTGCGAACCAGACGCCGCCGGCGAGCAGCGCGCCGACGAAGAACGGTACGCGCCAGCCCCAGTCTTCGAGCGTGTCGACGTCGACGGACACCGTGACGAGCGCGGCGACGCCGACCGCGAGAAGGCCACCGATTTCGCTGGACGCAGAGGCCATTGCGGTCATGAGGCCGCGGCGCTCGGGTTTCGCGCCCTCGAAGAGGTACGCGATGACGCCGTTGTACTCACCGCCGACCGAGAAGGCCATGACGCAGCGGAGCAGCAGAAGCAGGACGCCGGCGAGCGCGCCGATGCGCGCGCTCGTCGGCAAGCATGCCGTGACGAGCATCGCGGCGGCCATGAGCTGCATCGACCACAGCATCGTGCGACGCCGGCCGAACCGATCGCCGCTGTATCCGAAGAGCACGGCACCGAGCGGACGCATCAGATAAGCGAGTGCAAATCCGGCAAGCACGACCGTTACGCGGTGCCTGGAGTCGGGGAAAAAGACGCGCGCGAGCACCGGTGCGAGGTAGAGGTACAGCGTGAAGTCGTACCACTCCACGACCGTGGAGAACGCTGCGATCGCGAGCGACGTGGTCGGAACGCCTGACGCTCGTGCGTCGTCGTCAACCGGCATAGTCGGGCGGCTCGATCGTGCCGTTGACGACCGCCGTCTCGAATTCGTCCTTGAACCACAGCAGGAACGTTTCGACGAGCGCGGCGTGGTAGTACGCAAAGGTCGGCAGCGAGTGGTGCGTCGACTCGGGGCGGTGGATGGTGAAAGTCAACTCACCGACTTCCACCGACGCGCGCAAAAACGCTTTTCCGTTCCACTCGGGAGAATGGTGCGTGTACGCATTGCCATCGCGGATCCACGCAATCGAACGACCGTCGCCCGACGCGTCGTCGACGCGGGCCTCGAAAAGAGCGAGCAATGCACCAGGGCTCGATGTCGTGAAGTGAACGCTCATGCAAACCTCGACGGGAGGAGGGCAAGCTACCAGCGCCAGGCAAGCGTCGCCACGACCGAACGGTTCGGTCAGCCCGTTCGGTCGAACTCCTCGCATGCGGCTTCGATGGCCGCGACGTGATCGTGATCGCACGTGCGCTCGGCTTCGAGCGCAATGGGCTCGGCGCTGAACGCGCTCGTGATCACGGAACCCTTGTAGAGCGTCCTGCCGACCGGGCAGCGATCGGCGACAGCGATGAGCGTATCGATGTGTTCCTGAGTCAGCGCGCCGTCGAGATGAATGGTGCGCTTGAACGAGTCCGATCCGTCTTCGGCGCGATCGTGCTGGACCGCGATCTGGACGCGCTCAAGCGGAATCCTCTTCTTGCGCGCGTACAGACGAATCGTCATTGCGGTGCACGCGCCGAGCGCCGCGCTGAGAAGATCGTAGGGCGTCGGACCCGTCGCTTTTCCACCGAGATCAGCCGGCTCGTCCGCGTAGAACGAAGGACCCTGTGCGTTGACGACGACCTGGAAATCCCCCATCCGGGCGGTGCTTTCGAGGACGACGGGTTTCGAGCTCATACGATGTTCCCTTGATAAGTTTGCCGCGGGACCGCGGCTCGGCAATTTGCTGAGCGGTTTCTCGACGCGGATGATGCGGATTCGTCACGCACGATACGCGAGCGCGACGCGTAGTGCGCTTCGCGATGCGCCTCAGCCGGCGTAGCACTCGACGCCGAGCTCGATGAGACGGAAGCGGATGGGTTCTTCGGCGTCCGCCTTCGCCATGTAGATTTCACCCTTGCCGTCGGGCAGCAGGCGAACCGTGAGGCCTTCGCTCGGCAGATACAGACTGGCCGTCCAGTTGCGCTCGACCACGATGCCGAGCAAGGTCAGTAGATCATCGGTGTTGCCGCCGGGGAACAGCCAGGCCGGAACCACGTCGAGGCCGCGCGCTTCCCCGAGGTTTCCGCGCAGCGACGCGGTCGGATCGTCCTCGTATTCGTTGTCCCAGATCCAGTCGGTGATGTGAACCATGCTCTCGCCGCGAAACTCGTCGCTGTCTCCGACGACGGCCGAGACGATTTCGCTCGGCACGAGTCCTGAGCGCTCTGTCTTGAACGACAGTCGGGTGCCGGCGACGCGCGACGATTTCGAAGGATCCGGCAAGTCGTGCGCGGCGAGCCACGCCGTGGCTTCCTGTGCCGTCAGAAGGCGGGCGTGTTCCACCGCCTCGTGTTTCGGCAACACCTTGCCCGCGAGGCGACCGAGATAATCGGTCTTGCCGACATCCACGCCACCGACGCGCAGTATCGCGTGTGCGGTCGCGATGTGGAAATAGAAGTTCGGCAGCACGAATGCGTTGACGTAATCCTCGCCGCGCATCGCGTACGGCGCGCGGCGGAAACTCTGGTCGACCATGCGGTCGTCGGCGCCTTCGAATCCGGATGCGTCGATCGTGTGGATGAACGCGTCGGTCATTCTCAAGCGCTCGCGGAGCTCGCCGACCGTGGTCTCGGTGTCCGCATAGCTCGGCGGCGTGATACCGGCGAGACGCGCAACCGCGCCCTTCGCGGTGTCGGCTGCCATCTGGATCTGCGCCTTGAACGGTTGCATGTTCGGCGCGAGACGATCCCAGAGAAAACGGCTGCCCGCGAGCTCGTTGCCGTTCTCCACTTGCTCGTCGATCCGGTCGAGGTAGGTCGTGAGCGTCGCGAGCCCGCGCGAAAGCGCAGGGATGAGGCGTGAGTGCAGAGTCGAAGCCATGACGTCGTCGTCGTCTGAGGATGACGACATGGTGCGCCGGCGAACGCGTTCAAGCGTCCGCGAGGCGGTGCAGAACGTCCTCAACGAATCGCTCGCTCATCGCGCGATTGTCGAGCGGTCCCTGCCACAAGGTCCGATCACACGCGGACCGATGGACGCACAGTGCGGACTCATGGGGAAGTCGCGGACGATAGCCTGCGATCAAGGAGAGGGTCGCGCTTGAAAAATAACCGACGTCGAACATCGAGCGGAAAGCCCATCGTGAAACGCGATGCGGCGCCGTGCCCCGCCAACGAGCCCGAGTCGGTGCATCTGTCCGAAGGCAAGCACGGGCCGTTTCAGGTCGTAGTGCGGTCCGGCTCGTCGACCTTCATCGTCGATGAGCCGTTCGGCGCGGGCGGCCTCGGCGCCGGTCCCACGCCGTTCGATCTGCTGAGCGCGGCGCTCGGCGCCTGCGCATTGATGACGATGCGGCTCTACGCGAGCGAACACGGCTGGCCCGTCGAGCGCATCGTCGTGCGCATCAGCCATCACAGCGGCGGCTTGAGCGCTCGCGATCGTTTTCTGAAAGAGATCCAGCTCGTGGGCGCTCTGACCGAGGCGCAACGAAAGGCGTTGGCAGAGGTGGCGACGCGCTGCCCCATCCATCTCACCGTGGCTCGCGGCTCGGATATCGAAACCAGCCTCCTCGATCTGGGCGACGTGTCCGAAACGGCTGTGAGTCGGACCGCGCACATGCGGAGCATGCGCGAAGTGATTCGCAGCGAGCCCTAGATGGATGGGCCCGCACCGATATCCGCGGAAAGTGTCCGAAAGTCCTGGATCGACGACTGCACGATCCGGTTCAGGCCCGGCGCGGTAAACTACGCGTCGTCGCGTTCCTGAAATCCCCTCGACGGAGTTGCTGACTTCGCTTCGTTTTTGAGACCCGACTTCCGCTGACGCAAGCGCCGTGGTGACAGAGCCCGCTGTTCGCATTTCCGCGCACGACCTCGATCGACTGTTGAACAGTCTCGAGGTCAAGTTCGTTGCGCTGACCGAGTGCCTCGTCAGCAAGGGCTATTGCCTCGAGATGGGCGCAGCCGGAGCGCCCGGAATCCACTACAACGTTTCGGGGACGGGCCGCATGGTCGTGCGCGGGTGCGCGCCCGTCGAGCTCAAGCCACATACGCTCGTGATCGTGCCGCCGGGTTTTCCGTTCCGCATCGAGGCGGACGGATTCCATCGCGGGCAGCAGAACCTCAAGACCGTCGACGGCAAGCTCGTTGCCGTGTCGAAGAAGACGGTGAATTACGTGGTCGCCGGCGACGGCGAGCCCGAAATCATTCTGATATGCGGCTTTTTCGACGCGCACTACGGATCGGCGGTCGACTTGTTCGGCACGCTGTCGACGCCGATCGTCGAGCAATTCGCCGAATCCGATCGTCTCGACACGACACTCAAGAGCGCGCTGGCCGAGCTCATCGAGCAGGAAGTCGGCGCGGGTGCGATGAGCGCCGCGTTGCTCAAACTCGTGATCGTCAATCTGCTGCGCCGCTCGCTTCATTCGACGAACACGTGGGTGGAGCGCTTTTCGCTGCTGCGCGATCCGCAGATCGCGCGCGCGTTCGCCGAGATGGCGAGCAATCCCGGCGGCGCGCATACCGTGAATTCCCTGGCCGCGAGCGCGTATCTCAGTCGTTCGGCTTTCATGGCACGGTTCGCGGATACCGTGGGGCATTCGCCGATGACCGTGCTGCGCGACTTGCGTATGCGTCAGGCCGCGGAGCAACTGCGCACGGGCCAGGTCCCGATCGAGCAGGTCGTCCGCAACACCGGGTACGAAAGCCGCAGCAGCTTCGCGCGTGCATTCCGCAAGGCATTCGGCATGGACCCGTCGGAATATCGCGCTGAGTCTGACGCGGAAACCACGCACCGCGAGTCGCGCGGCACGTCCGGCGTTCATGCGGATGCCGCTGCGGCATCCGACACGATGTCCTGACAGCGTCGGACGACTGGACTCGATCACGGGACCTTCGGCTCCGTCGTGACTCGCAAAATGGTCGCGTCAAACAGCGGCTGCGTTGCGTGCTCACCGTCCATCACCTCAACAAGTCGCGATCGCACCGGATCGTGTGGCTGCTCGAAGAGCTCGGTGCGCCGTATGCGATCCAGCGATACGAACGCGTGGGGCGGACGGGCGCGGCGCCCGAGGCGCTGAAGCAGATTCATCCGCTCGGCAAATCACCGGTCGTCACGGAAGACGACGCGGTGATCGCCGAATCCGGCGCGATCATCGACTACATCGTTCGGCGGCACGGCAACGGAGCGCTCTGTCCGCCGAGCGAATCGGCGCTCTACGACCAGTACGTTCACTGGCTTCACTACGCCGAAGGTTCGGCCGCGTTGCCGCTGACGATGAAGGGCACGGTGGACCACTTGAGCAACACCTGGAGACCGCTCAAGCGCATGGTCGACACGGAAGTCGACCTCCACCTTTCGTACATCGACGGACAACTCGCGAAAGGGACGTACATCCTCGGCGAAACGTTTACCGCCGCCGACATCCAGTTGAGTTTCATCGGTGAAGTCGCGGGTGCGCGAGTGGACCGAACCGCGTATGCGCACCTCGACCAGTGGGTGCGAATGCTTCAGGAACGACCCGCGTACCAGCGGGCCCGCGCGAAGGCGGGGGAGTAATGATCAAACGAACGAGCGGCGTCTCGTCGACGTCGCCATCGTCCTGATCGGCTCTGATTCTTTTTCTCTTCGCGAGACGCACTACGGACACAACCGCTCGACGCCCATGAATGCGCTCATCGGATTCTTCAGCGAACCCGTCACGCCTTCGACGCTGCTCGATCGTTTCCGCGCGGTGCGTCGGCGCTCGCTGTCGCTCGCCTCGTTGCTGAGTGCGGAGGACATGGTCGTCCAGTCGATGCCGGACGCGAGTCCGAGCAAGTGGCATCTCGCGCACACGACGTGGTTCTTCGAAACGTTCGTGATCGCGCCGTCGGTCGATGGCTACCGCGTTTTCGACGAAGCGTTCGGCTACTGCTTCAACTCCTATTACGACGCCGTGGGCCCGCGTCATCCGCGATCGATGCGCGGTCTTCTGACTCGTCCCGCGCTGGCCCGCGTGCTCGCCTATCGCAAGCACGTGGACGCGCGAATGGACGAGATCCTGCGCGACGGTCCGGACAGCGAGCTCGCTGCGCTCGTGGAGCTCGGTCTCGCCCATGAGGAGCAGCATCAGGAGCTCTTCGTGATGGATGCGCAGCATCTTTTCGCTCAATCGCCGCTGCTGCCCGCGTTCGACCCGGCCTTTCGACCGCCGCCCGCATGCGGGCGCGCTGCGTTCCTCCGCGTCGATGGAGGTCTCGTGAGCATCGGCACATCGGACGGCGCATTCGCGTTCGACAACGAACGCCCGGCGCATCTCGTGTGGCTCGAGCCGTTCGAGATCGCGGATCGACTGGTCACGAACGACGAGTGGCTCGCCTTCATCGAAGCGGGTGGCTACGCGCAGAGCGAGTGGTGGCTTTCCGACGGGTGGGATCGTTGCCGGGACGAAGGATGGGCGGCGCCGCTTTACTGGAAGCGCGACGCAGACCGCTGGTTCGAGATGACGCCGAAGGGTCTCGTGCCGCTCGATCGGCAAGCGGCCGTGCAGCACGTTTCGTACTACGAAGCCGACGCGTACGCGCGCTGGCGCGGGGCGCGTCTTCCGACGGAGATGGAGTGGGAGCACGCCGTTGCGACGCATCGAACGCGCGTTCGTCAGGTGTCGGATACCGCGTGGCAGTGGACGTCGAGCGCGTACGCGCCGTACCCCGGTTTTGTTCCCGCCGAGGGCGCGGTCGGCGAGTACAACGGCAAATTCATGAGCGGACAGCTCGTGCTGCGCGGCGGCGCGTCGATCACGCCACCCGGGCACGCGCGTCCCACCTATCGAAACTTCTATCGCGCGCACCAGCGATGGATGTTCGCGGGTGTGCGTCTCGCGCGAACGACAGTCGATCGCGACGCGAAGCACGCGTTCCTGCGCGATGCGATCGCAGGCCTTTCAAGGTCGCCGCGAAGCCTTCCGCCGAAGTACTTCTACGATGACGCAGGTTCGGCTCTCTTCGAAGCGATCACCGAGACGCCCGAGTATTACCCGACGCGCACGGAGATGGCGTTGCTCGACGAGGTCAAGGGCGAACTGGCGTTGTTGCTCGACGGCTTCGACGTGCTCGTCGAGCTCGGAAGCGGAGCGAGCCGCAAGACCGATAGGGTGCTGGATGCAAACCCGGGCTTCAGCAAATACGTGCCGATCGACATCAGTCGCGATGCGCTCGATGGCGCCGTGACGCGGTTGCGTGCGGCGCGACCCGCGCTCGCGATCTTTCCGATCGAAAGCGACTTCACGAAATCGATCGACCTTCCGTTCGAGCTCAAGGATCAGCCGACGGTCGTCTTTTTTCCGGGCTCGACGATCGGCAATTTCGACGCCGACGATGCCGTCGCGCTCATGGATGCCGTGCGGCGCGCCGTTGCGCAAGGCGCAAAGTTCATCGTCGGCGTCGACCTCGTCAAGCCCGCGTCGACGCTTCGAGCTGCTTACGACGATGCGGCCGGCGTCACGGCCGCATTCAACCGCAACGTGCTCATGCGCATGAATCGCGAGCTCGGCGCCGACTTCGACGTCGACGCGTTCGCGCACCGGGCGGTCTGGAACGCGGAAAAGTCGCGCATGGAGATGTATCTCGTCAGCAGCAAGGCACAGACGGTCCATCTTGCGGGCCGCTCGTTCGCGTTCGAAGCCGGCGACGTCATCCATACGGAAAACTCGCACAAGTTCACGCTCGCTTCGTTCCGCGATCTCGCCGAACGCGCCGGCTGGCGCGTCGAGCACGCGTGGATCGCGAAGGAAAATCCCTTCGCTCTCTTACTGCTGGGCAATCTTGCCGACTGATGCGATCGGGTATGTCGCGCGTCGTACTTACGAGACGCTCGCAGCGACTTCGCGCGGCAGCATGCACCACACGATTGCGGCGGACGCGAGGCACAGTGCAAATCCGATGAACGCAGCCGTGTGGAACGAGCGGAGCATCGACTCGGAGGTGCCCATCATCACCGCGCCCGACGCCGCGATCGCGATGAGCGATCCGGTGCGCGAAATCGCGCTGTTGAAGCCCGCTGCGGTCGCCGTGTATGCGGGATCTACCGACGACAACACCGCCGTCGTGAGAGGCGCGACGAGCGCCGTGCTGCCGATCGCGACGAGGAGCACGCCGGGAAAGACATGCATCCAGTAGCCGCCGCCGACGTCGCGCAGGACGAAATATCCGATCGCCGAAAGTGCGGCGCCCGCGGCGAGCATCGCGCGCGAGCCGTAGCGAATCGATAACGACGATGCCGTCGACGAAGCGAGACCGAGCAGTATCGGTAACGGCAGCAGCGATGCGCCCGCCGCCGCCGCCGAGTAGC
>Ga0207678_10002912_pt1 | contig 15521 bp, 16 predicted proteins | sample KBSC63metaG_FD_184319 | JGI IMG/M metagenome (GOLD analysis project Ga0207678, IMG submission 184319) | Corn rhizosphere microbial communities from Kellogg Biological Station, Michigan, USA - KBS C6-3 metaG (SPAdes) (version 2) | ecosystem: Host-associated > Plants > Roots > Rhizosphere > Soil ...
GCCCCAATCCTTGTCTGGCTTGTCGAGAACCAGATGAAAATCGTTGAACTCCACCTTGTTATAGTCTTTGTCGAAATAGCGCCCGCTTATATTGGCAGGGCTGTGCGGGTGGTTAGAGCTCCACGTGTAGCCGGTATCGAGAAACCCGGCAATACTGATTCCGATCGCCTTCTCGAGAGCGCCTTTTCCGTTCGCGATCGCATTATCGAGCGGGCCGACGCAGCAGTCGAGGCTGAGCCACCCCGGCCCAAGTGGCTTTTCAGCTGGCTCTGCCGGTTGCTTCTGCTCCTCGGCCGCCCAACCGTTGGGTGCTGCGACCGCGAAAATCGCCACCACCAAAACCCAACCCAGCAATCTTTGTTTCATCTCTCACTCCTTCTCAAAATGACAAATGCCTTCTTTTAGCATCTCAACTGCCATTCCGTTCGAGAAAAATTGTTTCACCACATTGGCAACAGGTTGGGACCGGATGAAAGAAGCGGAGTTGCCCGTATTTACCTTTCCCCCCGGACAACTCCGCTCGGGAAGAATTAGGCGCTCTGTTTGACTACTCCGTGAATCGGGTGCGAGGAGAAAGCGCCCTCGGTAAATGAGGCTGCCCCGTGCGGCGTGGCGCCTGGAACAAGGGAGTATTCCGGATATGCCGGAATGCCATGCTCATGCAGATCGAGACCGACAAGTTCTCCTTCCTTGGAGACGCGCAGTACACCAGCGGCGTTGAGCACGTACATCAATGCCAGCGACACGATGAAAGTCGCGCTAGTAACGATTAAACTGCCAATCGCTTGAGCCTGTAGAACTTGAAGACCACCGCCGTAAAAAAGACCCGTTAGTGGAGACGTGGTGTCGGGTCCGAGCGGTCCTGATGCGTTAAATTGGCCGGACGCGAACAATCCAAGCGAAAGAGTTCCCCATATACCGCATATTCCGTGAACTGGGACTGCGCCGATGGGATCGTCGATATGCAGCCATTCCAAAACATCCACAGCGACAACGACGATAATTCCAGCTATAAAGCCAATTAAAATTGAACCTAGTGGCGAAACCCAATAACAGGGACAAGTGATCGCTACCAAGCCAGCAAGAAAACCGTTAACTGTAAAGCTTACGTCCCATGTTTTTGTCTTTGGATAGGCGTAAAACATTGCCATCAGGCCGGCGGCGCAAGCAGCCAGTGTCGTATTCGCGGCGACTCGACCGATTCCCTCGAAGTCCATTGCCGAAAGTGTGCTCCCAGGATTAAAGCCATACCACCCACACCAAAGAATAATCCCGCCCACAGTGGCGACAGTAAGATCATGCGGTAACATAGGTCCGCCACCTTCGCTTTTGAATTTTCTTCCAATGCGAGGTCCGAGCACTATTGCACCGGCAAGTGCCACCCAGCCCCCGATGCTATGAACTACGGTGGAACCCGCGAAATCGTGAAAGCCGATGCCCAAGCCTTCGAGAAACATTCCTTTACTGCCCATTGTTGCAAGAAAGCCATCGGGACCCCATGCCCAGTGCCCGAAGATCGGATAAATGAAGCCGGAAACACCGACACTATAGAGGAGGTCGCCGAAAAATCCCGTGCGGCCGATCATTGCACCCGAAGTTATCGTTGAACAGGTATCAGCGAAAGCATATTGGAAGAGCCAAAATGCAAGAAATGCTACGCCCGTCGAGCCGTACGTCGCAGGCGTACCTTGCAGAAAGAAGAATTCCGTTCCGAAAAACGGCGTCCCTGAACCGAACATAAACGCGAACCCCCAGGCGTAGAACAGCAGACCACAGAGACAAGTATCGACGACGCACTCCATCAGGACATTGACAGTTTCACGTGAGCGGCAAAACCCGGCCTCCAGCATGGTAAAACCCGCTTGCATGCCGAAAACTAAGAACGCTGCGAGTAACGTCCATACGGTGTTCAGCGGATTGACGATATCATTGCCTTTGAGCACGGGTGGCGGCGGAGCGTCCGCAGCGGTTACGTGAGCGCCGATCAGAGAGGAAACATAATAGATGGCGGTCAAAACTAACCCAAGGCCGAGAGCCTTGCCCCCCAGCAATAAATAACCATAGCGACGCCATTCCGGATCGCGCAGCCGATCACTCCATTTGTTCAATCTGTTATTCCTAGTCATTGCTCCTCCCATTCTTATATTGCGTCCGAACCTTTTTCGCCCGTACGGATACGAATGACTTCATCGACGGTGGTAACGAAGATCTTTCCGTCGCCAATTTTGCCGGTCTTCGCGCTATCCGTGATCACCCTAACGACTGTTGCCGCTTTTTCGTCAGGCACAAGAATTTCGATTTTTACCTTCGGCAGAAAATCCACTGAATATTCCGCGCCCCGATAAAGTTCCGTGTGGCCCTTCTGCCGACCGAATCCTTTGACCTCCTCCACGGTCATCCCCTGCACTCCGGCTTTCGTCAGCGCCTCTTTGACTTCATCCAACTTGAACGGCTTAACTATGGCTTCGACCATTTTCATGAGTCGCTCCTTCGTCTGAACTCCTGGCCAGCACGAATCTCTAAGCACTGTTCTGAGTGCGTTGAGCAACCGCAGTGCCATCATGACGCATAGCCACCGGTCGGCTCTTAGTTCTTGGAATGCTTCGAAATTGTTTCAAGGAGTCGAGCAAAAGACCGGAACAAAAACTTTGTCGCTGCGTAGTAACTAGGCAGCCCGCCTAAATTCTATGCATTGAGAGCGAAACGTTAGGGTTGATTGCTCGACGACTCAGATACGGCGCCACCATAGCGGCGATCATATGATCGGTTGCTGAGCAGGACTGATTACCGAGCAGACTTGAGCTGTTTTCTCGCCGTAAGGTTCATGCTACGCGTGAGCGAACCGCAAATAAATCTGCGGTCGGGGTTTCAACCTTGTTATATGCGGCTCGACGGAGCACCGTCATGTCAATTCGCTAACGATTGGAAACGACACTCGTACAAGGCGTCATCCCATTGAAATTGCTTAATCATCCGTTTACAAAAATTCAGCTGAGGACTTCTTATGCATGCCAAAGTTGCGATCAATGGATTCGGGCGGATCGGACGACTAGCGCTTCGCGCAATGATAGAACGCCACAAAAATGATCTTACAGTAGTGGCGATTAATGATATGGCAGACCTGCGCACCAACGCGCATCTGTTTCGCTACGATTCCACCTATGGAATTTTTCCCGGAAAAGTCGAAGTCGGCGAGGGTGTTTTGAAGATCGATGACTGGCAGATCGCTGTTTTGAATCAAAAAGAGCCGGCACGGCTCCCCTGGAAAGCTCTTGGCGTAGACATTCTTATCGAGTCCACGGGAGTTTTCACCGCCGCGGCGCAAGTCCGGGCACATCTCGAAGCCGGAGCAAAAAAAGTGATTATCACAGCGCCGGCGACCGACGAAGACATTACCCTCGTTTTAGGTGTCAACGAATCCGCATATAATCCGCGCAAGCATCATATCGTCTCAAACGCCTCGTGTACGACCAATTGTCTCGCGCCGGTGACCAAAGTTCTGCACGAGCAGTTCGGCATCGAGCGTGGTCTGATGACGACTGTTCACTCGTACACCAATGATCAGCGCACCCTCGATTTAATGCACAAAGACCTGAGGCGCGCGCGCACAGCGGCGCAGAACATCATTCCGACGAGCACGGGCGCGGCGAAAGCGATTGGGCTTGTGATGCCTGAGCTAAAGGGCAAACTTCACGGCCTATCCCTGCGAGTGCCGACCGCCACGGTTTCAGTTGTCGACCTGGTCATTGATCTCAAAAAATCCGCAACGACTGAAGCCATCAATGACTCGCTAAAATCGGCAGCCGATGGGCCTCTCAAACATATTCTCAGCTACTGCGAGGAACCCCTTGTCTCGAGTGATTTCCGTGGCAACCCGGCATCTTCAATTGTCGATGCGCTATCCACGGTGGTACTCGAAGGGAAAATGGCCAAGGTTCTCTCATGGTATGATAACGAATGGGGCTATAGCTGCCGGGTCGGCGATTTGGCAACGTTTATGGCCGAAAAAGAATTGTGAGCTAGCGCCTTGTGGCGGATCAGATAAGCCTTCGGTGGCTAAGCGCTGGCAACTCGGCGCGGATTTTCGCGAGGTAATCTAAATCGATGGTTGCGGTGATAACACCCGGACCCTCCGGTAGCTCGGCAATGATTCGGCCCCATGGATCAATGATCATCGAGTGGCCGTGGGTTTCAAAGCTATTTTCGGTCCTGCCGAATTGATCCGGTGCGATGATATAAGCCTGATTTTCGATTGCCCGCGCGCGCAGCAATGTCTCCCAATGTGCTTCGCCTGTATAGGCGGTAAATGCTGACGGCACGAACATTAGCTGGGCATCTTGTTCGGCTAGTCTTCTGTAGAGCTCGGGAAAGCGAACATCGTAGCAGACCGTCAAACCCATCGTGCCGAGCTCGGTTCTGACCACGATGGGCAACTGTCCATGTGCGCGGGTTTGCGACTCGCGTAATGATACGCCGTTCGGAAGATCGACATCGAAAAGATGAATTTTTCGATAACAAGCGATTTGCTTTCCCGCTGGATCGAAAAGCAAACTCGTATTGTAGGCTCGTTCGCTGTCTAAAATTTCTTCGAGGATTGAACCGGCTAAAAGGTAAATGCCCAGTTCGCGTGCCAAGTTGGATAGTGCGTTCGAAGACGGCCCCGGTATAGCTTCGGCAAACTGCCGCTCGAGCTTCTTGCTGCCGCGCCAGATAAAGACCTCGGGCAGCGCGACCAGCCGTGCTCCTTTGACCGCGGCGTCGCGAATCCAGCGCGTGGCCTCTTGAAGATTTGCCTGCTTATCGTTGCCAGCAAGCATCTGAACGGCGGCAGCAACGAACTTCATCGGTATTAGCGATTCAAGAACACTGGACAAGGCGCATTGCGGAGCACATACTCGGTAGTGCTGCCGAGCACCATTTCGATAATGCGTCGGTGTCCATAGGCACCAATAAAGAGTAGATCGTAATTGAAACTCACCAGCTGTTCGACGATCTTCTGCTCGGGGTAACCCTGCGCGGTTTGATACGTCACGTCAATCGGATAGGAGCTCAAATAACTTTTCGCCTGCTGCAAATTGTTTCGTGTTACCGCCTCTTCGCGACCGATCGTCAGCACCGTTAACGGCAAATGCAGCACCGTACAAAATTCCGCCGCGGACTCCATCGCCGAGCTCGCCCGTTGACTGCCGTCATAGGCCAACAGCGGTTTGGCGATCGCGTTGAATTGTTTGGTCGAGACAAACACGGGCCGGGGACACTTGCGCGTGATCGTTTCGGCCGTCGTGCCCAAAAGTCCCGTGGAAAACTCTTCGTTGACGCCGCGGTGCCCAATCACGACCAAGTCCGCCACTTTGGAACGCTCGCAAATCTCGTTGGCGATCAGACCCATATCGAGAAATGTCGTGTAGCGGACATGTCGTTTTTCACAGCGGCTTGCGAAATCGTCGAGAATGGCTTTGCCGCGTTCTTCGAGGATCTCGCGCATCTTGCTGGAAAAATCCAAGTAGGGCTCGAAACCAAGGGAGCCTGATATATCGTGAAAAAAAGTTCCTTCGATCGAGATCGTATCAATAATATGTTGCCCGAACAGCATCCCGTTGAATTTTTCCGTGATCCAAACGGCGTAGTCGACGGCGGCTTTGGAGTGGTCGGAACCATCGAGTGGAACGAGAATATTTTTGATCATCCCGACCTCCTGAGCTCCGCCGTGGCGATGGAAACGCTAAGCCGCCCGACGCGTCACGCGCGGTACGATAGCAAGGAAGCTCTTTTTTGCAAGCGGGAAAACCGGCTTCGGTTTACAAACCCGGCAATTTTGTCCATAATCGCTCGCAACTTGGTACCGCGAACCATGCCTCCCGCTAAGAACAAATACGAAGCACGCTTGCAGGAACTGATTCTTGAGGCGAAGCGACTCGACATCGAAGTGCGCAGCGAAAAGCTCTTGCGCGAAGCCGGTTACCGCACCAAAAGCGGCAGCTGCCGAGTCAAGGGACAACAAGTGATCCTGCTCGATCGCGACACCCGGGTCAGTGAGCAGATTGAATTCCTGGCTGGCGAATTGGCTGCACGCCAGGGCAACAGCCAACCCTCGGACTAAAGCAACGCTTTTAGGATTTGAAAGTTCCGTCTAATGAACGCGAATTTTCTTCGCTGCTTCAATTCCTAACGAAAAAGCGTCTTCGCCTACCTTTAAAGTCATCATACCCAGCGAAGGCGCAACATCTAAGATCTGAACCTTGGCGCCCGGTCGCATCCCGTGCTCCTGTAGAAAACGTAGCAATCGTACGTCGCGCTCGCCACCTTCGGTAATGAAATCGAGCTCGACGCTTTGTCCGTCGGACGCTTCATTGAGCGGAATTGTTTTTGGCGCGGGTGTTGTTAAAGCCCCCGGGATGGGATTGCCGTGGGGGCAAGTCGTCGGATTGCTCAGCAACTTGGCCAACCGCTCCTCCACGTCCTGAGAAATCGCATGCTCCAACCGGTGCGCTTCTTGGTGTGCCCTCACCCAATCGAGACCCAGCAAATCGGTAAGGAATCGCTCGGTTAAAAAATGCCGACGCACGATCTTTTCCGCGACGGTCTTACCATCCGCGGTAAGATGAATTTCTTTGTGGCGGTTGATGGTAACGTAGCCTTCGCGCGCCAGCCGTTGCAAGGTCGTAAATATTGTCGACGGCGACACGCCCGTTTCCGCAGCGATTCGCGCCGCTATGACAGGCTCAGATTCCTCCGCCAGCTGGTAGATCGACTTCAGGTAGTCCTCTAGGGCATGACTAACCGTAGGCGCCTCAGTAGTCTTGACAAACTTTTTTCTTTCGCCTATACGAACTTTTGACTTTAACATAGTGGAAACATCCGGCTTCGGGCACGAACAATTTGCTATCAGTCTTATAGTAAACTCGGCTTCGGAGATCAAGTAGAAGTTCACGACGAAACAATTGCGGCTTTGGAAAAACCTTTAAATAAAGACATCGTGAAGATTGGCGTCATTCTTGGCTTCGCACTGCTGACATTTTTCTTCACAATCCCAATCGCTTCGGCTCAAGAACAAGCCAAACGGCTCGTTTCCGTGCTCGACTATCTCGGCAGCGATTATAAGAACGCCGTCAAGGACGGCAAAATAATCAATCCAGACGAATATGCCGAGATGCAGGAATTCTCCAAGCGAACCCAGGAACTGTTGAATCAGCTCAAAGAATCAGAGGGCACGGACAAGGCGGGAGTTGGCCCAACCATTAAATCCTTGACCGTGCAGATCGAAAACAAGGCTGAGCCTGCACTGATCGCAGAGCTTGCCCAGAGCGCCAAACAGAAGGTGATCTCGGCATATAAGATTGTTCCCTACCCTAACCAGCTCCCGTCCTTAGCATCGGGCCACACGCTCTACGTCGAAAATTGCGCGCAGTGTCACGGCGCGAGCGGCAAGGGCGATGGTCCCGGAGCGAGCTCAATGAGTCCCAAAACGCCGCCTCCGGCGAATTTCACCGATCCCGAGCGCATGGCAGGGTTGTCGCCGTTTAAAGCGTTTAATACGGCAAGCTTCGGCGTGGAAGGAACCGCGATGGCTTCGTTTGCTGCATTCAGCGAGGAACAGCGCTGGCAGGTCGCGTTTTACGTCATGTCGTTGCGCTTTTCACCTGAACAAGCCGCTCGCGGCGCGAATTTGATAGACCAGAAAAAATTACCCTCTGATCTTGTCTCTGTGGCTAATCTCGCAACCCACTCGGACGAACAGCTGTCGGAACAGATCAAGAGATACGTTGACCAGGAAGGCTCGGTCAATGACGTCCTGGCGTATGTGCGACGCGGCATGTTGGAACAGAAGCCGGCGGACCCGCTGGCTGTGACCCGGAACCTAGTGCGCGAAAGCGCAGCGCTCTACGCCACCGGCCAAAGGGAAAAAGCCTATCAAAAGGCCGTTGATGCCTACATCGACGGCTATGAGCTGGCCGAGCCGGCGTTGTTCGCCAAAGATGCTTCCTTTGGCCGTAACCTCGAAGGATTGTTCACCCAGTACCGAAACGCGATGAAACAGGGAGTCGCGCCGGAAGAGATCGACAAACGGCGCGGTGAGATTGAAGCTGGCCTGGATCGCGCCGCTGAAATCATCGCCCGGACTGACGAGTATTCAGGTATCTATTTTTTCCTCAATTCTGCCATGATCATTGTCCGCGAAGGACTGGAAGCGACGCTGGTTCTCGCCGCCATTTTGGCGATGCTCAAAGTGATGGGTGCCGGCGATGCCGTGCGTTACATTCATTTGGGTTGGGTACTCGCACTCCTTGCTGGCGGCCTCACCTGGCTGGCAACGCAGACGGTTCTGACATTCAGTGGACAGAACCGCGAAAGCATGGAGGGCTTCATCTCAGTCTTCGCCGCCGTGGCGCTTTTTTACGTTGGCTATTGGCTGCACACGAAATCGGAAGCGAAAAAATGGCAAGCGTTCATTCGCGGCAAAGTGCAGAACGTGGTCGACGGTAAGAAGCTCCTTGGCCTCGTGGGCATTTCGTTTTTCGCCGTTTATCGTGAAGCGTTTGAAGTTGTCCTCTTTTATCAAGCGCTCTGGCTGCAGAACGAAAACGGGCATCATTTGATCTTGTCGGGCTTCGTCGCCGGTCTTGCGGTGCTGGTGGTGCTGACGTTTGCGATCTTAAAGCTCGGCGTCAAAGTCCCGCTCAAATATTTCTTCGGCGCCACCGGAACCCTGCTTTACATTGTCGCCTTCGTTTTCGCCGGCAACGGCATTAAAGAATTACAGGCCGCTGGCTGGGTATCGACGACGCCCCTGAGATTTCCACCGCAGGCGCCCCTGCTAGGCATCTATCCGACGCTGGAAACTATGGCGGCCCAAGCACTCATGCTTTGCGCCTTTTTGGCGACTACTTATTGGCTGGCGCAAGAAAGGAAAAAAAACTAGATGGAGCCTCGTTCGCAGCCACAGCGCAACAAAAACCGCGACGCGTCGAAAGTCTAGAGCGCGCTGCGTTGCGATTGCGGCAGCTTATTGGCGCGGGGCGTTGAGATCAAATGCCGGCGTTGTAAACGTCACATCATTGTCCCGCTGGATGCCAACGGAGCCGCGCAGATTAATATGTAAGACATCGCCAACGTTCGTCACGAGAGAGCCGAGCGGCCAGAGGTCCAGAACCCAGAGCCCGGGAAGCGCCGATCGCAAGCGGACCCCGGGCTTTGCATTTTTAAAATGACAGCGGAAGAAATCGATTAGCTACCGAAGGGAACCTGACATGATATCTCGAACATCTATTTTTAGCTTGGCGCTTGTGGCAACGCTGTGGACCGCCGCGCTGTCTATGCCGACACCAGCTCGCGCCGACGAAAACCTTTGGGGTTACGTCTACGGCACAGACACATTGCCGGCGGGCGCCAACGAGATTTATCTTTGGACCACCTCGCGTAATCAAAAGGGCAAGGGAAATTACCGCGCCTGGGACACGCAACTCGAATTCGAACACGGCTTTACCGATCGCTTTCAAGCGTCTTTGTACCTGAACGGCCGGTCGCACCAAATCAGCGGCGGCGCCTTGGCCGAGGATCCCGAAAGAAAATTGCATCGCGGCCTTGAGTGGGATGGTGTTAACGTCGAGCTCAAGTACAACGTTCTTAGCGTCTATCAGGATTTATTCGGCCTATCCCTCTACATCGAGCCGGAATATCAGCGCATCGACAAGATTTCCGGCGAGCGTGTGAACGGATTTGGTCTTGAATCCAAACTGATCCTGCAGAAGAATTTCTTCGACGATCAGCTGGCCATTGCCTACAACCTGACTGTTGAACCGGAATGGAAAAAATTTAAAGCCAGCGGAGAGCACGAAAGGGAACTAGAGCTCGAGCACACGGTGGGCGTCTCGTACCGTGTGCTGCCCCGTTGGTTCGCCGGCATCGAGGGCCGATATGCCTCGGTCTATCCGGAGTTTAACAAACGCGAGGGCCAAGCCTACTTCCTAGGCCCGAACATTCATTACGCCGCCGAGCGCTGGTGGTTTACCTTTACCTTTTTGCCTCAGATCTCCGGAAATCCCCGCATCGCGGGACAAAACGGCGGCAGACTGCATTTGGGCGAATACGAGCGCTACGAGTACCGTTTCAAGATTGCGTTTAATTTTTAAAGCAACCGTAACGCGGCTTCATCAACGAACTTTGATTAACGTAGCCTATGCCAAAGACTTCGAAAAATATCGTCTCCGCGTCAAACTTGGTTTCATCGTCTAAGGAGTCACGATGAAGACTGGGCAATGGACATGGCTGCCGATCATTTGCGCGCCGGTGCCGGCGATTGCCGTTCCCGCGTACGCTGCAACCTATTTGACCGTAGAGCAAGCGCAACAATCGATTTTTCCCGGGCAAAAATTGTCACAGAGCTTTGTCACCCTCACCAGCGAGCAGGCGCGCGAGATCGAGCGGCGCAGCGACGCCAAGGTGCGCCATAAGGAGGTGCAGCTCTGGAAAGCTTCCGGCGGCGGTTACTTCATCGTCGACGAAGTGGTGGGCAAACACGAATTCATCACCTACGCCGTCGGCCTCAACGCCGACGGGACCGTCAAGCAGATCGAGATCATGACGTACCGGGAAAGCTACGGCTACGAGGTGCGCAACGCCGATTGGCGCGCCCAGTTTGTCGGCAAGAACGTGTCTGCGCCGCTCAAGCTTAGTCAGGATATCAAGAATATCAGCGGCGCGACCTTATCGTGCCGCCATATCACCGACGGCGTCAAACGGATTTTGGCCACTTATGAAATCGCGCTCAAGTGAAATTCGACGTGCCCGTCCGGTACTGGGCACAATCGTCGAGATCGGCGCCGTTGGCCTCAACGCCGGCGTCGCCATCGACGCGGCATTTTGTGAAATTGACGCGATTCATCGCCTCATGAGCTTTCACGAGGAGGGAAGCGATGTTTCACGCCTCAACCGCAGCGTGCCTGGAGAGGTAGTGCGCGTCGACCCCAGGACTTACGAAGTGCTCGTTTATGCGCAGGAGCTGAGCAGGCTTTCCGCCGGCGCCTTCGATATCACCGTCGGCGGCAAACTTGTCGAGCAAGGTTTTCTGCCGCAGCCCCATGGCGCGGCGCCGGTCGATAGTGAAGCATCGTTCGAAGATATTAAACTGCTCGCTAACGATTCCGTGAGTCTAACGCGCCGCCTGTGGATCGATCTCGGCGGCATCGCCAAGGGATACGCCGCGGATCGCGCCGCGCTGGCGCTAAAAATGTGCGGCGTGACCAGCGGCATCGTGAACGCCGGCGGCGATCTTTACGTCTTCGGCGCCCCTCAACCAATTCATCTTCGCTACCCGAATAACCCGTCCCTCGTCTTGCCGCTCGGTATGATCGCTAACTCGGCCGTGGCGAGCTCGAGCGGATGTTTCGCCAATGCGGGTGAACCCGGCGCGGCCGCCGAGCCTCTCATCGATCCGCGACGAAACGCCTCGATGAAATGGCAACGGGGAATCACCGTTATCGCACCGCGCTGCGTCATCGCCGACGCCCTGACGAAAGTGGTTCGGCTCGCGCCGCGACGTGCGCCGAAAATTTTGTCCAGGTTTAGTGCGCGGGCGGTGATCGTTGACCGGCTCGGCGCGCGCCCGTTTAACGGCCAGCACAATGAAATGCGCCGCGCTCAAGCTCGCAGCGCCGTGAGCCATCGTTCGCGTGCGGTCGTGCGCGCGTACCGGGTTGTCGCTTTGGGGGCGAAATGACCGAGAGATCCACCGGACGCACCGCCAAGATCATCGCTTTGCTCCATGAAAAAGTGCGCCTCGAGCCGTTCCATCGCCGGCTGTTTTACAGCGTGTTCGGCATTCTTTGGGGAAGCGGCGCTTTGTGGCTGCTGATCGAGTGGTTCAAAGATCCTGAGATCAGTGCGGCGCGAACTCTGCTCCAGACCTTCGCGATGGAAGTTCACGGCGCAGTCATGCTGATTTTTCTGCTCATGCTCGGCACGCTGTTCGCGCATGTGCGCCGCGGCTTGATTTTGAAAACCAATCGCTTGTCGGGATGGTGCATTATCGGGCTTAACGCGCTCATGGCGCTGACCGGTTGGCTGCTCTACTACATATCTGACGATACCGCGCGTGCATGGAGCAGCGTCGTCCATTGGTCCATCGGGCTGGCGGCTCTACCGGCTCTCTACACGCACATACTGCTGGGGCGTACGTCAACGGCTGCGCTCGGCGACAACGTTGAAACATACGGCGCGCAGCCTGATAGCAAAAAAACACGCGCTGCGAAAAACCAGCGCGACTGGAGCTGAAGCAATACGGAATCAAGCGATCCATGACGGAAGACACCAACAAAAAAGCGTCCGCCAGGCCGCTGCGCTGCCACTGCGGCAGTCTTTTGGCACGCATCGTTCCTGAAGGCGTGGAGCTCAAATGCAGGCGTTGCAAGCGCCAGGTCATAGTGCCGCTGGCGGAGTTAGGCCGGGAAGAAACAGAAGATGAAAATTAACCGATAATTTGTTTTCACCGCACACGCGGCCAGAGGTCACGAATCCAGAGCCCGGTGTTTCGCCCAGAGCGGCGGAGCTTCGGGCTTTTTTAATGTTCAAGGAGGTCGAAAATGTACGCAATCAAATCACCCCAAGGCAGATGATCGGTTTCGCTGTGCAACTGCAGCCGCGACACCGCGCATTTTCACTACGGCAATGTCGTGCTGCATATCTCGCTCGATGACTTGCGCGAGCTCGGAATCGCGATGCAGAGCGTGGCGGACAACGTCGCGCAACCGGAGCAAGAAGGTTCTTCGGCGTCAAAGAAAGGTTGGGTTCAGTAGTTATGCCGCAGATCCTTACCATCATTATCAAGGGGGGGATCGTGATGATCCCGCTGCTGGCTTGCTCGTTAATTTCGCTGGCGCTGAGCATCGAGCGCATCCTGTTTTGGACCCGGCTGAAGTCAAAAGCTGTGATTAATGAAATCCTCGCGCTGGTCGAGAAGGGAGAGTACGAACAGGCTCTGAAGTTGGGAAAAAACTCGCCGCAGCCAATCGCCCGAGTACTGGCCGCAGGCATCGCGCACCACAACCCCGCGCCGGCCAAGGCCATGGAAGCCGCAGCGCAGGGGGAGATTCCGGTGTTGAAAAGCCGCCTCGGCATTCTCGACACCATCGTCACCCTCGCACCTCTGCTCGGCCTGCTCGGCACCGTAGTCGGGATGATCGGCTCATTCGACGTCATGGCCGACGTCGGCATTGGCCAGCCGCACGCCGAAGGCGTCGGACGGGCCGTAGCCTTTTCGTTGGCGTTAGCGAGCCGCGCCGTCGCCGGAGAGCCGGAAAAGAAAGAAGACACGTTCAACTTACCGCCTGTGGTCGTGCAAGACCAAGGCGCCAGCTACGTCGCGCCTGAATCCACTCTTTCCAAGTTTCCCGTGCCGCTCCAGGACACGCCGCAATCGGTCACCATCGTTCCAGAAAAACTTTTCAGGAACAGGCCGGCACCACACTGCGCGACGCGCTCCGCAACGTGCCCGGAATTACCGCTACCGCCGGTGAGGGCGGTGGTAACCAGGGCGATGTGTTTACCATCCGCGGTTTCAACGCCCGCAACGATACCTTCATCGATGGCGTGCGTGATTCCGGCTCCTACTTCCGCGATTCTTTCAATTTTGAATCCGTCGAGGTGTTGAAGGGTCCCTCGTCCACTTTTTTTGGCCGCGGCTCGACCGGCGGCATCATCAATCAGGTCAGTAAAGCTCCCCGCCTAGATGCCAATTACAGCGGTATTCTCAGCGGCGGCATGGGCCAGTTCTGGCGCGGCACGATGGACGTCAACCAACCGCTCACGCAGGTGCTGCCGAACGCGGCCCTCCGGCTCAACTTGATGGCCCATCGCGACAATGTCGTGGAACGCGATGTCATCGAAGTCAGACGCCTTGGATTTGCGCCGTCGATCGCCTTCGGCTTAGGCACTCCGACACAGGTGACGATCAGTTACCTGATGCAGCATGAAGACAATATCCCGGATTATGGCTTTCCCTATATTAACGGCGCGCCGCTGAGAACGGATCGCAGCAATTTTTACGGTTTGACCAGAGATAAAGAAGAAACCTGGGTCAATATCGGCACAGCGCGATTGGATCACCGCTTCAACGACATGTTCAACCTGCGTAATACGCTCCGCTTCAGCCATGTGGACCGGGACTCGGCCGTGACCAACCCCACTGCCGTGCTGCCCGACACACTCAACCGGAGTCGGCCGCAACGCGACACCCAGGAAAGCATTCTGGACAACCAAACCGATCTGACCGCGAAGTTCGATACGTTTGGCTTCGGTCATACAGCGACTACGGGAATTGAACTTTCCCGAGAGACGTTCGACTTCCTGCGTTGGGCCAGTAACGGACCGAATACCACGATCTCTAACCCCAATCACCATCAATTGCCTGCAACAAAAACCCTCGCACAAAACTCGGATACCACGTCCACCGGCTTCGGCATCTATGTCGCAGACCAAATACGCTTGAATCAGTATTTCGACATTGTCGGGGGCGCGCGCTGGGATTACTTCGGCACCGAGGTCAATGATAAGTTTCTAAACGACAAGCGCCACCAGCTCGACAAGATGTGGAGTTATCGCGGTGGACTTGTCTTCCATCCGACGGCGGCACAGAGTTACTACTTTTCCTACGGCACGTCTTTCAACCCTTCGGCCGAAGGCGTTGGGCTCAGCATAGCCACCAACGGCACGCCTCCGGAAAAAAACGAAATCTTCGAGGTCGGCGCGAAGATCGCGTTCTTCGACGGCGCGCTTAACCTGCAAGGCGCGGTGTTCCGCATCGACAAGACCAACGCGCGTACGCCCAACCCCATCGATCCTACCCTGCCCAATGTCATAACCGGCAAACAACGCTCCCAGGGTTTTGAAATCGGATTAGTGGGACGGCTGGTTCCCGGAGTCAATGTCTTCACCGGTTACACATTTTTGGATACCGAAGTTCTGAAAGACAACACGGCGGCGAACATTGGCAAACAAATCGCCAATGTTCCCGAGCATAGCGCCAATCTCTGGATAACCTATGACTTTCTCGAAAAATGGCAGATCGGCGGCGGTCCTAGTTACGTCGGCAGCCGATTCTCGAACAACGCGAACGCCAATCGTGTGCCGGGATTCGTCCGCTGGGATTCGACGATCGCTTATCAAATCACGAAGAACATCCAGTTACGGCTTAACGCCATCAATCTTACGAACCAGCTCTATTTCGACAGCGTTGGCGGGTCCAAAGCCGTGCCCGCCGCCGGCCGCACATTCATCAGCAGCGCCAGTTTTAAGTTTTAAGGGGTTCGCCAGAGACCATGATCGTCCAGGTTCCCAGTATCCTTAACCCGCAGCAGATCGCGCATTGCCGCGAAGTGATGAATCGCGCGAACTGGGTCGACGGCCGGGTGACCGCCGGTCACCAGTCCGCGACGGTCAAGGACAATCGTCAGTTGCCGGAAAATAGTCCGGAGCACACGAGCTGGGCGACATGATCGTGGCGGCTCTGGAGCGCAGCCCACTGTTCA
>Ga0207678_10002915_pt1 | contig 15513 bp, 10 predicted proteins | sample KBSC63metaG_FD_184319 | JGI IMG/M metagenome (GOLD analysis project Ga0207678, IMG submission 184319) | Corn rhizosphere microbial communities from Kellogg Biological Station, Michigan, USA - KBS C6-3 metaG (SPAdes) (version 2) | ecosystem: Host-associated > Plants > Roots > Rhizosphere > Soil ...
ACGCCGTTGCAGGCGCGGGCCATGGCGCACGACCGCACGTCCATTGCGATGACATCAAATCCTGCCGATTCGACTAGATCCAGAAGCTGGTTTGCCTCGGCGTGGGCTTGGCCTCCGGTCTGGGCTCCATTTGGGGCTGGCCCGCGCCGGAGGAAGTGGTTCGACGCTACGCGGTCGCGCTGGCCCTCGTGGGCCTCGGCTTCGTGTGGCCGGGCACCGCGGACCGCATGAGCGTGCGGCTCACGCCGCTGCTGTTCGGCGTGTACCTCAGCCACCCGCTGGTGGTGCGCGTCTACCAGGCGACCCATTTGCCGGAGCCGCCCCTCGCGCTGTTTGCGCTCGCGATCTTCTGCGTCTCGGCGCTGCTCGTGGCGGCCCTGCAACGCACTCCGCTGCGTTTCTTGGTTTGACGTTTCTGGGTTTGAATGGGGGCTCCCCCGGGGCACACTCCTTGCTGCTTGTAGGGCAGCGAAGCGGGAAGCCCGGAAATGTGGCGCAGTGTGTGCCACGGACTCCGGCGCCCAAGGAGGCAGCATGAAAACGAGCAAGAAAACCGCGCAGGCGCCGCGCCGGGCGCGAGGTATGGGCTGGCTGATCGCGCTGGGCGGCCTGGCCACGATCGGGGTCGGGTCAACCGGCTGCGCTTTCGAGGACGTGATCGACGATCTTGCCAACCAACATCCGGGTGGCGATCACGGCGGTGGCGGTCACGGCGGCGGCTGTGTCGTGGACGGAGTGCGGCACGCGGTCGGCGAGAGCTTTCCTGCGTCCGATGGTTGCAACAGTTGCACCTGCAACAGTGGCGGGCAGGTGGCCTGCACGCTGCGCGCGTGTGTGGCGATCTGTGGAGGGCTGACGGGCGCCGGCTGTCCCGATGACCAGTTCTGCAGCTTCGCGCCGGAGGCCCAGTGTGGCGCTGCCGATCAGACCGGCATCTGCGTGGCAAAGCCGGACGCTTGCACCAGGGAGTACAACCCGGTCTGCGGCTGCGACGATCAGACCTACGGCAACGCCTGCACGGCGGCGGCCGCGGGCGTGTCCGTCGCCTCGAGCGGCGAGTGCGCCGGCGCCGGCGAGCCGCGCACCTGCGGCGGTCTGCTCGGCCTCGGCTGCGACGACGGCGAGTTCTGCAACTTCCCCCCCGATGCGATCTGCGGAGCCGCCGACGCGACGGGCACGTGCGAAGCCAGGCCGGAGGTGTGCACGTTCATTTTTGATCCGGTCTGCGGCTGCGACGGCAACACGTATTCCAACACTTGCGTGGCCGCCTCCGAGGGCGTGTCAGTCGCGACGCAAGGCGAGTGCGAGTGATTCGTGTTCCACCGCCTGGGGCCCGCCTCGGCGGCCCCAGGTGGTGCCGCCTGTAGACGCCGTGCCTACAGCGCAGCGCACTGGAGCCCATGCTCGGTAGGCCTAGTCGCCCAGGGCCCATCTCTCGCGCCTTTCGGGCATCTCGACGCCCGTCGTGCTCGGGATAGCTCCGCTATCCCTGCGCGCGCCGTGCGCCGATCTGCACCGAAAATCGCTGCGGTCTGGGCCATGGTCTCCGGCGGCCTACCGAGCACGGGCTCGTAGCAAAATCGCCCCGCCCGCGGCCGCCGGACTAAGCCCGCCAGCGAGTTCCGCCGTGGTAACTGAAGGTGACAACCGCCCTTCCTCGCTTCGCTCGGGTCAGCGAGCTCTCGATGGTTTCGGCAGCCCGGCGCAGCCTCGCGGCGGCGTGCGCGTGTCTGGCGCTGACGACAGATCTGGCGGCCCAGACGCCCAGCGGAGGCGCGCCTGGGCCGGCGCATGCGACGGCGGCAAATCGCGCCGGTGCCGCGCCTGCGGCCGCTGGCGCCGCCGCGACAGCAGCTCCGCCCGCGGGAGCGACTCCGCCCGCGGCAGCAGCGCCGTCCGCGGTCGCTGCTGCTGGCTCCGCGCCCCCGCGCCCGTCGCCGCTCAATCCGACTCCCGCTGAGTTCCCGAGTACGACGCCTGCGCCCAGCACGCCTCAGCTCGACGCGTTGCTCTCGCGCGTCGCGGCGTTGCGGAGCCGGATCGCCGCGCTCGCGAGCGCGATGTTCTCCAGCAAGCTGCGCATCGAGGTGCGCGCGGGCGGGGATAGTGTGCGCCTGGAATCGTTGCACGTCAGCCTGGACGGCGGCGTGGTGTACACGGCGCCGCCACGCTCGGGATTTGAGCAAACCGAGACCGTCTACGAACATCCGGTAGCGCCGGGCCAGCACGTCATCGGCATCGCCGTGGAACGTCACGACACGAGGAATCCGCAGTTCTCGACCTGGCAGGAGTCTCGCTTTGTGGTGCTGGTCCCGGAAAAGAAGCTGCTCTGGACACGGCTCGAACTCGAGGATGAATCGAGCATGGCCGAGGACTTCACCGAGGATAACGAGGGCAAGTACCAGCTTCGCGTCAAGCTGATCGCCGAAGTGAACGAGTGATGCCGAGCATGCGCCGATCGCTGGCGGGAATGCCGGGGCTCGCGCTGGGCCTCGCCCTGGCGCGCTGGGCCATCGGCGCCGAGCCCCCCGTCTCTGCCCCAAACACTGTAACGACCACTGCAGCCGCGCCCGCCGCTGCAGCTCAGACCTCTGCTCCGGGAGCTTCTTCGGCCCCACCAGCGGCCGCCACCGCAGCGGGAGACACAGACCCTGGCGCCGCGCTGCGCGCGTACCATGTAGCGCTGGCGCAGCGCCGGCTCGACGCCTCCGCTCAGCTCAGCACGGAGAAGCTGCGCGGCTTGATCCAGAGCGCCGAAGCGCAGCTCGGCATGGGGCGCCGCAACGAGGCCATCGCGATCCTCGCCGGCGTGGTCGAGTCGCCGCGCTTCGCGCCGCTGAAGACGCTGGATGAGGGGCGTGCCGCCGTGTTCACGCTGGGCGACGCCCTGGGGCGCGCCGGGGCCTACCAGCTGGCGCGCGTGTATCTGGTGCGGCTGATTCAGGGCTCGGCCGTCGACAGCTCGTATCGGCGCGCCGTGAGCAGCCTGGTCGACATCGGGCTGGCCGGTGGCGAGCCGGCCGAGAGCCTGCAGGCGCTGTCGGGCCTGCCCGCGAGCGCGGAGGAGCCCTGGGCCGGCGACATCGCCTACCTGCAGGGCGTGCTCTGGGAGCGGATGGGCCGTACCGCCGAGGCACTGCGGGCTTATGCGCAGGTCAACGCGCGCTCGCGCTTCTGGGCGCAGGCCAACTATCGCTCAGGGTTGATCGAGGTGGAGCAGCGGCAATTCGCTCAGGGCGAGCAGCACTTTTGCAAGGTGGCCGACCCCAAGCAGACGCCCAAGCTCGCGCCGCTGTTTGGCGGCAACGACTTCTTTCAGGTGCGCGATCTCGCTCGCCTGGCGCTCGGGCGCGTCGCGCACGAACAGTACCGCTTCGACGACGCACGCTACTACTACCACCTCGTGCCCGGTGACTCGGACCGCTTGCCAGAGGCGCTGTACGAGTCGGCCACCTCGCGCTACGAGGCCAAGGACTACGCGACCGCGCACCGGCTGATCAACGAGCTGCGCGCGCTCGATCGACCGCATCCGTACGCCGACGAGGTGTGGATCCTGGACGCGTATGTGGATCTCGCGGAATGTCAGTTTCCGCGCGCAGATGCCAAGCTGACGGAGTTTCTGAAGCGCTACGAGCCCGCGCTCGACGCCGCGCGCCGCCTGGAGTCGGATCCGCGCGCGCTGCAGGCGCTGATCGACGGCGGCCAGAGCACGGACGCTCGAGGAGCGATGGGCGTTGGGCTGCCGCGCGAGGTCACGGACCTGCTCATCAGCTCGATCCGCGTCGATCCCACCTACGGCAGGGTCACCCATCAGCTGGCGGAGCTGGACCGTGAGCTGGGCGGCATCGACGGCGCATCCGCGGAGCTGGCCGAGCTGGGCTCGCGCCTGCAGGATCCCGACGCGGTGAAGCCACGTCCGGCCTCGGCCATCGCCAACACCCCTGCCGATCGCCTGCGAGAGCTCGGACAGCAGACAGCGGCGCTGCGGCGTCTGTTGCGCGAGGCGAGCGTGGGGCAGGGCGGCGCCGCGCCCGATCTGCAGCTTGTCAAACAGGAGCTGGTCGGCATCGAGGCCGAGGCCGAGAAGCTGCAGGCGGCGCTCGACGCTCCGCGCTCGAGCTCAGCGCCCGCGAGCGGTACAGCTCCGACCGAGCGTTCGCTGGACCAGCTGCTGCGCGCCGACGCCGACGAGGCGCGCGCGCTCGCGCAGGGTGCGCGCACGCTGCGGGCGCAGCTGATGGAACAGCGCAATCAGCTCGCGCAAGAGGCCCTGGGCCGGCTCGAGCGCAGGCTCACGCGCCTGGTGCGACGCGCGCACGCGGGGCGTATCGAGACGGTGCTCGGCCGCAAGCAGGCGTTGGAGCTGGAGGTGGAGGCGCTCTCCCAGGGCTACCTCCCGCCGGGAGCGGTCGATTCGCTGGAGGCCGCACGTTACCTGGGCGACGATGAGGAGTACTGGCCGTTCGACGGCGAGGACTGGGACGACGAGTATATCGGCGGGGAGGGCTTGCGGTGAGGGCCACGCGCAGACTCAGCAGCGCGCTCGCGCTCTGGCTCGCCCTGGGCGCATCCGCGCAGGCCGCGGACAGCTCCGCCCCGCCTGACGCTCCGGGCCTCGAGCGGCGCAAGATCCAACCCGTCGCCGAGCACCGTGTCGAGGGGGTGAGCCGGAACACGCTCGACACCCAGGCACAGGAGCGCCAGCGCTCGAAGCGCAACGGGCGCATGGGCATGCAGCTCCCGGCGGCGCTGCGCCAGCGCGCCCAGGCCCGCGTCGAGGCGCGCATCACGCAGAACCTCGAGCGCGCGAAAGAGCTGCGCAAGATCGCGCTGGCCATGCTCGGCAAGCTGCTCGGAGAACTGCCGCCCGATGCCGCGGAGATGCCCGAGACGCTGATGCGCCTGGGCGAGCTGGAGTGGGAGGACTCGCGAGAGCTCTTCCTGGAGCGCTTCGCGCAGTGGGAAAAGATCCCGACCGATCAGCGCGGTGAGCCGCCGGTGCCCGACTATTCGCGCTCGCGCGGGCGCTTCAAGCAGGTGCTGGAGCAGCACCCCGAGTTCAGCCGCTACGATCTGGCGCTCTACGTGGACGGCTTTCTGGCCACGGAAGAGGGCGAGACCGAGCAGGCGCTGGATCGCTTCAACCGCATCTTGGCGCAGTACCCTCGTAGCCCGTTCGTGCCGGACGCGCACATGGTGCGCGCCGAGGCGGAGTTTGCCAAGGCCAACCCCGACTACCAATTTGCCTATCGCGAATACGAGGCCGTGCTCGCCTATCCGGACACAGAGCTGCATGATCTCGCGCTGTTCAAGAGCGCCTGGGCGCTCTGGCGGCTGGGTCAGACGGACGAGGCGGCCAAGCGCTTCCTGATCGTGTTCAAGACCAGCTCGCAGCGCAGCAGCGCGCAGCAGCTGGGCCGCCGCGCGGACGAGCTCGACCAGCTGCAGGCGGAGGCCCTGCGCAACCTGGTCGCCGTGTTCGTGGAGGACGACAAGAACACCGCCGAAGACATGCACCGCTTCCTGGTGCGGGCGGGCGGCGAGCAATTTGCTGGCGAGATCGTGCGCGCGCTGGCCGAAGCGCTCTACGATCAGTCGCACTATCAGCGAGGCATCGAGGCCTATCGCCTGCTGCTGAAGATTCAGCCGACGGACGAGCACGCTTACGAATACGCGCTGGCGATCGCCAACGGTCATTCGACGCTGGAGATGTGGGACGAGCTCCAGAAAGACTATCAGTCGATCCTGAACGACTATGTCGCGCGCCCGTCCACGCCCGGTGCCGACGGCGCTGCGAAAGGCGTGCCGTCGGAGACAGCCGGGCAGGGCAGCAGCGCCTGGCTGCAGCTGCAAGACGCGGCCACGCGCGAAAAGGCTGCCACCACGATCGAGAAGGCGCTGTACAACGACGCCCTTGGCCTGCACGCGAAGGCACAAGCCGACAAGAGCAGCAAGGTCGAGTACGAGGCCACAGCAGCCCTGTATGACGTGTACCTGACGCGCTTCGGGACTGGCCCGCGCGCGTACGAGGTCTACTTCAACCTCGGCGAGGTCCATTTCCACCATCTCGTGCGGGCGATTCCTGCCGCGGATGCCTATCTGGCTGCGGTGCGCCTGAAGCCCGACGGGCCATGGTCTCACGACGCGCTCTATAACGCCCTGGCGGCGTTGGAGGCGGCGCGTGAGGAAGAGTTTCAGGCGGCGAAGAAAGCGGGCGAGAAGCCCAAGGAAACGCCGACCGACAAGAAGCTCACGGAGGCCATGGAGCTGTACGCCAGCACCTACCCCAACGACCCGGATCTACCGGAGATGCTCTTCCGCCAGGGACGCCTCTATTACGACTACCAGGTCTACGACCCCGCGGTCCGGCAGTGGGGTCTGCTCTTGGAAAAGCACCCCAACAGCTCCTACGCGCGCGGTGCAGGCGAGCTGATCCTGGACTCGTTCAACAAGAGCCAGGACTACCAGAACATCGAGACCTGGGGGCGCCGCTTGCTGACGGCGCCCGCCTTCGCCGAGCCCAGCGGGCAAGCACGCCTGCAGAATCTGATCGTCCAGGCCATCTTCAAGCAGGGCGAACAGCTCTCGGTGTCGGGAGCGCACGGCGATAGCGCAGGGGCGTACCTGCGCGCCGCCAACGAATTCCCCAAGGACGAGCGCGCCGCGCAGGCGGGTGTGAACGCCGTGATCGAGGCCGAAAAGGCCGTGGATCTGCCGCGCGTGCGCGAGGCGGCGGCGCTATTGAATGACAAATACCGGGCGCGGCCCGAGGCCGCGAAGGGCATCTGGATCGCTGCCAGCTTGCACCAATCGTTGGGGCTACTGGGCGAGGCGGCGACGTACCACGAGACGCTGGCCGCGCACTGGCCGAAGGACGAGCGCCATCAAGACGCCGCCTATAACGCAGTGCTGTTGCGCACCACGCTCGGCCAGCGCGAGCAAGCGGTCCAGGACGGGGAGCAGTTCCAGCGTCGCTATCCGAGCGGTCCGACGACAGACGAGGTGACCTTCCTCATGGGCAAGGCGCACGAGCAAGCCGAGGACTGGCGCTCGGCGCGCAACCTCTACACGCGCTACGCGGCGTCCGCCAAGCTCCCCAGCCGGCGTATCGAGGCGCTGGTGCGGCTCGCCGTCGCCTGCGTCGAACTGAACGACGATAAGGGCGCGCGCGACGCGCTCGATCGTGCCGTGAAGGAGCACAAGACCAACTTCAAAACGCTGGACGATCGTGGCAAGTACTTCGGCGCGCGCGCCCACTTCCTGGAAGCCCAGCGCACACTGGCCGAGTTCGAGCAGATCAAGATCGAGGGCGACGTCAAGCAACTCGGCCAGCGCCTGAAGCGCAAGGCGGAGCTGCTCAAGAAGGCGAGCGGCGCGCTGCTGGATACGGCCAAGCTCGGCGTCGCCGAGTGGACCACGGCCTCCTTGTATCAGGTCGGATTCATCTACGAGTCCTTCGCCAAGGCGCTCGGCGGTTCGCCGCCGCCTCCCAACCTGAGCGCCGAGCAGGCAGACGAGTACCGCCAACAGATCGACGAGTTCGTGGTGCCGATCGAGGAGAAGAGCATCGAGGCCTACGAGAGCGGCTGGCTCAAGGCACGCGAGCTGGGCATCTACAACTCCTGGACCGCCAGGATGCGCGAGGCGCTGGGCCGCCTGAACTCGGAGATGTATCCCCCGCTCACCGAGGTCGGCTTCCGCCTGCGCTCGGAGGGCGCACAGAAGCTGCCGGACCTCATCCCGACCACGCGCCGCACCGCAACGGGAGCAAGCCGCGATTTCTTCATGGGTAAACCGGCGAAGGATGCGCCGGCTGGTGCTCCCGCGTCGCGGCATTCGGGAGCAGACGACACACGGGTCTCGCGGGCAGGCAAGCCATGAAGAGCGCACGGACAAATCAGCTGGGGCGAGCGCTGCTCGTGCTCGCCGCTCTGGGCTGTGGTGGCAGCGCGGTGGTGCAGCAAGCGCCGGCGGTGCCGCCCGCACGCAAGGAGGCCGTGGGCAAGATGATGCGCGCCGTGGATAGCGCCGCGCACGGCAAAGGGCAGCCGCAGGCCATCGATCTGCTAAAGCAGGCGATCTCCGAGGATCCAGGCCTCTGGGAGGCTCGCTATGACCTCGGCGTGCTGTATGCTCGCGCGGGGCAGCTCGGCCCGGCGAGGCAGGAGCTCGAGCGTGCGCACGAGCTCGCTCCCAACGCCGAGGACGTGGTGGCGGCGCTCGGCGAGGTGTTGCGCCGCAGCGACGAGCCGGGCGCGGCCGCGGACGTGCTCGCGCGCTTCGTGCAGAGCTATCCCGATGCGGCGCGTGCTCGTCGCGTGCTGGTGGTGGTACTGCGTGAGAGCGGTAAGTACGACCAGGCGCTGGAGCAGGCGCGCGAGCTCCTGAAGCGCCAGCCCGGTGATGCGGCGGCCCTGGCCGAGCTCAGCCTGACGCACCTCGCGCAGAAGCAAGTCGACGTCGCGGAGCTCTTGATCGAGGAAGCGCTGAAGGCCGAGCCGCACAGCGCGGTGGTCGAGCGTGCCGCGGGTCTGATCGCGCTCGAGCGCGGGGAAGACGCGATCGCGTTCAGCCATTTCGCCAAGGCATCCGACCTCGATCCCAACGACACTGCCGCCGGGCTCAACACGGCGACGGTGCTGTTGCAGGCCGGCGTATACGATCGCGCGGAGAAGCATTTCCGGGCTGTGCTCGCGGTCCAACCAGAGTCGGCGGAAGCCAAGCTGGGGCTCGCCGCGGCGTTGCGCGGCCAGGGCAGCCGCAAGGATCCCGGCCCTTATCGCGAGGCGGAAAGCGTGCTGAAAGAGATCCTCGCGAGCACACCGGGTGACTGGGCCGCGGCACATAATCTGGCCGTTCTATATTCGGAGGCCATGGATCGCCCGGATGAGGCGACGGCCGAGTTTTCTCGTTTTCTGAGCAACGCACCGTCGGAGCACCCCGCCCGCGCAAAGGCGAAAAAATGGGTCGACGAGCACACCACCGCATCGACCCATCAGAGCGCTCGAAAGTGAGCCTGTTCCTGCGCGTTCGCGACCGTTGCAAAGATGACCTCTGGCCGTTAGGCCGCCTCCGTGTGTGGCCGTAGGGGGTCGTCTGTGACTACGAGGTGGAAATCAGTCCCCCACCCGGCGTAAGTTCCGAGCCTCTCGAGCGGTCGAATCGAAGGGAAGGCGAGAGGCGCTGGCCCCTGGCTCGATCTTCGGGTGGGAGCGCAAGACTTTGCCGCAACGCAAGCCGGGCCAAACCGTGGTGGACGAGATGGCGGGGTTTGCCGATTCCGAGGCAGGCTCATCTCCGAATGCTGTTTCTGCCGCCAACGCGGCGGGAATTTTCGCGGAAGGGTCGAGATTCGGCGCCTACGTGGTTGGCCCTTGCATCGGCCATGGAGAGACGGGGCGTATCTATCGCGCGGAGCATGAGGCGATCCCCATCGAGCTGGCGCTGAAGGTCTTCACCGACGAGTCGTCGCGCAGCGCGGTGGGGCGCAACCGCTTTCTTCGTGAAGCGCGGCGCGCCGCCACCATCCGCCACCCGAGCGTCGTGTCGATTTTCGACGTCGGCGTGCAAGATGGCGTGCCCTACCTCGTGACGGAGCGCCTGCAGGGCGAAGATCTGGACGCGGTGCTGCGTTCGCGTGGAGCGATCGATGAGCGCACGCTCGTCGATCTGATGGTGCCGCTGGTGGCGGGTCTGTGCGCTCTGCACGACGCCGGGATCGTCCACGGCGACCTGGAGACTGCCAACATTTTCCTCGCCTCGCGCACGGGACGAGAACGAGAGCCCAAGCTGCTCGACTGCGGCATCTCGCGCGCGCTCGGGGGCGACAAGCTGCGCCGAGCCTCTGGCACGCGCGGCATCCTGCGCGGCAGCCCGCTCTATCTCTCGCCGGAGGCGGCGAGCGGCGGCGAGGTCACGGCGCTGTCCGACCAGTATTCACTGGGCGTGGTCATGTATGAGTGCGCCGTCGGTGCCAATCCCTTCGTGGCAGACGGCGCCGCCGAGTCCGTGCGCCGCATCCTGCAAGCGGAATATCTCCCGCTGTCGAGCCAGGAGGCGACGCAGGAGGGGCGGCCTTCCGACGCTCTGGTGCGCCTGATCGAGAAGGCGATGAGCCCCGACCCGGAGCAGCGCTATCCCGACCTCAAGGCGCTCGGCCGAGACTTGCTGCTGCTGGCGAGCGAGCGCACGCGCATGACCTGGCGGCTCAGCTTCGGCGACTCGGGAGCGCTCTCGTTCGCACGCCGAAAGCCGCTCTCGTTGTTGTTCCATCTGCAACAAGGCTGGCTTCGCCTGCGTGACGGATTGCCGCAGCGGCTCGACTACGGCACCGCGGCCGCGTTGCTCGTCGGAGCGGTGGCGTTTGCCTGGGGCATCGCCCTGCTGCTGCGTTGATGCTTTTCGCGCCGAGGCTGCGGCGGGCGCTCTCAGGTAAAAACAGACTCGCAGAGGTACGTCGGGATGATGCCTTTGGCCTGGATCATCATCGCCGCCTGCTCGGGGCGCGTGGTGCCCGAGAGCACCAGCGCGGTGTCGAGCCCGAAGGTGTTGGCGCCCTGGATGTCCGTCTCCAGCGTGTCGCCGACCATCAGCACGTCGCTCTTGCGCAGGTTGGGCACGTTCTCGTGTGCGCAGGCAAAGGCGTGCGAGAACATCATCGTGTCAGGCTTGCCGAAGCGGACGAAGGACTTGCCGACGATGCGCTCGAGCATCGCTGCCAGGCTGCCTACCGCGAGCCCGACCTCTTGATCGTTGACGGGATAAACGAGGTCGGGGTTGCAGACGATGACCGGTGCGCTGACGCGGCGAATCAGATTCAGCATCAGATTCAGATCGCGAAACCAATCGAATCCTTCGTCGTCCAGGAGCGCGATGGCGGCCACGTCTTCCGTGCTCTTGCACGCACCGATGTGCACCGGCGTCAGCCCGGCACTCTCGATATAGAAGGCAGAAGTCGGCTTGCCGAGGTACGCGACGCGCCCCGACCGCACTTTGGCGCGCAGATAGTCCTTCGCCAGCAGACCAGACGAGATGTTCTTGCTCTCCGGGATCAGCACTCCGTGCTCGGGATGCGTGTACGCCGCCGCCATTTGCGCGGGCGAGCGCGAGGCGTCGTTGGTGATGACGTAGAAGTCCTTGCCCTGCTTCGATAGCCAGCTCAGCAACTCGGGCACGCCGTGCAACACGCCGCGAGCGTTCTTGAGCACGCCGTAGGCGTCGAAGAAGATGACTCGGTAGTTACCGACTAGGTCAGAAAAGGGCGTTAACATTTCGGCGCAGCATACAGGCGATTTCCACTCGGGCCACGGCCAGAAGGCCGAAGAGCCGGTGGCATTGGCCTGCTCAGATCGGGTAGGTTCCGGTGCGTAGCCGGGGTTTTTGACACATTCCAGAAACCTTCGGCGGGTACTTGTGTGGCCTATTCCAGGGATACGGCTTTGGCCGACACCCCAGCATTCTAAGGAGACGCGATGACGACCGCAGCTGATGTTCTGAAGCTCATTGGAGATAAGGGCGTAAAGTTCGTGGATCTGCGCTTTGTCGATACCAAGGGCAAAGAGCAACATGTGACGGTGCCGCACCACCAGGTCGACCTGGGGTTGTTCAAAGACGGCAAGATGTTTGACGGGTCGTCGATCGCCGGTTGGAAGGGCATCAACGAGTCCGACATGATCCTGATGCCGGATCCCGGCACGGCCATCATGGACATCTTCATGAAGGACCCGACGCTGATCATCCGCTGCGACGTGATCGAGCCGGCGACCATGAAGGGTTATACGCGTGATCCGCGCTCGGCTGGCAAGCGCGCGCTGGCGTATCTCCGTTCGACGGGCATCGCCGACACCGCCTATTTTGGTCCGGAAAACGAGTTCTTCATCTTCGACGGTGTGCAGTTCCAGACGTCGATGGCGGGCACTTCCTACGAGATCATCTCATCGGAGGCCGCGTGGAGTTCGAACCTCGGTTACGAAGGCAAGAACACCGGCCACCGCCCGGGCGTCAAGGGCGGCTACTTTCCGGTTCCGCCCGTCGATTCGCTGCAGGACATCCGCTCCGAGATGTGCCTCGCGCTGGAGGCGATGGGCCTCAAGGTCGAGGTGCACCACCACGAAGTGGCGACCGCCGGTCAGTGTGAAATCGGCGTCGGCTTCGGTGACCTGATCAAGAAGGCCGACGAAGTACTGATGCTCAAGTACGTCGTTCAGAACGTTGCCCACAAGAACGGCAAGACCGCCACCTTCATGCCCAAGCCGATGGTCGGCGACAACGGCAACGGTATGCACGTGCATCAGTCGCTGTCGAAGGAAGGCAAGAACATCTTCACCGGCAACGCCTACGCAGGCCTGTCGCAGGACGCGCTCTACTACATCGGCGGCATCATCAAGCATGCGCGCGCGATCAACGCCTTCACCAACCCGAGCACCAACAGCTATCGCCGCCTGGTTCCGGGCTTCGAGGCTCCGACCATCCTGGCCTACTCGGCGCGCAACCGGTCTGCCTCGATCCGCATTCCGTGGGTCTCCAACCCCAAGGCGGCGCGCATGGAGATCCGCTTCCCTGACTCGACCTGCAACCCCTACCTGGGCTTCACGGCGATGATGTTGGCTGGTCTCGACGGCATCAAGAACAAGATCGACCCGGGCAAGCCCGCAGACGTCGACCTGTACGAGCTGTCGCCCGAGGAAGAGGCGAAGCTCATCACCGTCAGCCACGGTCTGGACATCTCGCTCGAGGCGCTCAACAAGGACCGCGAGTTCTTGATCCAGGGTGACGTGTTCAGCAACGATCTGATCGACTCCTACATCAACCTGAAGATGCAGGAAGTGACCAAGATCCGTCAGGCGGTGCACCCGCTCGAGTTCGACATGTACTATTCGCTTTGATCTTGGGGGTCTGAGGCAGACCCCCAATCCCTGCAGCTGCGCTGCAGGGGATTTCCCCCGCCTCCGCTCGCTTCGCTCGCGCTCCGCGCCGGGGCCCCAACCCCGGCTTGGTTCCTTCGAATCGAGGTGGTGGCGGGGCCGCTCGCGGACCTCGCGGCGGGAGGGGTGACAGCTCCAGATGGACGGCCTGGGGGGACGGCCGTCGCCGGGTTTGGGGGAGGGTGCTTACGCTGAGGGGCTCTGATTCGGGCCCTGTTTGCGTTTTGTGGTTTTGGGGAGCGGGCGCTGGGGCGCGTGGTGCGGCAGCAAGCTCGCTGTCCGAAGCCGTGGCCTTTGACGCCTCAGTCCCGATCGGAGGATGGGGGGGACGCCGGACGGATCTGTCGGAGCTCGTCGATGATGGCTCTCAGCATTGCTGAGCGCTGCCCGGTTGTGCTGGCTTGCGGCGTTCGCGCTGGTTCGTCGCCGAGGCCGGCGTCGCGGTAGTCGCTGATGTGGCGCAGGATGCGGTCGCGCAGCTCGGTGGCGGTGTCGGGATCGATGCCGTCGAGCCGCCCTTGGTGGTTCAAAGCTTCGGCTGCGTCGGGGCCGCCTTTGGGGGTGCTGCCGCCGGCCGTCTCCACCTGCAGGTGGGTGATGCCGAGCCAGCGTTCGAGCGGGCCTTGTTGCAGCGTGATGTTCTGCACGTTGGCAAAGGTGTAGGTGCTCTCTTCGACGGTCCAGGCGCCGCGGCGGATGCGCAGGCTGCGATCGGTGAGCACGTAGAAGCGCATGTCGTAGTCGATGCGGATCAGAAAGTAGCGCGCCAGCATCAACAACAGGGTCGAGCCGACGATCAGCGTCGCGACGACGGCAAACACCGTCTTGCCACCCGGCACCGGCACGATCGCGCCCCAACCGATCAGCTCGAATAGCAGGGCAGTGCCCATGGAACCGAAATGCCGGATCAGCTGCAGCGTCAGATAGCGCGGTGAGGCGCGGAAGACCTGCACGGAGCCCGGTGAGCCGAGCGGTGGCTCGGGAGGGTGCGCTGGGGCCTGCAGCAGCTCGAGCAGGGTGTCTTTCAGCGCTTCGTACAGCATGAGGGCCGGGGCGGCTTTCAGTGCGGGAGACCGCCGCTGTCCTTGAGCTCATCGGAGCCGGGCGCAAGCGCCAAGCGCAAGCGGCGCACTTCGCCGAGCAGCTCGCGCAACAGCTCGAGCTGTGGATCGTGCGCGGCCACGTCGGCGCGGTCCGCCTCCGCGCCACGCATGCGCGAGTACAAGAAATCGCGCACCAGCTCGAACTCCGTGAGCCCGACGATGCTCATGTCGGAGCCAGAGCTACCGGAAGCGGTCTGCACCTGAATGGTCGCGAGCCCCAGCCAGCGCTCGAACAATCCGCGCGAGAGGTGGATGTCCTGGATGCGGGTGTACGTGAGGTAGATCTCGCGGCGCCACAGGATGCCCCAGCTCATGCCGATACCCTCCTCGTCGAAGCGGTACCGGAGCGTGTGGTACTTGAAGTACAGCGGGACCATGGCGACCAAGAACCACGGCCCCAACAAGCACAGCGAGACGGTGCGCAGGACGTAGAGCCACAGCAGCTTGCGGTCTGCTCGGGTGAGCTCCTTGACCGCGTACAGCTGTGGAATCAACGTCCTGCTCCGCGACGACGAAGGAACGCTGGCAACGCGGCTGCAGGTAGCAGCGGCGCTGCTTCAGCGCTCCCGTCGGGCACTCACGCCTGGGCTCGGGCCGCGCGCCGGCTCGAAGCCGGCTTGGCTGGCTTGGCCGCGACGCCGTTCGTGCCCTTCTCGGCGCGCCCGTTCTTCTCGCGGCTGCCGTTGGTCGCGGCAGGGCTGCCGGCGACATGGTCCGCCTTGATGCCGTTGCTGAGCAGCGCATCAGCCAACTCTGCCGCGCGATCGGTCTTCTCCCAGGTGAACTCGGGACGCCCGAAGTGGCCGTACGCGGCCGTGGGGCGATAGATCGGGCGCAGCAGATCGAGCTGCTCGACGATCGCGCGCGGGCGCATGTCGAAGTGCTCGAGCACGTAAGCCGAGATCTTCGCGTCGGGCACCTTACCCGTGCCGAAGGTATTGATATGCACGCTGACGGGCTTGGCCACCCCGATGGCGTAGGCGATCTGCACCTCCGCGCGCCGTGCGAGACCCGCCCCCACAATGTTCTTGGCCACATAGCGCGCGTAATACGCCGCCGAGCGATCGACCTTCGAGGGGTCCTTGCCGCTGAAGGCGCCGCCGCCGTGGCGCCCGGCACCACCGTAGCTGTCGACGATGATCTTGCGCCCGGTGAGACCGGCGTCGCCGTGCGGGCCACCGATCACGAAGCGCCCGGTGGGATTGATGAAGAACTTGGTCTTCGCGTCGAGCAGCTTCTTTGGGAGCGCCTTCTTGATCACGAGCTCCATGATCGCCTCGTGCAGCTGCTTGTTCTTCACGTCCGGGCTGTGCTGCGTGGAGAGCACGACCGTCTCGATGCGCACGGGCCGATCCTCGGCGTCGTACTCCAGAGTGACCTGGCTCTTGGCATCCGGCCGCAAGAAGTCGACCTTGCCGGACTTGCGCACTTCCGTCGTGCGCCGCATCAGCAGGTGCGCGTACATGATCGGAGCCGGCATGAGCTCG
>Ga0207678_10002916_pt1 | contig 15510 bp, 16 predicted proteins | sample KBSC63metaG_FD_184319 | JGI IMG/M metagenome (GOLD analysis project Ga0207678, IMG submission 184319) | Corn rhizosphere microbial communities from Kellogg Biological Station, Michigan, USA - KBS C6-3 metaG (SPAdes) (version 2) | ecosystem: Host-associated > Plants > Roots > Rhizosphere > Soil ...
CGCGGGCATCGAAGGGACACGGCCGCTGCTGGTCGAAATACAGGCGCTGGTCGCGCCCTCGGGTCTCGGCACGCCGCGACGCGCCGTCGTCGGCTGGGACAGCAACCGCCTCGCCATGCTTCTCGCTGTGCTCGACGCCCGCTGCGGCGTCTCGTTTGCAGGCCACGACGTCTACCTGAATGTGGCAGGAGGCCTCAAAATTACCGAACCGGCCGCCGACCTCGCGGCCGCGGCGGCCCTTCTGTCGTCAATTTCGGGTGTTGCGCTGCCGCGTGACGCCGTCTACTTCGGCGAAGTTTCGCTTTCCGGCGCGGTCAGGGCCGCAGCCATGATGACCACTCGTCTCAAGGAAGCCTCCAAGCTCGGATTTGGGCAGGCTTTTCTTCCCGAAAGCGGCGACGCCGATGCGACCGGCCTGAAGTTGTCGTTATCCCGCGTTGCACACCTCAAGTCACTTGCAGGGGCGACGGCGCCATGCGACTGAACTTTCGAGCGAGTCTCGGCCTTATGGGGCGCTGGATCATAGGGGGATTTCGGCCATGATCGGCCCGCTGACTTATTTGGACGTTGCGTTGATTGCGGTCGCCTTCATTTCCGGATTGCTTGCGATGTACCGCGGCTTTGCCCGCGAATTGCTGTCGATCCTGTCCTGGATTGCCGCAGCCGGGGTCGGGTACTGGATCTACGCGACCAAGAAGGACATGACCGCCGACATTGCGGCTCAGACGAGCATGCCGCCGCAGGTCGCGACGGTGGCTGTGGCGCTCGTCGTGGCGCTCATCGTCCTCATCATCGTCCACTTGGTCACAGCTCGCATTTCCGACGCCATTCTCGACAGCCAAGTCGGCATGATCGATCGCGTCCTGGGCTTCATCTTCGGCGTGCTGCGCGGCTTTCTGCTGTTCGTTATCCCCTACATGGCCTACGAAGCCTTCATCTCGCCCGACAAGGACAAGCAGGCCCCGATCGTGCGCGACGCCTTTTTCCGCGACTACGTTAAGGCTACGGGAGAAAGCATCCGCTCGGTGCTGCTGCAGGTCATACCGCAGCCGACCGCGCCCGGAACAACGCCGGCCGACCAACCCGGGCAACAAGGATTTATTGACCAAAGAGGGCGTTCAGTCGCGCTAGTCATCAAAGGCCAACGGTACTATATGACGGGCGTGTGACGCGACCGGCATCGAGTGTCAGCATTGCGTGTGGATATCGTGACCCGGCGTATTCGGGTAATCGAGGCGGCCCAAACGCGGAGGTGCCTTTGGCACATCAAGGCGGCGTAACCACGATCGATGGTCTCACATTTACCCGCTACGGCGACGATCGCCTGCGGGAGGAGTGTGGGGTCTTCGGCATCTTCGATCACCCTGATGCGGCGGCGATTACCGCGCTCGGCCTCCACGCACTCCAACACCGTGGCCAGGAAGCAGCCGGCATCTGCACCTACGACGGCCACAACTTTCACTCCGAACGCCGCATGGGTCTCGTCGGCGACAATTTCTCGAAAGCCAACGTTCTTGCCCGCCTGAAAGGCCGTATGGCCATCGGTCACGATCGCTACTCGACCACCGGCGACCCGCTGATCCGAAACGTTCAACCGCTCTTTGCAGATATCGATACCGGCGGTTTCGCCGTTGCCCACAACGGCAATTTTACCAACGCCCTGACGCTACGGCGAGAATTGATCTCTTCAGGCGCGATCTGCCAATCGACCTCGGATACCGAAGTCCTCCTCCACCTCCTGTCGCGTTCGAAGAAGCGCCGCGTCGTCGAGCGCTTCGTCGATGCGATCCGTCAGATAGAAGGCTCCTATGCGCTCGTTTGCCTGACCAACGATATGATGATCGGGGCGCGCGATCCGGTTGGCATTCGGCCACTGGTCATCGGCCGGCTTGGGACATCCTACGTGCTCGCGTCCGAAACCTGTGCACTCGACATCGTCGGCGCGGAGTTCCTGCGCGAAGTTGAAAATGGCGAAGTCGTCGTCATTACCGATCAGGGGCTCGAAAGCCACCGGCCCTTCCCGATGCGCCCGGCGCGGCCGTGCATTTTCGAGTACATCTATTTTTCAAGGCCGGACTCGATCGTCGGCGGGCAGACCGTCTACGATATCCGCAAACGGATGGGGATCGAGCTGGCGCGCGAATCTTCGGTCGGCGCCGATGTGGTTGTTCCGGTTCCCGATTCTGGCGTTGCGGCCGCGATCGGCTTCAGCCAGCAGAGCAACATTCCATTCGAACTCGGCATTATCCGCAATCACTACGTCGGGCGCACGTTCATCGAGCCGGAGCAGCGCATCCGCCAGCTCGGTGTCAAGCTGAAGCATTCGGCGAATTCCGGAGTCATTCGCGGCAACCGGGTCGTGCTGATAGACGACAGCGTCGTCCGCGGCACGACATCGAAGAAAATCGTGCAGCTGATCCGCGATGCCGGCGCGCGGGAAGTTCACATGCGCATCTCATCGCCGCCGATCACGCACCCGGATTTCTACGGCATCGACACGCCAAGCAAGCAGGATTTGCTGGCTGCGAACCTGTCACTCGAAGAAATGTGCGAATTCATGGAAGCCGACAGCTTGGCATTCCTCTCGGTCGATGGAATCTATCGCGCCATCGGTCTCGATCACCGGGACGACCGCGCCCCGCAGTTTACCGACCACTGCTTCACCGGCGACTACCCGACCAGCCTTACCGATCACAACGGCGAGTCCATTCCTCGACAGCTTTCGCTTCTTGCAGAAGTCGGCTGACGATCTCCGATCGGGCCGATCAGGTAAATCGCAATTAGGTATAGCGTATGACGGATGGCCCATTGAGCGGACGCATCGCACTCGTCACGGGCGCGTCGCGTGGCATAGGCCGGGCCGTGGCGCTGGGGCTTGCGAAAGCCGGGGCCCACGTCGTAGTCGCGGCACGCTCGCTCGGCGCGCTCGAAACGCTTGATGACGAGATACAGGCGGCCGGCGGGGCAGCGACGCTTCTGCAGCTCGATCTCAAGAAAGGCGACCGGATCGACCAACTCGGCCCGACGCTCTATCAGCGCTGGCAGCATCTCGATATTCTCGTCGCCAACGCCGGCATCCTCGGACCGCTTTCGCCGCTCGGTCATACGACAGAAGATGCGTTCATCGCGACGATCGACATCAATCTCAACGCCAATTGGCGTCTCATCCGCACACTCGATCCGCTGCTGAAGCGCTCGGACGCGGGCCGCGCAATTTTCGTGACGTCGGGTGCGTCAAGCGGCAAGCACGCTTACTGGGGCGCCTACGCGGCGTCCAAAGCCGGTCTTGAAGCTCTCGTCAAAACCTGGGCCGAAGAGTTGGTGAATACGTCCGTTCGCGCCAATCTCATCAATCCCGGAGCCACGCGCACCCAGATGCGCGCCAAGGCGTTTCCCGGCGAAGATGCGTCGACGTTGCCGGCGCCCGAAGATCTGGTACCGCTTTTTCTGGAACTCGCCTCTCCTCATAGTCAGCGCAACGGCGAGGTCGTGAATTTTCGCGAATGGAGATCGGCGCATCGCAACGGCCCGGCAGCGGAATCTCCGATTCTGAATGCGGACCTGTAGCTTCTGAGAAATCGATTCCACGATTAGGCAGCGGCGTAGGCGGAGCAAATCGCACGGCCGCTTGTTTCGACCTTGCATTGCAGCAACGCGGGGCTCGTACACCTTCCGGCCACATTCCCGACACATCTGCGGGCGCTTTGGCTGGCGCGGCCGGGGGGCCGTTTCAGGACCGTGGGGAACCTGTTTTGAATTGGTGGGGGAAGAAAGCGGAATGCACTACAGGAAAGGTTTTATTCTACTGCTCATGGCTCTGAGTTGGGCCGTGAGTGGATCGAACGCGTTCGCCGATGCTGCGATGGATCGCGTATTGCTGAAGCTCGAACCTGAGGAACGCGCCCATCAAGCCTGCAATATTCGAGGCCTCGACGCCGTTCGCAAGGGCAAGCACCTGAAAGGCGTCGATCGCGTTAAAGCAAGCAGCCAGAGTCGTGCCACTTTTAAAAACAATGTCGTCACAGCTAACGGCGCAGCGGTTCGCGCCAATCATCGCTGGTACCGGCTGAAATATAAATGCGCGGTGACGGACGATCAGATGAAGGCGACGTCTTTCGAATTTCAGCTCGGAGCAGAAATTCCCGAAGATGAGTGGGAAAACTTCGGGCTCTGGAAGTGACGCGCGACGGTCACTTCGCCGGCAGCTCGCAGTAGTCGGGCGCGCCGGGCCCGATGGGCGGTTCGGTAGCGTGCTGCTTGAAAAGCTGCTCTCTGTACGTCTCCCAGTCCGTGTTCAACGGTATGTTCTGGTAACCGCCGGTCAGAACCCTGATGTAGCCCTTCTTGCGATCGGCCTCGTTCTGATCCCAGGCGCCTTGAGCGCCATACTTCACGGCGTAGTCGACCGCGATCTGATCGCGCCACGATGAGCTGTATTCGTTCATCGCCTCTCTTAAAATGGCGTCGGCCTGATCGCGTGTGCAGCGCTGTTCCCAATAGAGATAGTCATGCACGATCGCCGGGATGGAGTGCCGGCCCAGCACAGAAATAAGCGAGCGAGCGTACCAGGGCACGCTCGCGAAATCGGTCACGAAACCGGCGGGAACGGTGATCGTTTTGCCGGTCCGCTTGATCTCGTAAAAGAGCGGATCGACGAGCATGAAGTTCGTGCCGTCGCCCTGGAAGAGCTGCAGCCGCGGTGTGTTCGTTGCCATCCGCGGACGGACGGCTTGGGCTTGAGCATCGGTCGCAATAGGGAGAACGTGCAATGCGGCGAACATGGCAGTAACGCCAACGGCAAGTTTCAGTCCGCGCATGATACCCCCCGAAAGGTTCGATCGGCCGCAGGGCTGAGCGTGTAATCTCTGGATTGCCGGGTCAAGCCCGGCGATGGCGAATGAACTTCAAATTAGGTGGTCAGCACCTTACCGTCGCGCACGGTCAAGTAAATTCGACCACCATACCGTCGTAAGCCGGTTCGACGCCCTGCGGCAGGTCGCGGGCAAGGGTCGCGTAATCGAGTTCGCTCGTCATGTGCGTCAGGATCGTGCGCTTCGGCTTCAGGCGTTCAACCCAGGCCAACGCCTGCTTGACGCTGAAATGGCTTTCGTGCCCCGTGTAGCGCAGTGCATCGACGATCCAAACGTCAAGACCTTCGAGCAGTGAAATCGACTCGGCCGGGATATCGCTGATATCGGGCGAGTACGCGAGGTTCGACACGCGATAGCCGAGCGAGGTGATGGATCCGTGCCATTGCGCAATGGGCTGCGCCGTGATCGTGCCGCCGCCGCCTTGGACCGCGACCGGCGTCGCACCATCGATCTCGTGGCCATTGAGCATCGGCGTATAGGGCGAGCCCGGCGGTGTTTCGAAGCAGTAGCCAAAGCGATGCTTCAGGCTCTTGCCCGTTGCGGCATCGAAGTAGACGTCGACGCGCCGTCTCATCGAAAATGCCACCATGCGCAGATCGTCGATGCCGTGGGTGTGGTCGGCGTGATCGTGCGTGTAGAGGACGGCGTCGAGCGCCGTCAGCCGCGTCGAGAGCATTTGTGCGCGAAAGTCGGGAGACGTATCGACCAGCACGGCCGTCTGCCCGCCCGGCCCTTTGCGCTCGATCAGCGCCGAGCAACGCAAGCGGCGGTTCTTCGGGTTATCGGGATCGCAGGCGCCCCATGTCATCCCAATGCGCGGCACGCCGCCCGATGAGCCGCACCCCAAGATCGTACATCGGTAGGTCATGCGGCGGCAGACCCTCCGTCCGCCACTGTCGAGGCGCCAGGGCGCTTGGCCTTGGCATAGAACCGGAAGAAATTGTCCGTCGTGACGCGCGCAATCTCCTCTTCGGAAACACCTTTGACGCTTGCGAGGACGGCGGCCGTGCGGGCAACATGGGCCGGCTCGTTGCGTTTGCCCCGGAATGGGTCGGGTGCCAGGAACGGCGCGTCGGTTTCGACGAGCAATCGGTCAAGCGGAACATCGCGGGCGATGTCGCGAAGCGCGTCGGATTTCTTGAACGTCAGCACGCCGCTGAACGACACATAAAGACCGAGGGCAAGCGCCCGCATCGCAAGTTCACGGCCGCCGGTGAAACAGTGCAGCACGGCCGGAAAGGCGCCCTTTGCGTGCTCGTCCTCCAGAATGGCGATTGTATCGTCATCGGCTTCGCGCGTGTGGATTTCGAGCGGCAAACCGGTTTGGCGCGCCGCGGCGATGTGGCGGCGAAAGCCTTCGGCCTGCGCTTCGGGCGTCGAATGCTTGTAGTAGTAATCGAGGCCTGCTTCGCCGATGGCGACGACCTTCGGATGCTGCGCGAGTTCGACGATTTGCTCGAGCGGAATGTCGAGTTCCTCGTGTGCGTTATGCGGGTGCGTTCCGACCGAGCAGAATACGTTGTCGAAACGTTCGGCGACGGCGCGCACTTTATCGAACTGACGGATGCGGGTCGAAATGGTGACGAGAGTGCCGACGCCGGCCTGATTCGCCCGCGCCACGACCTGATCAAGCTCCGGCGCAAATTCCGGAAAATCGAGATGGCAATGATGATCGACCAGCATCAGACTCTTTTACTCTTCTGCTTGGCCTGTCCGCCTTGCGGCGCGTTGTCCGCTTCGGCCGGATCGACGTAACGTGGGAAGACGCCCTGCGGTTCGGGGATCTGCGTTCCGGGCGCCAGACGTCCCTCGCTGCCAAGGCTCGCGAATGTGCGGGCCTCCGGCGCGACTGCGAGCAGGTCGAGTAACTTCGCCGCACATTCGGGCATCACCGGCTGCGCAAGAATTGCGAACTGACGCACGCACTCGGCGGTGACGTAGAGGATCGTTGCCATCCTTGCCGGGTCGGTTTTCTTTTTCGCCCACGGCTCTTCCGCCGCGAAGTAGCGGTTGACCTCTGCGACGACACTCCAGACGGCATCGAGGTACTTCGTGACGTTTTGGCGATCCATCTCGCCACGCGCCGCCGCATAGAGCGCATCGGTTGCATCGAGAATTGCCTGATCCTCCGCTGTGAACGTCCCAGGCTCCGGAATGGCGCCGCCGCAGTTCTTGAAGATCATCGACAGCGAGCGCTGCGCCAGGTTCCCGAGGTTATTGGCGAGATCGGCGTTGATGCGGTTGACGATCGCTTCGGGCGTGTAATTACCGTCCTGTCCGAACATCACTTCGCGCATGAAAAAGTAGCGTACAGGTTCGCGGCCGTAGGCTTTGACGAGATCGAACGGGTCGACCACGTTGCCGACCGACTTCGACATCTTCTCACCCTTGTTCAGCACGAAGCCATGGCCGAAAATCCGCTTCGGTAGGGCGAGCCCGGCACTCATCAGGAATGCCGGCCAGTAAACAGCGTGAAAGCGGACGATGTCCTTGCCGATGACGTGAACGTCGGCCGGCCAATAGTGGGCGCGCGGGCCATTCGGCTCGGTGAGCAAGCCCGTCGCCGTCACATAGTTGTTGAGCGCGTCGATCCACACATACATGACGTGCCCTGGCGCGTCCGGCACCGGGATGCCCCAGTCGAGCGTCGTTCGTGAAATCGAAAGATCTTCGAGACCCATTTTGACGAAGCTGACGACTTCGTTGCGCCGTTCGAGCGGTAGGATGAATTCCGGATTTGCGGCGTAATGGGCGAGCAGCTTGTCCTGATATGCGGACAAGCGGAAGAAGTAGGTTTCCTCCTCGTTCCATTCGACCGGCGTGCCGCTCGCGATCGCTACGCGAGCACCGTCGCGAACCTCCGTTTCGCTCTCCTTGTAATAGGTTTCGTCGCGTACCGAGTACCAGCCGCCGTACATCCGCTTGAAGATGTCGCCGGCCTTTTCCATGCGCCGCCAAAGCTCGGAGCAGGCTTCGTAGTGACGCGCCTCCGTCGTGCGAATGAAATCGTCGTTGGAGAGACCGAGCATCTGCGCCATGTCGATGAAGCGCGCCGCGTTGCGGTCGGCGAGTTCCCGTGGCGTGATCCCTTCCCTGTCCGCCGTCTGCTTCATCTTCAGCCCGTGTTCGTCCGTGCCTGTCAGAAAGAACACGTCCTTGCCGTCGAGCCGTTCGAAGCGGGCAATAACATCGGTCGCGATAGCCTCGTAGGCATGACCTATGTGCGGCACGCCATTCGGGTAGGAAATCGCTGTCGTAACGTAAAATTTTTCCGCCACTCTGGGGATGTTCCTCGTCAGTCGTAAGAGATGGACACGCGCGTCCCGGTCAGCCTCGGCTCGCCGCTTCGAGGCGGGTGAAGCTTGTGATGATGAGCGATTTGCGGTCAAGGTTCAGGGAGGTCGCGTCGGCCTTGTCGCGGGCCAGTGTTTCCCATAGCTCGGCGAATGTGGCAAGGCGATCGGGTCCGATCAGCCGGTGCGCCAGCGTGATATCGCTACCGCGGCCGGACCCCGTTGCCTGCGCCGAGACGAGCCGCGCCAGGGTCGCTTGGTAGAGATCGAAGAAAAGCTGGAATTTGGGATCTTGCGTCGGGTTCTGCAGTTCGTCGGCAAGGGCATGCACGGACTTCAAATCGAGTTTCGGCAGCCCGCTCAGGATGCGATCGATCCGCGTCTGCATCGCAAGGCCGTTGCCGCCGATCAAGGTTAGCGCGCGGCGAACGCTTCCCCCCGCAAGCGGCAACAGCGCTTCCCAGTCGTGCTCTTCGGGCACGGCTTTTCCGGCAGTGGTGAGCGCTTGGGCGGCGGCGCGTTTCAGGTCTGTCTCGTGAAGTGGGGCCGCTGAGACGACGCGGCATCTGGAACGGATCGTCGCCAGAAGCCGCCCCGGTGCTGATGTGATGAGCAGGAAGATGGTTCGCTGTGGCGGCTCTTCAAGCGACTTCAGAAGCGCGTTGGCGGCGTTGGCATTCAAATCGTCGGCGCTGTCGACGATGACGACGCGCCAGCCCTGCTCTTCCGGACTCAACGCCAAAAATGATCTGAGGCGGCGAACTTCATCGACCGCAATCGTTTGCGAGAAGCGCTTCGTCTTCGGATCGCACGTGCGCCGGATGACGAGTAGCCCCGGATGCGAAAGCACGCGAACCTGGCGATCCGTCGGCGAGTTTGGTTCGATCGCCATGCCCTGCCCGAACAGATCGCGCTCCTCAGGCCGTGCCAGAGCGGCACGCGCAAACTGATAGGCGAGAGTCGCTTTTCCTATTCCGGCCGGACCCGAGAGGAGCCAAGCATGATGCATGCGGCCGCTCGCGAGCGCCTCGGAAAGCGTGGCCTGGGCCACGTCCTGGCCAAACAGCCCGCGCGTCTCGCGTGGGTGCGGAAAATCGTCAAGGCGATCGGCCTCGGGCAGCGCTTCTATTTCGGTAGCAAGTGGCGCTCGCGCCATTATCTGGCCTCTGCCAGAAGATGCGCCGTCACCGCCTGCCAGACTGCCGTTTCGACGCTGGAGACAGGCAGATTGGCGTCGATCAGCACGCAGCGCTTGGGCTCATCGGTAGCGATTTCGAGGAAGCCCTTGCGCAGTGCTTCGTGGGTTTCGATACGCTCGGCATCGTAGCGCGAGAGCGTGCCGCGGCTTTGCGCTCGCTCGACGCCGGCACCGGCGGGCAGATCGAGGATCAGCGTCAGATCGGGAAAGTCGGGCGCCACGGTATAGCGCTCGAGAAGCGAAATGAACTCGGGCTCGAGGCCGTAGAGCTTGCCCTGATAGACGCGCGTTGAATCGATGAAGCGATCGGAAATCACCCACGTGCCTTCGTCGAGCGCCGGCCGGATGACGGACGTCATGTGTTCGGCCCGCGCCGCGGCAAATAGCAGAAGCTCGGTTACGGGATCTTTTGGCCGATCCTTCAGAATGAGCCCGCGCACGTCCTCGCCGACAGGCGTGCCGCCCGGCTCGCGCGTGACGATGACGGAGATGTCGTTTCGTTTGATGCGCTCGGCCAAACGCTTCGCCTGGGTCGACTTGCCGACCCCTTCCCCGCCTTCGAATGTGATGAATTTTCCGCGTTTCATTGGCTCGCCTCGACCATTGGCGGCCTATTCTAGAATGCCAAGCGGCGCAAGGCCATCAGCACGAGCGAATCCATGCCTTGTCTGACGATACCGCCTTTCCGGACATCTTCGGTCGCGTAGAGCGGCACTTCGGTCGATGCGCTCGACGAACTCGAGATCTTCAACGTAGCGACCTGATCGCCCTTCTTCACCGGAGGCTTCAACGGAGCCTTGTAAACGATTTCGGCCGACAGCCGCTGATTGGCGGGATACTTCGGCAGCGTGAACGTGACCTCGCCTTTTGCCGCCAACGGCACATACCACGTCGTGCCACCCCAAACGCGGGCCTTGCCGATGATCTCTCCTTCGTCGAATACGCGCACCGCACTGAACGACTTGAATCCCCAATCCAAAAGTTTGACGGCTTCGTCCTTGCGCTGGGGCGCCTTTTCCAGACCGCCGACGACGACGATCAGCCGCTTGCCGTCTTGGACGGCCGAGCCGACGAGGCCGTAACCAGAGGCCGCGATGTGTCCGGTCTTCAGCCCGTCGGCACCGATGTTTGCAGACAGCAGCGGATTGCGGTTGATGAAGCGATGCTTGCGATAGAGAAATTCCTTCTGCGCAAATAAGGGATAAAAGTCCGGATATTCGCTGATGATGTAGCGGGCGAGCATGGCCAATTCGCGCGCCGTCATCAGGTGGTTCGGGTCGCCGAGCCCCGTCGCGTTCGCGAAGGTCGACTTGGTCAAGCCGATACGCCGCGCTTCTTCATTCATCATGCGCGCGAAAGCCGCTTCGGTGCCGGCCATCCCCTCAGCAATGCACATTGCCGCGTCGTTGCCCGACTGCACGATAATGCCCTGGAGCAGCTCGTTGACGGTTGCTTTGGTGTTGACAGGGACCATCATTGCCGACGTACCGGACGGCGCGCCGCCGTTGCGCCAAGCGTTGACGCTCATCACGAACTCGTCGGTCAGCTTGATGTGACCGGACTTGATGGCGTGGAATAACACGGCAAGCGTCATCAGCTTGCTCATGCTGGCAGGTGGTGCGAGCTGGTCGGCGTTCTGCTGGAAAAGGACTGCGCCGGTTTCCGCATCCATCAGGATGGCGCGCTGCGCCTTGGTCGTGAAGGCGCTGTCCGCGGCCTCTGCAAGCTCAGCCGTCGAGACGAAAAAGCCGGCAATCAGTGCCGTGATAGCGAGCCAAAAGCGGCTTTTATTCAACATACGCCCCGCCGGGATTGGTCGGCCGCCTCGTGAGCGGCATCTTAAAACGGATGCCGCAAGTATCGAGCCCCATGGCGTCAGGGTCAACCGGACGGCACAGGCGGCTAATCGGTGACGATTGCACTGTCGGAGACGCCATACGTCGCAATCTGGGTTTGCGCGCGCGTCGCGGCATCCGGCGATAACGGGCCGACGCGGACGCGATAGACTTCGCCGCCGTCGTTGACTTGTAGCGGCGCCACTTCGATTGACCCAAGAGAGCCGAGCTCGTGGCGCAGACGTTCGGCGTTCGAGCGATCGCGGAAGATGCCGACTTGAACATAAGTACGCCCGGCACGCGCCGAGGGATCGGAGCGCGACGTCGAAAGCGACATGCGGCCGTCGTTCATGGCATCGATACTTGCCGTCTGCACCAGTGGCTGCGATTGCTCATTCGAATATGACGGCTGCGGCATGGTTTTTCCCGCGAGTTGCGCGCGGTAAGCGGTCGGCGACCACTTATCCGAAGCATCGGCGGGCAATCGTGCGTTTCCGTACGCAGCGGGTACGGTCTCGCGCGGCGACGACGCCAGAGCGACGGCGGTGTTTTGCTGCCAAGGCCGAGACGCCAGGAATTGACGTTCGTAGCGGTCGTCGCCATTGAGCGGCGCCCGGCCGGCATAGCGGACGCGGACGCGGGCGCGTCCTCGAGACGTATATCCGAGCTGTTTCGCCGCCGCATACGACATGTCGATGATGCGGTCGTTGACGTAAGGCCCGCGGTCGTTGACGCGGACGAGAACCGTCCTGCCGTTATCGAGATTGGTGACGTAGGCGTAGCACGGCAGCGGCATCGTTGGATGCGCGGCGGTCAAGGCGTTGGCGTCGAACACTTCGCCATTGGCCGTCCGGCGGCCGTGGAAATCGGCGCCGTACCAGGACGCAACCCCGTATGCTTCGTAGTTGGGATCTTCGCGTGGAACGTACCAGCGGCCCGCTACCTTGTATGGCGAACCAAGCTTATAGCCGCCTCCGCCCTTCGGAACATTGACGGATGCCACGCGTGGGCTGGTGCGGACGCCGTACTCATCTTCCGAGAAGACGGATCGCGATACACCGCCAACGGTGCGCACGGGGGGATCGCTTGAACAGGCCGCAGTCAGCGCTGCCGCGCTCGTCACCAGCATCAGGCGGCGGGCCTGCTGGAGGTAAGGGCCTCTGCTCATTACGCAAACCTACTCGATACGCTACGCCCGCCCCAGCGCACCCTCAGCAAGCAAAGAAACATGCCAGGTGGGCCGAAGCATGCCTGAAAGATGACAAATGCGGCTTAGCGTCAGGTTAAGCACCGGGGGCGCTTGAGGCGGCCCGTCGAACCGGATAGGACGGACGCCCGGATTAGCATCCGATGGCTTGGGCGCGTCACGCGTGCCCGCCGATCGGAGGGGTGGCCGAGTGGTTTAAGGCACCGGTCTTGAAAACCGGCGTGGGCGCAAGTCCACCGTGGGTTCGAATCCCACCCCCTCCGCCACCTTGGATCAGACGGACGTCGATCGACGTCGATTGACGTCGGCTGATGCGCTCAGAGCCCCCTGATGAATGGCCGACCAACGGATGCCCAACGGGCCGGCTGGACGATCTAAACCAGGCGGGATTTCCTTGGGATATAATCCTTGGGATATAATGTGTGTCGATATTTCAGGCTGTTGCCGCCGACTGAGTCCTTAGAGGAGAGCAGGGAAAACATGGCCAGAAAAGACAAGGTTCTTACTCATTACCGCGAACAGCTGAAGCTCAATGAGGACGCTCTTCGAGGACACGCGGAAGGCCGCAATGACGACAAAGAGGTCGCGAAGCTAAAGCACAGCATCGCCAAGCTGAAGGCGATCATCCAGGCGCACGAGCAGAAGGTGAAGCATGGCTGAGGGACAAAGAGCCCCAGCGCTCATAGATTGCCCATATGCGCGACCGCGTTCCAGCCGAGATCGTCGCTGCTAGGGCCTCAAAAGGCGAGGCCGTAGCCGACGACGATAGGCACCCTATAAGGCCGGGGTCTGCCTAATGGGCAGCTGGCGGCCGGAAAAGCCGTGAAACATAAAAAATCAAAGAGAACGACCCGGCAGCGGTCTGTCGGGTCTTCATTCGTGCCAAAACGTTCCCTCGGATTATCTCAACCGCTAATCCGAGAGGCGCAAGGTCTCGCCGTCACGACGCACTTGGCCGTAACGACGGCGCCCTTCTTACAGTCCCACTGGACATTCCTCGCCCGGTCGAGGTTCGCATAGGCGCGACCGTATTGATCCTCCGCTGCGGCCTCCCAATTGTCGCGAGCTGCGCCACGAGCGCGCTCACTGCCAAGCCCCAGAATGCCTTTGCCGATGGCGGCGCCTTCAAGCACGGCCTTGCAGTTTTCCGATCGATTCCATCTTGCATCTGCGTCGGTCGCATTCGCGGCCAAACCAAGCCCCATCACCATCAACGCATAGAAGCGCCAAGTCATTGCACCCTCCCCTGAACCCGTTGCGCTCACACGAGATGTACGAGCAATCAGAACACAGCCTATCCCAGCCCGATTTGTCAAAGTGCAGGGCTAGGTTCATCCCCAGATCCTTCACTCTGTGCGTTGTTTGAGCGTCACACACTGAAAATGATGGGTTGCATCGACAGCAAAGAAATTGATTTCCACGCCGCTTTACGTTACTTTATTTCTACAAAAGGTAATGGATAGGGCGCCGAGGTCCATAACGCATGGCAAAAACGACGAGAGAAACGAAGGAGGCGATAGGTTATTTACGAACTTCCTCCTCAACGAACGTCGGCACCTGCAAGGACAGCGAAAAGCCACAGCGGGAGGCCATTCAAAGCTTTGCCGAGCGCGCTGGGATCACAATCGTCGATTGGTTCTATGACCCGGCCGTTTCCGGTGGTGATGCTATCGACAGCCGACCCGGCTTTGCGGCGGCTCTCGAAAGGATTGCAAGCAACGACGTTCGAACGATCATCGTCGAAACAGCCAACCGGTTCGCTCGCGATGTGATTGTCCGAGAGACTGGTTTTCGCTTGCTGCGACAGCAGGGGATCGAACTCATTGCTTCGGATAGCCCTGGCAGCTTTGTCGAGGATACTCCCGCCGCCGCCCTCATCCGTCAGGTTCTTGGCGCTGTAGTTCAGTTCGAAAAAGTGGCGCTGGTCGCCAAACTCAAAGGTGCCCGTGACCGCAAGCGGCGGGCGACCGGCAAGTGTGAGGGTCGGCGATCGCATGCGGACACGAGGCCGGACATGGTTGCACTGGCGAAGCGTCTGCGACGGGCGAACCCGAAGACAGGTGAGCGGCTGAGTTATCAGCGGATCAGTGCTCAATTGGCCGAGGCAGGGTTTTTCAATGAGAACGGACGGCCGTTCAACTCGAAAAGCGTTATGGCTATGGTTACCCAACGGGTCGAGAAAGCCGCTACACCAGCGACCGCGGACTGAGCAATCAGCACCGCCGAATTTGACCTGTCCGATCGGTCACGCGGCCGGCCCGTGGTCGAAGGGCGCGCAATCGAAAACGGAACTCCGATCACGCGCGTTGCTCAGACGCTTGGGGCATGCTGATTTCGAAGACGACGAGCGTCTCTACGCGCGCGACCCTATTATAGCTTCAGCGGCGGTTTAAAACGGTAGCCCTGCTATGTCTTCAACGAGCAGAAATTTTGAGCTTCGCTTTTTGTGGCTGAGAGGATTGGCCTTCTGCTGCGCCGCTTTCGCGACCGTTGCCGTGGCAGGCGAAGGCCTCGACGGCTTTTGGATGGACTCGGACGGCGAAGTCATACTCGAAATAAGACCCTGTGGTGCTGCACGGTGCGGAAAGGTAGCGTGGCTGAAGCAGCCCCTCGGGCCCGATGGCCGCGCACTACGTGACTACCGAAATCCAGATCCGGCCTTGCAAAGGCGACCGGTATGTGGGCTCGAAGTGGTATCAGGGTTCAGGAAGCAACCAGACGGAACGTGGGGGGAAGGTACCGTCTACGTTTCCGACATGGGAACAAGTTACAGTGGCTACGCTCAAATTCTTAGCTCGGACCAGATTAAGGTGACCGGCTATGTCGGATTCACGATTTTCGGTGTGTCAGAGATTTGGTCGAAGGTTTCGGGGCCATTCGAGCACTGCTCAGCAAGTGAACCTAGCGCGATCCCTAAATGGACCACGAAAGTAGTCCGCACTCCGGCTTCGCGCTCCTTGCCGAAGAGCAAGGACGCGAAGCCATCTGGGCGTTGACGAGAAGAGTTTAGCCCGCAGAGCGGTGTTGCCAAATTTAGCCCGCGCTTTCGGTTCGACGGCAAATCTACTGCGCTGGCGTAGACGACGGCGTCGGCTGCGTCGGGCTT
>Ga0207678_10002920_pt1 | contig 15501 bp, 17 predicted proteins | sample KBSC63metaG_FD_184319 | JGI IMG/M metagenome (GOLD analysis project Ga0207678, IMG submission 184319) | Corn rhizosphere microbial communities from Kellogg Biological Station, Michigan, USA - KBS C6-3 metaG (SPAdes) (version 2) | ecosystem: Host-associated > Plants > Roots > Rhizosphere > Soil ...
GAAGAAAGCCGTTGAAACGGCTAACAGCGTGTTGCGGTGCATGATCCACCGGCCTGAAGGCCGGTGTTAATGAGATTTGAGCAGCGCCATTACTCGTCTCAACTTCTGCGAATGAGAATTGCTTTGAGTACGCTTTTGCCAAAACTCTGATGCCGAGCGATCGGGGACGCGGCGGCGGTAATGAGAATTAACTTGGAAAAAGCCGGCTTTCTTTAACACCGGCCTTCAGGCCGGTGATCATTGAAGCAGCAACGCGCAAGCCGTTTCAACGGCTTTGACGCTCCGATTCTAGACCGGCCCCAGCCGTTTACGTCCCGCGGGCCTGGAGCCATTGGAGGGCGAAGCGGGCGACCTCGCGCGAGTTTTTCAGGTCGAGTTTATCTTTGATGTGTGCGCGATGCGTTTCCACCGTTTTCGGGCTGAGATGCAACAGCTTGGCGATCTGACGTACTTCGTGGCCTTTGCCGATCAGCTCGAGAATTTCGAGTTCGCGATCGCTCAGTCTCTCGACAGCGTCCACTTCACCTTCGGCCTGACGATGTGCGAACTTCGTGATCACCTGTGCTGCCATGGCCGGGCTGAGATAAGGATGTCCGTTAAAAACTTCGCGGATTGCATGGATCACGTTTGCCATCGCTTCATGTTTCATGACATAGCCGTCCGCCCCCGCGCGCAGCGCCCGCAACGCATAAAGCGATTCATCGTGCATCGAGAGCACCAGGACCGGCAGCTTGGCGAATTCTGCACGGATGTTTTTGATGAGCTCAATCCCGTTTGCGCCCGGCAAACTGAGGTCGACAATCACCAAATCGGGATGCAATTGACGAATCACTTCCATGGCCTTTGCGGCGTCGCCTGCCTCACCGCACACTGCAAACGTCCCATCGGATTGAATCATCTCCTGGAGACCTTTGCGAAACAACGGGTGATCATCCACGATCACGATGCGCTTGGCATCTGGTGAATCGCATAGAGGATTCTTGTTAGTTGAACGGGCAACCGTTGGCTGAGCTGAGGCTGATTTGCGTGAAGGAGTGTCCACTGTGAGCATCGATCTTCTCTTGGTAGTCTTCTAACCTCGATCAGAAATCGGGGCTGCGCCGCTCGTCAGATGTCGCAAATTTGGAGGGGGCTTAGCTGCCGACGTTTTGGATTTCACTGCCAATTGTTTTTTTGGTTCGCTGTTTCTTCGTAATTTGTCCAGCCGCGCTGCTCCATCCGGCCAATAACAGGATACACGGGTACCACCGTTTTTTGGAGCATCGATTTCCATACGGCCGCCAATCAATTGGGCGCGGTAATTCATGATGTGAAAACCAAGGCCACGGTTCATTCGTGATTCCCCGGAAACTCCGATGCCGTCATCGATTACACGCAATACCATTTCCCCCCGCGAGCGCTCCAATGTGACGACGATTTCCCGCGCTCGCGCATGTTTGTTGGCATTGATGACAGCTTCCCGCGCGATGCGGTACAGATGCGCCGCGACCGCGTCATCGTTGATTTTAAAGGAAGGTTTCATTTCCAGCCGACAGGGCGTTCTCCAGATTTCGCGGTCAACCAAATCCTGCAGTGCGTCGACCAGACCGGCTGAATCAACGTCGAGCCGATGCAGGGCGCGTGAAAGATTGCGTGTATCTGTTGCAGCCTCGTTCACCAGTTCGGCGATTTTATCGAGATCTCCCGCGTCGATCACGCGATGGTTTTTCAGACGCAACGCGACCGAGCGCGCCATGAACGCGACGGCGGTGAGATGCTGGCAAAGACCGTCATGCAGTTCCTGGCCCAACCGTTGTTGTTCCCGGTCGCTGATAGAGAGGATTTCTCCTTCCAGTCCCTTTCGACGCTCGATTTCGCCTTCTAATTCGGCGTTGGCAGCTCGCAACGCTTTGGTACGTTCATCTATGAGGTGTTCGAGGAGATCTTTGGATCTTTTCAGCTCTGTTTCGGCCTGTTTCCGCCGGGTAATGTCGGTGTTCGTTTCCAGAACATGACCGCGCCGTCCAAATTCATCGCGATCGAGTGCCCAATTACTCATGACGACGATTTTTTCACCATCCTTGCGGGTGTGAACGAGTTCGCCGGTCCAGCGGCCATCGCGCTCGAGCTTCTTAAAAATCTGTCCGAGCGGTTCGGAATGCGTCGTCTTTAATAATTTGTGACTGACCTTGCCCAATGCTTCTTCGACCGAATAGCCGTAGAGTTCTTCCGCCCCGTGGTTCCAGTAAGTGATCTGGTCCCGATTGTCTCGCACTAGGATCGCTTCGTTGCTGAGATCGAGAAGTCGCGCCTGTTCAGCCAGACGTCGCAGCGCTTGTTTTTGATCGGTGATATCGCGAGCAATTTTCGAAACGCCGAGAATTTCCCCTGCCGGGCCTTTGATTGGCGAAATCGTTAACGAAACATCGATCAGCTTTCCATCCTTCCGGCGACGAACCGTTTCGTAGTTGTCCAAGGATTCACCAGCGCGAACTTTTCTCAGAATTTCCGCTTCTTCACTTTGCCGGTCTTTGGGAATCAGAGTCAGGACCGATTTGCCAATGATCTCTTTTGGTTTGTATCCATAAATGCGTTCGGCGCCTTTGTTCCAATCGGTGATGATTCCGTCCAAAGTTTTTGCTGCTATCGCGTCGTGCGACGACTGAACTATCGCGGCTAGACGCATGACAGCGGCGTCCGCCGCCTTGCGTTCGGTGATGTCAAATAAACAATTAATCGCGCCGGTGATTTTGCCCTGTTCGTTGGTCACAACCCTCGGCGCCGGAATGACGTGTCTCTTTTCCCCGCCCGGGCGTTCGACGACAATTTCCAAGTCTTTGGGTCTAAGCTTTTCGCCGCGTAGCACCCGCGCGGTCGGGCATTTTTCATGCGGCATCGGCCGTCCGTCGGGATAGTAGATTTTGTGCGAACCGCAGAACCTGGATTCCTCGCCGTTACGCTCGGGCTCGCGTCCCCATAGTTCAACGGCTCGTGGGTTGTATTCCTGAATGACCCCGTCCGCATCGCAGGTGTACACGGCTACCGGCACGAGATCGAATAAAGTTTTGTAGCGCTGCTCGCTTGTCCGAAGTTTTGCTTCCGCAGATTTGAGCGCGCGCAAATCAATGATGGCGGTTTGGTAGAGCAGTGCGCCGTTTTTTGTCGTCGAAGTGACCGGTGTGCTCAAAAGAATCGCCGGAATCTTTTCGCGCTTTTTGTTCTTCAAAAGCACTTCCGTCTTCACCTCCTCTTGCGCGGTGCGGCAAAGAAGCAGGTGGTTTAGAAGCGAATCCAGGTCCGCGACATAAAACCCAAACGGTCGTCCGATTAGCAGATCTCTCGGCTCACACAGTAACTGGCTCGCAACCATGTTCGCTTCCTCGATCCGCCCCGCGTGGTTGAAACTCACGTAAGCGACCGGCGCAAAATCGTAAAGATCCACATACCGTTCACGCGATGCTTTCTTCTGCGCGGTTCGTCTTGCGGCCATGGCGGCGTTTTTCATCGTAATTCCCCAGCGCAAATCGCACAAGATTGAATTCTGCAACGGCGGTCTCCGGCCGCCGAAAGGAACGACAGTCAGAGACTGCCGCTACAGCGCCTAGGACGCAGCTGTCGCAGACCTGGCGTCCAGACGCTCCTCAATCAGGTCGCGCTCAACCTCCCAGTATTTGAGCGCGGAAAGCAGAAGTCTGTCAGGTTGATCATGATGGAGAGCCTCATCGGGGGCTAGCGCTTTACGTCCCGAATCGTTACCGGCTCTTTCCAGTTTGCGTCTCGATTTTGCTCTTCGCCGTCTTCCTGCTCCCGTCACCATTGTTCGGTCCTTTGCTCTTTGCCTGTAATTCGAATCACAATTCCGGCGCGGTCGTGATAATTTTGCCGCCTCCAAATGTTTCAACAGCTGAGGAACGCCGAAGTTTCGCCAGCCTGCGACTTTCAACGGTTTTAAGCGCAAGGCGTCCGGCGTCAGCTGAACGGCATGGGTTCGCTGAGCGTTCGTCGGAGCACTTATTTTATCGTTAGGCGGACGCAATCGAAATCAGGTATTGCGCGTCGAATGCGCGGAGCGCCGCTGCGACAGTCGGTCCGATCCCGACAATCCCTTCTTCCACGCTGGGTCCAAGCAAAGCGATCCACAGATCGCCGCGGAAAAACAGTTGAGGCCGGCGCGCGGCGGACGGGCTTTGGGGATTATTCTCGCAATAATCTTTCATTTGCTCGATCGCCGCTGCTGCATGATCCACGACGGGGCGTTTATGGGGAGTCTGACCATTTCTGTTCATCTGCCTTTACAACGCCTGAGCGTGGGAGACCGGATGTGATTCTTTGGGAGGACTTCTATGCCGGATCGGATTTTCACCTATACCAAAATCCACCGTGCGCCCGATTGTGCCCGGCTTTGACTGGAAGGTAATATCTCAAGTCGTGGCGCTCCTAACAGCAACTAGATTGGCGGACGAGGAAAAACTCGAGGCATTGCGCCGCCTGGATCAATTTCGCCAGTGGCATTCGCTTGATGAGAGACGTTACTGTCTGGTTTGCGGCACCCTCATATCGGGGGGGCAAATTCAAGTCAGCGGCGGTACCCGCGGCAACGGACAGCTGCGAGTCAATTGTCCAACGGAACGGTGCAACTCTATTCCAATGGACTGGGTGCTGCCCACGGATGAAATCATTGCTAAAATAGACAAGATGGCAGCTGAACAACGCAAGACTGCTGAGCTAAAATCGGCTGCTGTGATTACGGACAACGGCAAAACAGCGCCACCCGCTAAAGGGCACGACGTTCTAATGTCGCGATTGCTGAAGTTCGTTTTGCCATTCAAGCGATATTCCTAAAGCCATCTCTCCAAATCCCTGCGGGCCCTGAGCCTCCCGGCAGGTCCGCAGGGTAACATCTCTTCTGTTGATTGGGTCACGTCGCTAAAATTGCTGAACCGAGGACATAGATCGTCCATGCGGCCGTTGTTGTTTCACTGACCCACTGCGTGGCTTCCTGGCCAGTGGCAAGCGGCCTGTGCACGTCGAGCACTTTCAACGATGCGTTTTCAAATAATTTCCGGTAGTAAGCATCTGTGCAGAAGACATCTTCCACAGGACGACGGTCAGGAACGTCCAGCATGATGATGCGGACCCGATCCCCATCGTTGGCGTGGCGATTCTCTGAAAAATCCCGCGTGCTAAATGATGCCCATTCGTTGACATAGATTTCAGGCGAAGAAACAACCAGGAGCAGGCATCCATCTGGCGCTAGAACAATGCGCAAGCCACGCAGGGCAGCGGTCTTCGCTTCGGTTGGCATGTTGTCAAACGTGAAGGCTGCCAAAGCCACATCAAAACTGGCCGGTGCGAACTCGTCCGCAACATTGTCACGAATCAGATGGTATTCGCCTGAAGGATCGAGCGCGCGCGCGTGATCCAACATTGCTTGTGAGACATCTGCGCCGGTGACGTTCAGCCCAAGGTTTCTCAGGAATCGAGTCGACCGACCAGTTCCGCACCCAAAGTCGAGCGCTCGAGAGCCACGGTTGTAACGGCGTATCAACGCGGGCAAATCGCGAAATGCGAGATAGTACGTTCCAGGAAACTGAAGCGTCGCGTAGGCGCGCGCCCGTTCCTCATCTGCGTACACATTGTCGAACGTATGATTCATGAGGAACGGTTGACGCGGTTGACGAAAACAAGCCGCGGGGATTCGTTAGGCCCGTACCGTGCCTCGAGGCAACAATTTTTGAACTGAACCGAAACCGGACCTAGCGGCGGTCGGTCATGTTCTGGAACTGGGAACCGTGTTCCCATGATTCCTGCTTATTCCACGGCATAGAGGATCCTCCATGATCGTCTGGGTCACTGACGAGAGCGGTTTGCTTCTGCGAGGCGCATGAGGTAAGCGCCACCACAAATGCGCATAGGAGAACGGGAACGACGATTGTTCGGAGCTTAAGGACTTGTGCCAGCATAAATAACACTGTCTCCAGGTTGAACTTGGACGCCGCGCGCCAAGCTGTTGCTGATGATATCGCCGATGGCTGTTGCCGGTTCAACTGAAGAAATGCGAATTTTTCCAATTAGCGTCCCATCGCGTAGCACCAGCATTTCTGAGTTCGACTCTACTCCATTGCGGGCGCCGAGATTTAGCACCACGAAATTGTAAGCCTGATTGTAGGCGAGCACGGTCCCGTGCACACCTGCACGATGACCGCTGCTGCTTTCCCGGCGTGCACTCGCAGTCTCGCGCCGTTTTCTTGTTTCTGCTTTCGGCGCTTCCTTGGGCGCCGCCGCCGGGCGCTCCGGTGCGTCCTGGAGCTTTTCAGCCAGTAATGCCTTTTCTTTCTCAGCGCCATCGAGCTGACGCCGAAGGTCATCGACTTGCGATTGCAAATCCGGGCTTTGCGCATTCTGCGCCGGAGCAGGGGCGGTGCCAGGCACGGACGGATTCGAGTTCGCATCAGTTCCCGCCGCGCGTTGGCGTAACGCTGCAATTTCCTGCTGGCTGGCGTCAAATTTGCCTTTGAGATCCGCTTTTTCTTTCTCTGCCTGGGCGAGCGCCGCCTCGGCTTTTGCGGCCCGCTCCGCGTCAGCGCCTTTGTCCTGTTGTTGCGCTCCAGTTGTCTTCGCCGGCACTAGCGCGCGTGGCGTCGCGGCGTTTGCGCGAAGAGCGTTCAGTTTTTGGCCGTTCATGAGGGCGAAAAGCAACGCGAACAAGAGAAACACCACGGCCAACCCGCTCAGCCTTCTGGGGGTGACTGTGGAAAAGGTCGATGCTCTTTCCGCCATGTAAGGGTGCCTTTTAACAATAAATCTCGTGAAAAAGCAATTACGATTTCCACGGCCCGCACGGGACCGAGGCAATCAGATTTTGCTAGGGACCGACGAAAAAGCGCGAAACAGATTCAATGCCGATTGCGTTTATGCGATTTTCATTCGATAGAGGTTCCATGGGCCAAAAGCTTCGGGTACGAGTCAAACGTAAGCGGCGAATAGCGTATTTGCGACGCAAGAACGCAGCGCGGCAAGTTACCGCGACCCGATCAGCTCCAGGCAAACAACCGGCACAGAAAGCACCAGCCGCGTCGGAGTAACCATTCTCATTAATGCCTCGCTTGAGCGAGGCGCCACGTGCGGCGGTAAGACACAGCCGCTTCACCGGCTTGTGCTTCGTCCAGGGAAAACCGCTGAAGCGGTTAGAAGATCACACGAGGTGGAGCACATCGCTAAAGCGAGGTGTTAATGAGAGACTTCGCAGTTCCAAGTTCTCGGATTCATAGAAACAAACCCAAATAGATTATATCGATGCAATCGCGGGCGCGTTATCTCATTGTCGATGGGCACAGTGTTATTTTTTCGTGGCCGGAGTTGCGCAAACTCCAAGGGCGCCGGTCATCCCTCGCGCGCGAAGCGTTGCTCAAGCAGTTGCGCGATTATCAGGATTGGACCGGAGTGCACGTCGTTGTCGTTTTCGATGGCAAAGGCAAAAAAGTGGACGCGACTTGTGAGCCCGCGGATGTGCAGATTTTCTATTCGCGCAGTGGCCAATCAGCCGACGCGATCATTGAGCGGTTAGCGAGCAAGTACGCCAAACGCTTTGAGCTTATGGTTGCCACTTCCGATTTGATGGAAGCCGAAACCGTGCACGCGTCCGGCGCGGAATCGATTTCGCCCGATGGGTTGCGTACGCTGTTGGCTAGCGCACGGCGACATTAGTGCGGAGGTCGAGGAAGTAGCTGGCAACATGCCTGCCAGAGCGAGCAAGATGCTCGCGATCCCCGCTGTTGCTCAACGCACATCAACATAAATCTCAGCCACGTTCCAAACGGGGCCCGCGAGTGTGTGTTGCCGGCTCAACAAACGCTACGCGCCGAAATCCAGAACGGAGGCGAAACCGTTATAGCCCCGTTTTTTTTTCGATTTCCTTCACTCGCGCGATGAGTTTTCCGAGTCTGCGAAGCCAGGCAATTTGTTGCTTTGCTTCTGCCAGCGGCACGGCAGGCGACGCCCACCATGCCCCGCCGCTAATATTCTTGGAGATACCGCTTTGCGCACCGATAGCGGTGTTGTCGCCAATCTCGATATGCCCAATGATACCAACCTGACCGCCAATTAGGACACGCTGCCCGATCCGAACGCTGCCGGCAATTCCGGTCTGCGCTGCGATGACAGTATTCTTGCCGATCACAACGTTGTGCGCAATTTGCACGAGATTGTCGATCTTGACGCCTTGTTGAATCCAGGTCCGACCAAACCGCGCGCGATCGACAGTTGTGTTCGCACCGATCTCGACGTCGTCATCGATTTGGACAATCCCGAGCTGCTGAATTTTTTGCTGGCGGCCATCGACCATTTCGAAGCCAAAGCCATCCGCTCCGATAACGGCGCCGCTGTGAATGGTGACGTGCGAGCCAATCCGGCTTCGCTCGCGAATCGTGACGTTCGGATAAATGTGACACTCGGACCCGATTACCGTCTCGTGTCCGACATAGCTGCCTGCGCCAATGATCGTGTCATCGCCGATTCTTGCGCCGGGTTCGACGACCGCCAGCGGTTGAATCGAAACGCGCTCGCCCAGCTGAACGCTTGGATCGACGATCGCGCTGGGATGAACACCGGGCGCGAAGCTGATTCGCTTTGGAGCGAATTTGAGCAATACCTGTTCAAAGGCCTTGCCCGGATCGGCGACGCGAATCTGCGCGGCATTAATCGACTCGGCAAAATCCGGAGGAACAAAAATTGCCGACGCACAGGTTTTGCGCAGCAGGCCGATGTATTTTCGATCTGTGAAGAAACTGATTTCTCCCTCCGCCGCTTCGATGAGCGACGCCGCGCCGGTGATCTGTAGTGCTGGGTCACCGACAAGTTCGCCACCGGATTGAGCTGCCAGGTCTTTAACAGTGAAAGTCACAGGATGTGAAACTTCGGGATATTTGTACGGTAGCCAGTCGCCTGCGCGCCATTCGCCGAGTCATTCTTTCTTCCAGCGAGGAGGGCGTTTTTCGATAAAGGCTTGCACGCCTTCAAGAGCAGAGTCGTCCATCATATTGCACGCCATGACCTGACTGGCCGCGTCGTACGCGGGTGCGATACCGAGCTCGGCCTGGCGGTAGAAAAATTCTTTTCCCATTGCGACTGCGACGCGTGGTTTGCTAATAATCGCCGCGACGAGTTTCTCGACCTCGGCATCGAGTTGTTCGGGTTCTGTCACACGATTAATCAGACCACGAGTTTTAGCCTCCTGCGCGCTGATAAATTCTCCGGTCACGAGCATTTCGAACGCCTGCTTGCGTAAAACATTTCGTGAAAGTGCGATGCCGGGTGTGGAACAGAAGAGACCAACATTTACTCCGCTCACCGCGAACCGGGCGGTACTCGACGCGACTGCGAGGTCGCACATCGCGACCAACTGACAGCCTGCGGCAGTCGCGATTCCCTGCACACGCGCGATTACAGGCACCGGCAATCGCTGGATCGTGAGCATCACGTCCGAACATTGAGCGAAAAGGCGCTCGTAATACTCCATTGAAGGATCGGCCCGCATCTCTTTGAGGTCGTGACCGGCGCAAAAAGCTTTGCCCTCGGCTGCAACAACAACTACGCGTACAGATTCATCGGACCGGATCGGGTCGAGCTCGCGCTGCAGCTGCGCCAGCATCGCTTGAGATAGAGCATTAAAAGCCTGTGGACGGTTTAGCGTCAACGTGACCACGCCGCGTGCGTCCTGAGATCGCAGGACAAGTGGTTCTTCGGCTTCGGAATTTTTCGGACGCGATGCCGTTTCAATTGTTGCTGGAGAAGCTTTCACGGCTCTGTGACCGTTAAACTGCTACTGTTGAAACTCCAAATCTGAAATTCGAAAAATTTAGTTTCCGTTTTTTCTAACCGGCAACATGATTCTGCGATCGGGAGCACAGACATCCTGCCACACGGCCGGGAAAGTTGTGCACCGTTTGCGGAATGAAAATCGTCGCGATTGCTAATCAAAAAGGCGGAGTTGGCAAAACGACCACGGCCGTGAATCTCGGCGCTGCGTTGGCGGAGTCGGGTAAGCGGATTTTGCTTATCGATCTCGACCCACAAGCGAATGCCACCAGCTCGTTTGGCCTGCAGGACGTGAAGGACATCAGTCTTTATGAACCGCTGCTAGGCGAGGCTTCAATAAGTGAAAAGATTTTGCCAACCCGGCGCGAAGGCCTGTTCATCGTACCCGCCGATCTCGATATGGCCGGCGCGGAGGTGGAAATCGCACGGATGCCAAATCATCTCACGCGCCTGGCGGAAACGCTCAAACCGCTGCACACGGATCAGACATTCGATTTCGTTTTCCTGGATTGTCCCCCGTCCCTTGGAATTTTGATGAGCAATGCGCTTGCCGCTGCGCACGAGTTGTTGACTCCGATCCAATGCGAATATTTCGCGCTTGAAGGATTGGTGAAAATTGTGCGTCTAATCGAGCAAGTGCTCGATTCAGGGGCGAACGAGGGTCTCCAGTTGGGCGGGATCGTTATGACGATGTTCGATGCGCGGACGAACCTGAGCCAACAGGTCGTTGCCGACGTGCGAAAACATTTCGGCGAACGCGTTTACGAGACTGTAATCCCGAGGAGCGTGCGGTTGAGCGAGGCCCCGAGCTTTGGGAAATCGATTCTTGAATACGCTTCGAGTGGACCTGCCGCGCAGGCCTATCGTGCGCTGGCGCGCGAGTTCATGAAGCGTCAGGGTTCGCCAGCCACTCCTCGCGAGTTATCGCGTACACCAGCGTCGGAAAACCGCGGAACGTAATTTCTTTTTCCACTTTCATTCCATTTTTCTCCGCCACGCGTCGCGACGGAATGTTTTCTGGATGAACCAGCGAAATCACGCGTGGCAGTTTTAAGTCTGTAAACGCGTGATCGCGCACAGCGCGCGCAGCTTCAGTGATGAGGCCGCGGTTCCAGTAGTCGGGATGCAGTCGGTACCCGATCTCGACCTCTCCTGGCACTTCAGGATGGTGAAAAAAACCACAGTAACCAATAGGCGCGTCGTGTGCGCGCAAGACAACGGCAAACTGCGACGGCATACGCGCGCGATCCCAGCCCATGACTTTCTCAATAAAATCAACGGTCTGCTTGCGTTCGCTGAAAGCGCCTAACGAGAAGCGCATGAAATCGGGATTCGCGAACAACTGCGCCATCGCATCCACATCCTCTTGGCGAAAGGGGCGCAGAATCAGTCGTTCAGTTTCAAGCTGCATAGGGTTTCTGCGGTCTTCGGCGCGACAGCTACAACGTAGATGATTTTCGATTCTGTAGTTAAAGATGCGAACGGACGAAGAGGAACACGCGCGACCGGCCCAGCCGCCGGAGACATCAAGTCTGGCCACGATGCGCGAAGCAGCAGCTCACTGCACTGCTTGTCATTTGTACAAACGAGCGACACAAACTGTTTTTGGCGAAGGGCCGAAACGCGCGGAGATGATGCTGGTTGGCGAGCAGCCGGGCGATTACGAAGATGTGGCGGGCAAGCCATTTGTGGGTCCCGCTGGGAAAATCATGGATCGCGCACTCGAGGACGCGGGAATTGATCGATCCCAGGTTTATGTGACCAATGCGGTGAAACATTTTAAGTGGGAGCCTCGCGGCAAACGCCGGATTCATCAGAAGCCCAACTCGCGCGAAATCGCAGCGTGCCGTCCCTGGCTGGAAGCAGAACTGCGGATCGTTAAGCCGAACCTCGTCGTGGCCATGGGTGCGACAGCGGCGCAGACAATTTTTGGTCCGACCTTTCGTGTTACGCGAGAACGCGGGAAAGTATTATCCTCGAAACTGGCGCCGAGAGTCCTCGCGACAGTCCATCCATCATCTCTGCTTCGTCAGCCGGATGAGGCATCCCGGCTGCGCGAATACAAGCATTTCGTGTCAGATCTTCGCGTTGCCGTAAGAGCAACTGGCGAGCATTAAGCGGCTAGTTTGGAGTCCGCAGACACCTCTGCGCTTTCCAAGAAAATCGCGTCAAATCCGCTATTCGTCATTCGACCTTCGCGTTTTGTATTCGCCCACGAACGCCTTACGAAATTGATCGAATGTGCCGCGCTCAATTTCTGCGCGCGCTTGACTCATCAGGTTCAGATAAAAATGCAGATTGTGCAGCGTAATCAGACGAAGCCCGAGAATTTCTTCCGCTTTGATCAGATGGCGAATATAGCCGCGCGTGAATTCCCGGCAGGCTGGACACGCGCAGTTCTCTTCAATGGGCCTTTTGTCCAACGCAAACTCTGCGTTCTTCAAATTGATCGTGCCTGCGGCTGTGAACGCTGTTCCATTTCGCGCTAGCCGCGTCGGCAATACGCAATCGAACATGTCCATCCCGCGCGCGACCATTTCCAGCAATTGCGGCGGCGTGCCGAGTCCCATCGCGTAACGTGGTTTGTCCGCGGGCAAGAACGGTTCTGCCGATTCGATGGCACGCATCATTTCCTGTTCCGGTTCGCCTACGCTCACTCCGCCGATCGCGTAGCCGTCGAAATCGAGCTCCACAATGGCCTGGGCCGATGCGCGCCGCAGATCGTCAAATGCTCCACCCTGTACGATGCCGAAGAGAAGTTGAGGCGGACAACCGTCATTCCGAGCGGAGCGGAGCGCAGTCGAGGAATCTCGTAGCGAAAACGTTTCGCTCGTTCCGCGGGATCCTTCGACTTCGCTCAGGATGACATTATGTGCTTCCCGGCATCTTTTCGCCCAGCGCGTGGTCATCTCCGCGCTTTGCGCTGCGTAGTCGTACTCACATGGATATGGAATGCATTCATCGAGCGCCATCGCGATGTCGCTGCCGAGCGCGGCTTGAATTTCCATTGCGATCTCCGGCGAAATGAACGCTCGAGTGCCGTCGATATGATTTTGGAACGCGACGCCGTCCTCGGTGATTTTGCGCAACTTCGCGAGTGAAAAAATTTGGAAGCCGCCACTATCGGTGAGAATCGGGCCATCCCAACTCATGAAGTTGTGCAGGCCGCCGAAATGTTTGATCACGTCGAGACCCGGCCTAACGAACAAGTGATAGGTGTTTCCCAGAATAATTTGGGCATCCAACTCGCGGAGTTCGCGCGGACTAACTCCTTTTACAGAACCTTGTGTGCCGATCGGCATGAACGCTGGCGTTTCGAGAATTCCATGCGCTGTGATTAAGCGCCCGCGGCGTGCTTTCGATTCTCGATCCTGCGAGACCAGTTCGAATGTTTTTTGCATTCGAGAAGAGATTCCGCATAATCACGCGACAAAACAAATTCAGACCTCAAAATATTCTTTGCGACCCGCGATATTCCCTCTATATTCGCGCCTCACCGCATCAGGCGCGTGATGTTGAGTTTGTTGCGCGGCCTGAAGCGGGTTTTTTTGTCGCCCGGAGTTACGAAGTTAGGCGGCGCTTTATTTTTAGGATTGGAAAATGCCCACGATCAATCAACTGATTCGCAAAGGACGCCGGAAGGTGTCGGTGAAATCGAAGTCACCGGCGCTGGCGGGTTGTCCGCAACGGCGAGGAGTATGTGTGCAGGTCATGACGCGCACACCGAAGAAGCCAAATTCCGCGTTGCGCAAAGTAGCGAAAGTGCGGTTGACGAATGGCCAGGAAGTGATTGCCTACATCCCAGGCGAGGGCCATAATTTGCAGGAGCACTCGATCGTGCTCGTGCGCGGCGGACGAGTGAAGGATTTGCCTGGCGTGCGCTATCACATTGTGCGCGGAACCCTTGACGCGCTTGGTGTAGATGGGCGACGGCGCGGTCGCTCCAAGTACGGAGCGAAGCGGCCGAAGGGCGGGGCGGCCGGTGGAGGCGGTGCCGCGAAAGCAGCACCGGCAGCGGCCAAATAAAAACAACTGAAGTTTGAAACAAACGATCGACAATGTCACGGCGGAGGAGAGTTCACAAAAAAGAAGAGCGCGTCGATTCCCGATACGGGAGTCCGGCGGTGGCTCGTCTTATCACGACCATCATGGAGCGAGGCAAGAGATCTCTCGCCGAACGCGTCGTGTACACTGCGATCGATAAGTCGCGTGAAGGCTCTGATTCAGTCGATCCGCTGGAGATTGTAAACAAAGCAATCGAGAACGTTCGTCCACGGCTTGAGGTACGTTCTCGCCGGGTGGGTGGCGCGACGTACCAGGTGCCGATGGAAGTGACACCTGCGCGGCAAATCTCACTAGCCACGCGCTGGATAGTGAGATTTGCCGACACCCGCAAGGGCCAACCATTGGCTGATGCGCTGGCGCAAGAACTCAAAGACGCCGCTGCGGGCCAGGGGAACGCGATCAAGAAACGCGACGACACACATAAAATGGCGCAGGCGAACCGCGCGTTTGCGCATTTCAGGTGGTGACAATTATGGCGACGGCGACAATGGAACAGAAAAAGACCGCGGCGAAAAATCCAAACTCGCCGGATCGCAAGTTTCCGCTGGAACGAACGCGGAACATCGGAATCGCCGCGCATATCGACGCCGGTAAAACAACGATTACCGAGCGCGTTCTCTTTTATACCGGCATGATCCACAAAATGGGTGAGGTGCACGAGGGCACCACCGTGACGGATTGGATGGAGCAGGAACGGGAACGCGGGATCACTATTACGTCAGCCGCGACAACCTGCGCTTGGACACAGCGCAAGGAAGAAGGCGTTTACAAGATGTTCGAAGGGGTCAAGGAACGCATCAACATCATCGATACGCCGGGTCACGTCGATTTTACCGCCGAGGTGGAACGTTCACTTCGCGTGCTCGATGGCGCGATCGCAGTTTTCGACGGTGTGGCCGGCGTGCAGCCGCAATCCGAAACGGTTTGGCGTCAGGCAACCAAGTACAACGTACCGCGTCTCGCTTTCATCAACAAAATGGACCGCGTCGGTGCAGATTTCGAAATGTCGGTCGACAGCATCCATAAAAAACTCGGTGCGAACGCATGGCCGGTTTTGCTGCCGCTGGGAAGAGAAGATCAGCTGCGCGGCCAGCTCGATGTCATTAACAAGAAGGCGATTATTTATTCCGACGACGATCAGTTTGGATCTACGTATGAGGTGACAGATGTGCCGAAGGAGCATGTCGACGCGGTTGAGAAGGCGTACCACGATTTGGTCCAACAGGTTTCCAATCTCGACGATGAACTCGCCGAAGCAGTACTCGAAGAGCGCGAAATCACTCCGGAGTTATTGAAGGCCGGCATTCGTCGCCAGACGATCGCGAATAAATTTGTGCCGGTTATTGGCGGCTCAGCTCTGAAGAATATCGGTATTCAATATTTGGTCGACGCGGTTGTCGACTACCTGCCAAGCCCGCTCGACATTCCGCCGGCCAAAGGCCAGAACCCCGACACAGGCGAGCCAATGGAAGCGATGACCGATGACAACGGCACGTTTTGCTCCATCGCGTTTAAGTTGTGGAGCGATCCGTTTGTCGGGAAGCTGGTTTTCTTCCGCGTCTATTCCGGCAGCCTCAGCAAGGGCGACACTGTTTACAATCCGCGCACGAACAAACGTGAGCGGATTTCGCGTTTAATTCA
>Ga0207678_10002922_pt1 | contig 15493 bp, 14 predicted proteins | sample KBSC63metaG_FD_184319 | JGI IMG/M metagenome (GOLD analysis project Ga0207678, IMG submission 184319) | Corn rhizosphere microbial communities from Kellogg Biological Station, Michigan, USA - KBS C6-3 metaG (SPAdes) (version 2) | ecosystem: Host-associated > Plants > Roots > Rhizosphere > Soil ...
CTATGTGCAGGCCAGCGGGAACATGAGCCCCACGCTGCACGAGGGCGAGCGGATCGTGGTGCGCCGGGCGGACAGCGGCGATGTGCATCGCGGGGACGTGGTGCTCATCGAGGGCCGCGCGTACCCCACCGACGGGCATCCCGGCGTCAGCGTGGTCCGGGTGGTCGGCGTGGCCGGGGACACCGTCGCCTGCTGCACCGGCGAGCACCTCACGGTCAACGGCAAACCCGTCACCGAGCCCTACATCACCCCCGGCTACGAAGGCCTCTTCGAGTTCTCGGCCAAGGTGCCCGAGGGCACGATCTTCGTCGAAGGCGACAACCGCGGCAACTCCGACGACTCGCGGTTCCGCGGCCCGGTGCAGCTGTCCGGCGTCGGCGGGATCGTGGTCGCGACCGGCACCGTGATCACCCCGGACCCGTTGCCCGCGGTGACTGCGTTCACCGACGCGGGCCTGCCGGGTGCCCCGCTGACCGACTCGACCCTGCCCACCCTGCGGTGGTTCCTCGCCGGTGGCGCGGTCCTGTTCTTCGCCGGGTTCATCGGGCTGATCGTGACACTCGTCCGGAGCGCCGGAAAACGACGAAAAGCAGCCGCAACCCCACCAGTGAGCTGATCACCAGCAGGTTGTAGCCGAACACCTGGTGCAGCGTCAGGTCCGCGGCGACGCGCGGGCCGCCCGAGCCGGTCAGCAGCAGCACCGCCATCAGCCCGGTCGCGGCGCCGGCGAAGGCCAGCAGGGCTTCGTGGACCAGGCCGGTGACGACGTCGCGGTCGCGTTCGTCGGAGAACAGCCGGACGTTCACCGCCAGCCTGCCCTCCTCCAGCGCCGCACCGATCCGGTCGATGCGGCGGGGGAGGCGGCGCAGCACCGGCAGCAGCGCCGTCAGCTCGCCGGCCGCGGTGCGGCCCAGCGGGCCCGGCCGCAGCCCGGCGCCGACCTGCTCGACGGCGAACGCGCGCGACTCGGCGACGACGTCGAAGCCGGGATCCAGCGCGGCCAGTGTTCCCTCCGCGGTGGCCAGCGCGCGGAACACCGCGGCCACCGGCGGCGGCACGAAGAGCCGGAATTCGGCGACCACGCGGAACAAGCCGGTGAACAGGTCGAAGTCCGGGGTGCGGCCGGGGCCGAAGTGCCGGGCGACCAGGGCGCCCAGCGCGCGTTCGAGGCGCTGTTCGTCGATGTCGCCGGTGCGGTCGACGACCTCCAGGAGCCCGTCGCGCAGGGCTGCGGGGTCGCCGCGGTCCAGGGCGAGCAGCAGGTTCTGCAGGCCGCCGCGCAGGCGTGCGTCGAGCCGGCCGACCGAGCCGAAGTCGAGCAGGCCCAGCCGGCCGTCGGCCAGCAGCACGAGGTTGCCCGGGTGGGGGTCGGCGTGGAAGACGCCGCCGATCATCACCTGGTCGAGCAGGCCGCGCAGGAGCGACCGGGCCAGCCGCTCGCGCTCGGCCGACGGCAGGTCCTTCGCCGCGGTGAGCGGCTTGCCGTCGAGGCGGGACATCACCAGCACGCGGTCGGTCGAAAGTCCTTTGTGGACCATCGGGAGCACGACGTCCGGGGAGCCCGTGGCGGCCACGGCCGCGATGTTGCGGGCTTCGATGGTGAAGTCGAGTTCCTCGGCCAGTGCTTCGGCGAACCCGCCGGCCAGCTCGGCGACGCCGAGCGAACGCGCCCAGTCCGCGCGGTCCTCCAGCGCCGCGGCGACCCGGCGGAGGATGGCGATGTCGCGCTCGGCCTGCTCCCGCACCCCGGGCCGCTGCACCTTGACCACGACGTCTTCGCCGCTGTGCAGCTTGGCGCGGTAGACCTGCGCGACCGACGCGGCGGCCATTGGTTCGGGGTCGAACTCGGCGAAGACGTCGTCGGGCGCGCCGCCGAGTTCGGCGGCCAGCACGGCCAGCACGGCGTCGGCGCGCGCGGGCGCGACCCGGTCCTGCAGCCGGCCGAGCTCGTCGACGAACGCCGGAGGCAGCAGGTCCGCGCGGGTGGACAGCAGCTGGCCGAGCTTCACGAACGTCACGCCGCCCTCCTCCAGCGCCCGGCGCAGCGACCGCGCGAGCTTGGCGTGCCGCCCCGGCGCCGGGCCGGGTTCGCGCCGGCCGGTCAGGTGGCGGCCGAGGCCGTGCTTGACGGCGATCCGGCTGATCTGCGCGTACCGGCGGGTGCGGGAGAGCCGGCCCCGCAGCCGGCCGGACCCGGCGCCGTGGGGCAGCGCCAGCTCCGCGACGAACAGGAAGATCAGCGTCGCGAGGAAAGCGCTGCCCGCCAACGGGATCAGCAGCCCGAGCGCCGCGCCGCCGTTGCGCAGCAGCGTGACCGGGAAGGCCTGCGCGATACCGCCGGCGACGAGCCACCCGAAGGCGGCGGCGCACAGGGCGCGGAAGGTGCCGATCCGGACGCCGAGCACGCGCCGGGAGGCGGCCACGAGCGGCCACAGCACGAGCACGTACAGGGGGAGGGTCAGCAGGCCCAGCAAGATGTCCATCGGTTCCCTTTCGCCGTCGCCCGAGCAGATCACGGCGGCGGGCGCCGGCGGCTCACGCGGCGGCGGGAGGCGGCTCCCTCCCGCGGGGGAACGACTTTCGGCCGTGGCCGGGCCCGCGGTGACCTTCTAACCTGATCGCGCGAAACACGGTGAAGTGCTCTCTGAACCAGACAAAGGAGACACGATGAACGGACGCGTGATCGGCCGGGTCGTGGCCTTGGCCACGGTCGTCGCCGCCCCGCTGGGCCTGGGCCTGGCCACCGCGCCTGCCGCCTCGGCGGCAGCGGTCACGACGCTGTACTACAGCTCGTCGGGCGCGCCGGACTACCTCGCCCAGATCGACCAGGGCGCGGCCAACTGGAACGCGGCGGTCACCGACGTCAAGCTGGTCAAGCGGAACACGGGCGCGACGATCGTGTTCCACGAAGTGCACAGCGGGGGTTCGTACACGAACACCAACGGCCACGGGCGCGGGCAGATCTACCTGGACACCAGCCAGGTGGCCGAGGGCTACGACCCGACGCGGATCGCGGCTCACGAGCTGGGGCACAACCTCGGCCTGCCGGACCACTACAGCGGGCCTTGTACGGAGCTGATGTCGGGCCACGGCCCGGGAACGGCGTGCAAGAACGCCAAGCCGTCGGCCGCCGAAGCGGCGAAGGTGCAGTCGTTGTGGGTGAACGGTTTGGTGGCCCAGGCGGAGAGCCGCGCGGTCGCTTACTGAGCTGTCTCGAGGTGGCCTTCGGTGCGCCGAGGGCCACCTCGGGTCTTCTTCCGGCGCGCTCCGAGCGTCACCCCGGCGATGACCACCGCGCCGCCGAGCACCTTGGTGATCGTGAGCTTCTCCCCGGCCAGCACGACCGCCCACCCCAGTCCCGCCACCGGGACGATGTTCAGCAGGTTCACCGCGACACTCGCCTCCAGGTGCCGGAGTCCGTGGTTGTACAGCAGGAACGCCGCCACCGAGCACAGCCCCGCCAGGAACACGATCCGCAGCGCGTCCGGCCCGCTCGGCACGCGCCACCGGTCCACTTCGGACAGCGACAGCGGCACGAAGCCACCCGCCCCGGCCAGCGTCTGGTAATACGTCACCACGATCGGCGAAGCGCCGGATCCGTCCCGCCGCGCCAGGACGTTGTACGCCGCCCAGGCCACGCCGCCCGCGATGAGGAACGCGTCGCCCCACAGTGAGTGCGAGCCGTCGTCCCGGACCACCAGCCACACGCCCGCGACCGCCACCAGCATGCCCGTCAGCCGAACGGGGGAGAAGGCCGCGCGGCCGGACAGCACCAGCGTCAAAATCGGGTAGGACGCCACGATCAGCGTCGCATCGGAAGCCGACGCGAGGTCGACGCCGATGTTCTCCAGCGCGAAGTACGCCGTGATCCCCAGCAGGCCTGCCAGGCCGATGAACCGCCGCTCGCGGGGTGAGGGCAGGCGCCGGCGCTCCGGGCCCGCGTGCACCGCCACCCCGAGGATCAGTGCCGCCAGCGCGAACCGCAGCGCGCCCAGCGTCAGCGGCGGGAGCTCCGCCAGCGCCACCTTGGTGACCGCGAACGAACTGCTCCAGATCAGCGCCGCGCCCAGGACGGCAGCGACGGACAGGCCCCGGCGAGGAGAATCGGAGATCATGGCGCCACGGTAAACAACAGCCAGAACCTGACCGACAAATGCCGTGTTAGATTCGGTAGGACCTTGATAATGCCGAATAGTAAGAGCCCGAGAAGCGGAGCAAGGCCCGATGGACGAACTTGACACGGCCCTGCTGACCCTCCTCCAGGAGGACGCCAAGCAGACCAACAAGGAACTCGCCCGCCGCCTGCACATCGCGCAGTCGACGTGCCTCGAGCGGGTGCGGGACCTGACGCGGCGCGGGATCGTGCGCGGTCACACCGTCGACGTCGACCTGAAGAAGATCGGCCGGCCGGTGCAGGCGATGGTCGCCGTGCGGTTGCGGCCGCCCGACCGGGCCGTCATCGAATCCTTCCGGGCCTTCGTCACCGGCCTGCCCGAGGTGCTCTCCGTCTTCGTCATGTCCGGCAGCGACGACTTCCTGCTGCACATCGCCGTCGCCGACAACGATCACCTGAGCGGGTTCGTCCTCGATCGGCTGACCCAGCGCCGGGAGATCGTCGACGTGCGGACGTCGGTCATCTTCAACCACTTCCGCCGCACCGTGGTCACGCCGGCCGGGAGCGACGGCTGAGGCGGGTCCACCGCGAGAGGGAGGCGCGCCCGGGCTCCGGGCTGCGAAGATCGGCCGGTGCGCATCCTGACGAGCAAGGCGACCTATCGCCGCTGGGTCTACCTCGTCCTCGGCGGCGCCATCAGCGTGCCGTACCTGTTGTTCTCCGCGGTCGCCGTGCCGGCGCTGCTGCCGTTCGTCACCACGCCGGAACGGGCGACCATCGTCGGCGGCCTGCTCACCCTGGCCGTCCTCGCCGGGACGGCGTTCCTGCCCGCGGTGCACGTCCTGGAGTCGACCGCGGTCCGCGAACTGCTGGACGACCCCGCCCCGGACGCGCCCGCGAAACCGCCCACCCGCCAGGGCCGGCGGCGCGCCGCGGTGATGTTCGTGCTGCACGTCGGCGCGGGGTTCGTCGTCAGCTTCTTCAGCCTCGCCGCGCCGGTCGCCATCGGGCTGTCGATCAGCGCCGTCTTCACCGGGCAGCTTTTCCAGACCGGCGAAGGCGAAGCCGTAACCGTGCCGGCCGGCTGGGCGTCGGCGTGGCTGCCCGCGGCCTTCGGGTTCGGTCTGGTGCTGCTGGTCCACGCCGTCAGCGTCACCGGCGGGCTGCTGCGCCGGGCCGCGGCCGCCCTGCTCGGGACGACCGCCGCCGACCGGATCGCCCGGCTCGAACAGCGGACCGAGCAGCTCGCCGAGCGCAACCGGCTGGCCAGGGAGCTGCACGACTCGGTCGGGCACGCGCTGAGCGTCGTCACGCTCCAGGCGGGCGCCGCCCGTCGGACGCTGCGCACCGACCCGGACTTCACCGAACGCGCGCTCGGCGCCATCGAGGAGTCGGCGCGCACGGCGCTGGACGACCTCGACCACGTGCTCGGCCTGCTGCGCGAGGAGGCGGCGGGCCGCACACCGCAGCCGACGCTCACCGCGCTGCCTGCCCTGCTCGAAACGACCCGGCTGGCGGGCACCGAGGTCACCGCCGACCTCGGTGGCGACCTGGCCGCGGTGCCGCCGGTGGTGTCCCGCGAGGTGTACCGGATCCTGCAGGAATGCCTGACCAACGCGGTGCGCCACGCCGGTAGGGTCCCGGTGACGGTGGTCGTCGGCGTCGCGGCGCACGAGCTGCGCGCGCGGGTGGCCAACCCGCTGGGCGGCGGTGCGCGCCGGTCCGGGGGCGGCCGGGGTTTGCGCGGGATGGCCGAGCGGGTGGCGGTGCTCGGCGGTGAACTGTCGGCCGGGCCGGTGGACGAGCGGTGGGAGGTCGTGGTGTGGGTGCCGTGGGGGAGGGGAGAGAGCGGTGAGCTTGGGCGTGCTGCTGGTCGACGACGAGCCACTGATCCGGGCCGGGCTGAAGGCGATCGTCGACAGCGAAGACGGCCTGACCGTGCTCGGCGAGGCCGCCGACGGCGCCGAGGTGCCCGGGCTGGTCGCCCGGCTGCGGCCCGACGTCGTACTGATGGACGTGCGGATGCCCGCGGTGGACGGGATCCGGGCCACCACGCACCTCATGTCCACAGTGGACGAGCCGCCGAAGGTGATCGTGGTGACCACCTTCGAGAACGACGACTACGTCTACGACGCGCTCGTCGCCGGCGCCAGCGGTTTCCTGCTGAAGCGCGCCCGGCCCGAAGAGATCGTTACGGCGATCCGGACCGTCGTGGCCGGCGAATCGCTGCTGTTCCCGGCCGCGATCCGGCGGCTGGCCGCCCGGCGCGCCCCCGCGCCGGCCGGCGACGGCCTGGCCGCGGCCGGGCTGACCGAACGCGAGCGCGAAGTGCTGCGGCTGATGACCGGTGGACTGTCCAATGTGGAGATAGCGGGCGAGCTGTACCTGGGCGTCCAGACGGTGAAGACCCACGTCGGCAACGTGCTGGCGAAACTCGGGGCCCGCGACCGGACCCAGGCGGTGATCCGCGCCTACGACTCGGGCTTCGTGACGCCGTCCGGCTGATTCGGGCACCATGGGGCGCATGACTGCCGCTTACGACGACTTCGCCGAGGTCTACACGGCCGAGAACGAAACCAGCCTGATGAACGCCTACTACGAGCGTCCCGCAACGCTGGCGCTCGCCGGAGACGTAGCCGGACGGCGGATCCTCGACGCCGGTTGTGGCGCGGGCCCGCTGTTCGCGGCGCTGCGGGAGCAGGGCGCCGTCGTCAGCGGGATCGACCAGAGCGCCGCCATGCTGGAGCTCGCGCGACGGCGGCTCGGCGATGACGCGGACCTGCGGGTTGCCGACCTGGCCGACCCGCTGCCCTTCCCCGACGACGAATTCGACGACGTCGTGGCTTCGCTGGTGCTGCACTACCTGCGCGACTGGGGTCCGACCCTCGCCGAGGTGCGGCGCGTGCTGAAGCCCGGCGGCCGGCTCATCGCCTCGGTCAACCACCCGATGATGGTCAACGTCACCCACCGCCACGAAGGGCCCCGGCCCGACTACTTCGAGGCCTACACCTGGACCGACGAGTTCGAGCTGCACGGCCACCCCGCGCGGATGACCTTCTGGAACAAGCCGCTGCACGCGATGACCGACGCCTTCACCGCGGCCGGCTTCCGGATCGCCGTCATCAGCGAGCCGCACCCCGTGCCGGCCGCGCGCGAGCTGTTCCCCGGTGACTTCGAAATCCTCGACACCTTCCCGAGCTTCCTGTTCTTCGTCCTGGAAGCCGGGTAGGGGTCAGTCGAGGCAGAACTCGTTGCCCTCGACGTCCTGCATGTTCTGGCACGATTCGTTTTCCTCGTCGGCGAGCAGGAGCTGCCCGCGCACCGCGCCGAGCGCCACCAGCCGGGTGCACTCGGCTTCGAGAGCGGCCAGCCGCTCTTCGCCGACGAGCCCCGTGCCGGCCCGGACATCGAGGTGCACGCGGTTCTTGACGACCTTGCCCTCGGGCACGCGCTGGAAGTACAGCCGCGGGCCCACGCCCGTGGGATCGCTGCAGGCGACACCCGAGCTGTGCAGCTCGTACCCGAGCACCTCGCACCAGAACCGGGCGACGCGCTCGGGATCCGCGCAGTCGAAGGTGATCTGAACCTGCCTGACCGTCGTCATGAGGCCCACCCTAGGGGGCGGGCAGGAGAATTTCAGCCGAGTTCGTCGAGCAGGGCCTGGATCGCGGCCGCCATCGCCGCCGGGTCGCCGTCGCCGGGGCGCAGCACCAGGTCGGGCGACGACGGACGCTCGTAAGGTGCGTCGATGCCGGTGAACCCGGTGATCTCCCCGGCGCGGGCCTTCGCGTACATGCCCTTCGGATCGCGTGCCTCGCACACTTCCAGGGGCGTGTCGACGAAGACCTCCACGAATGGCAGCCCGTCGTGGATCGCCCGCGCCCGGGCGCGATCGGTTTCGTACGGGCTGATCAGGGACGCGATCGCCACCACGCCCGCGTCCGCGAACAGGCGGGCGACCTCCGCCACCCGCCGGACGTTCTCCGCGCGGTCCTCGGGGCTGAAGCCCAGACCGGCGTTGAGCCCGTGCCGCAGGTTGTCGCCGTCGAGCAGGTACGCCGGCCGGCCGGCCGCGACCAGCCGGCGCTCCAGCTCCACCGCCACCGACGACTTGCCCGAGGCCGAAAGGCCGGTCAGCCACACGGTCGCGCCCCGGGTCGGGCGGTCTTCACGCCGCACCGCCGCAGTGTGCCAGACGACGGGGGAGGCGACCGCGCCGGTGATCATGCCCGCCGCGACCGTGTCGCCCGTGTGTTCGTCGACCAGCAGGAAGCCGCCGGTGGCGCGGTTGCGGCGGTACGGGTCGAACAGCAGCGGCGAACGCGTGCGCAGCCGGATGCGGCCGATGTCGTTCAAGGACAGCGCTTCCGCCGTCTCGTCGCGGTGCAGGGTGGTGACGTCGAGGCGGTACTCCAGGCGCTCCACCGTGCCCCGCGTCTCGGTGGTCGTGTGCCGCACCGCGTACGTCGCGCCCGGCGTCAGCGCCGCGCGTTCGGAGAACCAGCAGACCAGGGCGTCGACCTCGCGGGCCGACTCCGCGCGGTTGCCGGGGCGGCACAGCATGGCCCCGCGGCCGAGGTCGAGGTCGTCGGCCAGCTCCACGGCCACCGCCTGCCCGGTGAACGCCTCCTCCAAGGGCTGCCCACCCGGGCCCCAGACCGCGCGCACCTTCGACGTGAACCCCGACGGCAGCGCCACGACCTCGTCGCCCGGCTTGAACACCCCGCCGGCGATGGTGCCGGCGTAGCCGCGGAAGTCGGACCGGCGGATGACGTACTGCACCGGGAACCGCGCGTCGATGAGGTTGCGGTCGGAGGCGACGTGCACCTCTTCCAGCTGGTGCAGCAGCGAAGTGCCTTCGTACCACGGCATGCTCGCACTGCGGTGGACGACGTTGTCGCCGTGCAGCGCCGAAACCGGCACGAACGTCAGGTCGGCGACGTCGAGTTTCATCGCGAACCGGCGGAAGTCCTCGCGGATCTCGTCGAACCGCTCCTGCGACCAGCCGACCAGGTCCATCTTGTTGACGCACACGACGAGGTGGCCGATCCCGAGCAGCGACGCCAGGAACGCGTGCCGCCGCGACTGCTCCAGCACGCCCTTGCGCGCGTCGACCAGGATCAGCGCGAGGTCGGCCGTCGACGCGCCGGTCACCATGTTCCGCGTGTACTGCAGGTGCCCCGGCGTGTCGGCGATGATGAACTTGCGCCTGGGCGTGGCGAAGTAGCGGTGGGCGACGTCGATCGTGATGCCCTGCTCGCGCTCGGCCCGCAGCCCGTCGGTGAGCAGCGCGAGATCCGGGTAGTCCTCGCCGCGGTCGCGGCTGGCGCGTTCGACGGCCGCGAGCTGGTCGGTGAAGATCGCCTTCGAATCGAACAAAAGCCGGCCGATCAACGTCGACTTGCCGTCGTCGACGCTGCCCGCCGTGGCGATCCGCAGCAGCTGCATCAGAAGTAGCCCTCTCGCTTGCGATCTTCCATGCCCGCTTCGGAAATCCGGTCGTCGGCGCGCGTGGCACCGCGCTCGGTGACGCGCGTGGCGGCCACCTCGGCGACCACTTCGGACGGTGTCGTCGCCGACGACTCGACGCAGCCGGTGCACGTGGCGTCCCCGACGGTCCGGAAGCGGACGGTCGCTTCGTACGGCGTCTCGCCGTCCACAAGGGACAGGAACCGGGTGGCCGCGAGCAGCATGCCGTCGCGCTGCACGACGGGCCGCTTGTGCGCGTAGTACAGCGGCGGCAGCGCGATCCGCTCGTCCCGGATGTACTGCCAGATGTCGAGCTCGGTCCAGTTCGACAGCGGGAAGACGCGGATGTGCTCGCCGCGGCGGTGCCGCCCGTTGTAGAGGTTCCACAGCTCCGGACGCTGCGCCCGCGGGTTCCACTGGCCGTGCTCGTCGCGGAAGCTGAACACGCGCTCCTTGGCGCGGGCCTTCTCCTCGTCGCGGCGGGCGCCGCCGAACACGGCGTCGAACCCGCCCTCGCGGATGGCCCGCAGCAGCGTCACCGTCTGCAGCCGGTTGCGGCTGGCCCGTGGCCCGGTCTCCTCGACGGCCCGGCCGGCGTCGATGTCGTCCTGGACGCTCGCCACCTCCAGGCGCAGGCCGAGCGCGGCCACCGTTTCGTCGCGGAACCGGATCACTTCGTCGAAGTTGTGGCCGGTGTCGACGTGCAGCACGGGGAATGGCAGGGGCGCGGGCCAGAACGCCTTCGCGGCGGCGTGCAGCATCACCACCGAGTCCTTGCCGCCGGAGAAGAGCAGGACGGGGCGCTCGAAGGTCGCCGCGACTTCGCGGAAGACGTGCACGGCCTCCGCTTCGAGCGCGGCCAGGTGCGAGAGCTCGTACGAGGTCACGGACACGGGAAAAAAGTAGAACATGTTCTTGTCTTTGGTCAAGCCGTGCGGGACGCTAGGGACATGGACCTGGTCGTACTCGAAGAGATCAAGCGGCTGAAGTACCGGTACCTGCGCGGGGTGGACCTGAAGCTGTGGGACGAGGTGGCCGACACCTTCACCGTCGACGCCACGGCCGACTACGGGACCCGCGCGACCGGGAGTGAGGGCAAGCAGTTCGAGGGCCGCGACGCCATCGTCGAGTTCCTCACCCAGAGCCTCGGCAACGGCATCATCACGGTGCATCACGCAGCTCAGCCCGAGATCGACATCGATGGCGACACCGCGACCGGGCGGTGGTCGTTCACCGACAAGGTCATCGTGCCCGACCACAAGATGATCGTCGAAGGTGCCGCCTTCTACGAGGACACCTACCGCCGCGAGAGCGACGGCGTCTGGCGGATCTCGCACATCGGGTACGTCCGCACCTACGAGACGCTGACGACCTTCGACAGCATCCCCGGCTTCAAGCTGATCGCGAACCGCTGGGCTGTCCCGGCATGATCGAGAACGAGTTCTCGTTGACCCGGTCGTTCGCCGACGCCATCGTCGAGGCCGAGAAGCTGATCGCCGAAGCGTCCCCTGCGCAAACCGAGCAGGGTCTCCTCGAGGGCTACGACTACCTCGCGGGCAGCATCCGGGCGTCGCTGCAGATGGCCTGGGCCTACCAGCGCGACTTCCCGTACTTCACCTTGTCCACCGGGCCCTACACGAAGATGGCCCTGGACAACCCGGACACGCTGTACTTCAACGCGAACATCCGGGCCGACCGCGAGTACCTGGTCACCGGCGTCCGGGGGACGACCGCCGACCTGAGCTTCCAGATCCTCAACGGCGACTATTCGCCCGTCGAGGTGCCCGACAGCCTCGCCGCGTTCGACGACCGGAACATCGAGATCGGCCCGGACGGGCGGTTCGAGCTGCGCTTCGGCCCGGCCCGCGACAACCCGCCGCCGAACTACTTCGTCCTCGGCGAGGGCTCGTCGATGCTCGTCGTGCGTGAGGTCTACAGCGACTGGGCCACCGAACGGCGGGGCGAGATCCGCATCCAGTGCGTGGACACCGCGGGCCAGGCGCCGCCGGTGCCGGACCGGTCCGCACTGGCCAAGCGCTACGGCGTCACCGGGAAGATCCTGCTGAGCCGGCTCAAGACGTTCCTGGCCTTCCCGAAGTGGTTCTACTACGACCTGCCGGTGAACACGCTGACCGAGCCGCGCTCGACGCCGGGCGGCCTGACCACGCAGTTCTCCTCGGCCGGCCACTACGAGCTCGGCCCCGAAGAGGCGATGATCGTCACTGTGCCGCGCTGCGCGGACGCCCCCTACCAGGGCATTCAGCTCGGCAGCCTCTGGTACGTGTCGCTGGACTACATCAACCACCAGACGAGCCTCACCGCCGACCAGGCCCGCGTCGACCCGGACGGCAAGATCCGGTTCGTCGTCGCCGAACGCGACCCCGGCCTGGCGAACTGGCTGGAACTCATCGGCCACGACCGCGGGTACCTGCAGATCCGCTGGCAGCGGCTGGCCCGCGACCTCGGCCCGGACGACGGCCCGGTCGTCGAGGTGGTCAAGATCGACGAACTGCCCGACCGGCTGCCCTACCACGCCGAAGCACGCGTGACGCCGGAGGAGTGGGCGGCGCGGATCGCGGCCCGGCAGGACGCCGTCGCCGCCCGGATGCTGGGGTGAGCGTGGAGAACCTGTTGCAGGGCAAGGTGGTCGTCGTCTCCGGGATCGGGCCGGGGCTCGGCCGGTCGATCGCCGTGCGCAGCGCGCAGGCCGGTGCGGACGTCGTCCTCGCCGCCCGCACCGAGTCACGGCTGAGCGAGGTCGCGAAGGAGGTGACCGACCTCGGCCGCCGGGCGGTCGCGGTCCGCACCGACATCGACGACGCGGACTCCGCCGCGAACCTGGTGACCGAGGCGGTCGAGGCGTTCGGCCGGGTCGACGCGGTGGTGCACAACGCCTTCGCCGTCCCGCCGCTGACCGACCTGGCCACCGTGGACTTCGACGGCGTCCGCGCGGGCTTCGAGACCGCGGCGATCTCCGTGCTCCGGCTGACCCGGCTGTTCCTGCCCGCGCTCAAGGAGAGCAAGGGCTCGCTGGTGATGATCAACTCCGCCGTGCTGCGGCACTCCCGGCGGACGTTCGGCGCCTACAAGATGGCGAAGTCGGCGCTGCTGTCGCTGTCCCAGAGCCTCGCCAGCGAGCTGGGGCCGGACGGCGTGCGCGTCAACACCGTGGCGCCCGGGTACATCTGGGGGCCGAACCTCCAGTGGTACTTCGCCTACCTCGCCAAGGAACGCGGCATCACGCCCGAGGACGTCTACGCCGAAACGGCGTCCACAATAGACCTGCGCAAGCTGCCGGAACCCGACGAGATCGCCGACGCCGTGGTGTTCCTCGCCTCGCCGATGGCGCGTGCGATCACCGGGCAGTGCCTCGACGTCAACGGCGGCGAGTACCACCACTAGGAGGTTCGATGCTCCCCGGCCGCGAAGACGTGGGCACCGTCGAGGACCTGCACGCCTCGGCGTCGAAGCTCACCGGGCTCGACGACTTCGGCGTCGACGAGTACGTCGAAGGCCTGCGCGTGCTGCTGGAGTCCTACGAAGCCGAAGCGGAACTGACGCCGTACGGCAACAAGGTGCACCGGGCGTTCCTGCGCGGCGCGCTCGTGGCGCGGTTGCTCAGCGAGGCGTCGTGGAAGCAGAACCCGGGCTACGCGGACGCCCGCGTCGAGCGGCCGATCTTCGTCACCGGGCTGCCGCGCACCGGCACGACCGCCCTGCACCGGCTGCTCGCCGAAGACCCCGCGCACCAGGGCCTCGAGGTGTGGCTCGCCGAGGTCCCGCAGCCGCGGCCGCCGCGGTCGACGTGGGCGGACAACCCGATCTTCCGGGGCATCCAGGCCGGCTACGAACGCCACCACGTCGAACACCCCGAGTTCATGGGCGTGCACCACATGTCCGCCGACCAGGTGGAGGAGTGCTGGCAGCTGCTGCGCCAGTCGATGCGGTCGGTGTCCTTCGAATGCCTCGCGCACGTGCCGCGCTACTCGCGCTGGCTGGCCAAACAGGACTGGACGGACGCCTACGCCCGGCACAAGCGCAACCTGCAGCTGATCGGGCTGCCGGACGCGGGCAAGCGCTGGGTGCTCAAGAACCCCAGCCACCTCTTCGCGCTCGACGCGCTGATGGCGAACTACCCGGACGCACTGGTGATCCAGACGCACCGGGCGCCGCGCACGATCATGGCGTCGATGTGCAGCCTCGCCGAGAAGGCCGCGGACGGCTGGTCTTCGAAGTTCCGGGGCGAGGCGATCGGGCAGGGGCAGCTGGAGCTGTGGGCGCGCGGAGCCGACGAGTTCGGCTGGGCTCGCGCGCGGCACAACCCGGCGCAGTTCTGCGACGTCCGGTACGAGGACTTCGTGGCCGACCCGATCGGCACGGTGTCCACTGTGTACGACCACTTCGGACTGGACTTCACCCCCGAAGCGCGGGCGGCCATGACGGCGGTGCACGAGGCGAGCCGCACCGGGGACCGGAAACCGGTGCACCGCTACAGCCTCGCGGACTTCGGCCTGACGCCCGAGGAGGTCGACGAGCGGTTCGCCGGTTACCTGGCGGCGCACGAGCTCAGCCGGTGATCAGCTTCACGACTTCGTCCATCGCCGGTCCGGCGGCCATCTCGGCGGCCAGCTCCCGCGCCCGGGTGCGGTAACGCGGATCGTCCAGGACCGCGCGGACGTCTCGCCGCAGCGCCCGCGGCGAGGCCGACGCGCGGGCGCGGCCGATCCCGGCCCCGGACCAGGTGACCCGGGCGGCGACCTCGCGCTTGTCCTCGCTGGCCCCGACCACGACCGGCGGCACGCCGTACCGCAGGGCGTGGTTGACGCCGCCGTACCCGCCGTTGCTGACCATGGCGGCGCAGCGGGGCAGCAACTCGTCGTAGGGCAGGAAGTCCGCCACGCGGACGTTGTCCGGCAGCGGGCCCGGCCGCAGCCGTCCGCCGCACGTCGTTGCCACGACCAGGACGTCCTCGCCGGCCAGCGCGTCGATGGCCGGTTCGACCAGCCGGCTCAGGTCGTCGTTCGCCACCGTCCCCTGGGTCACGTGCACCACCGGGCGGCCGCCGTCCAGGTCGGCCCACCACGGCGGCAGCGGGTGCTCGCTCGCCGCGCTCACCGTCGTCGGCCCGATGAAGTGCAGCGGCGCTCGCTCGCGCGGGTACTCGAAGCCCGGGCAGGTCATCTGCAGGACGCCGTCGCTGTGCAGGGGCCAGTCCGTGAAGAGCATGCCCGGGTCGCCGCCGAGCAGGTCTTTCGCCAGTTTCTGCGCCGGCCCGGCCACCTGCGGCACGAGCGCCTTGAGGAGCGCGCCGCGCAGGGGGTGTCCCGGCGGGCCGGTCGGGACCGGCGGCATGAACGGCAGGAACCCGAGGACCAGCAGGCGCGGCCGCCGTGCGCGCCGGACCAGGGCCAGCCCGGCCATCATCAGCGGATCGCACAGCACGACGTCGGCCGGCTGCCCGTCGATGACGCTGAGCTGCGCGGGCATGGCGCGGACGAAGTGGGTCAGGTCGAACCGGGCGAGTTTCAGCCCGCGCAGCCCGGCGCGGCCGGGGATGGAGCCGTCGAGGTCGGTCTCGTCGAAGTCGGCTTCCGCGGGCAGGAGCTCGACGGTGGCGCCCAGCTTCTCGAACGCCTCCCGGTACCGCGCGCCGGTGACGACGGCGACGTCGTGGCCGGCGGCGACCAGCGCCTCGGCGATCGGCTTGGCCGGCCCGACGTGACCCCGGGCGGGCTGCACGCACACGAGTATCCGGGCCATGGCACGTCCCTTCATTGACCGATACAGTGTACTATCCAATGTCGATGACGATACCCGATTCCGAAGGTGCGCGGCGCCCTTACGAGTCGCCGGTGCGCGAGGCCCGCGCGCGGCGCACCCGGGCCCACGTGGTGGCGACGGCGGGGAAGC
>Ga0207678_10002923_pt1 | contig 15493 bp, 15 predicted proteins | sample KBSC63metaG_FD_184319 | JGI IMG/M metagenome (GOLD analysis project Ga0207678, IMG submission 184319) | Corn rhizosphere microbial communities from Kellogg Biological Station, Michigan, USA - KBS C6-3 metaG (SPAdes) (version 2) | ecosystem: Host-associated > Plants > Roots > Rhizosphere > Soil ...
ACTCATTGAACCTCAGGTTCTGACACGCCTGGTGTACCGCCACCAACGACGAGGAGCACGCCGACTGAATTGTGAAGCTGGGGCCCGTAAGATTCAGCTTGAAGGAAACACGGGTGCTCAGGAAATCCTTGTCGTTGTTGATGTGCGAAGTGCTTGCTGTCTGACCGGGAAAATCTGCATGGTGCAATTTTGCCAGCAGATAGCTCGCAACGACGCCGCCGCCGGTCGAAAGAACACCAATCTTTCCCGGGTAACCAGCCGGGTCATAACCCGCGTTTTCAAACGCCTCCCAGGACACCTCGAGAAACAAGCGCTGCTGTGGGTCCATCAGCGCTGCGTCTTTGGGGGAGTAACCGAAGAACGACGCGTCGAACATCTCGACGTCCCGCAATACCGGGGCAGCTTTTACGTATCTGGGATTGGCAACCAGCGACGGGTCGACACCGGCTGCGACGAGTTCCTGATCAGAAAAATAATCGACGGACTCAACGCCGTCACACAAATTTTTCCAATATTCCTCGGCCGTGGCTGCTCCAGGAAGTCGACAGGACAGACCGATTATCGCGATGTCAACGTTCCACCGTGGACTACTCATCTTGACACCTCGACCGACACAAGCATTTGGAAATTAATGTCAGCAAAATGCTCGGATACAGAAAACTCATCTGTGCAGAATTAAATATCAGTCAGAATTGTTCAGCAGCTTTTCTATTTGCTATGACCTTTGGCTTTGTTGCCATCCTTGAGTGTATTCAATGCATCACTCATACGCTTCAAAAGTATGTCCTGGACCTCGATAAACTGAATTGAACCGGAAACCAGTTTGGGGACGGTTTCTTTGTACGTCTCCTCTACTTTCTTCTCGAGATCGGCATCAAAGGGACCTCGCCACGTCCGCGACGGATCCATGACCATCATCAGAGCATGCAGTTCAAGCAACGTCAGTTTCTGAACCGGCCTGGCATGACTCGTATCTTCAATGCCTTTTTTCATAATTGCGAGCATCTCGCGTTGGAAGGACACCCATGGCAATGCCAGCAAACTGAAACTCCTCAACATGCTGTCTTTCAGACTTTGAGCATGATCCGAGCTGCTCTCCTTGTCATTCGGCATCTGAGCACCCCTCCTTTGAGCGCGTTTGCACGTTGCCCCCCTTTGCGGGCGGTGGCGTAACCCGAGCGCGGCCAAGATGGCGCTGGCCGACGCGCTGCCTGACGGTACGCGGCGTGAGATTGCGGATCGCGGACGACACCGCACCTCGCTGGTCTGAAAGCCCCGAAGCCCTTGCCGCGTGCATATGTCGTGCGCCTGGAGCGGATTGCCGTAACCGGCCCGCGGTCCTTCCGCAGGATAGCCACCACGCGCTATTGAGTAAATCGCGACTTTTGAGCTGCGAAATTGTCTGACCGACATCTCCGCCAAATAAATCCATCATGGCACCAGCTTGCATTACACAATTTAGACCTTTGGGCGTATCAGCGTAGTGTCACACTCTCCGATTGTTGCGCGGCTGGACTTGAATAAGCTTCTGAACTGCTATCGTGCCTCCTGAGGACACTCCGAAAACGGATGTTTGCTGGATGTCGATTTTGTCAGCAGGAAGGGGCGGTGCCGCGACAGGACCAACGGGGCAGAAACTTGAGGCGAATATGCACCCGATGCGTTTCATGGGCCCCCAAGGGTACCGTGGAAAAATACAACCGGACGTGGTAGCCTACGTTTTGTCTCGTCATTCAGCAACACCATAAACGCATCGTCACACTATCTGACGGGCGAGCAATCCTTGTGTGACGTCCTTAACATAGAGATCGGACGGCCGTGGCTAATGTGCGTTGGGGTGACGCCGTCTACAGCACTTCATATGAGGCGGTCATGAAACGCGTCGTCGGGTGCATCTGTTCTCTCGGCCTCTGCCTCGCTAGCCCGGTATTAGCGGCCGACCCTCCCCTTGCCTCTTACGGAATTGACATCCAGCAAACATCGGTTTCCGGGGTGTCCTCGGGAGCCGCGATGGCGGTGCAGATGCATGTCGCATATTCGTCAATAATGCGCGGTGTCGGGGTAATCGCAGGTGTTGCCTACAATTGTTCCGACTCAACATTAATGTCCGTCATTCAGCGTTTGGGTCTAGGAGCCTCATGTATGGACGGCTCTTTCGACTTCGTGGGCCAATCAATAGCCAGAACGGACGCAGCCGCTGCCGACCCAAATGCGATCGACGCTACGACAAATCTTCCTCGTCAAAAAGTATGGCTGTTTTCCGGGTACAATGACGGCGTCGTGCGACGCGGGGCGATGAACACGGTTGCCGGATATTACGATCACTACATTAACGCCGGCAATGAAAATTCTGGCAACGTCTTCTACAAAACGAACAACCATGCTCCGCACGCGCTTGTCACCGGTGACGGAGGACCCTGCCTGAGTTTCAATGCTCAATGGATAAACGACTGCAATTACGACGCAGCCGGCTTGTTGCTCGAACACATCTATGGCTACTTAACCCCACCCAGCAAGAATTTGAGTAGCTCTCCCCAGGCGTTCGACCAGCGCGAATTTGTCGGTAGTACGGACCCGAGGTCGATCGGGCTCGCGGATACAGGCTATGTCTACGTTCCTGCAGCATGCCAGACATACACATGTCGCGTGCATGTCGTATTTCACGGTTGCAAACAGTACGCGCAAAAGGTCAGCGACGCAGTTTACAGCCGCGGTGGCTACAATAGATGGGCCGATGCCAACAAAATCATCGTGCTCTATCCGCAGACGACACCTGTCGGGACTGAACCTCTCGGAAATTTAGATGGATGCTGGGATTGGTGGGGTTTCATTAACAATCAGGACCAGGATTTCGCGCAAAAACCCGGTCAGCAACTTTCAGCAATCAAAAAGATGCTCGATCGCCTCGCCGGAGGACCAGCACACTTGGGAGGTTCTCCCGACACTTTTGGGACACCTCAAAACCTGAGCGTGTCCGACGATACACCAACCTCTGTGGCGCTGATCTGGCAAGCCAACACTGCCGCTGCAGGTTTTAATATCTACCAGTCGCACAGCGCAGCCGGGACCTATACGAAAATAAACAGCAGCCCAGTGTCAGGCGCCAGTTTTGCAGATCGAGGACTCACTCCAAACACCACGTATTATTACAAGGTCAGCGCTGTTGATGCATCGAATCACGAGAGCGCGTCGACGAGCCCGGTGCACAAGAAGACCGCCTCTAACCCGAGTGCGTGCGACCCCTATTTCGGCAACAATCAAGCCCTCGTGCAAACGGGACGGGCTTTCCCGGGCTTAGACAAAAATGGACAGGTCGTGGCCCTGGCGGTGGGAAGTGGTGAAGTCATGGGCCCTATCGACGAGGACCACTTCAGCCAACTTATTAAAAACGACCCGTTGCTTTTTTATCATGTCCGTTACTGTCCCTAAGCGATCGTCGACACGACACGCGACCAGCTCACTGCAAGATGCGCCGACTGTCAGTTGCTAACCTTGACCATGGTAGGCGGAAAGTAAGTGCCGTTAGCCACGCCATCAATTGGCCCGTAAAAGCGGAAGGTCAGCCGATAAATCGAGCCTTTCGGCGTCGGCAACCAGTTGCCATCAGGTGCATTGGCTGGCTTTTCCGCAGAAAAATACAAAGTCAGTGAACCGTCCGAGTTGTACTGGGGATGCGTTTCGCGATTGATCAGATATCTGTTTTTGGGATTGGGCAGCACCCGGAAATATTTGCCGTCGACCGCGATCACCGACCAGAAGTATTTAGCAAATGACTGTGGCAGCTGCTCCTTTGGGAAAGTAAGGGTATAGCTGTTATCTCCGCTGAGTTGACCGCCACTCCGGCATCACGTTGGCCCATATTCCGCCCTGGGTGACGAGCGCCCGTGCGATGAAATCGACGCCGTAGTTGCCAACCACACCCGGCCGGGCCCAGTTGTTGACGACCACGCCATGCCCGATCGTCGTTCCATACCTGGCAAAATCAGCAAGGGCGCGGGTCTTCACGATATTGGCCACGCGGTCCCGTTCGGCAGGGTCTTTGACTGCCTTGCCAATGGTACGGGCATTTGCAGCCAGATATTCGAGCCCTGGGTTGATGTCCGGTTCGCTGTCGAGCGCCGCATCGGCAAAGTCGAACGCTTCAACTCCAGGAAAGGTCCCAAGGTCAAAGACCGGTGTTTTCGGGATTTCCGGAAGTTTCGGCGAGCCGGTGGCGCGGAACTTGAACTGCTGTTGCAGGCGCGTAGCCTCGTCCCAGTTCTCACCTAATTCTACCCGGAGCAGGACGCGCGAATATTTCACAGGTAGATCGATGCGCTTGATCCCTGCAGGCAGCGAAACGGTTGCGCCCCTCAGGCAAATCGCAAAATCGCCATAAGGACTATTCGGAAAAACGCGTTCATTGATGTTGGCAAGCGTCTCGTCCCACCCGTTGAGGAACTGAACGGTGTAGTACCGCCCTGTGACCTTGGGTACGGTGACAATCGTGCAGCTGCTCTCGTCGACTGCAACCCACGCCTCGGAATAAGCCACATCGAGATTGGGATTTGGCCAATCGACCGCACCTGGCTTGCGATGGACAAGCTCGTTCCATTTGAAGCCTTCCTGAAAATCAAGCTGTTGCTGTCGAAGAACCAGCAAGCGCGTGTAAAGGTATATCCACGCATCGCTGACATCCTGATCGGACATTTGCGCTGGTTGCGCGAGCGTCGGTTGCGGCAGTGCGATGCATAGCCCAAACAGGGCGATCAAGATCGAGCGGACCATCCTCTCCTCCCGGCTATCTATTCTGTTACATCCTGACAAGGATCAAAGTTACGCCGTAGCGGGAATTGCGTTGAGTTCGTGCCGCACAATGTTGAACATCAGGACCGCGCCGACAAAGTAGATGCCAATAAAGAGGGCCTGCGACAGCAACCAGATGTTTTTCCCCGCGGCTACCGGCGAGTAGTAGTAGCTTGGCCAGATTGCATCGAACACGAAGTAGCCGGGGTAGCCCACGGCGAAAACGCCGAGAAGCCCGACAATGCACAACGTCAGCGCTGAGGTATTCGCCTCACCTCCCGCCGGTCGCGTTGATGCACGTCTCGCGGCAATGTGTGCCAGACCGAGCGCCACCATGCCGAGGCCACCGGCCTGCACGGCGGCAACGGATAGTGTCCACGGGCAAGCCCACCACAGCGTGATGTTCTGCATGAACACTGTGCCATTGGGCCACCGCGAACCAACGCAATAGTGCGCGATGACGCCGAAGGTGAGAAACACGCCGAAGATGAAGAGCCCAAGGCCCCATTTCGTAAATCGTGCACCGAGCGTCATGCCGTTTCTCCGTGCTGCTATCTCCACTTCTCAAATCAGCCGCCGCGTTTGGGGCGCATGCCTTCCTCAAGCCAATTATTCAGATGACGCGCCGGGAAATCGAGTTGGACACAGGTCCAATCAGGCTTGGGGAGCACTTCGGGCGCGCCACTTACCTCTATCACGCAGTAGTAGTCGGAGATCGACGCGCTCACCGGTTGAGTCACCGCGATACCGCCAAAAGTTTCCGGCTGCCGAGCCATTCATAGGGCACAGAAACGGAAAAGTTCGCCGGTAACTTTAGTGTTGGACGTACCAACGCTCGACTGTCGCAAATTAACACGACGGTTATGCCCTTTGGTCCAACATTCTTCTTTGCTCGCTCGGCCTATAGCATGGAACGTCCGCAATGGTCCGACGCGGGCACGGGCGCTGCGCGTGTATTGGACCTCGGCCCAATAACCACGCCCGGTGTTTTCAGAAAGACTTGAGATGAAAATTTCGCGCCGTCAGGTGGTCTGGCGTCGTGATGCTGACAATAGCAGGAGGAAATCCGTGACTGGCATTCGCTTTGTTGTCGTGATCGTCGTCAGCGCGCTTTGCACCTCGGGAATAGCAATTGCACAGACGGCCCCACCCGCTCCGCCACATGTGCCGCTTCAGAAAACCATCGGTGGCGTGACCAAGCCAGAGGTCGTTCCCTCGCTCATAGTCCTCAACTCACACGGCGTTAGCTTGCAGGGAAATAAACTGGTGCTGACCGGAGTGGCGCCAAACTCTATCGTGTTTGCTGACCGGCCCGTTCGTGCGGCTGGACACGATCTTACGAGCCACATCATTGATGATTGGGCGACCGGCAGTGACAACTTCGCAAAAGATCCCCCGAACGCAACCGTGTCGGCTTTCAGCAAGGACGGTTCTGCAATCCGCGACGTTGTGGTCGTGCTGAAGACGCCGAAGCTCGAGGGCGACCGGCTCACGTTCGACGTCGATGTGCTTGAGGGAAACCTGACCGGCGCCGATGGCGCTGCAGCTATCTTCATCGACATCATTGGCAGGCCATTGACACCGCTCTCGTTTGCGGGCGTTGCCCGACGTAGCGCCTATCGCGGCGCATATTACGCGGGAGCCGCTGCCGTAGGTGCAGCGGCGGCCTACGGAGCTTATGCGGCGCCTTACTATGCACGGCCCGCGTGCGGCTATTACCCGTATCCGCCTTGCTACTGATTTGCCCCGCAAAGCGCGACCAATACCAATCACAAGGAGATATTCGATGTTGAAGACCTGTTCGATCGTGACGGCACTCGCGCTGGTCGCCGTGCTTGGCGCACCTGCCGATGCCCAGGCCCCACCGTCGTGGACCCAGGCAGGCATGCTGCGATGTGTGGTCAACCCGAGCATCGGCTTCATTATTGCCGGCCACCAGTCGATGGAGTGCCGGTTCACTCCAAGCGCGCCAAATTTTCCGCCGCAGGCCTATGCGGGCGCGCTCAATATGATAGGGCTCAACATCGGTATCAGCGCAGGCGGTGTATTCGGCTGGGCCGTACTTGCTCCCACGGTCGGCATTCCGCTAGGCGCCCTCGCTGGCGAATATGTGGGCGCGAGCGGCGACATCGCTGTCGGCCTCGGCGTCGGTGCCAATGTTCTGGTCGGGGGTTCCGGGCGAACCATTGCCCTTCAGCCGGTCTCGCTGGAGGGATCGGTCGCTCTCGACGTCGCCCTCGGCGTTTCATCGCTCCAACTGCGGCCGCTCTAAAGCTGACGCACGTCAGTTGTTGCGATCGCCAAATGTAACCGAGAGACAAAATCACGACCGCGTCATCTCTGCAGGTTACATTCAACTCTGACGGTAAATTTTCGAGTTTACGCGGTGATTATGTCCCTTAAGTCCAATACCGCTGGAGTTTCCGCATCCTCATAAAACGCAAACCGCCCGGCGCAAATGCTGGGCCGAAATACCTTCTGCTCAAAAGCATACGGAGTGAGACCATGAAAGTCGGCAGAAAGTTCTGGCTTGTCGTGACTGGATCGTTCCTTGCAGTGTTGATGGCGAGCATGCCAGCTGCCGCGCAGCAGCAGCGCCGGCCGAATATCCTTGTGATCATGGGTGACGATGTCGGCTGGTTCAACATCGGCGCCTACCACCAGGGCATCATGTCCGGGAAGACGCCAAACCTCGACAAGCTTGCGTCTGAAGGGATGCGGTTCACCGACTACTATGCTGAAGCCAGTTGCACAGCGGGACGCGCCAATTTCATCACCGGTGAGTTGCCGATCCGTACCGGCCTGACGACGGTAGGCCAGGCTGGCGCCGACGTCGGTATGCCGGCGCAGGCAGTGACGCTGGCCACCGCTCTGAAGGCGCAAGGCTATGCCACCGGGCAGTTCGGGAAGAACCACCTCGGTGATCTGAACAAGTTCCTTCCGACCCTGCACGGCTTCGATGAATTTTTCGGATACCTGTACCACCTGGATGCGATGTCAGATCCGTACTGGTATTCGTTCCCCGTCGACGAGAAGTTCTACAATACGTACGGTCCGCGCAGCCTGGTCCACAGCTACGCCACCGACAGGGACGATCCCACCGAAATGCCGCGCTGGGGCAAGATCGGAAAGCAAAGGATTGTCGATGAGGGTCCGCTGCCTCCGTTCCCGAACATGTCCAACGTGCCAAACATGCACGACCTGCCTTTCCTCAAGGCAAAGTACGACATGACGACCTTTGATGAAGTTCTGGTCAAGTCGTCGAGCGACTTCATGGACAAGGCGAAGCGCGACGGCAAGCCGTTCTTCGTATGGCACAACACGACGCGCATGCACGTCTGGACATTCCTGTCCGAAAAATACAAGTCGATGCAGAACAACCAGACGAACTATGGCTTGGAAGAAGCCGGCATGGCGCAGATAGATGATAACATTGGCGCACTGCTCAAAAAGATTGACGACATTGGCGAGACCAACAACACGATCGTCATCTTTACGACCGACAACGGCGCCGAGGTCTTCACATGGCCGGACGGCGGCATGACTCCGTTCAAGAACACCAAGGGCACCGTCGGCGAAGGCGGCTTCCGCGTGCCTGCCATCATCCGTTGGCCGGGTCAGATCAAGCCGGGCTCGGTCGAGAACGGCATGATTTCGGGTCTCGATTGGTTCCCCACGTTGATGGCTGCGGCCGGCAATCCGAATATCACCGACCAGCTTCTCAAGGGCGTGCAACTTGGCGACCGGACCTACAAGAACCATCTTGACGGTTACAACCAGATGGATCTTCTGACCGGAAAGGGCCCATCCAAGCGTCACGAAATCTTTTATTTCGGCGGCGCGGCGTTGGGAGCGCTGCGGCTCGATGACTTCAAGTTCACGTTTTACCAGCAGCCTTATGGCTGGCCGGGTGAAAAGACGACAACCGACATGCCTGTGATGGTCAACATCCGTCAGGATCCGTTCGAAAGGACACCATCAATTCGAGGCGAGAGCTTGAACAACTTGGCTGGTGGATACATGAACGACTTTTACGCCAGAGAGTTCTGGCGGTTCGTGATGGTCCAGCAGTACGTCGCAAAATTGGCGGCGACGGCCATCGAGTTTCCGCCGATGCAAGCTCCGGCTTCGTTCAACCTTGAAGCTGTAAAGGCCAAGGTTGAGGAGATGATCAAGAACCGTCCAGGTCAGTGACGCCTCGGACGACAGACTGCGAATGGCGGCGGGTCGGTCATACCGGCTCGCCGCTGCGCATATGGACGACGTCTCGAATTGATGGCGCATGTCAGCTATTGGAAAATTTTTATGTTCCCTCCCTCGCGGGAGCATGATCCGAGCCTTCACATTGATCTGTGGGGCAACAAACTAACGGATGTTGCAGGCGCATCAGTGCTCAGCCAATTTTTGAGCATAGCCTCTTGGCTGGATGACACGCAGGCCGCTCGCGATAAGAACCAACATCATCAATCGCGCACAGGCATCCGTTGAAGCTGAACTCTCGCTTCTGGATGGCCTCGCGATTTAATGAAGTGAAGGACGAACTAGAAGAGTGGCCAAATCACTACTCATGCACTACATCAAGCGAAGCAACTCACTGTAACGTATTGACATCATTTGATTTTTTCTGGTCGGAGTGGCAGGATTTGAACCTGCGACCCCCACGTCCCGAACGTGGTGCGCTACCAGACTGCGCTACACTCCGACTGAAGGCCGGTCTTATAACCCCGGCGTCCCTAAACGCAAGCTTGAGAGAGGCAATGGCCGCCGAACCCGGAACGCGTGTATCAAAGGCCGATATCGAGGCGATTGAAGCGGCCGCGCGCTGCCTTGCCGCCGGTGGCCTGGTCGCCTTTCCAACCGAGACCGTTTACGGGCTGGGCGCCGATGCCGGCAATGGCGAGGCCGTAGCGCGGCTGTATGCAGCCAAAGGTCGTCCCTCATTCAATCCCCTGATCGCGCACGTCCCGGATATCGATACGGCGCGCCGCGTGGCCAACTTTACCTCCGCTGCCGAGAGGCTGGCGGCTGCGTTCTGGCCTGGACCGCTGACGCTGGTGCTGGCGAAGCAGCCCGATTGCGGCGTGGCCGATCTCGCACTCGCCGGCCTCGACACCGTCGCGGTGCGCGTGCCCGCGCATCCGGTTGCGAACGCCCTGCTCAAGACATTCAAGGGTGCGGTGGTGGCGCCCTCTGCAAACCGATCGGGGCACGTTTCGCCGACGAGCGCCGCTCACGTGCTCGCCGATCTGCGCGGTCGCATCGATTTGATCATCGACGCCGGTCCCTGCACCGTTGGCGTGGAGTCGACAATCGTGTCGTGCGTCGATCAGCCGGCCTTGCTGCGGCCGGGCGGCCTTCCCCGCGAAGCGATCGAGCGCGCGCTTGGCCGCGCGCTGACGATCTCTGCCGTTGCCGAAGACGCACCCATCGCGCCCGGCATGTTGACGTCGCATTACGCACCGAAGGCCGCAATCCGGCTTGATGCCGAGGCCGCTCAACCGGGTGAAGCGCTGCTCGCCTTTGGTCCGGCGCCGGTTTTTTCCGGTCCGGTCTTCAACCTTTCGCCACGTGGCAACCTGATTGAGGCGGCGGCCAATCTTTTCTCGCATTTGCGGGCGCTGGACGCTTCCGGCGCAAAGCGCATCGCGGTAATGAAGGTGCCGCACGATGGCCTGGGCGAGGCGATCAACGATCGCCTCAAGCGGGCCGCCGCACCGAGACGGTTGTCAGAATGAACGAACAGCTTCGCCGCGCGCCCTCGCCCGATCTGCTGCCGCAATTCGCAGCTATCGTCGGCGACAAATACGCGATCACCGATCCGGCAGCGCTCGCGCCATACCTGATCGAGGGCCGCGGTATCTATCATGGCCACAGCTCGATGTTGCTGCGGCCAGGCTCGGTCGCCGAGGTCCAGGCGATCCTCAAGCTTGCCAACGAGACCAAGACTCCGCTGGTGCCACAAGGCGGCAATACCGGGCTGGTCGGCGGACAAATTCCATTTGACGGCGAGTTGATTCTCTCGCTCACGCGGCTCGACAGGATCCGCGAGGTCGATGCCGGATCGAACACCATGACCTGCGAAGCCGGCGTCGTGTTGGCGAAGGCGCAGGACGCGGCCACCGCAGTCGATCGCCTGTTTCCATTGTCGCTTGGAGCCGAAGGGAGTTGCACCATCGGCGGTAACCTCTCGACCAACGCCGGCGGTACCGGTGCGGTCGCCTACGGGATTGCGCGCGATCTCGTACTCGGGCTCGAGGTTGTGCTGGCAGACGGCCGCCTCATGAATCTTCTGTCGAAGCTGAAAAAGAACAATACCGGCTATGACCTTCGCCATATTTTCGTCGGTGCCGAAGGCACGCTCGGTATCATCACCGCTGCCGTGGTGAAAACGTTTCCGCGCCCACGCGCGACGGAGACCGCCTTCATCGGGGTGCCCTCCCCGGCCGCCGCGGTGACGCTGCTCAATCTGGCGCAGTCGCGTGTCGGCGGTACGGTGACGAGCTTCGAGTTGATCGTGCGCGACGTGATCGAATTCGCCCTCAAGCACGCCCATGGCGTGCGCGATCCGCTGGCCGGCCGACACCCCTGGTACGTGCTGATGGAGGTCTCATCGCAGCACGGCGAAGGTTTGCGCGAGAGCATAGAGCAGCTTCTGGCCGACGCCGGCGCGAAAGGCCTGATCGAAGACGCCACGATTGCCGCCAGCCTCGATCATGCAAGGGCATTCTGGCATCTGCGCCATATTTTGCCTGAAGCGCAGAAGCCGGAAGGCGGTTCGATTAAGGCCGACGTTTCCGTTCCGGTGGCCTCCGTTCCGCAATTTCTCGAAGAGGCAAGCGCGGCGGCCAAAGCAATCGTGCCAGACTGCCGGCCCGTGCCGTTCGGCCATCTTGGGGACGGCAATGTTCATTTCAATGTCAGTCAGCCAATCGGCGCCGACCCCGCGCAGTTCCTTGCACGCTGGAGCGAAGTCAACGATGCCGTGAACCGGATCGTTCTGAAGTACAACGGCTCTATTTCTGCCGAACACGGGATCGGCAAGCTCAAGCGAGAGTCGCTGGCGAAGGTAAAAGACCCGGTCGCGCTCGAGCTGATGCGCGGTTTGAAGCGCATGCTCGATCCCAACGGTATCCTCAATCCGGGTAAGGTGCTTTAGCGGCACCTCAAGGCACAACGATCACGCGCCCTTTCATGTTGGGATGAAACTTGCAGAAATAGTCGGTCGTTCCCGGCTTTTTCAGCACCAGCTGACCGTTCTGTTTCGGGGCAAGGGTGACATTCCAGTCGCCGTTTGTCGCCGTCGCGGTGTGGGCGAATGCGTCCTTGTTGACCCACTCTACGGTGTCGCCAACCTTCGCGTTCACATCAACAGGAGCGAACACGAGCTTGTCGACGATCACCTGAATTGTTTCCGCCTGCACCGGGACGGACAAAAGCCCGAGCGCAACGAAGGCAGCGAGGCTGATCCGTCCCGGTTTCACGACGATATCCGCTATTTACTTTACGTCAGCCGCGACATGCTCGGCGTGCTGCTGATGACCCTGGAAAATCTTCAGGCCGGTCTGCAGCAGGCTCTTGAGCTCGGCGTTGTTCGCCGAGGGAATGAGCGTGCTTTCAAGCGCGCCGTTCACGGTCTTGTGGTACGCGACTTCGTTGGCGACGTAGGCCTTGTCGAATGCCGCGCCGCTGAGCTTGGACAATTCGCCACGCTTGGCTGCAGCCTGCTTGGTGAGTGCACGGCTGGTGTCGTTATCCTCCGGCTTAACGTTGAGCTTCGTAACCAGGGCGAGCGCCTGCTTATTTACCTCGGTATGATCGCGCACCATATCTTGCGCAAAGTCGCGCACTTCCTTGTTTTTGGATTTCTCCAAAGCCTGCTTGGCGGCGTCGATATCGAGCTGTCCCGCGGTATATGCGATATGTGCGATTTGCGGATCGGTCGGCTTGGCGCCTTGCGCAAAAACCGGTGCGGTCAGCAGGCAAAGCGCCGCAAGAACTGGCGCCGCAAGACCTGCGGATAGTCTGGCAATCATGGGAACCTCCATTCGTGACGGCCATCAGGCCGTGCCCTAATGAGAGGTTTGATGCAGCGGCGCGCCAGAGGTTCCCGAAAATCAACCGGCGCAGATAAGAGCAACCACAACCTCGGTCATGCGATCGCAGCGCCGACCGTCGAAGGGAAAACTGCTGGTAAGCGCCGGGCCGAGCTGCTTGTCCAGCTCCGCGCGCAACAAGAGGCGCGCGCGATGCAGCCGCGTCTTGACCGTCTCGGACTGCAGGCCAAAAAGATCGGCCGTCTCCTCGACACTCATTCCTTCGACAATGCGCGCAACGAACACGGCCCGGAATGCATCGGGAAGCTCATCGATCGCCTGTTCCAGCACCGCACGAATTTCACCTTGCGCCATGCTTTGCTCCGGATCGCTGCCGGCCATCGAGGCCGGAAAATGGATAATTTCTGCCTGCGGGCGATTAACGCCGTAGGTCTCCCAGTCCACCGTCGGACGCCGTCGCCGCAATCGTCCCAGCGCCTCGTTCATGGCGATGCGCGTGATCCATGTGCCGAAGGCCGCATCGCCGCGAAACATATCAAGACCGGTAAAGGCGCGGACATATGTCTCCTGCACCACGTCCTCGGCTTCAGCGTCATTGCGCAGGATGCTCCGCGCAATGCGGAACAGACGGCGATTATATCGCTTGGTGATGGCTCGAACCGCGGCTTCGTCGCGTCCTCGCGCCAAACCCACCAGATCCGCATCGCTGAGCGATTCGGCTGCGGCCTGCTGGGCCTGCGTCACTGGCATGGGCAACGCCCTCCGTTCGACATGTTAGATGCATTCGCCGGGAAAAGGTTCCTGGCCCCATTTCACTCAAAACAATGCCCCCTGCCCGTCGTCCTTTTTGGCCCGTTTGGCAGGCGCCCGTGGCGCGGAGACCGGCGTAACCGGCTCAATTTCGGCAGACGCCGTATATCGCTCGACCAATCCAGGATTGTCATTGGCGGTGCGATTGACCGCGGTTGAGACCTCATAGGCTTCCAGCAGATCCTCGGACGCCGGCGCGATCAACCCGGCGGCGGTTTGCGCATCGACGTTTGCGCAATCGAGCCACAGATTGAACGCCTCGGGCGGGACGATCACGGGCATCCGTTCATGAATACCGTTGAGGCTGTGATTGGCACGTGTCGTCACGATGGCGGCCGTTTCCAATTCCTCGCCGTTGGGTCCGGTCCAACTCTCCCAGAGGCCGGCAAACGCGAGCGGCTGGCCCGACTTTGCACGCACATAATAAGGTTGCTTGCGCGGCCCGGTCGCTTTCCATTCATAAAAGCCGTCAGCAGGAACCAGGCAGCGCCGATACTTCATAGCCGCACCGAAGGCCGGCTTGTCGCTCACGGACTCGCCGCGCGCGTTGATCAGCAACGAAAAGTTTTTGGGGTCCTTCACCCAGGACGGCAGCAATCCCCAGCGCACGAGCGCGAACTGACGTTTGCCCTCGATCACACGAACAATGGCGATAGGTTGCGTCGGCGCGACGTTGTAGCGCGGCGGGAAATTGGGCTGCTCTGGATAGCCAAACAGGGTCCGGATCGCCTCCGGGGCGGAAGTCACCGCATAACGGCCACACATCGTCCGAACCTCAGCTCCTCGCGCGCTTAAGCGCAATTTAACCCCCGATCGTAACACTGATAGCCCGGCCGGTTTCGGGGGTGGGGTCTCGATGAAATATCAGAATTGCGCCGACGCCGCGCAAGCGCCGGATGAGCTATCTGATGCCGACAGGGCTCACCGGCTCTCCGATGCCAATATCAACCCGGCGACCGGCCTCGCGACCGACTATCTCAATCGGTTCAGCGAAGCCGTCATGCTGCTCGACCTGCTGTCGAACTGCCCGGAATTCCGCGCGGATTTTCTGGCATGGGAGCCGATGAGCTACCGGGAGCATTTTCGTCTCTCGCACTTCAAGACCCGTGAACTCGCGATCGCTGCCTACGACAAAGCCGATCCGGACCTGCGCAACAGCCTGGATACGCTGGCCGTCACGATGACGATCGTGCTAGAGGCAACCCGGGCAGCAATGGATGATGCCGATCGGCGGCCGGACACGGTTGCGGCCCTCGCCGGAAATGCGATCGGTTGGTTGAAGCCATTGATCGCACGCGCCGGCGCGATCATCAACGGTGAGTCCGACGAGAAGGAAGCACCGACACCGCAGGACGTCGTCGACAAATTGATGAAGCGATAGATCGCACGCATGATCCCGAAAAGCGGGAAACGGTTTCGGACAAGATCATGTGCAAAGTGCAATAATGGCCGACGAGCGAACCTACCCAAAGCGTCCCTATCTTGCCGTCAGCGCCGCCATCATTCGTGATGGCAAAGTTCTGGTCGTTCGACGCGCGCGCAGTCCGGCACTCAATCTCTATACGCTGCCGGGCGGAGCCGTCGAGCTTGGCGAATCGCTGGCTGAAGCGATCGTCCGTGAGGTGCGCGAGGAGACGTCGCTTTCCATAGAAGCGGTTGCGCTGGCCGGCCACCGCGACGTGATAACGCGCGATGCGCAGGGGAAGATCGAGCGGCACTTCGTCATTTTATGTTTTGCCGCGCGCTGGCTGTCAGGTGAGCCGGTTCTCAACGACGAGCTCGATGACGCCCGCTGGCTCGAACCGCCGGAGCTCAGCGCCTATCGGACCACGGAAGGCCTGGCC
>Ga0207678_10002926_pt1 | contig 15488 bp, 8 predicted proteins | sample KBSC63metaG_FD_184319 | JGI IMG/M metagenome (GOLD analysis project Ga0207678, IMG submission 184319) | Corn rhizosphere microbial communities from Kellogg Biological Station, Michigan, USA - KBS C6-3 metaG (SPAdes) (version 2) | ecosystem: Host-associated > Plants > Roots > Rhizosphere > Soil ...
CAGGCTCCAGAGCGACGACAGCCGCAAACTCCTTTGCCGCAAGTTCCGGCTTCTTTTGGCTGAGAAGCTCATGGGCTCTTTGTTCATGCGCCTGAATCTGCTGCACCGTAGAAGCGCCGCTTGATTGTGCCCGGACAAGCCTCATTCCACCCAGGCTGAACAGCAGAAGAAGAAACGAAAACACCCTCATCCTGGAACCATCTGATCTCGACCGAGATCATCCCATTCACTGCTCATTAAAAAGCCATGGGATGGCGGTTGGCCGCCATCCCATGGAAGTCTATCAGAAGGAGATGCGCCCACTCAGTTGCATGGTGCGGCCTCCAACCGTAACACCTCGGATGGTCGAACTACCGGTAACGACATTACCGGCAGTATCCACTTTCAGCGAGGCGCTGGGCAGTCCGAAGCTCGGATGATTGAAGATGTTGGTCGCGTCCGCTCGAACCTGGAAATGAACCTGTTCCCAGATCGCAAACGATTTGCCCATCGAGAAGTTCACTTCCGAGAGCCCAGGACCGTTCAAGCTATTTCTTCTCGAATTGCCAAAAGTTCCAGGGTCGGGCGCCGCGAACGCAGCTTCGTTGAACCACTGATTCGTTCCGTGATATGCCCCGTGACTGGAAAGATGCGGATTCCCTACGACATTTGGGAACCAGCTTCCTGCCTGCGCATAGGAGTTATTCGTGCTCATAGTTACCGTGAACGGTTGACCGCTCTGCACGACGACAGTGCCGGAACCCTGCCAGCCGCCGAATACTTCATCTAACAGCCAGTTGTTGTTCAGGAACTGCCTGCCCCGCCCAAACGGCAACTGATAGACGAAGCTCCCCTTCACAGCATTTCTCACATCGAAGTTCGAATTTCCGTAATTTGCGGAAGGATTATAGGCACGCTGATAGGTCTGAGCGCCTGCGCGACTTCCCCAACCAGAAGAATCTCCGTCATCGAGGAAGTGAGACCAAACATAATTGAAGTTGAAATTCAGACCATGCGTCAGCCGTTTTTGAATTGACGCCTGCAAGGAGTTGTAGTTTGAGATTGCATTGTTCGTACTGCCGTTAATGGCGTGATACTGAGGATAAGGGCGGTAACCTAGCGCCACATCGTTCGGCCCCAGCTTATCCTCGGGAATCTGGTTAATATTTACCGGGAATGGCAGATCGTGGCCATGGCTGGCTACATATGCCAACTGGACGACCATGTCCGTCGTCAGTTCGCGCTGCATACTCAGGTTCCACTGGTACGATCCGCCAACCGGAGTATGGTACTGGTTGTAGGTCACATCCTGATTATTGAATGCGCCTGGATCCGTTGAAGCCGGGATATAGGGAAGCTGTGTTCCAGGTGAAGAGAGAATCACCACTGGAGCGACGCCGTTTGTCTGGTCGGATTGATTGCCCTGTGTGCCGAAGGCCGAGCCCATACCGCCTGCGTAAGTATCGAGACTCCAGTTATAAGCATAGAGTCCAAAACCTCCCCGCAGAGTTGATTTGGGATTGAACTGCCAGGCGAATCCAAAGCGCGGAAGAAATGTGTTGTAAACCGGGGCCTGCAAAGTTGTACGGCCACGGGCATGGGTTGAGCCGTACCACATCGCTCCCAAGGCATTGTTCGCAGCAGGGTTTGGCAGATTCGGATCGAAGACCCGCATGTTGCCCTTCACCTCGCCCCAGCCGGACTGGATTTGATAACGAAGACCAAGGTTCAGTGTGAGGTTTGGAAGAACTTTGTAGTCGTCCTGCACAAACACTTGCGGGAGCCGCATCCTTCCGCCGAATTCCGGAGTTACCTGCGCGCTCCAGTCGTGCGTCTGCCCCAGCAGGAAGTCGGCATACGCCAATCCCGAGGTGCTGTCGCCTTGAGTCGACGACGTGTACACGCCGGTATAACCCATCGTGCCGCCGTTGATATTCCCCCAAGCTGTCGAGTTGTCGCGGTAGAAGAGGAACTCGCCACCGAAGTGCAGAATGTGTTTGCCGCGAATGAGAGTCACAACATCTGAGGGATCATAGACATGTTCTTTGTAGACGGCGTTGATGGCCGAGGTAAGGCCATAGTATCCCGTAACGTTGACGATCGGGAAAACATCGGCTTTCGCAAACTGCCAACCCAGCTTCGACGGAAAACCTTCATTCAGTGATGCCGGCACGAAAAAGTTGAGTTGGTTGGTATAGCCCATTCTGAGTTCGTTAATAGTATTTGGGTTGATGGTCCAGACATCGGTGATCTGGGCATTATGCCGGCTTACATCTTGAAATTGGCAATTGATGGGGCAGAAACCCTGACCATTCGAATATGCCGGGTTGTCACTCTCAGTTTCTGAAAGCGTGAGCCTGTTATTGGAGTGGATGTCATAGTCCAGACGCCCAAAGTACTTTGTGAAGGGTTGCGAATTGGGCACGTTGTAGAAGAAGTTGAGAGTCGGAATGCCATTGACGATCTTGGCAGGCGTGTTCGGCGTCGGATAGTAGGCCTGAATGGCGTTCGCGACCGGGTCGATCCTGCTTGCCGGAATCCGATTGCCGTTGCCATATTCATCGGCGAAGGAGGTGCGGCCGATGCATGGGCAGGTCTGCGTCTTTCCGTTCGGAAGAGTACGCGTGCCCGTCGCCTGGATGACCCTTGTCGTCGCCGGATCGTAGATCGTCGCCATTCCCGGAGCTGTAAAGTCGCCGTTGAGCTGGGCCGCGTCCGGAACTGTTACGGTCGAACTCGAAGCAGCGCCATGATTGATGGTCTTATCGTAGTCAAAGAAGAAGAACAGCTTCTTTTTGATGACGGGGCCGCCAACGGAGAACCCGAAGTTGTTGTAACGAAGCCGCGAGACGGCCTGCGCTCTGGTCTTCTGCGCAAAGGCATACTTCGCAGCGTTCAGGGCGTCATTCTGGAAGTACTCGTATACCGAACCATGAAAACTGTCCGTGCCTCCCTTGCTGATCTGGTTAAACATGATGCCGCCGACCCCATATTGGGCGGAGAATGCGGACGCGCTGACCTGAAGCTCCTGCACCGTCTCCATAATGGCAACATCGGCGTTCGCGCTTGAAGGCAGGGTTGTCGAGGCACCGTCGGCCAGCACGTTGCTGAACGGCAGATTGCCGTTGACGGAAGCGACCTGTCCGGGGTTTGCCGCGCCTTGCGATCCGCCCGGCGCGCCCGACGATCCGGGCAACAGGATCGTGAAATTCTCCCAGTTCTGGCCGACCTGTGGAAGCTGCGACATGGTTTTGGCCTCAAGGGTCGTAGTCTGCTCGCCGTTTTCGGTCTCCAGCAGGGGAACGTCGGTATTGACGACGATCTGGTCGGTCACCGAACCTATCTTCAACGCAGCATTGACCTGCGTATTTCCGACGAGCACGGTAATGGACGAGCGCTCAAGCTTGGTGAAGCCATCCTTTGCAAAAGTAACTTTATAGTTGCCGGCGACGATGGAAGACGTGTCATACAAACCATCGTTATTTGTAGTTAAAGTTTTGGTTACGCCGGTATTGTTGTTCGTGACGGTCACAGTCACATCCGGAAGCAAAGCCCCGGTGGTATCGGTCACAATGCCGCGGATGTCGCCCGAATTGGTGCTTTGCGCAAATCCAATTCCGGCATTCCCTGCCCCCAACGTGATAACGGCAAGCATGAGCGCCAGCCATTTCGATTTCATCATATTGCCTCCAAAAGTTATGCATCTAAAAACTGCGCTTCGCTGATCGAGTTTTTGCCCTGCCATTCTGCATAGACAAACGTTTGTCTTTCTCGAGACAAACGTTTGTCTTAACTCGACTCATTCTGCGCTAGCTATTAAGCGCTTCCAATATCGAATTCGTCAAGCATTTAATTTCCGGCGGAAAAATTCGGCCAAAATGCTAAGTTCAGATGGTGGGGATAGCTCACGAACTCAAGCATTCGTGGAGGGACGAGGCTCGCGATTCTCAGCTATGATCATAGGAGTCAGGCTCATACAACGCACTCACGAACTCCTGCATACTTCAAAGATGAAGACTTCGCTCCGAACCGCGGGTGCTGCATGTGCCCTTGCTGCACTGCTCTTAGTAGGCGGATGCCGTCGCCATCGCAAATCTACGTCAGCCGAAAATACGGCGGATTATGCCGGCAACCTCCAATCGTTGGTGGCGGCGAAGCAGTTGCCCATTCTCCGCTGGCCGAATTTCTCCGATTATCAGAAGGCGGTTGCAACGTTTTACGACGACCGCAACTACGAGTTGGCCTGGATTCGGGATGGCAGGCCAACGGCGACAGCCCTGGCATTCATCGATCAATTCAATGATGCTGGCGCGAAGGGCCTGAATCCCGACGATTACGATGCTTCTCGATGGCCCGGCCGGGTTGAGAAGCTGGCAGGAAGATCTGCAGACGCAATCGCCCAGTTCGATCTGGCCATGACCGTGGACGTGATGCGGTATGTCTCCGACCTGCGCATCGGCAGGGTGAATCCGTCGCATTTCAACTTCGATATCAATGTGCAGTCGAAGAAATACGATCTGGCTGAATTTGTATCGGACCAGGCAGTGGATGCGACCGATGTGCCGAAACTGATTACCACAGTCGAGCCGAACTCAGAGCAATACCGGCAGGCGGAGACGGCGCTGGGGCATTATCTTGATTTAGCGAAACAACAGCAGAAGAATGGCGCGCCCCCGCTGCCGCAGGTAAAAAAGCTGATCTCCGTTGGCCAGCGCTACGATGCGGCAGCGCAGTTATTGAAGCGGTTGCAGTTGGAGGGAGATGCTCCTGCCAATACGACTACAGCGGAAGGAGATGCTTCTGCAGATGTGGATGCGCCAGAGGGTTCGGCTGCGCATATCTTTACTGCCGCTCTTTCCGAAGATGTGAAGCAGTACCAGCACCGGCATGGGCTGGAAGAAAACGGAAAGCTCGGGCCGCAGACAATCGCCTCGCTGAATGTCCCTCTGACGGAGCGAGTGATTCAGTTGCAGAATACGCTGGAGCGCTGGCGTTGGCTTCCGGATGAATATCTGAATGCGCGGCTGTTCGTCAATCTGCCGGAGTTTGTGCTCCGAGGCTACACACCGGACCACAAACTCGAGTTCAAGATGAAGGTGGTAGTGGGCAAAGTATTGGGAGAGCATCAGACCCCCGTATTTGCTCACATGATGAAGTACCTGGTGTTTCGCCCGTATTGGAATGTGCCGGCCAGTATCGTGAAAAAGGAACTGGTTCCGCACATGGAGAAGGACCATGGATACCTGGAGAGCCATAACTTCGAGGTAAGAAACAGCAAAGGCGAGGTGCTGACGCATTACACGGTAAAGCAACTGGCGCACGGAAATGTGCTGGTGCGAGAGAAGCCGGGACCGAAAAACTCGCTGGGTCTGGTGAAGTTCATGTTTCCGAACCAGTACGATATCTATCTGCACTCGACGCCTGCGCCGTATCTATTCGATCATTCGCGGCGCGATTTCAGCCATGGGTGCATTCGCGTGCAGAAGCCGGCTGATTTGGCAGTGTGGGTTCTGAACGGACAGCTAGACAAAGACAAGCAGCCCTGGGACATGGAAAAAGTACAGGATGCCATGAATGATGAGGAGCATAACAATCGCGTCGTTGGTCTGAAGACGCCGATTCCTATCGTTATCTTCTATGTCACGGCAGAGGTGGAAGACGATGGCGAGATCCACTTCTTTGACGATATCTATGGATACGACGCAGACCTGCAGCGCGTATTGGCGAAAGGGCCACCGTATCCGATAAAACCGGAGCCGGTGGTGCCCAAGACTGAATCGGACGATACCGTTTAGGCTTTGGAGGGCTTGGCAGCAGGCGCTGCACTGAGCCGGTGAATGAAATCAAGATAGACGAGGGCAGCGGGCGAGTAGCCGCTGGGGTCCGCCTGAGTGAAATCTCCGGTAAGCGGGTCCATCTGCTGGCGAAACTCCGTATGCCGGCTGATGGCTTCACACCACTGCTGCATCAGGTGGTTCAACTCCGCCTGCTTGCCATAGTGGACCATCCAGCGCGGTGCGCGAAGAGCGGTAAGGGCTTGGCTGGCTCCTCCCCAGCTATTTCGCGGGATGGGACGGACAAATGTCGGATCATCCATGGCGATGGAGGTCAATGGATACGGAGCCCAGAACGCCTTCGGATTGTGAATCTGGCGGGTCCAAACGTCCTCGAAGATGGCAGCATCCTTCGGGTCGGAGAGCTTCAGAACGTGTTCTCCGAGAACGCGGCTGATGACGTCGGAGCGGACGCGAACGAAGTTATTCTGCGCGTCAAGATCGTAGAAGGCGGCGTCCTTGGGGTCGTAAAGCTTGTCGATGATCAGGCGGCGGATCGTCTCCGCATCGGCCTGCCAGCGGTCGGCCTCGTTCTGCTTGGCAAGCGCCGTTGCCATCTGAGCCAGTGCAACCCGGCCGCCGTATACGGTGGCTGAGAGATCAGGGCAAAGGCGGGGCATCGTCGGCAGGTCAGGACATTTGCGGGCATCGGCATCGGGACAGCGATTCGGAATCCCCTTCCAGCGAGGACTGTTGTCGTGCCCGGTGTCATAGGTGCAAAAGCCTTCCACAAGCCCCGTCTTACGAGTATCGCGATATTGACGGAGCCACGCGTCCCAGCGGCTGCACGAGTTATAGGCGGAGACGAGGAGTTCGTCGTCGCCGGTAAGCTGCGCCAGTTCCCAGGCGGTTGCGGCGATGGGGACGACCATCTGGATCTGGCCATATCCTCCAGGGTTCTGTATCGGGTCCGCCAATTTGACGGAGGCGGGAAGCTGGCCATCCGGGCGCTGAAGCGCGAAGAACGCCATGTGATTGTTGCGCGCGACCTTCAGCGGTTCCACATCTTTCGATTCCGGAGTGATGTACCGGCTCAGACTGCCATACACGAACCCCTCCTGCGGTGCGCACTCCTGCCAAATTCCCGGATATACGCTGCCTTCGACGAGGACGGGGTGGGGATAGCGGGGCATAGTATGGATGTTGCCGGCGAGCGCGGTCAGAGCGGCATCCCATGTACGGCGCCAGCGCGGATCGTCCGAGGGGAAGCTGGGAAGCGTCGACGAACTATGCTGATTATCAGCTTCCGCCATAGCGAACGGCGGAAGCAGGCTCGCGCCGGCAGCGAGCGAAGCCAATTGGAGGAAATCTCTTCTTTTAAGTGTCTGCTTTGCCTGCGGCATCATGAGTTAAGTGTAGCCTCTTGGCGCAAACGATAGACTGGCAATCATGCATAAACATCCGAGGACCGAGACTGAGATTGACGTTAATGATCAACCGAACCTGATAGATGGTTCGGGTCTCGACGCGGTCCTCTTCCGGCGAAAGCTGATGAGCTGGTATCGGAGCCATGCACGTGACCTGCCATGGCGGGGAATCAACGATCCATACCGGACGTGGGTATCGGAGGTGATGCTCCAGCAGACGCGGGTCGCTGCCGTCATCGAACACTATGAAAAATTTCTGCTGCGATTCCCTACTATCATCTCGCTTGCATTGGCGCCGGAGCCGCAGGTGCTCGCGGCATGGTCGGGACTAGGCTACTACCGCCGCGCTCGCATGCTGCACCGAGCGGCAAAATTTGTAATGACGGAGTTGGGAGGCGCGTTGCCGAACACGTCGGCGAGCCTGCGCACATTGCCGGGAATCGGCGAGTACACCTGCGCGGCCATCGCGAGCATCGCCTTTGGCGAGAGCATCGCCGTCGTGGATGGAAATGTAGAGCGCGTTCTACTGCGCTTGACCGGACGCCCGGACGAGGGCACGGCGGCAAGCCGCAACTTCGTGGTAAAGCAGGCAACGGCATTGGTGCCGCGGCGGCGGCTGGACGAGCACCATAATGCCGCGGGAGACCACAACCAGGCCATGATGGAGCTGGGAGCGACCATATGCCTGCCGCGCGCTCCGCTATGTTTGCACTGCCCGGTCTATTCGATGTGCTTGACCCGAGGCGAGCATCTTACGCAGCCCCGCACTCTGCAACGGAGCCGGCCCGCGGCGTACCTTCTAAGCCTGCGAAAGAACGGTACGGCGACGGAAGTCCTGCTGGAGAAACGCGCAGACAATGCAAGCCTGATGCCGGGCATGTTCGAGCTGCCTCCGCTGCCGCAGGATGCCGTCGAAGGCCGGGAGCCGATCTTGCGGCTTCGCCATTCCATTACCAACACCAACTACTATGTTCAGGTGTTTACTCCCAGAGGGTCACAGGACCGGGGCTTGCGCCGGGCAGTCCCTGCCGCAAAAACCGATCTGCACTGGACACGGACGAACAAGCTGGCTTCAGTGCCGCTCACTGGATTGGCGCGAAAGATCCTTCAACGACTTGACGTCATGGCAGTGCAGCCGCTGCAAATGCCGGAAGATGAGGAGAGCCAGCCTGTGAAGATGGAATCAGAGATCGCGCAGGAGAGCTTTTGAGGAGGCCTCGATGAAAATTCGCACATGCATGTCTGCAGGTCTGTTTTTATTTTCTCTGTCAATGGCGGCGATGGCCCAGGCAATTCCACCAGAGATCAAAAAGGCGGAAGCTTCCATTGATCCCGAGAAAATCCGCGCACATGTCCGTTTCCTGGCGGACGACCTTCTGGAAGGCCGCTATCCCGGCCTGCGAGGAGGCGATCTTGCAGCAAAATATATTGCGACACAGTTCGCTCTCGATGGGTTGAAGCCGGCCGGGGACAACGGCACTTATCTGCAATGGATTGACTTCGTCGGAATGAAGGTCATTCCTGAGCAGACCCGCTTCGCTCTGGTTCCCAAAAAGGGCAGCGCTATCGATCTGAAGTTCGCCGACGACTATACCGTGCAAAATGAGAGGCTGACGCCCAGCGTAGATATCGATGCGCCAATTGTCTTTGTCGGCTACGGCATTACAGCTCCGGAGTTCGGCTGGAACGATTATGCGGGCATCGATGTCAAAGGCAAGGTCGTGCTCTGCATCGTAGGCGATCCGCCGTCGAAAGATCCGAAGTTTTTTGGCGGCGACGCTCTGACCTATTACGGGCGCTGGACCTATAAGTTCGAGCAGGCGGCCCGCATGGGCGCAGTAGGAGCACTGATTATCCACCGCACCGATCTCGCCAGCTACGGCTGGGACGTGGTGAAGAACTCGAATGCGAGCGAGAAGACTTACCTGCGAAACGACAAAGTTCAACACCTCGAAGCGGCCAGTTGGATTCAGCTTGATGTCGCGCGAAGGCTGTTTGCCGCCAGCGGAATGAACGTGGATGCCGAGATGACCTCGGCGGGCAAGCAAGGCTTCAAGGCAATCGAGTTGCCGGTGCGATTGAAAGCGCATGTGCAGAGCACCGTGCGCCCATTCCGGTCGGCGAACGTCGTGGGCATTGTTCCGGGGACGAAGACCGGAAAGGATCAGGCCGTGCTCTACACGGCACACTACGATCATCTTGGATTCGTGCCCGGCATGAAAGGCGACAACATCTACAACGGAGCCGCCGACAATGGCACCGGCTGCGGAATTCTGCTGGAGATGGCGCGCGCCTGGGCGGCCATGCCAGTGCGTCCACCGCATGACGTCATCTTCGCCGCGGTTACGGCGGAAGAGCAGGGCCTGCTGGGCAGCGAATATCTGGGGCAGCACCCTCCCGTACCCGCGGGACAGATTGCGCTGGACCTGAACTACGACATGATTCTGCCCATCGGCATTCCGCAGGAGATCAACGTAAACGGGGCACAGCGGACGAGCTTTTATCCCGTCGTGCAGGCGACGGCGAAGCGCTTCGGGCTGGCCATCGTTCCCGACCCGCGCCCATCGGCAGGCACCTACTACCGCTCCGACCACTTCAGCCTCTCGCGTGTAGGCATTCCCGCGTTTTCAATCGACCCGGGTACCTTGTACGAAGGGCATGACCGCGCCTGGGGCGAGGCGAAGGAGCAGGACTATAACGAACACCGCTATCACAACTTCAGCGACAATTACACGCCCGATATGGACTTCCGCGGAGATGCACAGCTGGCCCGGTTTGGCATGGAACTAGGATGGGAGGCTGTCTCTGCTCCGGCGACGATCCATTGGAAAAGCGGCGACGAATTTGAAGCCGCCCGGAAGGCCAGTCTGGAAGCGAAGTAACAAAGCATACAAATAAAACGCTGTGCCCGCAGTACAAGCGGCACAGCGTTTTATTCACTACATCGGCGGATGAACCGCAAGCTGAACCTTACTGCTGAGGGGTCGTCTGATCGGGAGTTGTCTGATTCTGCTGATTCCCGTTGGTGTTGTTGTTGCGATTGCGGTGCCGACGGTTTTTCTTCGAATGAGTATTGGTCGTCGAGCTATCGGGTGTTGTTGAGCTATCGGGCATTGTTGTCGAATTTCCAGGGCTGGTTGTATCTGGTGTAGTTTGCGGCGTCTGTTCGGGAGCCGTCGCGGGCGGCGTCTCCGGAGTCGTTCCAGGCGTAGACTGCCCTGGGCTTGTGGGTGTGGTCTCGGTTGTCGGGGGAGTCGTCGGCGTGGTCGGGGCCGTCGGTTGCTGGGCCAGGATGGCGCCTGGAGAAAGCAGTGCGAGAAGCGTCAATTCGGTTACGAGTGACTGTTTGCGGTTCATGGGGTGTCCTCCTTAAGGGCACTTGCCAGATGCTTAGGATGTGGGAACCGGGCCCGGAGATTTCCGCCAAAGAAAGGAATTGCAACCTGACGGTCAGAGACCGGAACCTACACGTGAGAGGGCGTTTTCTCTGCCGAGTCTCAGGCAGAAATTACCATCCTTGTGTCCTTTTTTTCGCAGATAGCGGCCACAATCGTCTTCCACTGAAATCAAAAATCTGCTCAAACTATCTGATCGCATCGGGATACTGTGGAGAAGATGTTCAGGTTTGTCGCGTGGAAGTCGCCGGTTTCCCTTTGCGAGGGATGGGTTTGCGGCGATACACCCACCTTAGCGACGATGAGACTGTCGCGAAGATGGGGTACCCGGCTTATCGAATATAAAAGCACCCGATTCTTTGCAGTATTAGCTGTCGAGCTTTTTGACTACGAGTTCGTTCAGTAATGCGGGGTTGGCCTGGCCTTTGGAGAGGCGCATGACCTGTCCGACGAAGAAGGCGGAGACTGTCTTTTTGCCGCCGCGATACTGCTCGACCTGCTTGGGGTTGGCGGCGATGACTTCGTCGATCATCTTTTCGATGGCGGAGGCGTCGGAGATCTGCTGCGGCTTCTCGCGTTCGTAGACTGCCGGGAAGTCCTCGTTCTTTTCGAAGCAGATGTCCAGAAGCTGCTTGAGCATTTTGCTGGAGAGGTCGCCCGATTCGGCGAGGTCGGCGGCAAGCACTACGCCATCCATCGAAACCGGGGACTGATCGAGTTCGAGGTTGGCGAGGCGCAGGCGCATGGTCAACTCGCTGGTCAGAAGAGCGGCGACGCGCTTTGGGTTCTTTGCTTTCTTCGCCGCTGCCTCAAACTTGTCGGCAAAGGCGCGGGTGGCGGTGAGGGTGGCGGCATCCTGATCGCTGATCTCGTATTCGGCGATCATGCGGGCGCGGCGCGCTTCCGGAAGTTCCGGTAACGACTTCAGAATTTCTGCCTGCCAGTCGGTGCCGACGACCAGCGGCGGAAGGTCGGGCTCGGGGAAGTAGCGGTAGTCGTGGGCCTGTTCCTTGCTTCGCATCGAATATGTCCGGCCTTCGGCATTGTTCCACAGGCGCGACTCCTGCACGACCCGGCCGCCGTCTTCGAGCACGCCGACCTGGCGCTCGATCTCGTACTGCACGGCGGCGCGGATGTAGCGGAAGCTGTTGACGTTTTTGACTTCAGCCTTGGTGCCGAACTGTTTCGCACCCTTAAGCATGACGCTGACATTGGCATCGCAACGTAGGGAGCCCTCTTCCATGTTGCAGTCGCTGACGCCGGTATAGAGGAGGATCTCTTTGAGTCGGGTGAGGTACTCGAAGACCTCGTCGGGGCTGCGCAGGTCAGGCTCGCTGACGATCTCGACCAGAGGCGTGCCGCAGCGGTTGAGGTCGATGTAGGTGCGGGAGACGGAATCGGCGAAGCCGTCGTGGACGCTCTTGCCGGCGTCCTCTTCCATGTGAAGGCGGGTGACGCCGATGCGCTTGGGTTTGCCCTCGGCATCGGGAACGTCGATCCAGCCGTGTTCGGCGATGGGCTTGTCGAACTGAGAGATCTGATAGCCCTTGGGCGAGTCGGGGTAGAAGTAGTTTTTACGGGAGAAGACGCTGGTCTCGCGGATTTCGCAGTTGATTGCCTTTGCCGCCAGCACGGCGAATTCGACCGCCTGCCGGTTCAGCACCGGCAGCGCGCCAGGCAGTCCGAGGCAGGTGGGGCAGACGTGCGTATTCGGTTCGCCGCCATACTGGTTCACACATCCGCAGAACGCCTTGGTTGCGGTGAGGAGCTGAACGTGAACCTCCAGCCCGATGACGGGCTGATATTTGGCAAGAATCTCTGGCGTGATCTCAGTCAATGTAGACATGGGTAACTTGATTCTAACAAGGCGATGTTTGTCCCGCCGCGGCAAGGGCCGCCATGCCGGAACGCAAATCTATTCCGGTTCCGCAAGAGCGCTCGGCTGCATTTTCGCATCTGAGAACTCATGCCATTTCGCCTTCGTCATCCGCGGTCCGAACCTAAGCCCGCCCAGGAAGCTCAGAAGAATCTCGAACGTCCGAGTGCGCAGGACATCTATGAACAGGTGGCCAATAATGCGCGGCAGGAACTGGGGCGCTCCAGTGTTTCCCTGGCCATCTCCGGACTGGCGGGCGGAGTCTTTATGGGGCTTTCGGGACTTGGAAATGCGATTGCGATTGCGCTGCTGACCATACCCGGAGCCACGCCGACGCCAGGGACACTCTTTATTGGAAAGATGTTTTATCCGCTGGGCTTCATCGTGGTGATCCTGGGGAGATCACAGCTTTTTACTGAGAACACGCTGTACCCGGTGGCGCTGGTGCTGGCGGAAAAGAAGCATTTCTGGAAGACGATTAAGCTGTGGTCAATCGTGCTGCCCGCCAACGTGCTGGGAGCGCTGGTGTTTGCCGCGATTGCCGCATTGACGGGGGCGCTTCGTCCTGACATGGTGCAGGCGTTGGCAGAGCTCGGCCAGGATGCGCTGCGCCATCCCGCCTCAACGATCTTCTGGAGCGGCGTGATGGGCGGCTGGATCATTGCCACGGTTGCGTGGCTGGTGTCGGGATCGCACTCGATTACCGGTTCAGTAATGATTATCTGGATGCTGGCCCTGGTGGTCGGGCTGGGACACTTCGCCCACTGCATCGCGGGCAGCGGTGAGATTCTGAGCACGGTACTGATCGGGCACACGCCAGCGACAGCATTTCTGCGATGGCTGGGGTTTGCGGTGGCAGGCAACATCTGCGGCGGCGTCGGCATGGTGACGCTGCTGGAGTATGGACAGGTCGTCTATGGCGGCGATGCCGAGGCCGAGGCGATACCGCCGGCACCGGAAAAGCCGAACGCTGTCAAGGAGCCGTGACCTATTCGTTGGGGATGGGCGGCGCCTCTTCGCGGTGGTTGAGGATCTGGTCCACGTTGGTCTTGTCGACCAACGAGACTCCGGTATCGATAAACGCGGGAAAGGGTGAGAACGGATCGAGTCCGTAGTCGGACGATAGCGGCTTGACCGGGTAGTGATGCACGTCATCCAGCCCCTTGAGTCCGAGCAGCGCCATGGTATACGGCTTCTGCGAGATGGTGGAGTCGACGGTTCCGTCCTTGACCAGCCTGAGGGTGGCGTCATCCACGTCCATGGCGACGAGGACGCGGCCGGGACTCTTGGCGCGCTTGACGGCCTCGCCTACGTCTTTGCCTGCTGAGGCCTCGAGGCAGATCAGCGCATCGATTTTGGCGGCTCCGGTACGGGCGAGGTACTCCTGGGCCTTGTCCATGGCGAGACCGGAGTCGCCCTTCATGTCGAAGACCTCCACGATCTTGATTCCCGGATATTGGGAGAAGACGTCCTTGTAGCCCTTGAGGCGCTCTTCCAAATTGGGCTGGCCGGCGATGGTGAAGAAGACGACGTTGCCCTTACTGTTCAACTGCGCCACGACCCGCGCGCCTCCAAGCCGGCCTGCCTCAAGATTGTTGGTGCCAATGAAGTAGAGCCGATGACTGGCGGGGGCGTCAGAGTCGATGGTGATGACGGGGATTCCGGCGGCGATCGCGGCATCGATCTCCGGCGTCATCAGGGCCTCGTTGGCGACCGAAACCAGGATTCCAGCGGGCTTCATCGCGGCGATGCTGTGAAACTCCTTTGCCTCGCCCTGCAGATCGAAGGTGCTGGGGCCACGCAACTCGGCGGTGACGCCATACTGTGAGGCGGCTTTGGCGAAGCCGGCTCCGGCCGTCTGCCAGTAGGGCAAGTGAATATTGGTAGCAATCAGATAGTAATGCTCTTTTTTACTGTGGCGGGTGCAGCCTGCAAGCAGGAAAAGCAGGCACGCCAACCCGACCCCATTTTTCAAAATGCTCATGGTCCACCTCCAGCAGGATCTGCCGTCAGACGCATCGCACCCCGCCAATTCAGGCAGCCGCGCAGATTATCTTTCTGCGGGGGCCAGATGGTACTCCAAAGACACCAGCTTTGGCACGGCAGTTCATCTAGAATCGATTCAGCATGGTTCTCCCCTTTGTCCGCGAGCTGCTTGCGGACCTTGAACACTCCGAGGCATTCGAGCGTGTACGCCGCCACCTGAGCGGGGGCACGGGGCGCAGACGTGTCTCTGGACTGACCGCAACCGCCCGCGCGCTCTATCTGCCGTACTTTGTGCGAGCCGCGAATGCTCCCTGCCTGATTGTGGTTTCGGACAACAAGGCTGCCGAGGCGCTTCATGCGGCGGTGCTGAGCGCGTGCGAGCTGACCGGGGCGCTGGACCCGGCACATGTTCTGCGGCTGCCGGCGCATGATGTGCTGCCATTTGAAAATCTTTCCCCTCACTCCGAGATTCAGGAGACGCGCGCGGCCACGCTGTGGAAGATCGCGACCGGAGGTGCGCGGCTGGTGATCGCCCCGGTCGAGGCGGCGTGCATGAGGCTGTTTGCCCGCGACTTTTACCGTGCGCTGGCGCTGCATTTGAAGGCGGGCGAAGAGTATATGCCGGAGATGCTGGTCGAGCATCTGCTCTCGGTGGGCTATACGCGAGTGGATGTGGTCGAGATGCCGGGGCAGGTGACGTTGCGCGGCGGCATCATCGACGTGTATTCGCCGGAGATGGACCGGCCGGTTCGCTTCGATTTTTTCGGCGATGAGATCGAGTCGATCCGGAAGTTCGATCCGGAGACGCAGCGCTCGTCGTCTGCGCTGGATGAGGCGTTGCTGCTGCCGCTTACCGAGATTCCTGTAACGGAGAAGGTGCTCACCGCGATCAACGCCCGACTTACCCGTAGCGGTCTTGCCGGAGCGGAGATTGAAGGCGGCGAAGAGCCGGTGGAGTTGCAGACGCACATCGCCACGCGCACGGGGGAAGCGACGGTATTTCCGGGATGGGAGTTCTTTGCGCCCGTGGCTGGAGCGACGCACACGGTTC
>Ga0207678_10002929_pt1 | contig 15472 bp, 9 predicted proteins | sample KBSC63metaG_FD_184319 | JGI IMG/M metagenome (GOLD analysis project Ga0207678, IMG submission 184319) | Corn rhizosphere microbial communities from Kellogg Biological Station, Michigan, USA - KBS C6-3 metaG (SPAdes) (version 2) | ecosystem: Host-associated > Plants > Roots > Rhizosphere > Soil ...
TTTCGAACGTGTCCGAGCAGCACGTCAAAAGGCGCCTGATCTAGGCGCAAAGCGCAGCCATAGCTTGGCTATGGCGAGCATTTGCAACGACGAGCAGGAGGCTTTTGGCGTGATGAGCGGGCATATTGAAATGCTCTCAGCCTCTCTCTGCCTCCGAGGCTTTCATAGGGCCAGCAGGTCGTGGCCGACGTGGGTGGCAAAGATCTCGATTGATGCCGACGGAAGGCCCCGACAGGGCCCGCGAATCGCCCACGCGCGCTCCGGGGTCGACAGCCCTCTCCTTCACCATGTCGAGCAATTCGATTTCATCAAAACACGATAATCACGGGTTTTTCCAAAGCGTCAAAACTTTGTTCGATGAGCGCCAACCCAAGCCTTCCTGCATATGACCAGCCTCAGATCGTGCGCTGGCTCGGTGCCAGCACTGTGGACAAGGGGCGCGCCCATGTGGGTTCCGTGTCCAATCTGACGTGGGACGTCAACTGGCTCAGCGGCGAGGTGTATGGCACAAGGCGCGATCCTTATGACGTAGACGTGTTCTTTTACCCGCACGGCCAACGCTTCGAAATCGATGGCCATTGCACGTGCTCCGCCGGTCAGGACTGCAAGCACGTGGCGGCTGTCCTGATGGCGCTTCTCGAACACCGCCAAGCCGATGCCCCAGATCGGATAGATCCATCGGTTCGCCCCGAAGTGGTGAGCTGGTTGGAAGCATTTCGCCGGATGCATGGACGCAATGGCAACGGTCACGCAAGTGGCGGTCAGGGCGCCAAGAAACCCAAGCCTTCCCAGCACGCCTTGGCGTATGTGATCACGCCACCGAAATATGGCGGTCACCACAAAGTGGAACTCTTCAAGGCGAGCGTGCGCGAGGGCGGCGTGCGCTCGATCGGAGACCCTTGGGACAATGTCGAAAAAGCGTTGCTCAAGCCGCCACAGTTCGTCAGCGACGCTGACCTGTCCATCCTGCGCCTGCTGTGGCTGGGGCGCTCCCGGGACACCTATTACGGGTACGGCTTGGAGTTGCATGGCTCGAATGGCGCGGCAGCACTGGAAAGAATGGCCAAGACTGGCAGGCTGTTCATGAAGGACACCAATGGCCAAGCCCCGAACCCTCTGCGTTCGGCGGATCCACGGCCCGCAGACATGCAGTGGCCACTGCAACCGAACGATCGATTTCGGCCGGTCTTGCAGACCGTTCCTCCATCGACCGCCATGATCCTGACCGAGCCGCCCTGGTATATCGACCAAGTCAGTGGCGAGGCCGGCGTTGCGAGGCTACCTTGGGACATCAAGCGGGTCTTGGACTATCTGACGATGCCGTCGGTTTCGGCCGCCGAAGCAAACATCGTGGCCACGGTGCTTCGCGAAGTGGCGCCCGAGATGCCTACGCCGCCCACCCTGGACCCGGCAGCGATGCGCGTTGTCGATGTCGAGCCGGTTCCCGTGTTGCACCTCAACACCTTGCCGGTGTATTCGAGTTCATTCGTCTTGTTCAGCAGCAAGGGTTCGACACCAAATGTCCTGGACCATGCGACAGTGAGCTTCGACTATGACGGCTTCAGGTTCGAACCCCAAGACACCTCGACGCTCAAGCAAACGGCAAGCAAAGAGGTCGTTCAGGTCAAGCGGCGCGCCGACGTCGAGAGGAGCCGATTGGCCGAACTGCGCCAAGCCGGGATGGTGCACGTCAAGCCCTCCAGCGTGTACGGCCCGCAACCCTTTCCGCAAGCGATGCTCGGGCTCAAGGATACCCAGGGGTGGCCTGAATTCATGCACGAGACCCTGCCCGGGCTGCGCAAGGGTGGCTGGCGAGTCGAGATGGCCAGCGAGTTCCGCTTCAATGTGGTCGAGATCGAATCCATCGACGGCCACTTGCACGAGGCCGCCGACGGATGGTTCGATCTGGAGATGGGAATTGTCGTCGCGGACCGCCACGTGCGCCTCGAGCCGCTGTTGGCGGAACTCTTCCGACGTGATCGTCGTTGGCTGGCGGGCAGCCTCGACAGCATTGCCGACGACGAGGCGATCGAGCTCACGACCGACGTGGGTGAGCGGCTGCGGCTGCGTGCAGATCGATTGAAGCCCGTGGTGCGGGTCCTGATCGATCTGTTCGAGGGCTTGGGCGACGGCGCGATGCGCGTGTCGCGGTTTGACGCCGGTCGTCTTGAGGCGCTGAGCGACACCGGGCGCTGGCAGTTTCATGGGGACGATTCCCTGCGCCAACTCGCCCAGCGCCTGCGCGGCGGGAAAGGGGTGGGCGAGGCGCATATTCCCCAAGGCTTGAGCGCCGAACTGCGTACGTATCAGCACCAGGGCTTGAGCTGGATGCAATTTCTTCGCGATCATGACCTCTCAGGCGTCCTGGCTGACGACATGGGGCTCGGCAAGACGGTGCAAACGCTCGCCCATGTGCTGGCGGAAAAGGAAGCCGGCCGGCTCGATCGACCCACCCTGATCGTGGTGCCCACATCGCTCGTGCACAACTGGTGCGAGGAAGCCCGCCGCTTTGCTCCGGGTCTGCGGGTGCTCAGTCTGCATGGGTCACAACGCAAAGACCGGTTCGACGAAATCGCGGAACACGATCTGGTGCTGACCACGTACGCGCTGCTTTGGCGCGACCACGTAGCCTTGGCTCGGCACCAATACCACCTGCTGATCCTTGACGAGGCACAGTTCGTGAAAAACGCGAGCACCAAGTCCGCGACGGCGATCCGTGAATTGCAAGCACGCCACCGCCTGTGCCTGACCGGCACACCGCTGGAAAACCATCTGGGCGAACTGTGGTCGTTGTTTGACTTCTTGCTCCCTGGGTTCCTGGGAACTCAGAAGGACTTCGCCAAACGCTGGCGCACACCAATCGAGAAGGGCGGCGACACCGTCCGGCGCGACCTTCTCGCGCGTCGCATTCGGCCCTTCATGCTGCGCCGGCGCAAGGACGAGGTGGCCAAGGAATTGCCGGCGAAGACGATGATCGTGCGAAGCGTCGAGCTCGATGGTGCGCAGCGCGATCTTTATGAGACGGTGCGCGCGGCGATGCAAGACAAGGTCCGCGAAGCGATTTCGCAGCAGGGCCTCGGTCGCAGCCACATTGTCGTGCTCGATGCATTGCTGAAGCTGCGGCAAGTCTGTTGCGATCCTCGCCTGGTCAAGTTGACGAAAGCGTCCACGATCAAGGGGTCGGCCAAGCTGGAGTTGTTGCTTTCGATGCTGCCGGACTTGATCGAAGAGGGCCGGCGAGTGTTGCTGTTTTCGCAGTTCACGGGCATGTTGTCGTTGATCGCCGCCGCGTTGGATAAGGCGGGAATTGCGTATGTCACCTTGACGGGCGACACGACCGACCGGGCGACACCCGTGCGTCGTTTCCAGGCCGGCGAGGTGCCGCTGTTCCTCATCAGCCTCAAGGCGGGCGGGGTCGGTCTGAATCTGACGTCCGCGGACACCGTGATTCACTACGATCCCTGGTGGAACCCGGCCGCGGAGAACCAAGCGACCGACCGGGCTCATCGATTGGGACAGGACAAGCCCGTGTTTGTCTACAAGCTGATCGTGGCCGGTAGCATCGAGGAGAAGATCGTCTCAATGCAGGACAAAAAGGCGGCGCTGGCCGATGGGATCCTGTCGGAAGACGCAGCGGTAGCGGTCAAGTTCTCGGCGGATGACCTGGAGGCGCTGTTCGCGCCAATGCCTGCCGTCGGGTGAATCGCCCAAGTCTCGCACGACGTCCTCCTGGGACGAGCACGAATCGCATTTGCCATGAGAGACTGAGAGTATTTGGAGCGTGTTCCAAGCGGCCGGGATAGATCCGCAGGACAGCCCCGTACGTGCGCTTGGCCGAACTGGCGGATGAGCCACCCGGCCAGCGCAGGCACTCGCGACAGGTGCACTCATTCAGTCGGCGCCGCGCATCCAACATCTGCCTTTTCGCCACTTTTTCAGAAGGCCGTTACGTGCAGCCTTAAAACGGGGAAAGGCCTTGAAAGTGCTGTGGCTATGACCCTGATGGTGATTGGCGGGGCAAGGCTGCAACCGATAGACTGAATTCGTGATTAGTCAAGGAGCACCGCATGGCACATTCCCCCGCAAGGCAATCCGAGTCGACTTCCAGCGCCCGATCCGTCGGTATTCACATTGGCATCAGCGACGCGGACCGCAGCGCCATCGCTCAAGGACTCAGCCGCGTCCTCGCCGATACCTACACCCTGTACCTCACCACTCACAACTTCCACTGGAACGTGACGGGGCCCATGTTCAACACCCTTCATGCGATGTTCATGGCCCAGTACACCGAGCTGTGGAATGCGGTCGATCCCATCGCCGAGCGCATCCGATCGCTTGGTCACACCGCTCCAGGCTCGTATGCCCAGTTCGGCAACCTGAGTTCGCTTCCAGATGCGCCATCCGCGCCGCCCAAGGCGCTGGAGATGGTGCGGATCCTCGTCAACGGCCACGAAGCCGTGGCCCGGACGGCACGCAGCGTCTTTTCGACCGCGGACGCCGCCAACGACCAACCCACTGCCGACATCCTTACCCAGCGCCTCGCAGTGCACGAGCAGACGGCCTGGATGCTTCGTTCGCTGCTCGAAGAGTGAGAGGTCGAGAGTATTTCGATCGTGCCGGCTCATCACGCCAAGGCCCCTGCTCGTCGTCGCAAATGCTCGCCGTAGCGCGAGCTATGGTTGCGCTTGTGCCTTTTGACGTGCTGCTCGGACATGCTCGAAAAACTCTGAGCCTCTGAGCCGCAAAGGGTCGGGCTCCGCGCTCGCCCCGCCATTCACCAACCGAGGCAGACCGATGCGCATCGCCATCCTCACCTTCGACGGCTTCAACGAACTCGATTCCTTCATCTCGATGGGTCTCATGAACCGCCTGAAGGCCGAGGGCTGGAAGGCCGAAATCACGAGCCCTGCTGCGCGCGTCACGTCCATGAATGGGCTCGTCGTTGAGGCGCAACAGCCGCTCGAATTTGCGAACAAGGCGGATGCAGTCATCTTCGGCAGCGGCATCTACACGCGTGCCATCGCCGAGAACAGCGCATTGCTCGATCGCCTGCAACTTGATCCGCTGAGGCAGCTCATCGCGGCGCAATGCTCGGGCACCTTGCTCCTCGCCCGGCTGGGATTGCTGGCCGACAACCCCGCGTGCACCGATCTCACGACCAAGCCGTGGCTCCTGGAAGCTGGCGTACGAGTGATAGACGCGCCATTTCATGCACGCGGCCCGATCGCAACCGCTGGTGGCTGTCTCGCATCGCAATACCTCGCGGCCTGGATGATGGCGACCCGCGCCGGAATCGATGCGGCGACCCAGGCCCTGCTCTATGCGGCGCCGGTGGGCGAGAAGGAAGAGTACGTCGCGCGCTTGCTCAAAGTGGTCAAGCCCTTCCTCGTGCATTCGTAGCCCCGGGGTCTGCACCAGCGTGCCGCCTTCAACCTCAACGTTGGCGCAGTGTGCCATCGCGCACCACCGATAATCGTGGTTTTCACCCGGCAGCCGGCAGTCCAGGTTGCACCCCCATGTCAGACCTCACTCCCCAGGTGCGCCGCCGGCGCACCTTCGCCATCATTTCCCACCCCGACGCGGGCAAGACCACGCTCACGGAAAAGCTGCTGCTCTTCTCAGGCGCGATCCAGATTGCAGGATCGGTGAAGGCGCGCAAAGCCTCACGCCATGCGACTTCGGACTGGATGGAAATCGAAAAGCAGCGCGGCATCTCGGTGGCGTCGTCGGTGATGCAGATGGAATACCGCGACTGCGTCATCAACCTGCTCGACACCCCAGGCCACCAGGACTTCTCTGAAGACACCTACCGCGTGCTGACCGCTGTGGACGCGGCACTGATGGTCATCGACGCGGCCAATGGCGTCGAGCCGCAGACACGGCGTCTGCTGCAAGTCTGCCGCGCCCGCAACACGCCCATCCTCACTTTCGTGAACAAGATGGACCGCGAAGTACAGGAGCCGCTCGCGCTGATGGACGAGATCGAACGCGAACTCGGGATGAGTGTCGTGCCCTTCACTTGGCCAGTGGGCATGGGCAAGTCGTTCCATGGCGTGATGGATTTGCGCGAAGAACAGATGCGCGTGTTCTCGCCGGGAGAGGACCGCAAGACCTTTGACGACGAAATCCTGCAGGGCATCGAAAACCCTGCGTATGCCGAACGATTCGGCGCCGAGTATGAGCACGCCAAGCATGACATCGAGCTCGTTCGAATGGCGGCTCCCGCTTTCGATGAAGCCGATTTTCTGGCCGGCAAGCAAACGCCGATGTTCTTCGGCTCGGCCATCAACAACTTCGGCGTGCGCGAAGTACTGGATGCGCTAGTCGACCTGGCTCCGTCGCCCGGATCCCGCGGATCGATCCAGCGCGAGGTGCAGCCTGACGAGTCCAAGTTCAGCGGCGTGGTGTTCAAGATCCAGGCGAACATGGACCCGGCGCACCGCGATCGCATTGCCTTCGTGCGCGTGGCCTCGGGGCACTTCGAACGCGGCATGCGGCTGAAGGTCGTGCGCTCGGGAAAGGAGCTGCGTCCCAACACCGTCGTGTCATTTCTATCTCAGCGGCGCGAGCTGCTCGATGAAGCTTATGCCGGGGACATCATCGGCATCCCGAACCACGGCGTGCTGCAGTTGGGCGACACGCTCACCGAGGGCGAATCGCTGCAGTTCACCGGCCTGCCATTCTTCGCACCGGAAATGTTCCGCACCGTCGAAGTGGCGGACCCGCTTCGCACCAAGCAGTTGAAGGCCGGGCTCACGCAGTTGGGCGAAGAGGGCGCGATTCAGGTCTTCCGACCGGTGGCGGGATCGATGCTGCTGCTGGGCGCTGTCGGCCAGCTGCAATTCGAGGTCGTCGCACACCGGCTCGAACACGAGTACGGCGTGAAGGCACGCATCCAGCCCTCACGCTTCCAGGTCGCGCGTTGGGTGACTTGCGACGACGCCAACGAACTCAAGCGCTTCATCGACGGCAATTCGCACCGCGTTGCCCACGACGCAGTCGATGCGCCGACAGTGCTGGTGGAGTACGCACCCGAGCTGCGCGCCATCGAGGCGAACTGGCCGAAAATCAAGTTCCACGCGCTACGCGAGCACGCTGGGCTAGTGTTCCAAAAGCATCTGGACGGTTGACGACAAAATATTTCGAACGAGTCCGCTCTGTCAGGTGCTGAGGTGTCGGAGCCTCAATCCACAGTGGGGGTCTCGATACATCAGCAGCCCGATGGGCGTGTGCAGCGAGGTATTTGGGAAAGTTGTTCCGAGCCACATCGGAATTCGGCATTCGGCTTGCGCTACACGAAACATGTCCACTCCATCCGCATCCGGTGCGTTGCCCCGTCTCTCGCTCTACCTCAACCTCATCCGTTGGGACCGCCCCGCCGGAACCTACTTGCTGCTTTGGCCGACGCTCGCCGCCTTGTGGATCGCCGCGGGCGGCTTTCCAGGATGGCATTTGCTCATCGTCTTCGGGCTCGGCACTTTCCTCATGCGGAGTGCTGGTTGTGCCGTCAACGACGTGGCGGACCGAGACTTCGACAAGCATGTGAAGCGCACAGCGCACCGGCCTGTGACCCGCGGGGCAATCAGCGTGAAAGCGGCGCTGATCTTCGGTGCGGTGCTGGCGCTTATCGCTTTTGCGCTCGTGCTCACGACCAATGCGACAACCGTTGCGTGGAGCGTGGCGGCCCTGGCGGTGAGCATCTTCTACCCCTTCACCAAGCGCTTCTTCTCGATGCCGCAAGCCGTGCTGGGCGTAGCGTTCAGCTTCGGAATTCCGATGGCTTTCGCCGCGGTGCGCGGCGAGGTGCCGACTCTTGCATGGTGGTTGCTGCTGGGCAACCTCTTCTGGGTGCTGGCCTACGACACTGAATACGCGATGGTGGATCGCGATGACGATTTGAAAATTGGCATCAAGACTTCGGCGATCACGCTCGGGCGCTTCGACGTGGCAGGAGTGATGCTGTTCTACGCAGCGTACCTGGCGGTGTGGGCGCTGCTCGGTGCGCAGATCGGCTTGAGCTGGGTGTATTACGCCGGCATCGCAGTGGCCGCAGGCTTGGCGGCATGGCACTTCACCTTGATTCGTGATCGCTCACGCGATGGCTGCTTCAAGAGTTTTCGCCTGAATCACTGGGTAGGCTTTGCAGTGTTCGCAGGGCTTGTCGTCGACTCCACCCTGCGGCACTTCAATCCGTAGCCCGGACTTCATCCGCGCAGCAACCAGCCTCTTCCGAGGCTGGTGTCGATCATCCGATCAGGGATACAAGCCGCGCTCTTCACGCGCACTCAGAATCCGCTCGCAGGCCACGGCGAACGTCGCAGTGCGCAATGTGATCTTGTGCTTGTCGGCCGTGTCCCAGATGTGCTTCAGAGCATCAACCATGATCTTGTCCAGGCGCACGTTGATCTCATCTTCAGTCCAGAAGAAACTGGAAAAGTCCTGCACCCACTCGAAGTAGCTGACGGTCACGCCACCCGCGTTGCAAATCACGTCCGGCACGACCAGAATGCCGCGCTCTTTTAGCAAGTCGTCGGCTTCCGGAAGCGTCGGGCCATTGGCACCTTCGAGCACGAGCTTGGCCTTGATCCGGTTGGCACGGTCCTGCGTGATCTGGCCTTCCAGTGCGGCCGGGATCATGATGTCGCAATCGACGTCCCAGAACGACTCATTGTCGATGCGCTCGGCGCCCTTGTAGTTGCCGATGCCGCCATCGCGCTTGAGCGTGGCGACGGTGTCAGCCATGTCGAAACCCTTGGGGTTCACGAGCGTGCCGGTGTGGTCCTGCACGGCGACGAGCTTCGCGCCGGCCTGCACGAACAGTTCCGCCGCAGCGCTTCCCACGTTGCCCATGCCTTGCACCGCGATGCGTGCGCCGTCCAAGGGCATGCCGATGCGGCGGGCAGCTTCACGGCCTGTCACGAACACGCCGCGGCCGGTGGCCTTCACGCGGCCCAGCGAGCCGCCCAGGTGGATGGGCTTGCCGGTGACCACGCCTGTAGCCGTTGCACCGGTGTTCATCGAGTAGGTGTCCATCATCCAGGCCATGATCTGCCCGTTGGTGTTCACATCCGGCGCAGGGATGTCGCGCTGCGGGCCGATGATGATGCCGATCTCACTGGTGTAGCGGCGCGTCATGCGTTCGAGCTCTTTCTGCGACAAGGTCCTCGGATCGACACGGATGCCGCCCTTCGCGCCACCGTAGGGCAGGCCAACGCCTGCGCACTTGATGGTCATCCAGGCCGACAGGGCCATCACCTCTTCCAGCGTCACGTCGGGGTGATAACGGACGCCACCCTTGCCCGGTCCGCGCGAGAGGTTGTGCTGGACGCGGTAGCCCTCGAAGTGCTTGACCGTGCCGTCGTCCATTTCGATGGGCACGTCGACGATCAGGGCGCGCTTGGGGCGCTTCAATGTTTCAGACCAGCGGGCCAGGGGGCCCAGATAAGGCAGCACGCGGTCGACTTGCGACAGATAGGTGTGCCAAGGGCTCGTCTCGGTAGGCGCGACGTAGGAAAGGTAACTCATGGATGTCTCCGCGAAAGTGTGTTTGTCGAGACGGCGCGCGCTTTGCTGACCCGCCCCATGGCGAGGCCGGTCGGCGTACCGTCTGCATGGCCTGAGACTGTAGTTGTCAACCGGCCGAGTTATTCACCATTCGCCATGCATGGTTTGCATGACTTGCAGCGGGCCGGGCATGAGGCCCTCAGCAACGGTTCGGATTCATGCGAAGAGATGCGCAAGGTTTTGTGAGGCGGCCTGGTCGCGAGCAGGGGTGAAAACACCTCCATCACACGCAGCGGCGCGCCGTGTTTGCTGAACACGGAACTGCGCGCCCACACCATGCCCCGCTGGGGAGGAGCACCATTGGCCTTCTCCCATTGCCTTGCCAGCCGGCTGCGCATCGGTCCCCCGTGACGCAAGCGCTCGACACGCAGTGGACTGCGAAAGACGTTCGGCTGTTTGAACAAGAGATCGGCGAGCGGGCGGCTTCCCAGCCCAAGCAATGCTCGCCACGGACCGGCGAGCGAGATGCGCGGCGACACGCTGCGCGCCCAGATCAGGGCTTCTCCGTCGACGCGCAACATCACTTCTCGCACCCACAGGCGTCCGCGCGCCCTTGAACCCAGAGCGGCGATCTCATTGCGGTGTACGCGTACCGACCCTTGCCACAAGGTTTGTACTTCGAAGCGCTCACCCAGCGTGGCGAGCCGCAGGCTCAGCGAGCCAGGCGCGCGCAACCACTGGCGCAGCACCGAAGCGCGCGCGGAATCCAACTCGAACTTCAAGTGCGGCCGAATTCGTCGCCGAGTTCGCGGGCGCGTTGCTGCGCCGCACTCATCGCTTTCACAAAGGATGCCTTGACCTTGTCGGATTCAAGCGAGGCCAATGCGGCGTAGGTCGTGCCGCCCTTTGACGTCACACGGTCGCGCAGGACTTCGGGCGGCTCCTCGGATTGGGCCACCAGGGACGTCGCACCGGCAAAGGTCGCAAGCGCGAGTTGCTTGCCTTGCGCTGCTGTGAGTCCCATCTCCGTTGCGGCCTGCATCATCGCCTCGACAAAATAGTAGACATAGGCGGGGCCTGACCCGGAAAGCGCCGTCACGGCATCCAGGTCTTCTTCGCGCGAGACCCACAGCACCTGGCCTGTTGGTGCGAGTACTCGCTCGATGGCCTGGCGTTCGTCGTCACTGACGGCTTCCCGCGCATACAGGCCCGAGATGCCCTCGCCGATGAGCGCGGGTGTGTTCGGCATTGCACGCACCACGCGCTGCGTGCGTGCGGCATAAGCGATGGAGTCGCTTCGGATACCCGCCATCACGCTCAGGTGAAGCGCGCCATCCACGTGCGGCGCGCAAGGCAACGCGGCGGCCTGGAAGTACTGCGGCTTGACCGCCCAGACAACCAGCGCTGCCTCTTCGAGCGTGGCGTCCGCCGCTGGGAAGGCACGCACGCCGAACTCAGCATGAAGCTTTTCGCGTTGTGCCTCACCGGGTTCCACGACGATGACCGATCGCGCATTGCGACCGCTTCGAATCAACCCGCCGATGATGGCCGCGGCCATGTTGCCGCCGCCGATGAATGCAATGGTGTCCATGCCGCGAGTTTACGAAGGTCCGGGTGTGAGAGGCTGAGAGCGTTTCTAGTGCAGTGTTTCAGGCTATGCGGAACTTAATAAGACCGATGGATTTGGCCGCGTGGCTAGGCGCAAACCGCAGCGATACCTGTGGTATCGCGAGGATTTTGCAACGAAGTCACGGGGCCAAAGACGCGGTCTTATGTTCCGCATAGCGTGAACACTGCACTAGCGTGTCAGAGCAGCACGTCAAAAGGCACCTGATCTCGGCGCAAAGCGCAGCCATGGCTCGTGCTATGGCGAGCATTTGCAACGACGAGCAGGCGTCTTTTGTCGTGATGAGCGGGCGTGATTGAACTCCTCTCAGCCTCTTAGCCTATTCCCCAGCGGCTGCGGACGAAAAGCCGGCGAGCAAGGCAGCGTTGCCGCCAGCCGCAGCCGTGTTGATCGTCAGCGTCTGCTCGGCGCAGAAGCGGTATAGGTAATGCGGTCCACCCGCCTTCGGACCGGTGCCGCTCAGGCCTTCGCCGCCGAAAGGCTGCACCCCGACCACGGCGCCGATCATGTTGCGGTTGACATAGACGTTGCCCATCCGCGCCTGGCGCGCCAAGCGAAGGGCGCGGCTGTCGATGCGGGTCTGGATGCCCAGCGTGAGGCCGTAGCCGAGCGCATTGATCTGCGCGATCACGGCATCCACGTCGCCACCCCAGCGTACGACGTGCAGCACCGGACCGAAGATCTCTTGCTTCACGTCGGCGATGCGCGACAACTCGAAGGCGATGGGCGCGATCAGATGCTTCGGCCCCCCTGCGCGCGGCATCGAAGCCTCGCCGATGAGGGTCGCTTCCTTGCGCAGCCGCGCCACATGTGCGCCGATGGCGTCGAATGCTTCCGCATCGATGAGCGGGCCCACGTCGGTGGACAGCCGCGCGGGGTCGCCAGCATTCAACTCCTTGAGTGCGCCACGGATCATCTCGATCATGCTGTCGGCCACGCCTTCGTGCACACACAAGAGCCGCAAAGCCGAGCAACGCTGTCCGGCCGAGCGGAAGGCGCTTTGCACGACTGCGTCGATGACCTGCTCGGGCAGCGCGGTCGAGTCCACGATCATGGCATTGATCCCTCCGGTCTCGGCAATCAGCGGCACGATTGCGCCATCCTTTCCAGCCAGCGTGCGGTTGATGATCTTGGCGACAGCGGTCGAGCCCGTGAAGCACACGCCCGCCGTGCGCGTATCGCCCACCAGCGCTGCGCCTATGGTCTCGCCCGGTCCGTGCAGCAGGGTGAGCGCATTTTTTGGCACGCCGGCTTCATGCAGCAGAGCCACCATGCGCTGCGCAACGGCGGGTGTCTGTTCCGCTGGCTTGGCGGCCACAGTGTTGCCCGCCACCAGCGCAGCAGCGACCTGCCCCGCGAAGATCGCGAGCGGAAAGTTCCACGGGCTGATACAAACAAACACGCCGCGGCCATGCAAGTGCAGTTCGTTGCTTTCTCCGGTGGGGCCAGGAAGTGTTTGCGGCGCGAGGCGCACCTCGGCCTGATCAGCGTAGTAGCGGCAAAAGTCGACCGCTTCACGGACTTCGGCGACGCAATCTCCAAGGGTCTTGTGTGCCTCCTTCACAAGCAGGCTGCAGAACTCGGGCATGCATGATTCGAGCAGATTGGCCGCACGGCGCAGCGCGGCGGCGCGTCGCGCGAGCGGCGTGGCATTCCAGTCGCGGAAGGCAGCATGCAGTTGCTGCATAGCGGCATTCACGTCGGCGATAGTGGCTTCCTTCACAGCATCAACCGTCGTGGCAGCAAGTGCCCTGTTCAATGGCTCGCGCTCAACGAGACAGGCAAGGTCGACACCCTTCGAGTTTGGACGTCCCGATTGGCCGTCGAAACCGTACAGGGCTTCGGGCGGCGGCAAGGCCGGCTCAGGCGCCGGGTGCAAAGGAGAGGCCAGCAACACGTTCACATCGACGGCTTCGTCGGCCAGTTGATGTACGAAGGACGAATTCGCACCGTTCTCCAGCAAGCGACGCACGAGGTAGGCCAGCAAATCGCGATGCTCGCCCACGGGCGCATAGACACGCACGGGAATACCCGCGTCCTTCATCACCTCGCGGTATATGCCTTCGCCCATGCCATGCAGGCGCTGCATTTCGAACTTCGCATCGCCCGACTGCGCCATTTGCAAGATCGCGGCGATCGTGCCGGCGTTGTGCGTCGCGAATTGAGGGTAGATCGCATCCGCATGACCGATCAGCGCGCGGGCGCAGGCGAGGTATGAGATGTCGGTGTGATGCTTGTGCGTGAAGACCGGATAGCCGACCAGTCCTTGCTCTTGCGCACGCTTGATCTCGCCATCCCAATAGGCCCCCTTGACGAGTCTCACCATGAATCGCAGTCGCTGTTCGCGCGCGATACGGGCCACTTCATCGACGACCTGCAACGCCCGTGTCTGATACGCCTGCACCGCGAGGCCGAAGCCTCGCCACTGCGCAAACTCGCGCGCGATTCGCGCGGCTAGAGCGTCCAGGACGTCCAGCGACAACTCGAGCCGATCACTTTCCTCGGCGTCAATCGTGAGATTGATGTTGGCCTTCGCGGCGAGTTCGATGAGCCCCCACACCCGCGGCAGCAATTCAGTGAAGACGCGATCCCGCTGCGCATCTTCATAGCGCGAGAAGAGCGCGCTGAGCTTGATGGATATGCCGTCGGCAGCTTCGGGGCTCGTCGCGACCTTGTCGGACGCGATTGCGCGGATTGCATTGGCATACGAGTCGAAATAGCGTTGCGCGTCGGCTTCGGTCCGCGCGCCTTCACCCAGCATGTCGTAGCTGAAGCGCAGCGCTGCATGCGCCTTGCGGGCCGATGCTGCCTCCTCCATGGCCTCGTGGATTGACCGGCCCAGTACAAACTGCCGGCCCAGAAGTTGAATCGCCCGCACCGTTGCAGCCACGACGGTTTGCGCGCCCAGGCGCTTGAAGAGACCCGTCTCCCCCTCGTTCTCGGGCAAAAATTTCTTGGACAAGGAGATGGCGCTGGCCGACAGGCTCGCGAGTACCTTGTGCGCGCCGCCGCTGTTGGTATCGAACTGGGCCTTGCCGAGCTGGTCGGCCGTCAGTGCGATGGCCGTTTCCGCGTCTGGCACGCGCAGCAGCGCTTCGGCCAAACGCATGAGGGCGAGCCCTTCGACGCTCGAAATCGGATACTCGTGCAACAGTGATTCCATCGCCCAGAACGGCGCTGGCTTGTCGCGAACCGCCTGAACCCACGGCACGGCACGCTTTGCAGCCAGCCGCCAATCGAGCCCCGCTGACAGGCGCGAGAACAGTCCGTCAAGAACCTCGTTTTCGTTGCGATAAGGATAGGGAAGGCGTGCGACTGGAGCTGGGGCGGAGAACATGATGGGTGACCTCGCTAGAATTACTTGCTAGGTTATCGGGTTGCCTCTAGCATTTCTCTCCAAATAAGTCTGCACCACTTCGTAAAAGTTCAGCATGACCCACGGCGCATCAACTCTCACGACCATCGACAAGATCGACGCGAAGATTCTGCGCGTCCTGCAAAAGGACGGGCGCATATCCAACCTCAAGCTCGCCGAGGAAGTGCATCTTTCGCCCACGGCCGTGCTCGAAAGGGTGAAGCGCCTGACGCGCGACAACTTCATCCTCGGGTATGAGGCGAAACTCAATCCTGCCAAGCTCGGGGCCGGTCTTCTGGTGTTCGTCGAGATTTTGCTGGACCGCACCGTGCATGACGTGATGGACAACTTCAAGGCCGCAGTGCAGGTGCGCGCGGAGATCCTCGAATGCCATCTGGTTGCAGGCGGATTTGATTACCTCTTGAAGACACGCGTAGCCGACATGACCGCGTATCGCGAGTTCATCGGCTCGGTGATCTGGACCTTGCCAGGTGTGCGCGAAACGCGGACTTACGCGGTGATGGAAGAGGTGAAAAACGTCACAGCTCTTGCAATTTAACGAACCTTGCCTCGCAAACTCCAATGGCCTGGGAGTCTGCGCGGCAGAAGGTTTGAAAAATAATCCTCCGAATTTTGACCTCTCAGAATCGCGCAGGCTCGATTTTCTCGATGTTGCCAAGGCGTCAGCGACCCCTGAAATTGCCACTTTTTGCGGCAACGGTCTTCTGCCGCGCAGACTCCTAGATGCAATGGATTCAGGAAAGCGATTCGTGATCTGCATCACGGGATGTGGTCCGATGCTGATTCCACCGTCACGCAGTGCGCGTCGCACGTGGGAAATTGAGCAACAAGCTAGTGTCGCGTCAAGCCACAAGTGTCGGCTGCTCACTTGCTCTCGAAGCGCATTGCGGCGTTGCGCCTCCTCGCCATAGCACGGCTATGACTCGTCGGCGCGCCTTGCACTGCGCTCCGATAGCGGCGCGATC